>Ga0316201_10002120_pt1 | contig 13971 bp, 12 predicted proteins | sample CS6wburrow_MG_FD_204516 | JGI IMG/M metagenome (GOLD analysis project Ga0316201, IMG submission 204516) | Coastal sediment microbial communities from Delaware Bay, Delaware, United States - CS-6 worm burrow | ecosystem: Environmental > Aquatic > Marine > Coastal > Sediment | place: USA... | reverse complement strand
TCAAAGGCTGCGGCCAACGTGAACTCGTCAATGCGATCGAAAGTGTTAGTGCCGGCGGCATCGCTCTCGAATCATCGGTCGCCGGCAAACTCATGAATCACATGAACCGGCGATCATCAGCGGAAGATACGCCGACCGTGCGCTTCAGCAAACGCGAAACCCAGGTTCTCGAACTGCTGTCCAGTGGCAAGACCAACAAGGATATCGGCGAAGCGCTGTTCATCTCGGAGTCGACAGTGAAGTTTCACGTCCACGCGATCCTGAACAAACTCGATGCAGGCAATCGCACCGAAGCGGTTTCGATCGCGGCTCAGCTTGGGCTCATCGAACTAACCCGAGCGGATTCGTAGACAGGTCGCAGACGGGCAAACTCGCGATCCAGCTTGCCAATCACAACGCCCATTTCATCAAGATTGTCATTGCTTGCCGCGACCGAGAGGTCCTCGCAAAACCGCGCCATCCTGTCAGCCCCCAGTTCCAGGCAGGCTCCTTTCAACGCATGCCCCTCCCGCCGAACCGCGTCAGCCTCACCATTGACGAAGGCCTGACCCATCCGATCGAGCCTCGCACCGGTGTCGTCGAGGAACAGGCCAATGTAGTCCTTCAGGAAGGACGCATCACCGTGCCCGGTCCGCTCGACCAGGTTCTTGCGCAATTGGGCGAGCGACATCTGCTTCTCGGCATCGCCACGTGCAGCCGACATCGTTACCCAGCGCGCCAGACCCGCGCGTAATAATTCAAGACGAATCGGCTTCGACATGAAGTCATCCATGCCGGCGGCGAGGCACTGCGCCCTGTGCTGTTCGGTCGTATCGGCGGTGACAGCGACAATCACCGGGTCGCTGCCGTAACGCTCGCGGTATTTCCGGATATTCTTTGTAACAACATCGCCGTCCATGCCAGGCATTTGGCAGTCGAGCAATAGCAGATCATAGTTTTTAGACTGCAAGGCTTCGAGTACGGACGGGCCATCTTCGACAACATCGGCGCCGAAGCCTTCGGACAGCAACATGTTTTGTAGCACACCGCTGCTGACAGGGTTGTCTTCGGCGATCAGGATTCGTACATCGCTGACGCCGGCGTAGGAATTCGTTGCGGGGCTCCCCGTTGCTCCATAGTCGAGTTCATCCCGCACTGACTGCAGCAAACTGAAGCGCAATTTGAGCGGCAGCACAGGCTTGTTAATACAGATCAGTCGCCCTAGCGCCGACACCTCGCCAATACCAAGCGGCTTGCTGATCGACGTCAGCAGGATGATGGGCAGGTTTGCAGTCTCCGGGCTATTGCGGATTCGCCGGACGAGTAACAGGTGGTCTTGCGGCGTCAGTGCTGAATCAACGATCACGCAGTCGAAAGGCTTGCGGCTCGACGCCGCGACCCTGAGGCGGTGAAGGCCTTCTTCGATGTCCGACGTCTTTTCGCATTGAATGTCCCATTGCTCCAGCAGGCGGCAGATGCTCTTTTGTTGCGCATTGCTCGTAAACATACTGAACACGCGCTGCAAGCAATCATCCTGATGTGCGGCAATGTCGGCTAATGAGGACGGACTGGCCCGGGTGACAGGCACATCGACGACGACTTCGGTGCCACCTTCATCTCTCGCTGCAATCTCGATACTGCCACCCATGTTGTCGAGCAGCCGCTTGCTGATGGTAAGGCCGAGACCGCCACCATACGCCTGGCTTGAAGCCGGCCGGACACCACTCGCGAATGCCGCGAACAATCGTTCGCGCGTTGCCTCGTCAATGCCCGGGCCCGTATCGGTTACCGTGAACCGCAAGCGCAGACCCTCCTTCGCCTCTTCCGTCGCGCTGACTTCGACAACCACCTCGCCGGTCTCGGTAAATTTGACAGCGTTATTGACGACATTGATCAAGATCTGCTGCAAGCGCCGCTTGTCCGCTGAAACACGCAAATCCAGATCGTGTTGAACGTCGCCTACGAGATTCAGATTCTTGGCAGAAGCCGAATGCCCCATGATGTGCAACACCCTTTCGATCAGTTCCACAACATCGAACTCTCTGAATTGCAATTTGAGATGGCCAGATTCAAGATCCGAAAAATCCAGCAGGTTGTCGATAAGGCTGATCAACATGTCGCCGCTGCTCTGGATCGTATTAATGTACTCGCGCTGCTTGCGCGTCAGGTTTGTCAGGTTCAGGAGATCCGTCATGCCAAGGACGGCGTTGAGCGGCGTACGAACTTCATGGCTGATCGTTGCCACGAAATCTGATTTAGCGCGACTTACCGTCTCCGACTCGCTGCCGCGACGCCGCGATTCGCGGCCTGGCGCAAGTCCCGCAAACAGCAGGTAATCCGAACGCCAGAAGACAAGCAACACTAGTGCATACAGCAACAGCAGCGTTGCGCCGGCACCGATCGCAATGGTCCGTTGGGTTGCATCAACGCGCGCGAAAAAGGCCGAAATATCAGAGTGGATCTCGAATACTGCGATGACCTCACCGGATTCAGTGGTCAACGGAATATAAGTCTCGATCATGTCCCGATCCGCTACCACCCGATCGAAGTGATTGAACGATTCGCGCCTCACGATAGCGCTGACTTCCTCTCCGGTTGCTGCCAGCTCCACGCCTTCGTTCATCAGTACCCTGGCGCCGATTCTCTTCCTCTCGGTCGAATAAAGAACCAGGCCGTCGGGATCGAAGAAATTGAGCATATAGACGGCCAGGTGATCCAGCTCCTGTTCGATCGATTCCGCGAAGTCTGCAACTTCCGGGCTCACCTGCATCTCGGCCCAACTGCTGGTCGCTGCGATGGACCGTAACTTCTCTACATCTTCGAGATGGCTATTGGACAGGGCACGTGCCAGCTCGACGTTTTGTTCGGCGCGACTCTTCTCGAAATTCTCAAGAGTGACATGGCGATACAGTGCCGCCATCGCGGCCGCAGCCACAATGGTGCCTACCAGCGCCACCAGCGCGAAATGCCAGAACCTGCCGCTTGCCAAACTTTGCCCCCGACTTCTTGCGCGTTCACTCGAGCGAACGCGACTCCTTGACCATTCGTTCGTACTCGCTGACGCGACTGAGCCGGCCGCGCAACTCTTCCGTAACCTTGCGCATTTCACGGTCATTCGTAATGACCTGCGGTTTCACCGTGATCAGCAGCTCCGTCCTGAACACGTCCTCGGTCGTCTTGCTGAACAATTTGCCCAACCAGGGAATATGCATCAGGCCCGGAATGCCTGTCTTGCCCTCCGTCGTATTCTCGAGGATCAATCCGCCGAGCACGACAGTCTGGCCGCTTTGCACGGTAACACTACTGTTGATCGTACGCTGCGCAATGGCAACGTTGCCGCCACCACCGATCGCCGGAGTCGATCCCGGCAAACTGACCTCCTGGCTGATCTCGAGCGTTACCTGGCCCCCCGCATTAATTCTCGGCGTCACCGTCAACAGCGTGCCGGTATCGCGGAATTGCACCTCTGTGACAATGGGTGCGTCGGGGTTCGTCGTGCTCTGCGAACTTCTTGTCGTTACGGGTATCTGATCGCCGACACGTATATTTGCCGTCTGGTTATCGAGAACCATGACTTGTGGCGTAGACAGGAACTTAACGCTCGAGTTGGCCGCGAGAAGATCGAAGAACGCCCTGACGCCACTGTCCTCGTCGAAGAACGCAAACGCGAGACCTTCGCCTGACGCAGTCGACGGTACTGGTGCATTGAAACCGAGGTTCCAGTTTGATTCCTCGAGGAACCAGCGCACACCGTAATTGAGATTGTCCGTTAACGACACCTCGGCGATGGTGGCTTCGATGAGTACTTGCCGCGGCGGTACGTCGAGCCGGCGAATTGCCGCCTCGATCGAGCGGTAGTTTTCCTGGCTCGCAAGCACGAGAATCGAATTGTTGTCGGTGTCCGCGATGACCTTGATATCGCCTTCCTGATCGGCGGCGATGCCGCCAACTGTGTCCGTATCTTGTGTTTGTTGGAATGCCCCGGGAGTCGGTACAGGTCGTGATACCGATGTGGCGGGCCGGAACACGCTGTCCGCCGCAATCGTGCCAGCTGGAGCGGCCGAATGTTGAGCGTCGCCCGTGCCAAAAATAAGCTGCAAGGATTCGGCGATATTCTCCGCCTTGCCATTCTGGAGTTCGTAGACAAACAGGCGGCGGCCACCGCTTCCTTCTACCCCAAGATCGAATTGTTCGATCAGCGTTCGAACCTGTGCGATGTGATCAGGCCGGTGCGTGATGACAAGCACCGCGTTCAACCGCTCGATCGGCAATAGCCGAACGATGCCGGTTAACGGCGTTACGCTGTCACCACCGATGATCTGCTGCAGCTCGTCGACCATGGTCGCCGCGTCAGCATACTCGAGCCGGAACATCGCGAACGACATACCCTTGAGCCAGTCGACATCGAAAGTGCGCACTGTTGCCAGTAGTTCTTCCAATCGAAACCTCGGTCCGCCGAGGATCAGTACATTGCGTGCCTCATCAACACTCAGGGTGCTGCCCTCGGAAACAAACGGGGTCAGGATTTTTGCGATTTCGGTCGCCGATGCGAATTGCAGCGGTACGACCTGTATGCCATAGCCAACACGTTGACTCGAAGAATAACGCCCTATTGTCGGTGAGCGAGACGATTGCGCCGCATCCGCCAAAGGCATGATGCGATAAGCACCATCGTCGTAGAGCATCGCTGCACCATTGAGCTGCAACACGGACTCGACGGTCGGCAATACTGCCTCGAGCGTGATCGGTCGGGTTGTATGTAGTGTCACTCTGCCGCCGATTGCCGGGTCGACGATGTAATTCTGTTTTAGAATCGTGTCAAAGATGGCGCGCAGGAATTCGTGCAGCTCCGCATTTTCGAAATTCAGCGTGACGCCGTCGTCTCCGGCAAATACCGCTCGCTCGGGCCCTCGCGCGCCTTGTACAAACTCACCGGTGCCGAGAACCACCTGATCCACATTTCTTGGAGCAGACTCGGATGAGCCCGGTGTAATTTCACCAGGGGGCTGGGGCGGCGTCGCGCCCGCTGCCGCAACCCGTGTCGAGTCATCGCCAACGTCGCCTGTTTCGGGCGTGGTCGCACAGGACGCTGTCAGCAGCATTGCCGCGAATATCGCAGCCCCGCGTAAAACCTTGTTGGTCATAGCTCTGTTCCGCAGTTTTTGTCACGCATTCAGGGTACGCCCCGGCGTGTCAAAATGAACCCGACTTTAGATCAGGTTTTGGCCTTACATAAACCCAACCAATAGAGAGCGGCGATCGGCACCGATGGGTAATGCCCGTGTTCCCCGCTTTTCTTTAATATTTATGTTCCTTTGCCCGCGCCGCCACATTCTGGACCCATAATCCAGCGCCGGCGGCGTTCCGCAGTTACGGCAACGATGGAGTATTTCCGTGCAATTGCGAGTGCATGAAAGCGCGAACGCAACAAAGGACGTCCATGAGCGGCGGCCTATTGGCGCGTACTTGCTCGAAGCAGGCAAAATTTCTGAGGAGAACATCACGCGCGCACTACGCCTGCAGGACGAACAGTCTGAGCAGGAGAAGATTGGAACAATCCTGGTCAAGCTGGGACTGGTGTCCGAACATGATGTCGTGGCGAGCCTGTCTGAGCAGCTCGATGTGCCCGTCGTCAGCCGGAGGCATTACCCCGACCAGTCCGTGCATGTGACCAATGTATCGGGCAACTTCCTGAAGAAACGCCGGGCCGTCATCCTCGACGAAGACGACGAGGCATTGACGCTGGCAATGGCGGACCCGCTGGACGACTATGCGATCCATGCGCTGCGGCTTTGCAGCGGCAAGTCTGTGGTGGTGCGGATTGGCATTTCCTCGGATATCGAGTCCGCACTGCTCGCAATGGACGAAAATTGTGACGAGCCCGGTATCGGCAGCGACTCGCTCAGTACCCAGTTCCTGGATGACGTCGAGCAGCTAAAAGAGCTCGCCGGCGAAGCACCGATTATCAAACTCGTCAACCAGATCGTTATCCGCGCCGCCGAGTCCGGCGCATCAGACATTCATATCGAACCCTTCGAAGGCCGGCTCGTCGTGCGTTATCGCATCGACGGGCTGCTACGTGAGGCTGAGTCGCCACCGATCGAAAGCGCCGCCGCGGTTATCTCCCGCGTCAAGATCATGGCCAGCCTCGACATCGCCGAGCGCCGCCTGGCACAGGATGGGCGCTTCCGCCATCGCGTACGCGGTATCGACTACGACTTTCGTGTTTCGACGGTCCCGACGATGCATGGCGAAAGCGTCGTCATGCGCCTGCTGCAGCGCGACCAGCAGGTGCAGACGTTCGAATCGCTGGGCTTTTCACCACAGCAGGCTGCGACCATGCGCGACATTCTCGAGATGCCGCACGGCATTCTGCTGGTAACCGGCCCTACCGGCAGCGGCAAATCCACAACCCTGTACGCGGCACTGAGCCACCTCAATGATCCGCAACGAATGATCATCACGGTTGAAGACCCGGTCGAGTACAACATCCCGGGCATCAACCAGATGCAGGCAAAGCCCCAGATCGGCCTGACCTTCGCCAACGCATTGCGCTCCATCGTGCGCCAGGATCCTGACGTCATAATGATCGGCGAAATGCGCGACGGTGAGACGGCCCAGATCGCCGTGCAGTCCGCACTAACCGGTCACCTCGTTTTGTCCACGCTACACACTAACGATGCACCCGGCAGCATCATGCGTATGGTTGACATGGGTGTGCAGGACTACCTGTTGACGTCTGCTGTCAACGCCATCCAGGCGCAACGGCTTGTGCGCAAACTGTGCGAACACTGCAAGGAAGAATACGAACCGATGCAGGAAATCGTACAGCGCTGGCGCCTTGACGAACTGGCGCCGGCTGGGCCGATCACATTGCAACGCGCGACGGGCTGCAAGCGCTGCGGTAATACCGGTTTTGCGGGACGTACCGCGATTCTCGAAATCCTGCACATCAGCGATGCGATACGCCAACTCGTGCTGGGCAATGCCGATGCCTCGGCCATCCGACGGCTGGCCCTCGACGAAGGTATGCAACCGATGCGTGAAGACGGATTCCGCAAGGTGATTGCCGGAATCACGACGCTCGAAGAAGTGTTGCGCGTAACGCCGGAGACACCCGAGTGATGCGCTTCCGCTACAAGGCAGCAACGCCTGAGGGCGGCGTCAGCGATGGTGTGCTGATTGGCGAGAGCCGCGAGCATATCGTTGGCCAGCTAAGAGCACTCAACCAGATACCGATACGCATTGACGAGGCGAAACCCCAGAAGACGAAGCGCACGTTCAGCCTGCGATCCACACGCCGCAATATATCCGAACAACAGGTTGCCGACATGACCCGGGAACTCGGAACGCTACTGCGTGCCGGCATGCCACTGGATCGAGCGCTCGGCATTCTGGCGACGCTTGCAGCAGCAGATCCTATTGGCGACATCCTCAGCGACCTGCGCGAAAGCATAAAGCAGGGCCAGTCTCTCGCTGATGCGATAGAGGCACACCCGCGAGTATTCAGTCAATTCTATGCAAACCTGCTGAGAGCCGGCGAATCCGGTGGCGCCCTTGAAACGGTACTCGAGCGGCTTGCAGATCACCTCGACGGGAATATTGAGATCAAGAACGAGATCAAGTCGGCACTCGTGTACCCGATGGTTCTTGTGGGTGTCGCTGTCATCTCGATTTTTATCCTGCTCGGGTACGTTGTGCCTCAGTTCACAGAGATGTTTGAAAACGTTGGCCAGGCGCTGCCGTTATCTACACGTATCACGATCGGAACCGGCGAATTCCTGCGTGACTCGGGTTGGTTGCTTGCCGTGTCGGCCGTGCTGGGGTTAATGCTATTGCGGCGCCAATTGAAGGACCCGAAGCGGGCATACCGCTGGCATCAACGCATGCTATCAACACCGATAGCCGGCGAGCTTGTCCTGAAAATCGAGGTCGCACGATTCGCGCGCACATTGGCCACGCTGCTACAAAACGGCATTACCCTGTTGAAGGCCCTGACGATCGTCAGGAACACGATGAGCAATCGCGTTCTCGCCTCGGGACTTGATCGTGTTGTCAGTGGCTTGCGTGAAGGTCAAAGCCTGGCTGACCCGCTGGCCGCCGACACACAGTTTCCTGCCTTTGCGGTACACATGATCAAAGTTGGCGAAGAATCAGGCAAGTTGCCCGAGATCCTGTTACAGGTCGCCAAAACCTATGATCGCGACACACAGGTCACGCTGAAGCGTGCCCTGGCACTTCTCGAGCCGGTCCTGATCCTGGTGCTCGGCGCGATCATCGCTGCAGTAATCATTTCCATACTCGTGGCGATACTCGGAATAAATGAACTGGTTGTCTAATGCGGAGGAGACGACGATGAACCGAAGAATTCAAAAACCCACGCGGCGCCAGCTGGCGTTTACGCTGATTGAACTGCTCGTTGTACTGGTGATCCTCGGACTGCTGGCCGGCCTGGTCGGACCGCGAGTGCTCAAATACCTCGGCGGTGCCAAGACCGATACGGCACAGCTGCAAATCGAAGAACTCGGCGCAGGTCTCGACCTGTACCACCTCGAGGTCGGTCGCTATCCGACCAGCGATGAAGGCCTGCAGGCGCTGGCTACGGCGCCGACCGGCGTCGCAGGCTGGAACGGCCCCTATCTCAAGAAGAAAGACATCCCCCTCGATCCGTGGGGCAACGGCTACCACTACCAGTACCCGGGCGAGAACGGTGATTACGATCTCTATTCCCTGGGCCGCGATAACGTTGATGGTGGTGAAGGCGAGGACGCTGACGTAGTCAGCTGGTAGGAATGAACGCACGCCGCCATAGCGCCGGGTTTACACTCGTCGAGTTGCTCGTCGTCCTCGCGATGATCGCATTGCTCGTCGCAGTGGCGCGGCCAATGTATTCGGCGGCTGTACCAGGCGCCCGCGTGCGCGCCGAAATTCTCGACCTGGCAATGTCCTTGCGTCAATCGCGAAATCGCGCCATCAGCAGCAGTAAAGTAATCGCTGTCGAGTTCGACACCGAACACGCACGCTATGCCATCGGTCCCGACATCGTCGAATTATCCGCAAATACACAATTGCTTGCGGCGCAGCGCGGTATGAACACGGTCCAGACCATTGCTGCATTCGATCCGATAGTGCGCCTCGAGTTTTACCCTGACGGCAGTAGCACGGGCGCCAGCGTTGAATTTCGTAACGCATCCGCGTCCTGGCAACTCGACGTCGACTGGCTTACCGGCCGCATACGCGTGGCACAGCGAGACGCCGATGAGCTATGACCACAGGCAGCAGGGCTACTCGCTGATCGAGGTGCTGGTGGCGTTCACCATCCTCGCGATGGCGCTTACTGTACTTCTGAAAATACTCTCGGCCGGGCTTCGCAATGTTGATGCCGCCGGCGAATATGCGCGGGCGATCAGCATTGCCGAAGCCGAGCTTGCTGTTCCGGGCATGCTCGAGCCATTGCATCCCGGAATCACGCAAGGTGAGGAAGACGGCGGCTACAGTTGGGTACGCGACGTCTCGGAATTCCGTCCGGTCAATCGACCAGAATACTCGAGCGCGTCCATGCCGCCCTATCTCATAGCGGTTGAGGTTACCTGGCCGGCAGGTCGAGGCGAACGCATGGTTCGGCTCGAGACTATTCGTATCGGTGCCACCGGAACCGTAGCCGGGAGCATCCAGTGAAACGACTCGGGGGCTTCACACTGGTCGAATTGCTCGTGGCAATCACGATACTCGGCATTCTCATGAGCGTCGCCTTCGGCTCGTTGCGAGTCGGCAGCAAGAGCCTGGCCGCGGGCGTTGCCCGCGCCGACCAGACCGAGGAAGTTCGTGCCAGCGGTGATTTCCTGCGGCGCAGGTTTGCACAACTCACACCAGTCATGTGGCAAGTCGGGGACGAGGAAGAGGTCGCACTCACCGGCAACCTTGGTGAGGTCGAGTTCGTCACCGCAGCTCCGGCGGCCACCATGGGTTCCGGGCTCATGATCGCGAAGCTTGTCATTGAACGTGACGAGGACGGCGCAGAAATCTGGTTTGGCGTTGCGCCCTATGACCCCGGTGACAGTGAACGTAACGAACAGGTCGCGGTATTGAAGACACGACTCATTAGCGGCATTGCGAGTGCGAGACTCAGCTACTTCGGTGTTCAGGAAGAAAAAGGTGAGCCCAGGTGGCACGAGGACTGGCGACATGACGCGTTCCGCTACCCGGTCGCCATAAAGCTCGAAACCGTTTCGAACGATGGCCTGCCTGAGGGCAATCGCTACATTTTCCCGATCACGACCGGATACCAGACATGAACGTGCACCCGGTAACCAAACAACACGGTATGGCCCTGGTGCTAGTCCTGTGGCTGGTCGTCCTGTTGTCAGTTATCGCCACCGGTCACAGCCGCAATACGCATATCGAAACGCGCCTTGCCGCCAGGCACGTTGATACGAGTACGTCCCGCCACGTCGCAGAAGCTGTCATCCAGCTCGCGATACTGGATCTCCTGCTCGCCGATGGCGAACAACCTGTCGACACGAGTGGTCGAGCCCGGCCCGTGCAGGTGCTGGGCAGGAACGCGACGATCTCCATACGCCGTGCCAGCGGTTTCATTGACCTCAACAAGGCCGATGATACTGTGCTGCAGGCGCTGTTCCTGGCTGGCGGCGCGAACGATGCACAAGCCCTGCAATTGGCGCACGCGGTCGTGGACTGGCGTGACAGCGATGACCTCCTGCACATGCATGGCGCGGAAGATGATGACTATCGTAGCGCGGGCATACAGTGGACTTCGCGTGATGCGGACTTTGAACGCATTGAGGAACTGCAATACGTGTTCGGAATGACTGGCAATGTTTATCGGGCCGTGCTGCCGTACGTCACCGTGTACTCCGGCCAATCAGCATTCGATATTGAGGCCGCACCCGAATTCCTGATCAACGCCCTGACCGGCTCGGCGCTTGCAATGAACAGCGCCTCGACACGTAACGACATTGGCACAGGCAACTACCACATCGCTGTGTCCATACCCGGTGCCAACAGTACGCTCGTATCTATCGAGGCCGTGGTCAATATCAGCGGCTCCCGTGAGGAGCCGTATCGCCTGCTGGAGTGGCGCGAGCCCGCTCGCAGTGCACCTGCAATAGACGAGGAGCCGCCCGCATGATTGCCGCGCTGGAAACACGCGTGGCCCGCTTCGGGGTTACCTACATTGCGCCGCTGCGGCGCCGCATGCTGGCGTTCTGGCGTTGGTGGCGCAAGGAACTTGTCGCAATGCTGCCAGCCTCCATGCAACAGGCGATCGCGGCAAGTGAACAACGGCTGTTTGTGCAGGTCTCCGGGGAGAATCTCGTTGTATTTCAGGGCAGCATAGAACGGATGCAGGAGCTGGCGCATTTTCCGCTCGATGCCGGCGACTCTGCCTTGCCCGATATTCAGGCACACACACGACAGGTTGTTCTGTTGCTGCCGCCGGACAAGCTCCTGGACTCAACAGTGACATTACCGGCCGCCACTGAAGAAAATCTCCGTGAGGTGCTCGCCTTCGAGATGGACCAGTTGACACCATTTACGGTCGACCAGGTGTATTACGGATTCGATGTGGTCGATCGATCGAGCGCCAGGGGAACGATTAACCTGCGGTTGTTGGTTTCGCCACGGTCGGCGGTCGACGAATTGCTGGTTGCGCTGCAGCGTGTCGGTCTCCGGCCGAGCATCGTAACTTCGAAAGCCGATAGCGAACGTCTACACGACATCAATCTGTTGCCGAAAGCTAGTGCGCAAAGGGCGCGCGCCACAACCCAACGGCTAAATACCGGCCTGGCCGTGACCGCTCTTGTCCTGCTGGTGGCCGTCTTCGCTATCCCACTGCTGCAAAAACAGCAGCAGCTTGCTGAACTCGAGCCGCGGGTGGTGGCAGCTATGGAGGCAGCGCAGGAAGGAAGCCGGATCAAGCGCAACATTGAACTGATCGTCACCGGATCGGCGGAGCTCGTCGCGCGCAAACAAATGCGTCCCATGACGATCGCGATCATCGATGAAATATCCCGCGTCCTACCGGACAATACGTGGCTTTCCCGAATCGATATTTCCGGCGATGAGATTCAAATCCAGGGACAATCCGAAGCCGCAGAGTCCTTAATCAGCCTTATCGAAGAGGCGCCCACATTCGAAAACGCCCGGTTTCGCTCACCGGTCACACAGATTCCGCAGACCGACGCGGAGCGATTTCACTTATCGGCCAACTGGAGTACCCCGGAATGACGCCCATCGAGACAATGGACGCATTGCGGCAACGGCAACTCGCAGTCGGGCTGCTTATCGTCGCCGCAGTTCTTGTGTTGAGCGTAACGATCTTGCCAGTCGCCCTGGCCAATCTTTCATTGAACGGCGAACTCGACGCACTGCAAGGACGCTTACTGCGCCTCGAGACAATCGCGTCGCAAGACGAGGAACTTGGAGCCCGTTACGCCACGTTACGCCAGAACCAGGCGACGCGCGGGTATTTTCTCCAGGGCGAGTCCGAAGCCGTTGTTGCGGCTGACCTGCAGCGCATTTTGAAAAACATTACGGCTGCGCACGGCACGCAATTGATGAGCACGCAGATTCTGCCGGCTGTGAAAGAAGATTCACTGACCCGGGTATCGCTGCGAGTACGCATCCGGGGCCCGATGGAGGGACTCGTTGAGTCGTTGTACGAACTCGAATCAAATTCGGCGCTGCTGTTTCTCGACAATGTATCGGTCCGTGCGGCCGTTTCCGTGAGGCAGCGCCTGCGGGCCCAGAATCCCAACCTGCCATTCGAGGCTCATTTCGACCTGACAGCTTATATGACGGAAGCGCAATGAGCACTGGAATACACACTAACGGCACTACCAGGGTACTGGCGATGACTTGCCTCGGCCTGCTGGCGGTCGCAGCCGTGCAACTGGCCTTTCCGGCAAAGCGTCCAGACGCCACGATCGTCGCCGACGCTGCGGCATCTCTCCCGGAGACGAAGGTGCCACCGGCCTATGTGCCGTCCACTTTTGATTCGTTTTCCTCGATTCTGGAGCGGCCTTTGCTCTATGCGGATCGCAAACTACCGGCCCCACCGCCGGTTGTCGCTGCCGCCGAAATGCCGAAGGAGCCGTTGCGGCTCAAACTCGAGGGAGTGGCGCTGGGCGGCGGATCCCGCACTGCCCTGCTACGCGACCAATCCGACAACTCGCTGATACATCTGGCCGAAGGTATGACTCATAATGGCTGGGTGCTGGAGCTTATCGGATCGGCCAACGCAGTGTTTAGCCGTGATGGTGAAGTTGCCGAACTCAACCTTGACGTTCAGACCCGCCGCCGCTGAAACCTGGCTATTCGCTAATGTGGCCAGCCTCTGTTCACCGATGGGTGTGATGTGACCGTGCCCATTCTGCCTGCGTGCGCGGCCCGTTCTATGAGACTTACCGTATTGGCAGCACCATCCGTGTCGAAATGGATTTCACGAGGTTCCAGGTGCAGTAGCTGATTGATCTCGTTCGTCAGTGACGCGGCGTTCAAGTGGTGTGGCAATAGCAGATGCCCAGCACCCCAGTAGACGAGCCTCTGAGCACGAACCATCTGTTCGCGGCGCCGCCTGTCAGGGCAAGGCACGAACAAGGAAGGCGTTTGCGTCGTTATCGCGTTCAGCGCCGCACAGTAGCCGCACTGGCTTACGGAATAAGTTGAGCGACTCACTTCGTCGCGAAGGTCATCGACGATTCGCGTGATTGTCAGGCCGGCAATACTTTTGGCTTGCCTCGCCAGATCCTGATACTCGTGCTCCAGCAAACGCGGCCCGGCTATGATTTTCATTGGTCGGCCGGACACTGGATGTAATACGCGCTGCGCTTCCATCGCTGCGCGAAATAGCGCTCCGCCAAACAGCCCGTCGCCGGCGGAGACAAGAATTCGATCCTCTTTCGAGGAATCGATTGGCCGACTTCGTGTATCCGCCATGACGAAACCGGCGTGGTAAATCGGCGTATGCATGGT
>Ga0316201_10002119_pt1 | contig 13973 bp, 8 predicted proteins | sample CS6wburrow_MG_FD_204516 | JGI IMG/M metagenome (GOLD analysis project Ga0316201, IMG submission 204516) | Coastal sediment microbial communities from Delaware Bay, Delaware, United States - CS-6 worm burrow | ecosystem: Environmental > Aquatic > Marine > Coastal > Sediment | place: USA: Delaware... | reverse complement strand
CACTCCCCTGATCTCCGCGACCGCGTCGAGCACCAGCGCCAGGTTGGCCGGCTCATTGCGCGCGCCAGGCGTGGGCCCGAGCACCGGGCTGTCGGTCTCGAGCAGCAGCTGCTCCAGCGGCAGACGGCGCACCAGCTTCTGCTTCTGTGGCGAGCGCAGGACCGATGGGGGGATGGAGAAGAAGAAGCCGGCCTCTACCGCCGGCAGCGCCGCCGCCGCCTTGCCGTCGAAGGCATGCATCAGCACGCGCGCGGCCCCGCGCTCGAGCAGGAAGGCGACCGCGTGGCGACCGGCAGAGCGCGAGTGGACGTTGAGGGGTAGGTCGAGCTCACGCGAGAGGTCGATGAAGCGGCCGAAGATCTCGCGCTGCAGCGCGCGCGCCTCCTCCTCCTTGACCACCCAGTAGTCGAGCCCGACCTCGCCAATGGCGACCAGGTGCTCGCGCTCGGCGCGGATCAGCGCGCTCATCTCCTCTGCCTGATCGAGATCGAGGTGGGTCGGGTAGAGCCCCGCGGCCGGACGCAGCGCGGGGTGCTCGTCCGCCAGCGCCAGGTTGCGTCGCGCGTCAGCGATGGTCTCGCCAACCGCCACCACCGCGGCCACGCCGAGCTCGGCGGCGCGCGCCAGCACCTCGGCGCGGTCGGCGTCGAAGGCCGGGTCACAGATGTGCGCGTGTACGTCGACCAGCTGCACGTGACCACCTCCCCGCGTGTTCCCATCACCTGCGCCCACAACGACACCTCCGCGCCAGCAACAGGCCGAGCAACACCGCGCCCGCGGCGCCACCGCCTCGCCGCGCGCTCCCCGTCACGCAGCCGCAGCCCGGGTCCGCTGCCCTGGATCCGGGACGGGGCTGGCTGAAGTGCTGATGCTCGATCAGAGAACCGTCGAGCCGGATCGCCTGCAGGCCCATCACCGTGTCGTTTATGGTCAGGTGCACGAAGTGAAACACGGACTCGGCCACCTCGACCCCGGCCAGGTCGTCGGCCGGGTAGAGGCTCGCGCCGCCGCCGGCGGTGGTGACGTACTGGACGCCGTTGACCTCAGCCCGGGCGTAGTAGTGGTTGTGCCCCGCCAGCACCATGGCCACTCCGTGGCGCTCGAACAGCGGCACCAGGTGCTCCTGGGTCTCGACATCGTCGGGGTGGTAGCCCGCGCCGCCAAAAGGCGGGCGGTGCAGCAGCACCAGCTTCCAGGGGCGGGTGGTCGCGGCGAGGTCCTGATCTATCCAGCGGTGCTGCGGCGTGCCAGGCGCGAAAGGCGCCAGCTGATCCACCACGGTGACGTGGAGGGGACCATAGTCGAAGGCGTAGTAGGCCTCGTAGGCCTGCGCTGACGCGAACGGATAGGGCCAGTACTTGGCCAGCAGCGAGCGCTCACCATCGTGGTTGCCGCGACAGCCCAGCACCGGCAGCCGCGCGATCAGCCCACGCAGGCCGGGCAGCTGCGCGCCGAAGAACTGGGCGTCCCAGTAACCCTCCAGGTCCCCTTCGTCGACCCAGTCGCCGGTGTGCAGCAGCAGGGTCTGCAGGTTCGCCGGGTCGGCGTCCATGTGGCGCGAGATGGCGCGCGCCACGGCGTCATGGGACGCGACGTTGTGGCGGGTGTCGCCGTAGGCGTACAGGGCGACGTGGCTGGCGCTCGCGCTCGGGGCGGCGAAGAGGTCGCCGGAGAGGACCTCATCGTCGAGCTCGACCCGGTAGTGCAGCTGCTGCCGCGGGTGTAGCCCAGCGAGAGTATATGAGAACAGGTGCTGGTCCGCGCCAGCGCCCTCCTCGTCCACTTGCGCGCGTCCGTCGGTGCAGGCGGGGGTCGCTCCCCAGGAGAGGCTCGCGCCGACGCTCGGGGTGGCGTCGGCCTGCCAGCGAATCATCACCTCCGCGGATTCACCGGTGTAGACCAGGTAGGGCGGCTTGCGGAAGCCCGCGCCGGGCACCAGCGTCGACGCGATCAGCACCGTCGTCAGGATCGTCACCGCCGCCTCCTGGGTCCCATTCTACACCCTCCGCCTTCCGTCGTCCGTCCTCCGTCCTCCGTCCTCCGTCCTCCCTCCTCCGTCCTCCGTCGTCCGTTGAACAAAGTCGAGCGACAGACTACAAGGTCTTCATGGTCCCTCGTCCGTTCACCCTCGCCGCTCCCCTCCTCCTGGCCTGCGCCGGTCCCTGGCTCATCTCCTGCGGTGAAACCTGCACCACTGACGGCGACTGCGCCGATGGGATCTGCGTCAACGGTCAGTGCAGGGGCGGAGGTGGCGCCGACGCCGCGAGCGCGGCAGACGCATCGGTCGGCTTCGATCTGAGCTTCGCCGACATCGCCGTGTTGGACCGCCCACAGCCTGACACCAGGGACGGCGACGACGCCGCGACACCTGACGCCGGCGCCACGCATGACGGCGCGCGCTTCGACTCCAGCGGTGGTGGTGACGCAGCGCGCGCAGACACCGCCACCTCCGTTGACGCGGGGTCAGCGACAGACGCGGCTGACCCCGACGTCGCGACCGCCGCGGACGCCGCCGGCCCCGACGTTTACAGCGGGCTCGTCGGCGCGCCCTGCCGCGACCACGGCGACTGCGACACCCCCTTCGGCGCCTACTGCCTCGACTCCTGGCCTGGCGGCTACTGCAGCGCGCCCTGCAACTACGAGGGCGGCCCATTTGAGTGCGGCCAGGGCGCCGAGTGCTACTGCGAGATGATGGACAGCATGGGCTGCGCCATCGCCTCCTGCTACCAGACCTGCTGGCTGTACACCGGCGACTGCCGCGATGACTATCGCTGCGAGGACCCCGACTGGCTCGGTTACCTGGGCGACGAAGACCTCTGCGTGCCATGAGCGCCGACCCCACCACCCCGCCCCTGCTCGCCGCCCTGCCGCCGCGCGACCAGGCCGATCCCGACACCATCCTCAACAACTTCCTCGAGGCAATGATCGAGCGCGGGCTCGAGCTCTACCCGGCCCAGGAGGAGGCGATCCTCGAGTTGATGAGCGGCAAGCACGTCATCCTCAACACCCCCACCGGCTCGGGCAAGTCGCTGGTGGCCGAGGCGCTGCACTTCAAGCACATGGCCGAGGGGCGACGCTCCTACTACACCTGCCCGATCAAGGCCCTGGTGAGCGAGAAGTTCTTCGCCCTGTGCGATCAGTTCGGCGCCGACAACGTCGGCATGATGACCGGCGACTTCACCATCAACCGCGACGCGCCAATCATCTGCTGCACCCAGGAGATCCTGACCAACATGGCGCTGCGTGAGGGCGCGGGCGCCGATATCGACGCCGCGGTGCTGGACGAGTTTCACTACTACTCGGACCGCGATCGCGGCGTGGCCTGGCAGGTGCCGCTCCTGACCCTGCCCCAGACCACCTTTCTGCTGATGTCGGCGACCCTGGGCGACTGCCCCGACATCGAGCGCTCGCTGCGTGAGCGCAGCGGCGTCGAGGTGGCCACGGTGCGCTCGTTCGAGCGGCCGGTGCCGCTCGACTTTCAGTACAGCGAGCGCTTCATCCACGGCACCATCGACGAGCTGGTCGAGGCAGGACGCGCGCCGATCTACGTGGTCAACTTCACCCAGCGAGAGTGCGGCGAGCAGGCCCAGAACCTGATGAGCGCCACCATCTGCTCCAAGGAGGCCAAGAAGCAGATCGGCGACGCGCTCAAGGAGTTCCGCTTCGACACCGGCTACGGCCGCGAGCTGCAGCGCTTCGTGCGCCACGGCGTGGGCGTGCACCACGCTGGCCTGCTGCCCAAGTACCGGCGCCTGGTCGAGCAGCTGTCGCAGACCGGCCTGCTCAAGGTGATCTGCGGCACCGACACCCTGGGCGTGGGCGTCAACATCCCGATCCGCACTGTGCTGTTTGCCAAGCTGTGCAAGTACGACGGCGAGAAGGTCGGCATCCTGAGCGTGCGCGACTTCAAGCAGATCGCGGGCCGCGCTGGCCGCAAGGGCTTTGACGACCAGGGCTACGTGGTGTGCCAGGCGCCCGAGTACGTGGTCGAGAACAAGAAGCTCGAGGAGAAGATCGCCTCGGGCGCCAAGAAGCGGCAGAAGGTGGTGAAGAAGAAGCCGCCCGAGCGCAACTTCGTCAACTGGGAGGAGAGCACCTTCCGGCGCCTGGTAGAGCAGCCGCCCGAGCCCCTGCGCTCGCGCTTCGAGGTCTCGCACGCCATGGTGCTCAACCTGATCCAGGGCGGCATCGACCACGACACCAACGGCTACCGCGCCCTGATCGACCTGATCGCCGCCTCGCACGAGACTGACCACGCCAAGGCGCAGCACCGCCGCGAGGCCGCGCGCCTGTTCAAGTCCCTGGTCCAGGCGGGCGTGGTGAGCGTGGTGCGCAACCCGGAGACCGGCCCGCGCCTGGTGATCAACACCGACCTGCAGCGCGACTTCTCGCTCAACCACTCGCTGTCGCTCTACCTGCTGGACGCGCTGCCCAGGCTCGATCCCGAGCTCGAGACCTACCCCCTCGACGTGCTCACCCTGGTCGAGGCCATCCTCGAGAACCCGCGGCCGATCCTGATGCGCCAGGTCGACAAGCTGTTCGAGGCGCGCCTGGCCGAGCTCAAGGCCGAGGGGATGGAGTACGACGAGCGCATGGAGGAGCTGAAGAAGCTCGAGCACCCCAAGCCCAACCGCGAGTTCATCTACGACACCTTCAACAGCTTCGCGCAGAAACACCCCTGGGTGGCGGGTGACCACATTCGCCCCAAGAGCGTGGCGCGCGAGATGTACGAGCGCTACTGCACCTTCAACGAGTACGTCAGCGAGTACGGCGTGGCGCGGGTCGAGGGGCTGCTGCTGCGCTATCTGTCAGACGCCTACAGGACCCTGGTGCAGAACGTGCCCGACGAGTTCAAGGACGAGGCCGTCTACGACGTCCTCGCCTTCCTGCGCACCACCCTGCGCGCGGTCGACTCCAGCTTGATCCAGGAGTGGGAGCAGCTGCGCGATCCGGGCTCGGCGCCGCTCCCCGATGAGCTGCGCGAGGCGCGGCGCAAGAAGCGGCTGGTGTTCGACCCGGAGGTCAACCCGCGCGCCTTCGCCGCCCGGCTGCGCTCGGAGGTGCACCGGCTGGTGCGCGCGCTCGCGCGCCGCGAGTTCGAGCAGGCCGCCTTGGCGCTGCGCCCCCTCGAGCAGGACCCCTGGGACGCCAAGCGGCTGGAGGCCGCCCTGGCCCCCTTCTTCGAGGAGTACGAGGCGCTGCGCTTCGACCACCAGGCGCGACTGGCGGAGCACACCTTCGTCGACCAGACCGGCCCGCGCCAGTGGCGGGTGCGCCAGGTGCTGCTGGATCCAGAGGATGACAAGCAGTGGATGCTGGAGGGTGAGGTCGACCTGTCTGGCGAGGTGGACGGAGAGCTGCCGCTGGTGGCGCTGACCAAGATCGGGGTCTGACCTCCTGCTGTCGACCGCGCGCTACGGACCGCGCTCGGCGAGCCAGATGGCGTGCAGATCACCTTGCTTGCCGTCCGACCGCACCCGTGTCTGCCCCACCTTGAAGCCCACCTTTCGCAGGCGCTCCATGAATGCGCGGTTGGGGCCGGCCGACCACACGGCCAGGATCCCCCGCGGCCGCAGCGCGAGGTAGGCCTCGGTCAAGCCATCCAGTCCGTAGAGCCAGTTGTTCTTCCTGCGGCTGACTCCCCGAGGACCGTTGTCGACATCGAGCAAGATCGCATCGTAAGCCTGGCGCTCTTCCCTCAGGATCTTGGCGACGTCACCCTCACGAACCGTGGTGCGGCTATCTTGTAGCGGGTGACCGGCATGCGCACCGAGCGGGCCTCGATTCCATCTCACCACCGCGGGGATCAGCTCGGCCACCACCACCTCGGCGTCGTCCCCGAGGTGGTGCAGCGCCGCGACGAGGGTGTAGCCCATGCCCAGACCGCCGATCAGGACACGCGGCCGGGGACGCCGGGCGATCTTCTTGCAGGTGAGCTTGGCCAGAACATCTTCTGATTCGTGCTCGAGCGTGCTCATGAGCTGGGCGCCGCTCTTGGTGCTGATCGAGAACTCACCGTCGCGCTGGTGGAGCTCGAGCTCGTCGCTGGAGCCTGGGATCTGCGCTGTGTCGAGCAGCTCCCAGGAGGTCTTCGGCATGTCTGGCTTGGTCGATCTGTTGTCCACGGCTCAGGAGGATGTGGGCCTGCGACGAAGGGATGCAAGGGTTTTTGAGCTTCCGAGAAAGACGAGGAACGACCCGGCGACCTTCCAGGAGGTTAGCGGACAGCTGGAAGATCAGAGATACTCAAGGAGTGGAGCCACGGGATACAACCCGCTCGATGAAGCGCGACGCGCGCTCGAACCCTGGCGGGCGGATGGCGCTCGCTGCGCTGGGCTGGCTCATCCTGGCGGCGTGTCCCCCCGGCGCTGATCCTTGCCGGGTCGACGAGGACTGCCGCGACAACGAGCTGTGCGTGGAGGCGGCGTGCCTCACCGTGTGCAACTCGGATCTCGATTGCGGCCGCCGCGAGCTCTGTGACGACGGGGTGTGCTGGCCCGAGCCGGACGCGGACGCGGCCGGCACACCAGACAGTGGCGCGGACGCGGCGGTCCGTGATGCCTCGAGCGCGGATCGAGCAGCGGCGGACACCACAGCTGCAGATCTGCCCTCCACGCAAGACGCCGCGCGGCCGGACAGCGCCGGCGATATCGACGCCAGCCTGCACCCGAGCGGCTGCGGCACCATCGGCGCGCTCCAGGATAACTTCGACGACAGCCAGCTCGGCTGGCAGTGGAGCAGCTACGGAGAGTCCGGAGTCACAGCAGCGGAGCGCGACGGCCGCCTCGAGCTCTCCATCGGCGCCGGGGTCGCCGATCGCTTCGGCTGGGTGCGCAGCGACTTCGCCGCAGATCTGCGGGGCGACGCCGTCAGCGTGAGGGTGGCGCAGGCGCCGACCACGGCTGGGGTCGAGGCCTTCCTCGACTTCGACGGCGGGCAGGATGGCTACATCTCCTTCAGCCTGTACGCTGGCGGCCTGGCCGCGATCGTCAACCAGGGAGGGAGCAACACCGCCTTCGAGGAGATCCCATACGACGCGGCCACGCACCGCTTCTGGCGCATCGGGGAGGTCGCAGGTCGGGTTCATCTCGACACCTCACCGGACCGCACCAGCTGGACCACCCACGTCGACGTCCCGTCTCCCTCCTATGTCGGGCTCGGCCGCGCCGCGCTCGGCATCGGTGCTGTCGACGCAGTGGGCGCCGCCGACCATGTGGTGTTCGATGATCTCAACACCGACCGCGCACCGCCGCCGTGGTGCCAGGCCAGCGGCTTCAGCGACGCCTTCGACCAGGGCGCGCTGTCTCGGGAGTGGGAGCTGTTTGGACCGGAGAGCTGCACCGCTGTCCAGCGCGGAGGCCACGTCACCGTCGGCAACGGCGAGGACTGCTTCCTCTACACCGCGCGCGTGTTCGCCTTCGATCAGGTGCTGGTCGAGCTGCTGAGCGAGCCCCAGGACGAGCCCCTGGCCCGCGCGGTGCTCGCGGTGTACGCGCCGAGCGGGCGCTGGGCCGAGCTCGGCGTGCGCGGCGGCAACCTGCACGCCTGGATAGACAGCGGGGCGCTGCTCGGCGACTTCCCCCTCTTGGACCGCCGCTGGCTGCGCCTGCGCCGCAGCGGCACCAACCTGCTGTTCGAGGCGCGCGGCTCGGCTGGTCCCTGGGAGCTCTTGCACTCGGCCGCGTGGAGCGCGGGTGAGGGTCCGGTGTTCGCCGCCGTCGGCCTCGACTGTCGCGACTGTGACGGCGACGCCCACGGCGCGAGCTTCGATAACTTCAACCTGGACTGAGCTGGCCGGGCCAGCGGCGCCGTCTCGTCTGTGTGCTATTCTCCTTTGGTGAGCTGCAGAACACACCTCTGCGGAGTGAACGCGGTCCACCCTCAACACCGCCGCGTGGCTGCGTTTCTGGGCCTCGGCGGCATGCTGCTGCTCACCCTGGCCGCCTGCAGCTGCCAGCAGGCGGGCGCGCCCTGCGAGGAGAGCGCTGACTGCCCCGGCGGTCAGGTCTGCGCCGAGGGCTACTGCCGCCTCGCCTGCAACACGCGCGTCGACTGTTTAGATGAGGAGGCCTGCATCGAAGGTGCCTGCCTGCCCGCGCGTGACCGGCCGGACGCTGGCCTCGCTGACGTCTCTGGCGTCGACCAGGCGCGAGCGGACCGGGAGCGAGACGACGCCTCCCGTGTCGACACGAGCGCGATTGATGTGGCCGACGCCAGCGCGACCGACGGGGCCGCCGGTCTGGACGCGGCGCTCCAGGATCTGGCGGTGAACGACCGCGCTGATCCTGACCTCGCGACCAGCGACGCCAGCGCGGTCGACCAGGTGACCTCGACCTGCGGTGACTCCATCGTCGCCTCCGGGGAGACCTGTGACGACGGCTACAGGATCGATGGCGACGGCTGCTCGGCGGACTGCCAGATCGAGCCGCGCTGGAGCTGCGAGGGCGAGCCCAGCACCTGCTACCTCTGCGGCGACGGCGTGCGGGACCCCACCGAGACCTGCGACGACGGCTACAACGACGCCTGCGGCAGCTGCAACGCCACCTGCGACGCGCCGGGGGCCGACTCCCTCTGCGGCGACGGGGATCGCTGCCCCGAGCGCGAGGTCTGCGACCACGGCGCCGACAACCGCGACGACTATGAACGCACGCCGCGCTGCAACACCGCCTGCACCGGCTATGCGCCGCACTGCGGCGACGGCCTGGTCGATGAGGGCTACGAGATATGTGACAGCGGCCCGGCCAACGGTGACGACTGGTCGCTCACCGCGCACTGCAACGCGGTCTGCATGTCGACCAATCCATTCTGCGGCGACGGTCAGGTCGAGCCGCAGACGGACGAGCAGTGTGACGACGGCAACTCCCACCACCACGACGCCTGCCGCGCCTGCACCAGCGCGGTCGCGCTCGCCGACACCGGCCAGGGAGACTGCTACGACGGCGTCGACGACCTGGACGCCTGCCCTGAGCACGGCCTGGCCTACTCCGGCCAGGACGCTCAGTTCGGCCCGATCGCCATGAGCTTCACGGACATCGGCGACGGCACCATCGCCGACCACTTCACCGGGCTGTTCTGGAGCCAGGCGACCCAGGGCGACGATGACTGGCAGGGCGCAGCCGACGCGTGCGCGAGCTCGACCCTAGGCGGCCGCAGCGGCTGGCGGCTTCCTTCGGTGCAGGAGCTGCGTTTGCTCGCCAACTACGGTCGCCGCGATCCAGCCCTCGATCCGGGCTTCAACCTCGATCACAACAGACACTGGGCCAGCGATCGCCTGGCCGGCTCTGCGAGCCAGGCATGGACCGTCCACGTCAAGGAGGGACAGTCGTCCCCTGACGATGTCGGCGGCTTGAACAGCTACACCTGCGTGCGCGGCGCGCCTCTGCCCGCGATCCAGCGCTCCGCCGGGTCCGAGACCGTGGTCGACACCACCTACGGGCTCGAGTGGGGCCTCGGCGCCGCGGCGGGCCCCGCTGACTGGCAGGCAGCCCTGGCGCTGTGCGCGGCGCTGGACCTGGAGGGCCCAGGCTGGCGCCTGCCAAACATCAAGGAGCTGGGTACGCTGTTCGCGCCAGAGCAGACCGAGCCCGCCGTCCTCACCGCGCTGTTCACCACCAGCGCCGGGAGCTCGCTGTGGAGCTCCACCAGCCACCTGCGCAGCCGGAACAACGCCGTTGTGCTGCGCCTCGGCGCCGGCGAGATCGACTGGGAGGACAAGGGCGAGAGCCTCCAGCTGCGATGCGTGCGCGACGTCGCGGCCGCGCCCACCCCCTTGCCCCTGCCCGACACCGGCCAGACCGGCTGCTTTGATCTGAGCGCGCGTGTGCGCTGTCCTGAAGCCGGCCTGCCGCTCTCGGGTCAGGACGCCCAGCACGGCAGCAACATGCGCTCCTTCGTGACCCAGGCGGATGGCAGCGTGACCGATCCGATCACCGGCCTCACCTGGCTGCCGCTGTCCCAGGGCATCCAGCCACAGCCAAACGCGCTCAACGACTGCCAGGAGCGCGAGGAGCGTGGCTATAGCGACTGGCGCCTGCCCAGCCTCGATGAGCTGCTGAGCCTGCTGCACCTGGGTCTCAGCGCGCCCTCAGCGAGCGCTGCGCTGCAGCTCTACACCACGCCATACTGGACCACCACGCGCTATCCCCCCTTCGAGGGGGCAGATACCCACTACTTCACCGTGGACTTCCACCAGCAGCTGGTGGCGCCCACCTCCACGTACAGCGTAGGCCGCCGCCTCTGCGTGCGCGGTCCACCGCTGCCCGAGAGCGTCTATCTCGACCTCGGCCCAACGGTGGCGGATGAGATCTACGGTCTGCGCTGGGAGGCCACGCCCGATGCAGGCGAGCGAGACTGGGCCCAGGCCCTCGCCTACTGCGCGGACCTGGAGCTCGAGGGCGCTGACGACTGGCGCCTGCCCAACGCCCGCGAGCTGCAGACGCTGCACGCCCCGGGGCAGGACGCTCCGGCGATAGATGTCGCGATGTTCCCGACCACCGTCAACGGCATCTACTGGAGCTCGAGCACCGCTCCGGCCGACCCGGCGATGGCCTGGGCGGTCGACTTCGAGCACGGCATCGCGGGGAGCCTGGAGAAGATCTTCGCCCAGGGCCAGGCGCGCTGCGTGCGCGACCTCGACTAGCGCGCCAGCGCCTCGTCGAGCACCCGCCCCTCCATGAACTCGGGCACCGGCACGCCGAGCACATGCAGCGCCGTCGGCGCCAGATCCTCGACCACCGGCGCCTCGAGCACGGCGCCGGGTTTGAACGCCGGCCCGGACAGCAAGACCAGCGCCTCGGTGCGGTGGCCGCCGTCAAACGGGACGTTCTTGTTGACCTTGTCGAACTGGTATTCGCCGAAGCCGTGATCGCTCATCACCATGAGCGAGTAGTCAGGGCCGAGCGCCTCGAGCAGCTCTCCGGCGGTGCGGTCGAGGTCCTTGTAGCAGTTGTCGATGCAGTGGCCGTAGCGCTGCTTGAGCTCGGGCGCCCACTTGGCATCGACACCGATGAGCTCGAGCCGCTTGGCCAGCTCCTCCTCGGGCAGGCGGAAGTGCCAGAAGCGGTGACCGAAAGAGTCGGGGCACTGGTAGTAGACCATGACCAGGTCGGGGTCGTACTTCTCCTCGAGGTAGAGGGCCGAGGTGGTGACGTTGTGCATGCGCGCCGCAGACCACGAGGCTGTGTAATTGTAACGCTTGAGGATCTTCATCTTGTCGTAGAGGGGCGAGTCGTCGGGCAGCTCGTCGTAGTAGCGCTTGCGCTTGTCGGGGCCATACCAGGCAGGGTTGCGCAGCTTTGGCTTGAGCTCCTCGAACAGCGCAGGATCAAATGTCTGCTGGGGTGCGTCGGTCTTGTAGATGCTGCCCTTGATGGTGGTCTGGCGCGTGTTGCCGATGTGAATGTAGGGCGCGACCATGGCCCCCTTGATCTGCTCGGCCGGCCAGGTCGAGAGCCAGCCCACCACCACGCTGCCGCGGTCGTGCTCGGTCATGACGTTCCAGATCGCCGGCACCTTGCGCATTTCGACCGTGGTCAGGTTCTTCTCTTTGGTGCGCAGCTCCCTGGGCCAGTAGTAGGTGTTGGTCACGTAGTCGTAGACCTGGTGGGTCTCCTTGCGCACGCCGGTGGCGATGGTGGTCCAGACCGCGGGCGAGCGCGTCGGCATGTGCGAGTGCAGCACCTGCATGCTGCCCTGTTCGGCCAGGCGCTTGAGGTTGGGCAGCTCTCCGGCCTCCATCAGCGGCGTCACGATCTTCACGTCGGCGGCGTCGATGCCGAGCATCAGGATCTTGTGCTTGCGCGGCGCTGGCTCCAGCGCTGTCGGGGCGGCAGGCGACTGAGCGCCGGCGGCGCCCGAGATCAGCAGCGCGAGCGCTGCGGTGCATGCGGAGTTCATGTAGGAGCTACCTCCTCAGGTGGCCGGAGACATATAGGCAGCGACGCGCCTCACTGCACGTAGCCCAGTGATCGCAGCCGCTCCATCTCCTGGTCGCGGAAGGCCTCGTTGTCCGTGGCGGGCCCCTCAGCGAGGTGGTCCGCCTCAGAGCCGGGGTCTGGCTCCTCGGTCAAAGATGGCAGCAAGCTGTGGCCCTCGAAGGGGAGCTTGGCCTCGAGGCCGAGCAGGTCGACCAGGGTCGGGGTGATGTCGTAGATGGTGGCGCCGTAGGCGATGGCGCCAGCGCGCGCGCGATCGCCGGCGAGGATGATGGTCCCCTCCAGGCGATGCTCGCCGGTGAAGGGGGTGGACTTGGGGAGCTTGTAGAGCCCGCTGCGGTTGCCGAAGCCGTGGTCGCTGACCACCAGCACCTGGCCGTCGGCGGGCAACGCGGCCAGCAGCTCGCCCACCACCTCGTCGAGCAGCTCGTAGTAGCGGTCGATCACCTCGCCGAAGGTCGCGCGCAGCTCCTCGGCGTGCTCGGCCGGGAGCTTGGCCTCCTCGAGCTGCGCGGCGATGTGCGCCACCGAGCGGCGGAACAGCCAGAAGCGGTGGCCGAGCGAGTCGGCGCCCTCGAGGTAGACCATGGTGAGGTCGGGCGCCTCCTCTTTCATCAGCTGCAGGGCGATCTCCTTCATGGTGAGGGTATGCGACAGCGACCAGCGCAGCCCGTCGAGGTAGCGCGGGATCAAGGGCACCTCGCTCAGCAGCGCCTCGTCCAGCTCGCCGACAAAGCGATCGACGAGCTCATCGGGTACGTCTTCGGGTGTGGTGATGAGCGCCTTGATCTCCTTCCAGCGCGCGGCCGGGTGGACCTGGTAGGGCTCGTCCGGGTAGACGTTGCCCTTGATCGTGATCTGCTTGGCCCGCCCGATGGCGACGTAGGGCGAGACCATCACGCCGTTGACCTTCTCCGCCGGCCAGGTGTTGAGCCAGCCCACCACGGCGACGCTGCGCCCCTCGGCCGACGCCAGGTTCCAGATGGCGCGCGCCTTGCGCATCTTGCTGGTGACCAGCCGCTTCTCGTCGCTGCGCCGGTCTCTGGGCCACAGCCGGCTACCGGTGACGAAGTCGTAGATGCCGTGCACCGCGCGCGGTCGACCGGTGGCGATGGTGGTCCAGATCGCCGGGCTACGGATCTCGCGCTCGCTCAGCAGCACGCCGCTGGCGCCCTGCTCCATCAGGCGCGACAGGTTGGGCAGGCGCCCGCGCCGGGCCAGGCGTCGCACCAGCTTCAGATCGAGCCCGTCAGCGCCGATGAGCAGGACCGGGGGAGGCTTGCCTGCCTTCTCGCCAGCAGACAGGGAGGAGGCGCGGGAGGATGGCTCGGTTGTGCTCGACGCCTGGTCGCGACAGGACACGACGGACAAAGTGAGCGCGCCGAGGATGAGGAGGAGCTGGCGCATGTGATCGACCTCGCGGTGTAGCAGCAGCAGAGCTACTCTCAGGTCGCGTATGGTAGAGGAGCGCGCGCGCGTATGCAATCTGACGACCTGAGCGGTTCACCCCGCACTCCGATATATATGGTGCTCGTAGTCATCGGCACGGGCACCTTGCTGGGCGCGCTGGCCGGATCGACCGTCACCCTGGCGCTCCCCAGCATCGGCCAGGAGCTCGGCGTCCCGCTCAGCCTCTCCAGCTGGGTGATGCAGGCCTACCTGCTGGTGGTGACCGCGCTGCTGCTGGTCGCCGGCCGGCTCGCCGATCTGATCAGCCACCGCCGGGTCTACCTGCTCGGCTTCCTGATGTTCGGCGGCGCCTCGGCGCTGTGCGGCCTCGCCCCGAGCTTCAGCCTGATGGTGGCGGCGCGGCTGCTGCAGGGGGTCGGCGGCGCGCTGCTGATGGCCACCGCGCCGGCCCTGCTCACCACCTCCTTCCCGGCGCACCGCCGCGGGCAGGCGCTGGGCTTGATGGCGACCGCGACCTACACCGGGCTGACCATCGGCCCCCCCCTCGGCGGCCTCATCATCTCGACCTTGGGCTGGCGCTGGGTCTTCTTCATCAACGTACCCGCCACGGCGCTGGTGCTCACCCTCGGG
>Ga0316201_10002118_pt1 | contig 13976 bp, 9 predicted proteins | sample CS6wburrow_MG_FD_204516 | JGI IMG/M metagenome (GOLD analysis project Ga0316201, IMG submission 204516) | Coastal sediment microbial communities from Delaware Bay, Delaware, United States - CS-6 worm burrow | ecosystem: Environmental > Aquatic > Marine > Coastal > Sediment | place: USA: Delaware... | reverse complement strand
GACAGGGTTCGTAGAATGCAGCGCAGCGAATGACTCCTTGTGGCCGATTGCAGACGGTCGCCATTTCCCTAAAGCAGACGTTCAAGCGGCCGGTTTCGGGAAAAGCAGCCGCTCAGCCTGGGCGCAAAGAAAGGGTCAGGAGTGGCCGCTGCTACTGAACGGCAGCTTTCCCCAATAGCAGCCGCTTGAATGTCTTGTTTAGGGAAATCCCGTCCGTCTCAGTACGGACTATCCTGTCCGTATACAGCTGGTCCGAAATTATGCGGCCAGACCATCGGGCTGGTACTCGAGGCAGCGCGAACGTGCGAGACGTACTCAAGAACACGAAGAAGGCAGCGAATGGACGGCCCTGGGTGGTCGAGGCCACGTCCCGAGTCGCAACTTGCGAACAGTTGGTGATGGTGCTCGATCAACTGCGCGTCACGCAACGTCGAGGCCGATGAAGCGAATCGCACCGTTGTCCTCGCCTGCGATTATTGTTCGTCCATCCCTACTCACTGCGCAATCGGTGAGTGCACCTTCAGCTTCGAAGTCAGCCACGCAATCGCCCGTATCCAGATCCCAAACCTTCATCGTCCAGTCCTGCGAGACCGAGACGATCAGGCGTTGTTCCCACAACACATCAACTGCACTGACACTATCTGAGTGCCCGGAATACGTTCGCACCTCCGCGCCTGTCTCCAAGTCCCAGAGTTTCAGCGTGCTATCAAATGAACCTGAAAGTATGTGGCGACCGTCGGGAAGCGGGCACACCGCGCTCACGGCTTCCCAATGGCCCGCGAAACTGGCAGTCATTTCACCGCGAATGAGGTCCCAGCACTTCACGGTATTGTCCCGGGAACCGGAGACTACCTGGAATCCATCCGGAAGTGCTGCGATCGCCGTTACCCATTCGGTGTGACCGCGGAATTCACGGAGCCTTCTTCCGGTTTCGAGATCCCAGACGATCAAATTCCCCATCCTGTCTCCCGCCACCACGCGCCGATCATCGGGCAGGACGCAGACGGTATCGACCGTAAACCCAAGACCTCGAAACTGGCGCAGCGGTGATTCGGCTCCGACCTCCCTGACGCTGATTGGACCTGCGGTTGAAGCGGACACCACGTGACGGGAGTCTCCAGTCACTGCAACGCAATACGACTTCTCATCAACGGCGAGGACCTCACTGAAGGATTCGAGGTTCCAGATTTTCATCTGCTCAAGTGAAGCTGAGATAGCGCGCTTTCCGTCGGCACAGACCTGGATCGAAGTCACCCTGGCGGAGTGCCCCAATGGGTCTGCGCTTGTTGTCGAGCTTTCGAGATCCCACACTCTCAGTGCCTTGCCTCTCGACGCCGTGATGAGCTGCCGGCCATTTGGTGAAACCGCCATGGCCTCAACGGAACCAAGTCGGGTGGTCAGCGGGTGTAGCTCCTCACCCTTCTCTAAGTCCCAGAGCCTGAGCGTGTTGTCAAATGAACCTGAGATTGCGCGTCTTTGATTGGGCGTCAGTTCAACTTTCAGGCCGATCGTATCAACTTTCCAGTTGAGTAGTTCCTGACCTGTATTCACGTCCCAAATTTTGAATTCCCCGTAGTGCGAGGAAGACAGCAGGCGCTGCCCGTCGGCTAACGCGCAGACGCCACGGACCGCTCCCGTGTGCCCAGTCAGGGTACGAAGTTCCTCGCCGGTCGCGAGGTCCCACACCTTCAGCGTGTGGTCATCCGATCCGGTTACTGCTCGTTGGCCGTCCGGCATCACTGTCAACACGGAGACCATGCCCTCGTGCCCCTCAAAGGAACGCAGCTCGTGCAGATTCTCGAGGTCCCATAGCTTCATCGTTTTGTCAGAGGACCCCGATAGTGCTCGATGTCCGTCCGGAAGCACCTTAACGACCCACACACTGTCTGAATGCCCCAGGTAGGCTGAGATCTCACGTTTCTCCTCGATGTCCCATATCTTGATCCTGTTATCCCAGGATCCGGAGAGTATGCGTTGCCCGTCTGGAAAAACGCTGAGGCTCGAGATTGCTTTAGAGTGCCCCGTCATAGTGAGAACTTCGCGCTGGGAGTTCAGGTCGAAGACCTTGATCGCGCCATCATCAGTTCCCATGCCAACACGAACACCGTCGGGCAATACCGTCATCGACTTGATCTCGGAGGACGTCTTGAAGAGGGGCACTGCCGCTTGGTCGGAGCCGCTGTTCAGCGGACGCAACAGCACAGACCGAGTGTTGCGTTGACGCGACGCATCAACTTCTTTTGATGCTTCGGCTGCTCTCGGTTCTTCGGGTTCGCGGGCTTTCGTCATCTTTTTATTCCTCCTAAATCCGGACAAGTTTACGTGCGTTATTCCGAGTGTGGAATTGAAGAGAAACCAACTATAGGCTGTCTAGGATGAGACCGCACCTGCATGGAGGCAAGACGGAGCGGGGGACCGACTTCGCTTGAGCGTCCCCGGACGAGCAGGACAGATCTGGATTGGTGATCCTGAGGGTGCGCAGCCCATCTGGCTGCCGATCCGGGTTGGTCTGGGTTTCCAGTCTGATCAGGGCCTTCCCAGGCCGAGATACGTTTCTCCTGAACGGCATGTCACGGTCTCCGTATTGCGCATTAAAGAACCCTGTTATTGTCTTATACCCCATCATCTGCCGAATTCTGCGCGGTGGCCGCTTTTTCAGCAGCATAGCCACGAGGAACGAAATTACGTGAATATCGACCGTAGCCCTATCTTCCCCGACGTATCAATGGTGCCTGAGGTTGTTGGCCAGCTCGGCCTGATCCGCTTCGATCCGAGTGACGACCAGGATCGGGGCACCATCTTGCGATACGAGGCGCAGACAGAGGGTGACGGTTGGCTGGGCGCGAATGTATTTTTGTATGACCGCGGTTTCGACCTCCGCGATGGCGTCGATCAAGAGGAGGTGGCAGAGGAACGCGACAGCTCGTTCAAGCGGTTACGAGCGAATGCGATTGACCCGGCGACCATCGGAATCGCACAGATTAAATGTCAAATGCCTGGCGGCCAGCAGGTCGATTGGCAGTGGGCGTGCCTGCGCGACAGCCCGAATACAGATGCCGAGATCACTCACGTCGCGATTCGCGTCGACCGCGGCTACTTCAATAAGGTGCTCTATACCTATCCGGCGTCGATCGAGTCCATCGGTCGTGTCGCCCTGGTGGAATTCCTTGGTGATTGGCATCGCGTCGTCACCTGAGCGCGGCCTGCAAGATTTTCAGCAGCTTCAGAGCGCCCGGATGATCGGGTTCCATCTCAAGGGCACGCGTCAGTGGCTGGAGCGCTTCGCCAATCCGACCGAGACGGTACAGCGCTTCGGCCCGACCCAGCAGTGCGATTACGAAGTGCGGGTCGAGCGCCAGCGCGTGATCGAATCCGATGAGCGCTCTGTTGTAATGCTTCAGATCGAGTTCGCAGATCGCCAGGTTCGACCACGTCCCCGCTGACCGATCGCCGAGCTCCAGTGCCATGGCAATCTGCTCGCGCGCGGCCTCGAACTGACTCGCCGCGCGATACGCGCGGCCGAGGTTGTTGCGAAATCCCGGGTTCTCCGCGTCTACTTCGCAGGCGGCCTCGTGAAGTTCGATCGCCCGATCGAAATCTCCAATATCCGCGCGAATCAGGCCCTCGGCGTCGAGTAGCGCCGGCGAAAAATCGGAATCGCGGCGGAGCTGAAGTATGTTGGCAAGCGCTTCATCATACCGGCCGAGCTTGCGAAGCGAGTCGACGTGTAGCAACGCCTGATTCGCGATCGACTCGTTCTCGACCGACGCTACCGAACGCCTGTCGGCATGCGTATCGAGCGGGGCACAGGCAAGGCGTATCGCATCGGCCACCGCCGGAAAGTGAGCGTAACGATTCACCGGGTCGAATTGCAGACAACGCGAGACGACGCCATGCAGCTGCGAGCGGGTAGTCGGGGGCGCGGTCTGTCGCCGGATTTCCAAGTTGGCCTGCTCGAAACTCAGAACATCGCTGAAGCCGTCCGCAGTTAGCGGCGGGCGTCGCTGACCCGTGATCATCTGCGCCAGGACAAGTCCGAAGCAATACACGTCGCTACGCACGTCGGCGCGGTGACCGATGATGATCTCGGGTGCGATGTAGCCGGGTGTGCCCACGATCCCGGTCGCTCCCGGGAGTCGTTGCCCGCCGGCCGAACTCAGCGTTGTCGTCCAACCGTCGAACGCGCGCGCCAAGCCGAAATCCGTAACCTTCACCGTACCAGCGCCCGATATCATGATGTTGTCGGGCTTCAGGTCCCGGTGCACGTCGATGCCGCAGGCGCGCATGTGTGTCAGCGCCGCGCAGATCTGCTGCGCCCACGCCAGTGTCAATTCGAACGGCTGCGCGCCGTGAGCGAGGTGGTCGGTCAGACAGTTCCTGCCCTGCGAATCAGGAGCCACGTATTCCATGAAGATCAGCGGCTGGGAACCGATGACCTCCACGTGTTCGACGCTGACGATGTTCTCGTGTTGGCCCATCTCGAGCCACACATTTGCCTCACGGAGCAGCAGCCGCTTTATGCGCGCCTCGGCTACAAATTCGGGTTGGAATGTCTTGATCGCAACTGTGCGATGATCTTGCAGATCGTCGGCGATGTACACAATGCCCATCCCGGACTTGCCGTAGCCGCCGGCGGTCTCGCGGATCCGCCAGCGGCCCAGGATCGACTGGCCGATCGAGTAATTCGCACCGATCCGCTCGGCCATCATGACCTCTTCGGCGTCGGATCGAAGCGCAGTCGATCATCGTCGAGATTAACCGCGATGCCCGGCCAGTCAGCGCACTCGCCCGACAAGAGCAGTTCGCTCAACGGAGCCTCGAACAGATGCTGGACCGTTCGTCTGAGTTCGCGCGCCCCATACTCGTTGCTGAATCCGGCCTCGCAGAGATAGTCGATAACGGCCGGATCGACTTCCAGCGTCTTATCGAAGCGCTGTCCGAGGTTCGAGCCGATGGAATCGACGGATCTCTCCGTCAACGTGCGAATAACGTCGGGCGACAGCGGCTCGAACACGATCGTCGCATCGATTCTATTGAGGAACTCCGGCCGGAAATGCTTCTTCAGGGCCTGAATCTCCGGCTGCCCCGGGCCATCGGCCATTGTCGTCGGCAGGAACCCAATCCTTGCTCCGCCTTCCACGATCGGTATGTTCGAGGTCATCACGAACACCGTGTGACGTACGTCGTTCGTACGGCCTTTCGAGTCAGTGATCCGGCCGGCATCGAAGACTTGCAGGAGCAGATCCAGTGTGCGCGGGTGCGCTTTGTCGATCTCGTCAAGCAATACGACGGCGTGAGGTCTTGCGCGAAGTTGCCCGGTTAGCTGTCCGGGTTCGTCGTGACCAATGTAGCCTGGCGGCGCGCCGACCAGCTTGACGACGTCGTGCTCTTCCATGAACTCCGACATATCGAGCCGGATCAGGCTGCGGCCGTCGCCGAAGAGCTGTTCGGCGAGGGTCCGAGCCATCTCGGTTTTGCCGATACCAGTCGAACCGAGGAACAGCATCACGGTCCGCGGCCCTTGGCGCTCCGAGAGGCCGGCTTCGGCAAGCCGCATGCGCTCGGCGACGAGTTGCGCCGCCGCCGCCTGGCCCAAAACCCGTTCGTTCAGACGGGCCTCAAGCGATTCGGTTCCCGTGGCCGAGCCGCCCGGCGTGCGGTACGCGGCCAGCACCTGCTCCGGCAGTCCGAGCTTGTGCGCCAGCGCCTCGACGACGGCGTCGTACGATACGTGCAGCGTTGCAGGATCCGGTCCGTCCGGCACCGCGACGACGCTGAGGGCCGGGATTCGCATATGCGCCGCGGCCTTGTCGAGCAAGTCAATAGCTTTGTCGGGAAGCTGATGCTCCGTGTCGAAGCGAGCCGACAGCGTGACCGCTGCCTCGAGCGCCGCCGCGTCGAACTCGACGCCGTGGTGTTTCGCCAGGTGCGGGGCGACGCCTTCGACGATCTCCAGCGCCTCGTCTGTTGTCGGTTCGAAGATGACAATCTTGTCGAACCGCCGCTCCAATGCAGCGTCGGAGTCAATGTATTTGACGTACTCTGCGATCGTCGTTGCGCCGATGCAGCGGATCTCAGCGCGGGCCAGTGCGGGTTTGAGAATGTCCTTTGGATCGACCGCGCCGGCGTGTCCGCCGGCGGTGACGAGGGTGTGGAGCTCGTCGATGAACAGGAGCACATCGTCGTTGCCTCGGCATTCGGCGACAAGGTCTTCGAGGCGCTTTTCGCGATCACCGAGATACTTCGCGCCTGCGATCAGTGAGCTCATCGAGATCTCGACGATCCGTCGGGCCGCCAGAACGTCAGTGTGCTTGCCGTCGGCTAGCCGCTGCGCAAGCAGTTCGACGACCGCGGTCTTGCCGACGCCGGGCTCGCCGACCAGCACGGGGTTGTTTTTCGATCGGCGCGCTAGTGTCTGTAGCAACTGCAGCAGCTCGTCGCGCCTGCCAACGACCGGGCTCAGCTTGCCGGCTTTGGCCAGCGCTGTCAGGTCGCGGCCGAAGCGGTCGAGCATCGGCGTTTCTCGGCCGTTCTGCCGGGCCGAAGACGCCATTTCGGTGTCATATGACTCGCGCAATGCGTCCAGATCGATACCGAGCTCCTCCAGCGAGCGGCAAACGACCAGGTTGCGGTTCTCGAGCATCGCAAGGATCATGTCCCTGAGTTCGATCACGTCGCGTCCGTCGTCATCGATTAGTAGCTGAGCCCGACGGAACAGATGGCGCAGCGATTCGGAGCGGTGCACCACCTCGCCCTGATCGTACCGATGGTCGCCGGTTCCGGCCCGTGACCGAAGCTGTCGGCGCAGCCGGGTCAGGTCGATGCCGGCGCGAGTGAACGCGCCGAGCGCTGCGTCGCTCTCGGCCGTGATTGGCTCGATGTCGCCGGGAGGCATGGTTTCGATCTCCGAAGGAGACGTCCGAACAAGTTCGGCGAGTTTCGTTACGCCGCAGAAGAACTGGATCGGACCGATCTCCGGCTTCTGGGCGGCGACAGTCTCTCCGCCGCCCAACTGCCAAGCAAGCTCTACTCCGGAAGATATTCTCATGCTGTACGTGCTCCGTTCCGGTATCTCACTCCTCTATACCCGGGCTGTCCAGAGAATCTGCGTCTTGCTCTGCTATGTCGCAATCCCGAGATAGGCAAGGAGCTCGGCGATTTCCGCGCGGCTGTCTTCCGGCGACGCCGCATACTCGGAGACATGCGCCTCCAGCAGGCGAACATAGGCTCTGCGCGCCGTCACGACGAAGTTTGCCGCCTGCTTCTCGCTGAGCTCGAATTCTTCTGCCAGCGTTCTATAGGAAGGCGGCTCGACGCCATCGAGTACGGGTTCGACGATGCGGCGCCGAAACAGAAAGAAGTGCATCGACTTGTCCGACGCTGCGAACTCTTGCTCGAGTTCGGCGATTACGGCCATCGTCATGTCGCTGATGAAGGCACGAACGAACTCGTCAGTTGGATCCCCGTCCCCGAGGATCTCATCCACATCTTCGACCGAGAAACCGGCCTCGGGCCAGCGCTTCTTCGCATATTTGTCTCGCAGGGCGTTGCGCACGAAGTTGTTCAACGAGGTTAGCAGGTAATCGCGGAAGCGTCCGCGACCGATTTCGGCCCGACCGAAGAGGTTCTGCCGCAGCCATTTCTCGAAAAAACCCTGGACGAGATCCTGAGTATCCTCACTCGGGATGCCCTTCGCCCGCAGGTGGGCGTAGGCGGGATTCCAGTAGCGCGCGATGAGGCTCTCCAGCGCGGCCTGCCGGGCGGGCGATGCCCCCTGCCTGACCTCGCCTATCATGCTCCAGTGGGTCGATGGAAACCTCAAAATATCACGACCAGTCCGGCTGTCGCCGAGTCAAACCATAAGTGCATTCAACATCTTACCCGAAGACTTCGACCAGGCAGCCAGAATTTGGCGGGCTATAGTGTATATATAGAGCAGAAGCGCTAAAAAAGTCAGAAAGAGGAGATCCGAAATGGTACGACTGGGTGATTACTCGACAACCCTGGAACCTGATGAGGAACCTGATCCGACGACGACCAGAGGTATGGCCTTGATGCTAATTCGGATTGCCCAGGATCTCGAAGCGCGCAAGGACTCCGAACCGCGTGAGGCATTGTTGGCCGCGGCCGACGGACTCCACAAAACGTCGTTCAGCGAATTCGCATTCGCCGCCAGGCGGCTGGCAGAGTTGGATGACGCTGACATCAGCGCCGGAGCACAGGAGATGGCCACCACCGTCGTCCATCTGATGACCCAGTTCGCGCTGGCGATTCGTGAGGCAAGGGCGGGCGGAAACGTACGGGTCGACATGTCTGTGAGTTCCCATAAGCCGCACTGGGCGAAGCATTTGTGAGCGACCGGGTCTATTCGCCAGCCTGAAGGTCATTCCTTAACGCAGTATTGTGGCACCCGGTCAAGGTTCTGCGATTCATGCTGATCGTGTTGAAATCGCAGACTTCGGTTTCGGGTCAATAGCCAGATTACATCATAAGCCGAAAGCGGCTGTTCGAACGGCCGGTATTGGGGGTATTGCGAAAGTCACCAGTGGCCAGTTCTGACCCAAATTCGACGTACCTGGCGGCCTGAGCGGGTCAGAACTGGCCGTTGCTTCAAACAGGCCAGCTAGCTGTGATAGTCGGAATCTGCACTGACGAAAGGCGCCAGATCACATCGTCCTTATTCTCCTTATTGATTCTCAGGACCGACTCATGATGATATGAGCGTCGCGCAACCGCTTGGTTGCGCCGATGTAACGGTCCGGAAACGGGCGCGAGGCCGCGCGATGACCACTTTCGATTCCCAGTTCCTGGAAGACGATGTCCTACAGATCGATACAGGCTTTGAATCGGTAACCGATGCAGCGTTTTTACGGGGCCAGGATGCGGTACTTGCCGTGTCCAGTGATGGCGTTGTTCGCATATTCGACACGGAAAGCGGCGAACGGCTCTTCGAAATTCGGGACAATACAGTCGCCAGGGCGATTGCCGCCCCCGACGGACGCTCACTGCTCGCACTGACCGACGACGGTGCCGCGCGCACCTGGTCCGCTGACGACGGCAGTCTCATCGCAGAATTCCACGGTCACCGCGCGGGAATAACTGGTGCGGCGTTCTTCGGAGACTGCGATCGCGTCATTTCCGTCGACGCGAGCGGTGCCGCGTACGCCTGGGATGCGCGGACCGGGGAGCACCTGTACTCGCTCCAAGCGCACCAAGGTTATCCTATCAATTGCGTCAACGTCTCAAATAACGGCGAAATGCTCGTCACCACGTCGGGCCCGCAGCGGGCAGCTGTTGTCTGGGACAGCAACGAAGGTAAGCCGATAAGCTTCAAATCTTGGGTCGGCGAGAGCCAACCGGCCTATGCGTTGTTCGGGCCGGATGATAGCACCCTCATACTGTTGGTGAGCCGTGAACCGACACAGGTGCTGCGGTTCGGCGAGGAGACGGAAAACTTCCGGCTCCACAACATTCTGTCAGCTCACGACCTAGGGTGGTCCAGCGAGCGAGGTCCTGTACCTTACCTCACGACGGCCCGGGAATTGGATGACGAATGGGGACGCCACGGCGCGGCTTCCGACGACGGCCGCTATTTCGCCATCCTGTACAACGGCCCTCTGGAGAGCCCCAGAGTTTGGGATGCACACTCTTTCGATTCCCTGAGCAGCCTGCAGCACGAAGAGCAAATCACGTCCATCGTGCAGCTCTCGCCGGATGGCGCTTTCGCGTTGACTGCGACCGGATTTCACCCTGGCGTCATCGCCGACGGCTCAACTAGGGATGCGCAGATCGCTTGTATCTGGGAAACGGCGAGCGGGCGCAGGCTTTTCGAGTTGCTGGGCCATACCGACACGGTGTCGGCTGCCTCATTTGATCGCGATACCCATCGTCTTCTTACTGCCGGCCTCGATGGTCAGTTGTTGATCTGGAACCTCGATATTCCAACCCTGGCGTTGTTCTCTGCTGCTGACCACAGAGATACGACGGAAGTCAGCTGCTGGCTGGAACGTGGTGTGACGCCAACCGCCGAGTTGGGCGCGCAAACAGCGGCGCACCTGGCGGCATTCCAGGGAGACATCGCGGTGATGGAAACTGTGTTGGCTGCAGCCGGCGGAGACGTCGACTTGCCCACCTGCGAGGGACGAACACCGCTGATGTCGGCTGCGTCGGGCGGACACAAAGATGTGGTTGCGCGCCTGCTCGAAGGCGGGGCCGACCCGAATCGCCGAGCGGACTGGGGCGGTTCCGCACTGTCCGAGGCCGCAAGCTGCGGGCATACGCAGATCGTCCAGCAGCTGATCGAGGCAGGCGCCGACCCCGATGTTGAAACCGAGCGCGGCTTTACGCCCCTGCTTGGCAGCCTGTTCGAAGGACATGAGGAGACTGCGTTGGCGCTGATGGATGCTGGCGCGGACACGCAAAAGAAACTCCCGGAAGGGGATACGCCGTTGCTGGCTGCCGCATTTAACGGTATTGGAACGGTCGTCGATCGCCTCCTCGGAATGGGGGCTTCCCCGCAGCAACAGAAGGATGGCGGTTACCATGCGTTGTACGCGGCTGCCGTAAACGGCCACCTCGACATTGTCCGCAGCCTCCTCCGGGTCGGCGCCCCTATCGAGCTCGCAACGGACGGCGGATTCACCCCCTTGCATGCCGCTGCGGCAGACGGACATTTAGGCACCGTGCAGCTGCTGCTTGAGCACGGAGCCAGCCAGGACGTCCTGACTAAATACGGCGATAATCCGCTGAGCCTCGCGGCGAATAACGGCCACCCGGAAACCGTTCAGGTTCTGCTCGATGCTGGTGCAGATCCCGGTTTCTCGCGGAACGATGGCGTGACGCCTTTGTATACAGCCGCTGCCAACAATCACCCGGACGTCGTTCGCGCGCTACTGAGTGCGGGCAGTGATCCGAACCAGTCAACTAAGATCGGCGAGCTGCCTCTACACCATGCTGCATTCCTGGGATCGCTTATTATCATGGAGGACCTGCTCCGGGCGGGCGCTGACGCGTCGTTGGCGCGTAACGATGGCGCGACGCCCCTGATGATGGCAGCTTCGGGCGAGCAGATCGAGGCTGTTCGGGTCCTACTGGCGGCGGGTGCGGATCCGGCCACCCGCGACGACAACGGGTTTGCTGCCTGCGCGTACACAGACAACCCGGCAATAATCGAGACTCTATCGGCTTCGTGACAACTCCCGGCATGCGGCTATCTCTTCAGGGCGCTGGGCACCAATGAATCGACACGGGAAGGGATTTCCCAGAATAAGGGTAGGTGGCCAGTATTGACCCTCTAAGGCCGCCGGGTACTGCCATTTCGGGTCAGCTATAGCCAATGGCGAGGTCCGCTACACCCCCAATACCAGGCGCTCAGATAGCCGCTTCCGGGATATCATTTAGTTCTGCTAATGACCTGATCCGACCGTCGGAGCTGCCAAACTATTAATTATCTATTCCATCTCCCCCAACGAACTCTCGCGACGGGCGCAAGACTTGAAGTCTTTAGGGAATTGTTACTGTCTGGAAACCGTGTAAGCTCCTGAATATTGGTCAATAGAATTCAAGTGTATATTACCCAAGATCAATGGTTTCAGGGAGGTTCGGATGCTTATAAGAACGATCGCAATTCTCATCGGGACGCTAACCCTGCTCGCTTGCTCTAGCGGCGACGACGCGCCTGAAGAGTCCATCAGAGCGAAAGAACAGCCAGAGCAAGCAGCACCCAGCCGGCCGATCGTCAGTAGCAAAGACGACATCAATGTAGATGTCATCTCGGTCCAATACGGGCCGAAGAGCAAGTATGTTGGCCAGTTGGCGTTCAACGTAGGTACTGGCCGTCCTCGCTTGCCCGACCCACAGACAGAAATCTTTATCGTCGTTGTTCGTGAACCGCCCACTGAGGTGCAGATGGCCAATTTTAATCTCCAGCTCAAAACTGGCTACGCGTATCAGTGGCTTGGTGGAACCGATTTTCACGAGATAATGCCGGTTGACCTAGCGCTATCGGATGATGAGATCTCGAAGGTTTTTGGTGTTGGCAGACCTTCAGACGGCCAACGCCTTGTCGACATGTTGGACAACAAAGAAATCGACGTGGCAGAAGCGCTCGAGTTCCTCGAAGGCCTCGACAATGTCAACTATCGCAGCGCTTCAGGGCTAGCCGCAATTCATCGCGCTGCCTACTGGGGGCATTTCGATATCGTAAAAGAGTTGGTTCGGCGTGGCGCGGACGTAAATCTACCCGGGATGGGCGGTGGCAGGCCGCTTCAATCTGCCGCCGCAGGCGGAGAGCCGGAGATTCTGAAATTCCTGATCGATGCCGGTGCGGATATTGACGCATTGGACACCTATAAGGAAACCGCACTCCATTCGGCCATGTACAACGAAGGTTGCGTGGCATGCGCGAAGATCCTCATCGCCAATGGACTTGACCCTCACCAGCCGAACGTGGATGGCGCAACGCCAATATCGATCGCAAAAGACCAACCGGCCTCGATCATGAAGAACAAAGAAGACATGGTGGCGTATCTTGGGACGCTGGAAAGCGCGTTGACTGACGAGCAGTGAAATGCTCGAAACGACATGTCGTGATCTGTTCGAGTCGCTTGGATAGGCCTTTTGGGGTCATTTTTGTAACTCAATGATACTTCGACAGCGGCCGCTTGAGCGGCTGGTATTGGGGGTGTAGCGGAACTCGCCAATGGCCAGTTCTGACCCTTACTTTCCGCCCACCTCGATGTCCGAAATCGGCAACCAATTCCAGCCTTAGTCCGATATCGGCAAGAATAGCTCTCATGGCGCGCCCGCCAAAGTGGGCTAACGGGTCCGATACCGGCAAGAGTCGCCATACTTTGCCGGCAAATTTATGGTGAGATCGGCAGTGTATACGGCAGATTTCTGAGTCTGCCTATTTCTTCTTTACGCTGTACAGAATGTCAAAGTTGCTGACGGTGCCGGTTCGTGATTCGAGGATGATGCGATCGGTTAGCTGATACCGGAGTAACAGGGTCCCAAGCTTGTCGATCAAGCCGTAACCGTACTCGACGAGCAACCGACTGCCGAAGCGTTTGCCTGCGATCAACCGGCCATCCTCGGCTCCGCCTTCGACAGCCAGTGTTTCCAGTCCCAGCCCGGACCGGACTTGCGACACGATGCCTCCCGCACCGGAAACACCGAGGGCGAACGCTGCGGCGTTGAGTGTGTCGCCCTCGCCTGAACTCGTTGCGCTTGCCAATGGGCGTCCGGTCAGCAGATAGGACAATGTCTCGGCATCGCCCAGCGCGGGTTCACTGTAGAGGTTCGATCGCAGTTGCGTAGGGGTTCCGGAAAGCTGAATGCCTGCGACAACATCCGTTGTTCGACGAACAGCTCGAATATCGAGTTGCGGATTTTCCAGTGGTCCGTTGAAGATGAGTTGACCACGCTCGATTTCCAGGTTCTGGCCATAGGCTTTGTATCTGCCCTCTCGCAGAGACAGCCTGCCGGCGCCTGTGTAAGGCTCGTGTGTCCCACCACGCAGTCGGACTACGCCATCAATCTTCGTCGCCAGACCGAAACCGGAAAAGCTGACTTCTTCTCCGAGGCCGACCGCAACATCAAGGTTAACGCGCCTGCGAACGGAGGATTTCTCACCGAACTCCTCGTGAACAATCGCGTCGGGAGAAGGCGATGTTGCGGATTCCGGGATTTCCTTCATACGGATGTTCGCAGTCGGTACAAGCAGGTTGCCTGTAACGGTTGTTGCACGGTCATCGAATACGATTTCGATTGAAGGCGACGCCGCCAATTGCAGATCGGGCAGGCGCGCAAGTTCGAAGTCCTGCCCGGTCAAAGTTACTTCGGAGCGGACTCCGCTTTCGGCGCTTACCCAGGTATCGCCCTGAATGTTGATCTGGCCGTCGCCCGACTTTGCGTTGCCCTCGAGCCTGAGATGCCCCGAAGATGACTGGCTCAGCCGGGCATTGATTTCAGTAATT
>Ga0316201_10002117_pt1 | contig 13977 bp, 12 predicted proteins | sample CS6wburrow_MG_FD_204516 | JGI IMG/M metagenome (GOLD analysis project Ga0316201, IMG submission 204516) | Coastal sediment microbial communities from Delaware Bay, Delaware, United States - CS-6 worm burrow | ecosystem: Environmental > Aquatic > Marine > Coastal > Sediment | place: USA... | reverse complement strand
ACTCGGCACCGACATAATCACCGTCTCTCAATCTCGAGCCAGCGGCCAGTTCCCTCGCGTCCAGATTTGCCGGGTCTAACATTGCCCAGCGGTCCGAAGCCAGGGTAACCATCTGCCATTCTCCTGCCGAAACAGCGATCCGGGTAGCGCGTTCGGCGATCTCGGGATCATCGGACAACAACGCTGCCTCCAGGTACTCAGCTGCAGCCGCGGAAAAATCTCCATCAGCGCCCATGACTTCACCGGAAAAGACATGGTACATCACGTCCGGATCGGTTGGTGGCAACTCGCTGTCAGAGGGCCCGCCGTCAACAATTTCAGCGGCCGCGGGTGCTTCTTCCGCAGCCGGCTGCAAGGGTGATTCCTGGGCGGAGGAGCATGCCGTAGTCAATAACATGACAAAAATGAGCGCGCCCGTTACCATTTTCATGAAACAATAGTCACAATTCATGGAACAAAGGATAACTGCTTGAAGCCGGTGAACCAATCCCCGATAACACCCTATGCCAATATTTGTATCGGTAAACGCTGTCCGGACCTGGCCGGACTTGTATTTGCAGCAACTGGCAAGCAGAATCCCTACGCTCTCTTAAAGTAATCATCATCCATGCCACTGCTCACCACTGGAATAAGCCACCATACCGCCACGCTCGAAACCCGCGAGAAGATTGCAATCGCGCGTCATGAACATGCGGCACGGATAAAAGAGTTGCGCCAACTCGATGGCGTTGAAGAGGTTGTCGTGGTCAGCACCTGTAACCGCACCGAGATTTACAGTATCGGCCCAAAACAGAGTCGCGACCATGTCCGTCAATGGCTGCAGGCGAAGGGCGGCCTGAGTGATGCTGAAATGGAAGAGCATTGCTATGTTCGTGAACGCGAGCACGCGGTACGTCACCTGTTCCGGGTAGCGGGCGGTCTCGAGTCCCTGGTCCTGGGTGAGTCGCAAATCGTCGGGCAGTTGAAGGAGTCCTGGCAAATGGCGCACGATGCCGGCAGTGTTGGCAAAGTTCTTGACCGGTTATTTCAACGCGCCTTCGCCACCGGCAAACTCATTCGCAGCAAGACACGGATCGGCGAGCACCCCGTATCGGTCGCCTACACGACCGTGATGCTGGCCAAGCAGATTTTCGGCGACCTGAAGAGCAAAACCGTCATATTGGTCGGCGCTGGCGAGATGATTGAGTTGTGCGGACGACACCTGCAGGACAGGGGGCTTTCCAGCCTGATTATCGCCAATCGCAGCGTCAACCGGGCCGCCAATCTGGCCGCGGAATTCGATGCCCACGCGGTATCGCTCGCGGAATTACCCGATGTTTTGCACAAAGCCGATATCCTTATCACTTCCACCGGCAGCCAGGAACCGATTCTGCATGAGGAAACGGTCAGAACCGCGCTCAAACAACGCAGAAACCAGCCCATGTTCATGGTCGACATCGCCGTGCCCAGGGATATTCATCCCGACGTGGGAAAACTAGGTGACGTTTACCTGTACACCATTGATGACCTGCAGACAGTCGTCGACAAGAACCTTTCAAAAAGAACCGAGGCTGCCGAAGCTGCCACTGGCGACGTGGATGAATCGGTCGATGAATTCATGCGCTGGCTGAACAGTGCACGGGCCGCGGTATATTTGAAAAACCTGCACAAACATGCCCGCATGCATAGCGATGAACTGGTCGGCCGGGCGCTGCGTAAAATCGAAGCAGGAAACGATCCTGAGCAGGTGGTAACGCAGTTGGCAAATACCCTCACAAAGAGAATCTTGCATCTGCCCAGCACCCGCCTGCGCCAGGCGGCGGAAGAACAGGATGATGATCTGCTCAGGGTTGCAAACCGCCTGTTTGAGCCAGAGGACAACCCGTGAGCCTGCTGCCTTCACTTCATGCACGTTTGCACCAGGCGCAGGAACGCTACGAGGAAATCGCCCTGCTGCTGGCCACACCGGACGTGTTGGGAAACCAGAACCGATTTCGGGAATTATCTGTTGAATATTCTCAATTGGGACCGGTCGTGGAAACCTGGGAAAAGTGGCAGCAGGCGGGCCAGGCAATGGAAGAGGCCCAGGCCCTGCTCAAAAGCCAGGATGCTGAAATGCAGGAACTCGCGAACGAGGAACTCTCCAGTGCCACGCAGCAGCAGGAAGCTCTCGAACATGAATTGAATATTCTGTTGTTGCCGAAAGACCCGGATGATGACAACAATATTTTTCTGGAAATTAGGGCCGGTACGGGCGGGGACGAGGCCGCACTTTTCGCCGGTGACCTGTTTCGCATGTACCAGCGTTATGTCGAAAACAACAACTGGCAGATGGAGATCATCAATACCAGTAGCGGCGACCACGGCGGCTTCAAGGAGATCGTTGCACGCATCATCGGTCGCGGCGCTTATTCCAGGTTCAAGTTTGAATCCGGAACACACCGCGTACAGCGGGTCCCCGAAACCGAATCGCAGGGCCGCATTCACACCTCCGCCTGTACCGTCGCAATCCTTGCAGAGCGCGAAAATATTGAAGGTGTGGACATCCGGACTGCAGACCTGAGAATTGATACCTTCAGGGCGTCGGGCGCCGGCGGTCAGCACGTCAACACCACGGACTCGGCAATCCGTATCACGCACCTTCCGACCGGACTGGTCGTCGAATGCCAGGACGAACGTTCACAACACAAGAACAAGGCCCGTGCCATGTCGCTGCTAAGCGCCCGCCTGCTGGAGCAGGAGAAAGCGGAACAGGCCCGTGAACAGGCGGAAAACCGTAAGCTCCAGGTGGGGTCCGGTGATCGCTCGCAGCGCATTCGCACGTATAACTTCCCACAGGGCCGGGTGACCGATCACCGCATCGGGCTGACGTTATATAAACTGGAAGAATTACTCGGTGGCGGTCTGGACATGCTCATTGAGCCGTTGACGTTGGAGCATCAGGCAGAATTGCTTAACGAGTTGGGGAACTGAATGGCGGTCCGGATTTTATTGAGTATTCTGACCTTTTTCTGGATCGCTGCAGCAAATGCTGACAATGATGGTGATCGCTTCAACCTTTACCTTCTCAGACACGCGGAAAAACAGTCGGACGGCAGTCGCGACCCCGCGTTGACCGAGGCCGGCAAGCAGCGCTCGGAACAACTGGCCGGTTGGTTCGAAGACAAGAATATTCAAAAGATCTGGTCCAGTGACTACCGGCGCACGCGCGACACGGCACAGCCGTTGCTGAAACGGTCAGGGCTTGAACTGGCAATTTATGATTCACGCGATCAGGCGGCACTCGCTGGAACCCTGCTGCTGGAAAAGCAGAATGCCGTTATCGCCGGGCATAGCAACACCATTCCTGAACTGGCCCGCTTACTGTGCCATTGTGACGTAGAGGATATGCTCGAGTCAGAATACGGGCGGCTTATTGTCGTGGTCGTTGGCGATGGTAAAACCAGGGTTGAAACCCTGCAACAGGATCAACTGTTCCATCCGTAAAGCACCGCCTCCGGGATTTAAGCAACCCCACGACGATACGAATTGCGCCACAGGTATACAGCAACCGCCAGGTTGACAGGCGCTGCCAAGGAAAGCACGTCGAGATTGTATTGGCGCACCGGCAAGACCAGTAGAACAACGGCACCTGCCACACCACCCGCCAGCACCACGGCTCCAAAACGGCGCAATGCGGGCAACAACCCAAGCACCAGGAGCGGGTTGAATAACAGCAGGTTGGCATTCGGCCGCGTCACCTCGTGATCGGTAAACAACCACAGTGCCGAGAGCAACAAGCCGATAGTCACGGCATTCAGGATCCAGGCCTGGCTTAACCCAGCCAACCAGACAGGCGGCATAAATTTGCCACTCAGCCAGGCCATGCCAGTCAGTATGAGGCCTAACAGCAGGTAACGGTACCAGACCTGTTGCGGTGCCTCGGAGGGCGTCGGCATGGTAGTCGTGAACAGCATCGTGTCGACTTCGAGCAGGGGCTTACCAGTCTTACTGACAGCTGTCGAGAAATCGGCCAATTCATCGGCAACAACTCCCGGCACAAACATCTCATCCCAGCGCGACACCTCGCGATCCACCGGATAACCGAGCCCCAACTCCAGGCCAAGGTAGTACCAGAATTGCATCTGTGTAAGCCGCCGGGTCTGCTCGCGGAAATTCAAGCCGGCCGGCATTTGCCTGGTGCGTTCCGCCAGCGCGCCGTCAAGCGCGATATCAATTGCATCCCGAATGCGCGTCGAGCAATTGTTCAGGTAGTAGTCATAACGATAATCGCGGTTTTCCGGGCGAATCTCATACAGCAGATGATCCCTCAGTGAGTTGTACTGCGAAGAAGATAAATTGAGTTTCTGCACCCTGATACTGCGGTTTTGCTGCCGGTAAAATTCAAACTCCCTGTCCGCCGGTTGTGCGACAGAAAAATAGAGCATCCGGCCGCGCATGAAACGGAGGAAGAAATCCTCCTGCTCAAAATCAAAAAATCCGAAATTGAAAGTATGGTCCAGATCCAGCGCCGGTTCCCTCAGCCAGATGGCATTGTGACCGAACCGTTCCCAGTAGATTTGTCCTGGCCCAAAGGTGACCAGCCAGGCTTCACCACCTTGTTTAGGAGCAGCAGGAATCTTAAGTGGAGCGGAAGCTAAAGCGGTCACTGACCACGCTATCAGCAGCCAGCAGATACACCACCTGCAAACGCGGGATGATAGGGCCTGCGGATTCCCGACCAGCGGTCTAGTCCGCGTTGAGGTCATTCATTTCCAACATGATAATACGGCGGTTGTCCGCGCCTGTTACGCGGAACTGGAATCTGTCCGCCAGCAACACATCTTCGCCCAGTTCCGGAACCCGGCCGAATTCGGCCAACACCAGTCCACCCACGGTGTCGTACCCCTCGTCGCTGAAATCACATTCGAAGGCCGCATTGAATTCCTCGACTTCAGCCAGCGCATTGATCTGGTAAAGGTTCGCACCCAGGAATTTGATCGGGGCTTCTTCCTCTTCATCGTGCTCATCGTCGATTTCACCGACAATTTCTTCCAGCACATCTTCGATCGTTATCAATCCTGATACACCACCGTACTCGTCGACCACGATAGCCATGTGATTGCGGCTTGCGCGGAAATCCCGCAGCAACATGTTCAGACGCTTGCTTTCGGGGATAACCACCGCGGGGCGAAGAATCTCTTTTAGGTTGAGCGGGCCGCTGTGCTCCGCATATTGGCGCAACAGGTCCTTGGCCAGCAGAATACCCTCAACCTCATCACGGTCTTCTCCGATAACCGGAAAACGCGAATGGCCGGATTCGAGAATCAGCGGTAAAAACTCCTCGAGAGGGTTCTCCATTGGGATCACGACCATGTGAGAACGCGGCACCATGGCATCGCGAACCTGCATTTCAGACACTGCCAGCGCGCCTTCGATCATGGCAACCGCCTCCGTGTCCAAAATGCCTTTTTCACAGGACTCGTTTATCAGTTCTTTCAGTTCATCTCGATCCCTGGGCTCGGAGGTAAACGCTTTGCCGATGCGTTCCATCCAGTTTTTAGTCCCGGAACCGTTACTCGATTGGTCTTCGCTCATTATCTACAAAATTTACGACGCCAATTGCGCCCTGCGATTACTAGGGTGATTGACACCCCGCAAACCTGTTTTACCAGAAGTATGTGAATTTTTCAGCATAAGAGTTTTAAATCTGCTGTCACGCAATATCGAGGTAAGGGTCAGAAACCCCCAAACCCGCAAGAATCCGGACTTCCGCCGACTCCATCTCAAGCGCGTCGGCGGTGCTCTCATGATCATAACCCAGCAAATGCAGCACGCCGTGGATTGTCAGGTGCGCCCAGTGGTCAGTTTCCGGGCGGCCTTGCTCCGCCGCTTCACGCGTTACGACCGGGGCGCAGATCAACAGATCCCCCAACTGCGCCTGCCTGATTTCCGCCGGCAGGCCAACCGGCAATTCCACGGGGAATGACAGGACATTGGTGGCATAGTCCCGCTTTCGGTACTCGCGGTTGAACTGCCTGGCCTCGGTTTCGTCAGCTATGCGTATTGCAAGGCTGAAATCCCCGGGTTGTTCCGCCAGCGCCGCCTCTACCCAGACCTGAAACTGTGCGTCATCCGGTGTATCGCCAACCCTGTTGGAGCGCTGGATTTCAAGTTCAGCCGGCATCGGAGCCGCCGTCGGTGCCGGCCGCATCATAGGCCATCACAATCCGCTGCACCATCGGATGCCGGACTACGTCCTGCGCACTGAAAAAACTGAAGCTTATCCCTTCGACACGCTTAAGAATCTTCACCGCGTGTTTGAGCCCTGACGGTTGGTGTTTCGGCAGGTCGATCTGCGTAACGTCCCCCGTGATGACGGCCGTGGATCCAAAACCCGTGCGGGTCAGGAACATCTTCATTTGTTCAGTCGTGGTGTTCTGGGCCTCATCCAGGATAATGAAAGCATCATTCAGGGTCCGTCCCCGCATAAACGCCAGCGGCGCAACTTCGATTACATTGCGGTCAATCAAACGGGTGACATGGTCAAATCCAAGCATCTCGTACAAGGCGTCGTACAGTGGCCGCAAGTAAGGGTCAACCTTCTGGGCCAGGTCGCCTGGCAGGAAGCCGAGCCTCTCTCCTGCCTCCACGGCCGGCCTCACCAGGACAATTCGCTGGACACGGTCGGTCTGCAGGGCAGCTACGGCACTGGCAACCGCCAGGTAGGTTTTGCCCGTCCCCGCCGGCCCGATTCCAAAATTCACCGCGTGTTTATCGATATGGCGTAAATAGCGTTTCTGGTTAGGTCCACGGCCACGGATCGCACCTCTTTTGGTGATGATCGTGACATCGTCAGGGTGAGCCTCGACATCATCGACACCCCCGATTTCCGCAATGCCGGAATCCTGCAAGTGAAGGTTAATGATCTCCGGCGTCAACAGCTCCGTTTCGGAGAGTTTATACATGTCGATCAGAAGCCGCCGCGTTGCGCGTGCCTGGCGGGATTCACCCTGTATAACGAACAGGTTTCCACGACAGAAAATATCTACCTGCAGCCGGCTTTCCATTTGCTTCAGGTGTTCATCGAATTGGCCGCAAAGATTGGCCAGCCGTTCGGTATCGGCTGGTTCGAGTTCAAGGTTCAGTTTTTGGCTCATGGGCTGTTCAGGCTGCTGCAGTGGACTGGTCGTCAGCGGTCAGGATACGGGCGCGTAATGAGTTCCTCAGCGCTTCGGTAATGGTTACGTCAACAAATCGTCCAATCAGGCGCGGGTGGCCATCAAAATTCACTACCCGGTTATTCTCCGTGCGCCCGGCCAATTGCTTTGAATCTTTCTTGCTGTAGCCTTCCACCAGGATGCGCTGTACGCCGCCGACCATGTTCCTGCTGATTTCCATTGCCTGCTTGTTAACCAGGGCTTGCAGGCGGGCAAGGCGCTCCTTCTTGACTTCCAGCGGCGTATCGTCGGCAAGAGACGCCGCCGGTGTGCCGGGACGCGCGCTGTAAATAAAACTGAAACTCTGGTCGAAGTTGATATCCTCGATCAATTTCAATGTATCCTCGAAATCACGCTCGCTCTCACCCGGAAACCCGACAATGAAATCCGACGACAGGCTGATATCCGGCCGCTGTTCACGCAGGCGGCGAATTTTTTGTTTGTACTCGAGTACCGTGTGGCCGCGCTTCATCATCGCCAGCACACGGTCAGAGCCACTTTGCACGGGCAGGTGAACATAATTGGCCAATTTGGGAACTTCGCCGAAGGCTTCGATCAGGCTGCTTGAAAATTCAACCGGGTGCGAGGTGGTGAAACGGATTCTCTCAATACCGTCAATGGCTGCGACGTAGTGAATCATCAGGGCCAGGTCTGCCCTGCCCCCCTCGTACAGTTCACCATTGTAGGAATTCACATTCTGCCCGAGCAGGTTGATCTCCTTGACACCCTGTAGCGCCAGGCCGGCACATTCCGCTACTACGTCATCCAATGGGCGACTGACCTCTTCACCACGCGTGTAGGGAACCACGCAGAAAGTACAATACTTCGAACACCCCTCCATTATCGAAACGAAAGCGCTGGGACCACTGGCGCCGGCGGCCGGCAAATTGTCAAATTTTTCAATCTCCGGAAAAGAAATATCCACAGTGGGCTTGCCGGTGTCGCGCACCGAATCGATCATGTCAGGCAAACGGTGCAGTGTCTGCGGCCCGAAAACCATGTCAACGAAGGGCGCGCGCTTGATGATCGCATCGCCCTCCTGGCTGGCCACGCAGCCACCCACACCGATAACAACCTTGCGGCCATCCGCTTTCAGTTTTTTCCAACGGCCCAGTTGTGAAAACACCTTTTCCTGCGCTTTTTCACGAATCGAACAGGTGTTCACCAGAATGACATCAGCATCCGCCTCGTCAGTCGTTAATTCCAGGCCATGCGACGCCGACAATACGTCCGCCATCTTGTCGGAATCATATTCGTTCATCTGACACCCATGCGTCTTAATAAAAAGCTTGCCTTTCATCCCGAGTCTGCCTTTCTTGCCGTCTTTACCTATATACTGAAATCATTGCGCCCGGCCCGTTCGTATCCCGGACCACGCGCCCGCCGGGCGACACTTCAGGTCGCGCGAGTCGAGCGTAACCCGATAGAATACACTCAGAACCGACACATAGCCATATCCCGGGGCAATGAAAAATGAGCAATAGTGAGATGGATTTACCCGGCGGCTTGATTACCGCGCTGAAAAATGCAGACAAGGCGCTGGTATTGACAGGTGCGGGCATGTCCGCCGAAAGCGGCGTTCCCACATTTCGTGATGCGCAAACCGGCCTGTGGGCGAAGTATCGGCCCGAGGATCTGGCGACACCGGAAGCGTTCGCCAGAAATCCGCAAACTGTTTGGGACTGGTATGAAGACCGGCGCACTAAGGTCCGTGAAGTCAGGCCACACGCCGGGCACTCCGCCCTGGTCGAGATGGAACAACACTTTTCAAGCTTCCTGCTGGTGACACAAAACGTCGACAGCCTGCACCAGCAGGCCGGCTCCAGCGATGTCGTTGAACTGCATGGCAACATCATGCGCTCCATTTGCAGCCTGACCGGAAAAGCAATCGATGCTGACTGGATCAGTGCCCATCCAGGCAGGCCACCGGCTTCGCCGCACCATGCGCGCGGCCTCGCGCGCCCTGGGGTTGTCTGGTTCGGAGAAGCACTCCCCGAAGATGCAATGAAGCGGGCCCTGGCGGCAGCATCTTCCTGTGACGTTTGTTTTTCAATCGGGACGTCCAGCCTGGTGCAACCCGCGGCCTCGCTACCGTTTGCGGCTTTAAGCGCAGGTGCCGTGGTCGTTGAAATCAATCCGGTGCCTACTTCATTGAGTGCCGCGGCCCACTTCAGCCTGCAGGCAACCGCGGCCGATGCCCTGACGGCTATTTTGGCCGGCTTGTCCCGCTGACTATAAGCAGGGCGGACCGCTGTTGGGTATAATTGACAGGTTCAGCTTTTCCAAACCCTGACAGGAGAGACCATGTCCCCAACCATGCGCGCATTGGTAAAGCGCGAAGCCGCGCCAGGCATCTGGATGGAAGAGGTCGCCATCCCACAAGCCGGCACCAACGAAGTGTTGATCAAGGTCGAAAAAACCGCGATTTGTGGGACCGATATACACATATTCAATTGGGATGAGTGGTCACAGAGCACCATTGAGCCCGGGCTCGTCATCGGTCATGAGTTCGTCGGACGGATCGTGGAGCTGGGTGACGGTGTAACTGGCTACGAGGCGGGTGACCGTGTATCTGCGGAAGGCCATATCATATGCGGACATTGTCGAAACTGCCGGGCTGGCAAACGCCATTTGTGCCCGAACACCATCGGCATTGGCGTTAACCGTAATGGTGCTTTTGCCGAGTATATCGTGGTTCCCGCCACTAACCTGTGGCCTATTCCGGATGCGATCGCTCCGGAACTGGCCGCTTTTTTTGACCCGTTTGGAAACGCGGCACATTGTGCACTGCAGTTTGACCTGGTTGGTGAGGATGTGTTGATCACCGGCGCGGGGCCCATCGGCATAATCGCTGCCGGCATCTGTAAACACGTGGGCGCCCGCCACGTGGTTATCACCGACGTCAATGATTACCGCCTAAATCTCGCCGCCGCGATGGGTGCGACGAGGACCATCAATATCGGACGCGAATCCATCGCCGATGTGGTCGCTGACCTGCATATCGAGGGCTTTGATATCGGCATGGAAATGTCGGGTAACCCCGTGGCGTTCAACGACCTCCTGCACCATATGTTCAACGGCGGACAAGTCGCGCTGCTGGGACTGTTACCGTCCGGTACGGGCGTTGATTGGGACCAGATCATCTTCAAAGGCCTGGAAATTCACGGCATCTACGGCCGGCGCATGTATGAAACCTGGTACAAGATGACGCAGATGGTGCTGACGGGGTTCCCGTTACACAAGGCCATGACGCACCACATTCCGATCGAAGAATTTGCAACCGGCTTCGAGCTCATGCGGGCCGGTCAATCAGGCAAAGTGGTCTGCGACTGGACAGGCAATATTTAAGGAGAAAATGGAATGGTTTCACTGGAACGACTTAACCAGACGTTAGAAGAGATCCGCGACGCCGGCCTGTATAAAACAGAGCGAATCATCACGACACCGCAGAGTGTTGAAATCAAAGTTCAGAGTGGTGAGGAAGTCCTTAATTTCTGTGCGAACAACTATCTCGGGCTTGCAGACAACCCGGACGTCATAGCCGCAGCGCACAAGGCGCTGGATGACCACGGATTCGGACTTGCCTCGGTGCGCTTTATCTGTGGCACCCAGGATTTGCACAAACAACTTGAAAAAACGATCTCAGAATTTTTTGGCACGCAGGACACCATCCTGTACACGTCATGCTTTGACGCCAACGGCGGACTGTTTGAGACCATCCTCGGTGAAGAGGACGCGGTGATTTCCGACGCGCTGAACCATGCCTCCATCATTGACGGCATCCGCCTGTGCAAAGCAAAAAGACTGCGCTACCCGAATAGCGACATGCAGGCTTTGGAGAAAGCACTGCAGGCAACGCAGGATTGCCGGACCCGCCTGATTGCGACCGACGGCGCTTTCAGCATGGACGGTTATATCGCCAAGCTGGACGAGCTCACCGAACTGGCCGGCCGTTACGATGCACTGGTAATGGTTGATGACAGCCACGCCACCGGTTTCCTGGGTAAGACCGGGCGCGGTTCGGCAGAACACCACGGCGTCATGGACAAAATTGACATATTCACTTCCACGCTCGGTAAAGCGCTCGGCGGTGGTTCCGGCGGTTTTACCACCGGGCGCCAGGAAATCGTCGACCTGTTGCGGCAACGTTCGCGCCCCTACCTCTTTTCGAACACCTTGCCACCACCGCTGGTTGCAGCGTCTATCAAGGTGTTTGAGATGCTCTCGGGTTCGACCGGCCTCCGTGACAAACTGGAAAACAGTACGCGCTATTTCAGGGAAAAAATGAGCGCCGCCGGCTTTGATATCAAACCCGGCAGTCACCCGATCGTGCCGGTCATGCTGTATGACGCACCATTGGCACAGGAGTTCGCCGCCCGCTTGCTGGATGAGGGTATTTATGTGATTGGGTTCTTCTTCCCGGTCGTGCCACGGGGAGAGGCACGCATCCGCGTACAGATTTCCGCCGCCCATAAGAAACATCACCTGGACCGCGCCGTTGAGGCGTTCATCAAAGTCGGCAAAGAACTGGGAGTATTGTAGGGAAATGACACAAAAGGTAATCGCTGCACTGCAACTCGGCTCCGAGGCCAGCGGGACGCGGGCAACCCTGGATAAAATCCTGTCTAATGAGCAGGCCATTAAAGCTTCGGGTTGCGACTTGCTGGTAATGCCGGAAGCCCTTCTGGGTGGCTATCCGAAAGGCGCTGATTTTGGTACCCGGGTGGGTTACAGAACCAGCGCGGGACGCGAGGACTTCCTGCAGTATTGGCAACAGGCCATCGACCTTGACGGGGCCGAAGTAAGCGAGTTGGCTAAGCTGGCTAAAACCTGCAATACCACCATTGTCATCGGCGTAATCGAGCGCGGCGGCAGCACCCTGTATTGCACGGCGTTGTTTTTGTCCAATCATGGCGAAGTTATCGCAAAACACCGCAAATTAATACCAACAGCCAGCGAGCGCCTTATCTGGGGCCAGGGAGACGGCTCGACCCTGCCGGTGGTGGAGACCACTGCCGGACGCGTCGGTGCAGCCATCTGCTGGGAGAACTACATGCCTTTGCTGAGGACAGCCATGCATGCAAAAGGCCTGGATATCTGGTGCGCTCCGACGGTTGATGACCGTGACATTTGGCAAACGAGCATGCGCCACATCGCCTATGAAGGCAGGAGTTTCCTCGTCAGCGCCTGCCAGTATCAGCCGGAACCTGCTGGTCCTGGTGACAACACCTGGCCGGCGGGCAAACCGCTGATCCGGGGTGGAAGCGTGATTGTTTCTCCCATGGGTGAAGTGCTCGCCGGACCTTTGTATAACGAGGAAGGGATTATTTCAGCCGCGATTGATCCAGATGACATAATCAGGGCACGCTATGACATGGACCCGGTAGGACACTATGCGCGTCCGGATATTTTTAAACTGACGGTTGATGAAAGCGAGCGCCCACCGGTGTCCCGGGCCTGAAAAGGAAAAGAGCATTTTCATCAGCCCCCCTGCAAGCCCCTTGTGCGACCTGAGATCAATTATGCCGCTCAGCAGCAGCTTATGAATTGACCCCGGGCTTGAGAATCACCGCTTTACCCGTGCGGCCATCAATCTGGACACCCAATGGCCGATCTAGTCGTACATGCCTGAGATACTCAGTTTCAGAAACAGCTTCGATGGAATTGAGCCAGTCCCAATCAAGAAAATTGTATCGGCTGGAACTATTGATGGTCAGGTAGCCGATCTCGAAAGTAATCAGGTTCTGAAAAAAATGCGTACCGAACGACGGTTCAACCACGAAATCACCATAATCGACCTCGATAATCACCCTGGCAGCCGAAATCTGGTTCCACTTGGTCGGAATACCCAACCAGCGGTCTGACGTGCCCCAGCGCCCCGGACCCACCAGGATAAAGGATGAACCCTGATCCTTGAACTGCTGGTTGTATTTGCCGACGTGGTCAGCCATGTGAACCATATTGGCGCGTTCAAAATTGTCGGGTTTAACGAAAATGATGTCCCTGATACCATCAATCCGCCCATTGCTCAGTGCCTGGTCTGACTTGCAGAACACCTGTTGATCGTCATTATCGTAAACAGATATATCCTCGAATGATGTTTCCACCATCATTGGCCTGATCTGCAGAAAACGGAATTCATCGAGCTCGTCTGAACCGGAAGTAAACTCAGCGGCAAATTCAATTTCAACCGGCACGTTCATCGCGCCACTGCCGAGTTCAAGCAAGTACTCAAGAATTTCTGCCAGCGGAAAAATCCTGGACTTCAGGATGGGGTCAAACGTGACGATCCTGGCGCCCTTGCGGCCAACCCCGGGATAAATCCTGTCGTTGTCGGCGGAGTATGTCGAACCCACGTATTTAAGCACGCCGTGCTTCTCGGAGTCGGTCATGTTCAATTTTGCCAACCCGACTTCGCCGCCTCTTTCGGGAAACACCGAGGGGTCAGTCATGTCAACGGCGAAAAACTCGCGCTGGGTATTCTTGAGATAATCCTGCGGTTTGGAAAACTGCGGCAGGACCTTCGGATTGGATGGCGAGAAAAACAGGCAGTTTTCACCCTCCATGATGGTTTTACCCAGGCCGAGCGCGGTGTAGGCAATACCCTCCTCCGGCTTGATTCGCCCCACCGAATAAAAATTATAGGATCTTGCCATTCCGGATAGCACCGGGTAAAAATACCCATCCCTTTCTTCGCCAACGATTTCCTGCAGGATCACGGCCATTTTATCTTCTTCCGTGCGATTGCCGGTCGCCTCGGTATAGTGCTTGGCGTTGCTGAAATAAACCGACGCATAAA
>Ga0316201_10002116_pt1 | contig 13979 bp, 9 predicted proteins | sample CS6wburrow_MG_FD_204516 | JGI IMG/M metagenome (GOLD analysis project Ga0316201, IMG submission 204516) | Coastal sediment microbial communities from Delaware Bay, Delaware, United States - CS-6 worm burrow | ecosystem: Environmental > Aquatic > Marine > Coastal > Sediment | place: USA: Delaware... | reverse complement strand
CGACAAGATAAGTTTCTGGAACGGCATCTTCACGTGCAACTTCAAGACCCGTGACCAGCAGGCGTGGGATGCCTTCGACGTGACCCAGATATCGAACAATCACCTGCTGTCGGATGACGAGTTCATTCGTCGACAGGTCAAGAAGATTCGTATCGGCGACCAGATCAGGGTGCGCGGTTTTCTAACAGGTTACACGAGCGGCGGTGGCGGCCGGCGCGGTACGAGTACCACGCGCACGGACACGGGAGACGGTGCCTGCGAGACGATCTATGTAAAGCATTTCGAGATTGTGGAACCCGCTAGGAGTTACTGGCGCATCTCGATGTGGTCGTCGCTGGCGTTACTGCTTGTCGGACTGGGCATCCACTTCGCGAAGCCCTACCGACCGCACTAACGGGGCAACGAACAGCGGCACGAGGCTGGCGACCAGGATAAGCAGCCAGCCATTCCTGCCCGGGTCCGCAAGGCGCAAGACGTCGCTGAGGACTGGCACGTAAATCGCCGCCAGTATGAGAACGACGCAGAGGCCAAGTGCCGCCCAAATCCAGGAATTACGCGTGATTTCGTTATGGACGACACGCTTCATATCAGCGCGCATATTGAACACGTGCCAGAGCTGCGCCAGCGCGATTGTCGCGAACGCTACTGTCACGGCCCTGCTCACCTCGAACCCCAGCTGCACCATGGCGAATCCCATCGCACCGAGCGTGACGGCGGCAATGACCAGGCCATAGAGACCGATTTCCAGCCAGTAGCGCCGCGGCAGTATGGGTTCGCCCGCCGGCCTTGGCTTCTGCTGCATCAATCCGGGTTGGCCCGGGCCGACGCCGAGTGCCAGAGCCGGAAAAACGTCGGTTACGAGATTCAGGAACAGGATCTGCAGCGGTAATAGCGGCAGCGGCGCGCCGGCTATGGTCGCGAGGCTGACCACGACGATTTCGCTCATGTTGCACGACAGCAGGTAAATAACGAACGTGCGAATATTCTCGAAGATGGCGCGGCCATGACCAACCGCCGCGACGATGGTGCTGAAGTCGTCGTCCTGCAGCACCATCTCGGCCGCCTCCTTGGCAACCGCGGTTCCGCGAATGCCCATGGCGACGCCGATATCGGCTTTCTTCAGTGCTGGCGCGTCGTTCACACCGTCGCCCGTCATGGCGACGATCTGGCCCTGCTTCTGGTGCAGGTCGATGAGTTTGAGTTTTTGTTCGGGCGTTACGCGGGAGAACACGCGCGCCGTAAGCAACTCTTCGTAACGCTCTTCCTCGAACAGTCGATCGACATCGGTCCCTGCAAGCAGTTGCCGCGCATCAGCCGCTTCGTCGATGACACCGATTTCGACGGCGACGTGCCTGGCCGTGACGGCGTGATCGCCCGTAACCATGACGACAGCAATGCTGGCTTCATGGCAGCGCTCGATGGCGAACTCTATGCCTGGGCGCGGCGGGTCTTCGAGGCCAAAGACACCTTGCAGGACGAGGTCGCTATAGAATTCGGCGCCGGGCGAATCCACGTTCTTAGTGGCAACGGCGATGGCACGCCTGCCCTGCGCACAGAGCCGCTCGATACGACGCAGCCACTCCTCCCTGAGTTCATCATCGAAAGCGACAACGTCCCTGCCACTGCCGACCGACCCGCAGTGTTCGATAACGACCTCCGGCGCACCTTTGACGGCAACCACAAATCCGCCGTTCCGCTCGTGCATCGTCGCCATGATCTTGGTGTCCGAATCGAACGGGTCTTCGCGAATCTCCGGGCAGCCTTGCAGTAGTTGCTCGCGCCAGATGCCGCGCCTGGACGCGGCCTCCAGCAGGGCTCGCTCGGTCGGAGATCCGACCGCTTGCCGGGACTGGCCCCCTTGCTCCTGCAATACAGCGCCGTTGCAAAGTGTCGCCGTCTTCAGCGCATCGTCCAGAGCCGCCAAGCTGCCGCTGGCGTCCGCGAGTTCGACGTCTTCGCCGGGCAACAGTACGGTTGTCGCGGCCATACGATTTTCGGTTAGCGTGCCGGTCTTGTCAGTCAGGATGACGCTCGTCGAACCGAGTGTTTCCACGGCCGACAGACGCGTAATAATCGCGTTGCGCCGCGCCATTCGCCACAGGCCTCTTGCCAGAGCGATCGTGGCAACGATCGGCAGCCCTTCGGGTATCGCCGCGACCGCGAGCGCGATGGCGACCTCGACTGCGAGAAACAGCTCGCGCCCTGTCAGGATGCCGATGGCCGCCAGCGCGATGCCGATAACAACAACCACCCAGGCCAGCCGCTTGCCGAGGGCATCCAGTCGTTTTTCGAGCGGGGTTTGATGCGGGCGTGCCTCGCTAACCTGCTCGAAGATCCTGCCGAACTCGGTGTCCATACCGGTGGCAACAACAACGCCGCGCGCTGCGCCACGTATCACGGCCGTTCCCTTGTAAAGCATGTTGCGCCGCTCAAACATGATCGTCGGGCCGGGCACGGCGTCGGTATGTTTGTGCACCGGCATGGACTCGCCAGTCATGGTTGACTCATCGGCGCCCAGTTTCTTCGCCTCGATCAGGCGCAGGTCGGCAGGCACCATGTCGCCGGCGTCGAGCAGGACAATATCGCCGGGCACAAGCTCTTCCGCCGCCCTTTCCTTCACGACGCCATCGCGCATGACGATGCAGGAAACCTTGGCGAATTTTCGCAATGCCTCCATGGAACGGATCGCACGCCACTCGGTGAGAAAGCCGATCGTCGAGTTAATCAGGATAACCGCGAAGATTGCGATCGCTTCCGCGATGTTGCCCATGACCAGCGCGAGGCCACCGGCCGCCAGGAGCAGGATGACAACGATGCCCGTGAACTGTTCGCCCAGTATCGAGATGACGTGGCGTTTGCGCGTGGCCTGGAGTTGATTTCGGCCGAAGATGCTCCGCCGCCGCAGAACCTCCGCTGCGTCGAGTCCACGATCCGCCTCTACGGCAAGCCCCTCAAGGACGGAGGCGACGCTTTCACTCCATGCGGAATGCTCATGACCGGCGCGCATGTTTCTTACCTCGCCACGTCATAGTGGCGTGATTCGAACCGGCGAGGTATGCCGGATTATGCGGATATCGCGCTTTAGGACGGATCCCGAAAGGCGCTTCCTTGTTGGCCGTCCCGAGTGCCTCATGGAAATCCAGGGCTGCGGAAACTGCCAGACTTGCAGCGAAGTCACAGGTGCCGGGATGAACGCGCTTGGCGACGCCCGTGCCTTCGATGCCACCATCGGCCGCGTACGGTGGCACTTGGGTATCACAGAGGTCCGTTGCGGACGTATCTGGTCCAGTTTATCCCGTGGAACCGGTGTCGCGCCCCGCTACGCGACCTGGAACACAGAACTGCGCGACGTTTTTCAGTAAAAAAAGACTATCGCCAGAAGGCGAGGCCGCCGCGAGGCAGGGCCTTTTAACATAATGGATTTGACCGTGCTAAGGAAAGGCGCAGTATTACTGGCCGCGATGCTGTTCGCGGGCTGTACGACCGTACAGCCGCTGCCCGAACCCGTGGATGACGAACCGGTAGTTGTCATCACCGAGCCTTCGCCTGTCCCGGCCAAGCCCCCTGCTCCCGTGAAACCGCCGGCGCCACCACCACTGCCGACCGTCGCTATCGTCCTGACCAACAGCCAGCCCGCGTATGCCGACGTGGCCAGGGAGCTGACCGAGCACTTCGATAACTACGCAATCTACAACCTGGGCGAGGACAGTCGCCCGCCTGTCACCATCCTCGGACTCATCAATGATGAGAATCCGACCGCGGTGATCGCCATCGGCCTGCGTGCCGCGCAGTCGTCCGTGGCGATGTCGAAGCAACCCGTTGTCTTCAGCCAGGTTTTCAACTACGAGCATCACAAGTTGCTGCAGGAAAACAGCCGCGGCGTCGCCGCTCTGCCGCCGCTCGATGCCCAGATTGCGTCCTGGAAGGAAGTCGACCCAGCCATCTCTCGCATCGGCGTCATTGTCGGCGAAGGTCACGACGCCCTGATCGCCGAAGCGGAAGTCGCGGCGCAGCGCCATGGCGTCGAACTTATCGTCCAGGTCACGCGCTCCGACCAGGAAACCCTGTATTTCTTCCGTCGCATGATCCGCGACATCGACGGCTTCTGGCTGTTCCCGGACAACCGCATCCTGAGTTCGCGGGTACTGCAGCAGATGCTCGACGACGCAAATCGCCAACGTGTTCCGGTCAACGTTCCCAGCGAATCCCTGTTGTCGCTGGGCGCGATGATCAGCATGACCTCGCAGGCCTCCGATATTGCCAACACGATCGTGAAGGTCGTCCGTTTGATCCAGGCCGGCAAATTCGACCGTATTCCGCCGATTACGCAGCTTTCCGAAATTCGCGTCATAACTAACAGCACCTCGCCCGTGGTGCAGCGATGAACGACATCGTCACGAAGCTGCGGTTCTTTGCGGCAACGGTGTGGGAACGCGTACGGCGTCGCCTCCCCGGCGACAAGTATGGGAAACGCATGCTGGTCCATGAGATCTTGTCGATCCAGGTGCTGAGCGCTGCCCTCTTCGGTGGGCTCGCCATCGCGAGCCTTTACTGGGGTGGTCAATGGGTACTGCAGGACAATTACGGTCGCTGGGCGTTGCAGTGGACAGAAGAACTCAACGAGCTGGCGGCGCCACTCTACCTCGCTGACGACAGCGAAGCCCTGATTCGTCTGGAGAGTTTCGTTGACCGCTACCCCGAGATCCATCGCGTGTCGTATTTCGACAAGAATGGCCTGACGTTGTTCGCGGTAACCGGCCTCGACAAGCCCCTTGAGGCCAGCGACCTCCCGGCGGGGCAACTGGCGTCGGCCGTCGAACTCGTCGGCACGGAGAGACCCTACCTGCTGCAAAGCAATCTCCTGAACCCGCGACAGTTCGAGATTCTCGCGCCGGTCTGGACCGAGTCGATGGCCGAAGACGACCTGTTCGGTTTCGACGGCAGCAACATCGACAGCAACAAGAAGGTCCAGTTACTCGGCTTCGTCGGAATCCACCTGGATTTCGTCCTGTTTCATGATCGGCTGCTGACCAACATCAAGGGCGCGATTGCCATTCTCGTGATCCTGTTGTTCATCTTTGCGTTCTTCGGTCGCATCGCACTGCGCCGCGCGCTATCTTCGATTTCTGACCTGCAGGCACCCATCCAGGAACTAGCCAAGGGCAACCTCTCCGTCAAGTTCAACCCGGCCGAACATCGCGAGATATCCGATATCGTAGAAGCGCTCGAGTTCACGGCCTCGGCCCTCAGCGAGCGCGACGCGAGGCTCCTGCAGATGGCTAACCACGACAGCCTGACGGGCCTGTTCAACCGCCGGCGATTCGTCGAGGAGCTGAAGAAAGAGACGATTTCCGTCATGCGTCGCGGGCACATGAGCGCCCTGCTGTTCGTCGACCTCGACCAGTTCAAATACATCAACGACGTGTGCGGTCACCAGGCAGGCGATCGCCTCATTCGCAAGGTTGCGGACGAGCTGGTGCGCAGCGTGCGCCAGGATGACGTCGTCGCCCGCTTCGGCGGCGATGAGTTCGCAATTCTCGTGCGCCGGACGACGGTACAGGGCGCGCAGTCCGCAGCCGATACGATCCTCGCCAACATGCGCCGTATGGCGCATGTCGAAGACGAGCACATATTCCACGTGCACTGCAGTATCGGAATCGCCCTCATGGACGGTGACAACCTGTACTTCGATGAGCTGATTAACAAGGCCGATGTCGCCTGCCGCGATGCCAAGGTCGGTGGCCGTAACCGCGTCGTGCTTTACGAGCCAGCCGACCCGGGCGAAGACGGCGATCCATCCGGCGTCGGCTGGGTCAACCAGATTCGAAATGCGCTGGACGGTGAGGGATTCGAATTACGCTACCAGCCAATCAACAATATTCACACGGGCGAGACGAGTCACCACGAAGTCCTGGTACGCCTGCGCACCGCAGACGGGACGCTCGCATCACCCGATGCCTTCCTGCCGTCCGCCGTTCGCTTCGGCCTGATGTCGGAGATCGACTTCTGGATGATCGAAAATGCCGCCAGGGCCTATGCAGCCTACGACGAGCCGGATCGCGAATTGAAATTGTCGATCAACATCTCCGCAAATGCGTTCGAAGGTGACAACCTTGTCGAACACGTACGAAAGACTTTTGCAAAGAACAACGTCAAGCCGCAGAACATTATCCTGGAAATCACCGAAAGCCTTGCCGTGCGGCACACCCTGCACGTCGAGCAGCAGATCGATGAGCTACGTGAGCTCGGGTGCGAACTTGCGCTCGATGATTTTGGCACGGGCTACAGCTCCTTCAGTTACCTGCAGCAACTGCATTTTGACTACATCAAGATTGACGGCACATTCGTCGAGGACCTGATGAACCGGCCGGTCGATCAGAAGATGATCAAGCTGATCGCCGAGATCGGGCATGAGGCCGGCATGAAGACGATCGCCGAATACGTGCAGAACGCTGAGTCGCTCGCTGTGCTCGAGGAGCTGGGCGTCGATCTCGCGCAGGGCTATTTTGTCGGCCGACCAACCAAGAAACCGCACCACAAATCCACGCCGATCTCGCTCGGCAGCCGGCGTCGCAAGCGGACGGTTTCCTGACCCGGCGCGTTACCTGTTCCATAGCAGGCGCAGGGCAATCGGCATCGCCACCGTCGTAACTATCGCCATGATCACAATGGCGGAGAACAGCGCATGCACGATCGGCCCGGGCGGATCGGGATGCAGGAACAGCCCTGCCTCCAGTGCTACGCCGGCGACGACCAGCTCAACCGCGCCACGGCCGCTCATGCCAACGCCCACGGACAGGGCTTCACGCTTCGAGAAGCCGGTCAGCCACGCCGGGATACCGGATCCGACCAGCTTGCTGGCCAGCGCGAGGAGCGTCAGCACGATAACAAAGCCGGGCACTTCGACAACGCTGCTGAAGTCGAGATGGATACCGACGGAAACGAAAAAGATCGGCGCGAGAAAACCGCGTGTGAGTCCCGACATCTGCTGCTCGACGCGATCGTAAACATCCCGATCAACCACCTTGGGGTGAAAGAACATGCCGGCCAGGAACGCTCCGATGATGTGGTGCAGATGCAGTAACTCGGCAAGCACGGCATAGGCCAGCGCCGCGATAAGCAGCATGCTGAAGTCGACCTCGGGGAAGCTCAGGTGTCTGAAGTACTTGCCGAGCAACGGGAATAACCACAAGCCGACCGGCACGGTGATTACGAAGAAGAGCAATACGTTGCCGATGACCGGCAACAGGTCCTGCGCCAGGAATACGCCACTGCCATTGCCCGCGATGACCGCCAGCAGAATCGCGAGCATGAACAGGCTCAGAAGGTCGTCCCAAAGCGCCGCGGCGACGACAGCCCTGCCGACACGGGACTCAAGCGCGCCGAGGTCCATGAACACGCGCACGGCGACGGGCACGGCGGTAATCGCCAGGGCTACTCCAAGGAACAGCGATTGGGCCAGTTTAAATGCGGACTCCGGCAGCACGACCTGTCCGAGGACGAAGCCGGCGCCGATCGGCAGAAGCATCCCGCCGACGGCAATCAAGGCAGCCGATTTCGAGGCGCGTGCGAACTCGAGCGGCTCCATGCGAATGCCCGCCAGCAGCATCAGGAAGAACATGCCGAGCTCGGCCAGCCCGGCAAAAATCTCGCTGTTCGCCGCGAACCACACCGTCGGCGCGAGTCCGTGGAAGCGCTGCAACAGGAACCCAAGCAAGACACCCGCAACAAGCTCGCCGACCAGCGCTGGCAGCCGCGCCCGTTCCGCGAGTTCCCCGAACGAACGCGTCACGACCAGCAATACCAGGATGATCAGGAGAATATTCAGTACACGACCCTCCGAGCTGTAACACTCAGGATGCACCCTGCAATCGGACGCGTCCATACACGCGGTATACTGGTTTTTACCAACATTTTCCGGCCGGCAAGGATTCTCGACATGAGCCTTTTCACACGTATCGTCACGTTTGCAGTTCTACTGTTCATCTACGCGCTGCCCCAGGCCATGGCAGAGTCGGACAGCGGTCCGCTGGCCGCCGACACGCCGATGCAAACTGTTGGCGGCAACCCGTTCACGGCGCCTGCCGGCTGGACTGTATCCGTCAAAGGCTCAGCGACATTCCTGGCGGCTCCGGAAGAAGGCTCACAGATTGTTCTTGTCGATGTCGAGGCAGACAGTGCTGAGAAGGCGCTGGAGGCGGCCTGGTCAATGTACAAGGAACCGGCATGGCCCCTGATCGATACGAATGAGCAGGCGGACAACGGCGGTTGGTCGAAGCGCAAACAATTTATCTACCAGACGTCGCCTAACGAGAAACGTGGCGTTCTGGCAGGTGCCTGGTGGGCCGACGGTTCCTGGACTGTCTACATATACGATGTGGCCAACGAAGTTGGCGGCAAATACGGTGCGCAGATAAACCTGATGTTCGGCAGCCTGATTCCCCAAGGCTTTGAACGTGAGTCCTTTGCCGGCATGGAAGCCAGGAAACTGGGTACTGCGGAGGTCGAAGAACTCGTTGCATTTGTTCAACGCGGACTGGAACTGACAGGCGTGCCGGGCACGAGCATCGGCATTATTCAGGACGGCAAGCCCGTCTTCTCGGGCGGCGTCGGGGTCCGCGAACTCGGTAGCGCGGAGAAGGTCGACGGCGATACCTTGTATATGATCGCGTCCAATACCAAGGGACTTGCGACACTGCTGCTGGCCAAGCTCGTCGACGAAGGCAAGGTGGACTGGAAGGACAAGGTTGTGGACGTTTATCCGGGCTTCAGGCTCGGCGATGCGGAAACCACCGACCAGGTCCTCGTCGAGCACCTGGTCTGCGCCTGCACAGGCCTGCCGCGCCAGGATATGGAGTGGATCCTGGAGTTCGGCGCCTACTCGCCTGGCAAGTCAATGGACCTCCTGGGCACGATGCAGCCGACGACCGGTTTCGGTGAGCTGTTCCAGTACTCCAACGTGATGGCCTCGGCCGGGGGGTATGTCGCCGCGCGGCTGGTGCATCCCGAACATGAGCTCGGCAAGGCGTTCGACATGGCCATGCAGGAAAAAGTGTTTGATCCTCTTGGCATGTCGGCAACCACGTTTGATTTCGACGCCGCGACCAGCGTAGAGAACTTCGCCCGTGCACACAGTGTCGATGTGAATGGTGACCCGGCCATTGCCATTATGGAAGTGAATCGTGCGGTCATCCCGGTTCGCCCGGCTGGCGCAGCATGGAGCAACGTCAACGACATGCTGAAATACATCGCCATGGAACTTGCCGCTGGCAAGCTACCCGATGGCGAGCAGTATATCGGCCAGGCGGCGCTGCAGGAGCGCGCGGTGCCAAAGGTCCCGACCGGCGAAACCGGGTATTACGGTATGGGCCTGATGCTGGAAACCGAGTACGGGATCAAGGTCGTACATCATGGGGGAGACCTGATCGGCTACCACAGCGACATGATGTGGCTCCCCGAGCACGGCGTTGGTGCCGTCGTTCTGACCAACGGCGATCCGGGCTGGCTGATTCGCAGCCTGTTCCAGCGCAAGCTACTCGAGGTGCTGTTCGATGGCGACAACGAGGCGGAGCAACAACTTGCTTCCGCTGCTGAGCAATTCAAATCGAGCGTATCCGTCACGTATGACTTGCTGGAAGTGCCTGCGTCAACCGAGGAAGCAGAGAAACTGGCGCCGCGCTACGGCAACGGGGCGCTCGGCGAGATCGTCGTCGAACATCATGATGGCGTGACCGTGTTCGACTTCGGCGAGTGGCGCAGCGAAGTTGGCTCGATGACCAACCCGGACGGCACGGTGTCCTTCGTCACCACGGCAGTAGGACTTGCCGGACTCGCATTTGTCGTCGCCGAGGGTGAGGACAAGGCGCTTGTCATGCGTGACGCCCAGCACGAGTATGTTTTCGACGCTCTGTAGACGCGGTACTCCTGGGCATTATCGCGTTCCTGGTCCGGGGCTGGCGTACGCAACGCATAACGTAGATACTGCGCCGCCTTATCGCCCACAGAGCGCCTACACATGTTCCGCAACATCCGCTTCTACAGCCTGCAGGGCAACTGGCCCAAATCGGAAGAAGAACTTTCCACAGCGCTGGCGAAAGCCGGCTTCAAACCCTGTGGCCCTCTGACCGAGCGCAGTTCCGGCTTCATTCCGGTCGCGCAGGAGGCGGGCGAGTCGCTTGCACGTCGCGTTAGCGGTGCCGACCTGATGTACCTGCGCAGCCAGTCGCGCGTCCTGCCGCATGCCGCAATCAACGAGGAGCTGGAATCGCGCATCGAGGAATACCAGGAGCGCATGGGTGAACTACCCGGTGCCCGGGAGAAGCGTCGCATGAAGGCGGAAGTCCGCGACAACCTGCTGCCAAAGTCGATGCTGAAGTCGGACCGTATCTGGGGCTATTTCGACCTAAAAGAGAAGGTCCTCGGGATCGCTGCCGCACAGGAGTCGGCGGCCGAGCGATTCCTGCGGCGGTTGCAGGCAGCCTGCGACAGCGTGAATTTCAAACCGCTGCAGTTCGAGCAACCGGTGAATGATTTCCTCGATCGGGTATTTCTCGGCGCTGCCCCCGCCGAGTTCTCGGTAGGGACAGAGTGCCGTATGCAGGACACCTCAGATGCGGCGTCCATCGTGCGCTGGGTCAACTTTGACCTGAGCGACCGCAGTATTCGTAATCACGTCGGTAATGGCATGCGCCTGACACACCTTGCCGTCGTCTACGACAACATGATGAGTTTCGTGCTGAGCGAGAACGGTGTGATTACGAAGGTGAAGTTCCTCGGCATGGGTGACGACGATGAGCACCACGATGACCCGCTCGCCCGACTGGATGCCGAGTTCGTCCTGGTTACCGGCACGCTGCGGCGCATGCTCGGCGATCTGCGCAAGGTGCTCGGCGGTTTCGACTAAAGCCTGCTCTGTCTACTCGTCGATACCCAGCCGCTCGTGCATGATCGGGCTGGTCGTCGTGTACTGAACGTGCACTTTTCGCTCTGGCTCGATCTGCTGCTTGATGGCGAATGCAGCGAGCGCGGCTTCATGGAAACCGCACAGGATCAGTTTCTTCTTCCCCGGGTAGTGGTTGATGTCACCGACATCGTAGATACCAGGCTCTGACGTTTCGAACTTCTCGGTATCGACGTTGATCGTCTTGCGGTTGATGTCGAGGCCCCACTCCGCAATCGGCCCGAGCTTCGGCGCCAGGCCGAAAAACACGAGAACGTGGTCCGCCTCGACCTCGACTTCGTCGCCTTCTTTGGGCGCGATGACTACCGACGTGACTTGCCCATCCGATCCGCTGATCGCTTTCGCTTTAGCACTGGTTATTTCATCAACTTTGCCGGCCGCTACGAGTTGCTTCATCTTTGCGACCGAGTCTGGCACCGCACGGTACTCGTCGCGCCGGTGCACCAGCGTAATGTGCTCTGCCGCGCCCGCCAGTTCGAGCACCCAGTCGAGTGCAGAATCGCCGCCGCCGAGAATCACGAGCCGCTTGCCCGCAAACTGCCCCGGGTCGCGCACACGGTAGTGCAGGCTCTTGTCTTCATAGGACTCGGCATCCGGCACGCGTAGCGGCCGCGGCTGGAATGAACCGACGCCTGCGGCGATGACTACGGCCTTGGCATTGAACTGTGTGCCTTTGCTCGTCTCAACGAAAAACGAACCGTCTTCCTGGCGCTGCAGCACCTGCACTTCCTGGCCGAGATGCATGCCGGGCTCGAAAGGCTCGATCTGCTTGAGCAGCAGGTCGGTCAGTTCCTGGCCGGTACACATGGGTACTGCCGGTATGTCGTAGATCGGCTTGTCGGGATACAACTCCGCGCATTGTCCGCCTGGATAGTTGATCGAATCGACAACCTCGGCCTTGAGGCCCAGGAGGCCGAGCTCGAATACCTGGAAAAGGCCGCAGGGGCCTGCGCCCACGATGACGACATCTGTGTTTATCAAGGCATTACTCCTCTACGCGAATCCATTCACCGGTATACCAGGGAGCGCGTTGACCATTGTCGGTCTGAAATATCGTGTATTGGTAGCGATCTTCATCGACGAAGGTCCACTCTTCTTCGGTCTCCATCGTCGAGCCATCGCTCATGTACGAGATATTGACGACACGATAGTCACTATCGGCGGTTTTCTCAATCGTCGATTCGAAGAGCTCGATGCCCTGCATGTCCGTGACGCGCGAGACAAACCGCCAGGCTTTCTCCCCCGGGCGCCGGTATCCGTTTCCCTGGGAAACCAGCTTCCATTCGGACTCCACCCTGAACCACATCCGTGTTTCGAGGAGACTGTCGTCGAACGTGCGGACGATGCGGTGCTTGAGCGTGCCGTCCGGACTGGTCCAGTCGCCGATCAGCGGATCCATGTCGTCTGCCAGCGCCAGGGCTGGCGAAATCGCGAGAAGGGCGAACAGAAAGAGTCGTCTCATGACACAAGAACTCCAGTTGGATTGAGCGATCAAGGCCCAGCCCGCATGCTAGACTCGGCGAGTCGAGCTGAGCAAAAAACGGGCAATGATAAAGAAGTTTATCAGGGAGTTACGCAGGCGCGAGGTATTTCGGGCCTCGGGTCTGTACGTCGGTGTCGCGTGGCTGATTATCGAGGTCAGCAGCACGGTTCTGCCGACCTTCGACGCGCCCGAGTGGGTCCTGCGGGCGATGATTATTGTCGCCGTGATCGGCTTTCCCGTCGCCGTCGTTCTCGCCTGGATCTATGACTTCACCGATCACGGTATCGTCGTACAGGGCGACCCGACCGACACGGTCGTGCCTCCAATCGGCAGCCGCAAGATGGACTTCGTGGTCATCGGTGTTCTTACCGTTGCGCTGATTGTCGCCGTTTACCTGAATATCACCGGTGGGCCCGACGTTATTGAAGAGCACCCACCGGTCTCGGTAATCATTGCGGACTTCCTGAACGACACGGGCGACCCGGTATTCGACGGCTCCATCGAACAGGCACTGCAAATTGGTCTCGAAGGCGCCTCGTTTATCACCGCGTACGATCGACCGGCCGGCCGCGCGCAGATCGAAAAGCTGCGCCCCGGCAACAAGAAGCTTGACGAATCCGGTGCGCGATTGATCGCGGTTCGCGAGGGCATCAAGCTTGTGCTTAGCGGATCCGTCAGAGAGGACGGCGGACGCTACGAGTTCGTCGTACATGCGATTGATGCCGACTCGGGTGAGCAGATTCTGAACGTTGACAAGAAAGCGGCCGACAAGCTGGGCGTGCTGGGCAGCGTTGCTGAGATAGCCGAAGAGATTCGCGAGGAGCTTGGCGATACCTCGTTCGAGGAAGAGTCACTGCGTGGAACGGAGACCTTTACGGCAACATCACTCGAGGCGGCCAAGGCGTACACGGAAGCGCAGGAATTAGCCTACCGAAGCGAAAACGAGGCGGCCGCCGAGTTGTACCGAGAGGCTGTTGAGCTCGATCCGGGATTCGGCCGCGCCTACTCCGGCTGGGCGCTCGCCGCATTCAATCTCGGTCGCGATGCCGAAGCCGAAGCGCTGTGGCAGAAGGCAGTCGAGTTGATGGACACGATGACCGATCGTGAGCGTTATCGTACACTCGGGGCGTACTACCTGGCCGTCAGCCAAAACTACCCCAAAGCTATCGAAAGTTATACGTCGCTGGTTGAAAACTATCCGGCCGACGGTGCAGGCCATAACAATCTCAGCATCGCTTACTTTGGCACCCTCGATTTCGAACGTGCGCTCGAGGAAGGGCGCCGAACACTCGACATTTATCCAAACAACCTGGTTTACCAGCACAACTTCGCGCTCTACGCGATGCATGCCGGAGAATTCGATCTCGCGGATGAGCGCGGCCGGGCGATCGTTGCGAACGACGCCAGTCGCTACTATTCCTGGTTGCCCGTGGCGATCGCGGAACTGTCTCGCGGCAACTTCGATGCCGCTATCAACGTCTACGAACAAATGGCCGCAACAGGGACTGCAGGCACGTCGCTGGCCAACCTGGGTCT
>Ga0316201_10002115_pt1 | contig 13980 bp, 13 predicted proteins | sample CS6wburrow_MG_FD_204516 | JGI IMG/M metagenome (GOLD analysis project Ga0316201, IMG submission 204516) | Coastal sediment microbial communities from Delaware Bay, Delaware, United States - CS-6 worm burrow | ecosystem: Environmental > Aquatic > Marine > Coastal > Sediment | place: USA... | reverse complement strand
TCTGTGCTTTCTTCAAGAAGATCACCTACATTGTGTATATAATGGATGGTATCAGTCGCTACGGGACCTCCGTAATAAATATGTGCATCAAAATCCGGGAAGTCGTTGATCAACTCATTGACTTTGGAGCTTATGGGTTTATTCAAAATAAAACCAACACTACCCTCCTCTTCAGTATGATCACACAACAATACCACCCCTCGCTTGAAATGTGGATCAAGCATGAAAGGTTCTGCGAGTAATACGTCTCCGGTTTTAGCCTTCATCCTATTGCCTTATTATTATTGCTTCACGGTTTATCTTTCTTATTAATCCAGATAGGACTTTCCCGTTTCCTCCGTATTCTTTAAACTCTGAAATTCCATCTGCCATCATATTTTGAACAGTCTGAGTCCATTTTACAGGACCTGTTAATTGTGCTATGAGGTTGGTTTTAATTACTTCAGGATCAGTCTCAGGCTTACCGGTAACATTCTGGTATACCGGGCATATGGGCTTCTTAAAGTCTAATACTTGAATTTTCTCTGCCAAAACAGACTCAGCAGAAGACATTAATGGTGAATGAAAAGCCCCTCCAACAGGAAGAATAAGGGCACGTCTTGCGCCTTTTTGCATTAAAACATCACTTGCCTTTTCTACAGCAACTTTCTCACCTGATATTACCAATTGTCCCGGGCAATTGTAATTTGCCGGTACTACAATACCTTCAATCTCATTACATGTACTTCCGACAACATCATCGTCCAGGCCTAGTATGGCAGCCATTGCTCCAGGTGATGAATCACAAGCTTCCTGCATAGCATTGGCCCTGGTCTTAACGAGTTCTAGTCCATCTTCGAAACTCAATACTCCGGCAGCTGCCAATGCTGAAAACTCGCCAAGAGAATGCCCTGCAACTGCATCAGGAGTACCTGATTCAGCATCACACTTTACCCCTGCATAGGCATGAATAAAAAGAGCTGGCTGTGTTACTGATGTTTCTTTTAAATCTTCTTCACTCCCCTCAAACTTGATCTTAACAATATCAAATCCCAGGATATCATTGGCTTGATGAAAAAGCTCTTTTACAATTTCGTGTTGATCATACAACTCTTTACCCATTCCGGGATACTGTGCTCCTTGTCCCGCAAATACAAATGCTCTGCTCATTTATTTAAGATTAGCTTGTACTAAATTCAAAAATTCTGTCCTGGTCTCAGCATTTCTAAAAGTGCCGGTGAATGCAGAAGTTGTAGTAACAGAATTTTGTTTTTGCACTCCTCGCATCATCATACACATATGTGCAGCTTCAATTACTATAGCAGCACCCTGAGGTTTTAACGTGTTCTGTATACAATTCAGGATTTCTTCTGTTAACCTTTCCTGCACTTGAAGCCTACGTGCGAAGACATCTACAATTCTGGGAATCTTACTCAGTCCCACAATGTATCCGTTAGGGATATAGGCAATATGCGCTTTTCCAAAGAAAGGCAGCATGTGATGCTCACATAAAGAATAAAGCTCAATATCTTTCACAATGACCATTTCATTGTAGTCTTCTTTGAATAATGCAGAACGCAATATTTGTTCAGCATCCAGGCCATATCCATGGGTTAGAAACTGTATGGCTTTGGCTGCTCTTTCAGGAGTTTTTACCAATCCTTCCCGGTTCTGATCCTCACCTATTCCCGTTATGATTGATTGAAAATTATCGATTAATTCATCGGTAATCTCGTTATTATATTTTTCTGATTTTTGATAGTTCATTATAAAGTCCGTTTATGATCAAGTGATACAACCTGATCATGTATTTTAAAGTTCATATCGGTCTGACCGAAAGTTATAAAAATTTGGAATTAATAGCTTGCAGACTTACTATTTATTCTCCGAAGTATTCAGCGTAAATCTTATCTGTTTCCTGAAGTTTGATTTTATGAAGTTGACAACCTTTCATCTTATCCTTTAATCGCTCCCAAATGATGATGACCATATTTTCTGTAGTTGGCATAACACCACGTGTGAAAGGAACATCAAGATTAAGATTTCTGTGGTCAAGGTGATCAACTACTTCCTTAAGAATAACCTTACTGAGTCTTTTCACATCTACTATAAATCCAGTTACCGGATCAGGAGACCCGGAAACTGTAACTTCCAGGATATAATTATGGCCGTGCCAGTTCTTATTGGCACATTTGCCGAATTGCTCAAAGTTTTTCTCTTCAGACCATTCATCAACCCACAACCTATGAGCTGCATTGAATTTTTCTACCCTTGTAAGATATACTTTTGGCATCTTTCTGTTGATTGAAAACGACTGCAAAAGTAAACCATTATTTATAAATTACCGACGCGTATTTTATTATTTTCAATAGAATGGTTTCATATTGCTGACAGTGATTTCCATTTTAGGGCAAAAAGAAACCTTAATCACCCATAAAGCCTTATTGGTCTAAGAAAGTCATCTTAAAGGAACCATACATATGACTTAAATACGTTAATTTGGTATTGAGTATAAATCAACTGAGCGATTTCAGTAATAACAACATATAAAAACCAGATTTCAGATCGGATATCTCCTTTTTTCAGGAGTGACCTGTTCTATCATGTCATCTTTTGGGTGATATTGTTTATTATTTTGGTTTCTGTCAAGCCAAAGGAAATCAGTATTACCTATACCCTCGTTCACGAGTTTATTACTGTAAGCTTTTTTGCCTTAATTACTTACATCAATTATTTCTATTTATTTCCTCAATATATAGCTAATAAGAGCCTATTCTGGCATATCATTTCTATTGCTGCTGCTGCGGCAGTATTAACCCCAATTAAATCTTTCATTCTTTATTTCATTTATTATAGTTATCCAGACCAGAAGAACTATATCCTTGAGAATCAGATATTTTTCTTTCTATCCTTCTTTTTTATGGGGATAGGATCTACTATATATTACATCATGAATGAGTGGTTGAAAGGTCAGCGTAAAACCAGCGAATTGCAAAATAAAACCCTGCAATCTGAATTGAGGTTTCTCAAGTCCCAGATCAACCCACATTTTTTATTCAATACGTTGAACAACTTATACGCTCTTACTTTAAAGAAATCAGATGATGCACCAGAAATCGTGTTAAAACTTTCTGAGATGATGAGATATATGCTCTATGAATGTAATGAACGTAGAGTACCTTTAAGCAAGGAGGTGAATTACATAAAGAATTACTTAGAATTAGAAAAGCTCCGGCAAGCTAAAAAATTTGACATTAGATTCCATATGGAAGGAGAGATTGAAAATCAAAAAATTGCTCCTCTGATGTTTATTCCATTTCTTGAAAACAGCTTTAAGCATGGATTAAATAGTCAATTGAGGGATGGATTTGTTGACATCAAACTTAAAGTAATGGATGAATCTGTGGAAGTTGATATAGAAAACAGCAAGGCCCCTACACTCCCATCTCCATCGGGTAAAAAAAGTGGAGGAATCGGGCTTGTAAATGTACGTAGAAGACTTGCCTTGCTTTATCCTGACAATTATGACCTTAACATAAGAAGCAACCCCAATACCTATCATGTAAATTTGAAACTTAAACTAGATTAATAAATCATACTATGATCAAAGCAATTATTGTTGACGATGAACCGCTAGCACAAGATGTGTTAGAAACCTATATTTCAAAAATGCCGGATATTACTCTGGTTAAAAAGTGTGAAAATGCATTTGAAGCAAATGAAGCATTAAAGGATGATGATATTGATTTAATGTTCCTTGATATCCAGATGCCTCAATTAACTGGAATTGAATTTTTAAAGTCTTTATCCAATCCCCCGGTAGTCATCTTTACCACTGCATATCCTGATTATGCTGTGGAGGGTTTTGAATTGGATGCTATAGATTATCTGCTGAAACCTATTTCACTGGAGAGATTTATGAAAGCAGTAAATAAAGCCACCAAAACAATCGAGGCTAAAAAAGGTGATTCACATTCAGATGGAAATGAAGATAAAGAGTACTTCTTCGTTAAAGCTGACAAGAAACTGATAAAATGCAATTACAATGATATCATATATATCGAAGGATTAAAGGATTATGTGATCATCAGGCAGGATACTTCAAGAATCATCACCTTACAGACTATGAAGTCTCTTGAGGCTAAATTGCCATCAGAGATATTTATGAGGATTCATAGATCTTACATTGTTAATCTTCAAAAGATAAAAGCAATTGTAGGCAACATGGTTGAAGTTACTGAGAAGGGGGCAGCTAAGCATATTCCCATCGGTAAAAATTACAGGGATGATCTTTTAACCATTGTGAACAACAGTCGATTATGATTAGAAAATTGCTCGCAGAATTCATCCGTGAGCCTTTTCAACTTACTCCTGTTCATGGAGGAGATATAAATGAAGCTTTCCTGGTCACCACCGGTGATCAGGATTTTTTTATGAAATACCATTGTGGATCCTATGCAGCCGATATGTTTCAGAAGGAGAAGATGGGGCTTGATCTTATTAATAAAGCTGTACCAGGATTTGCACCACAAGCCGATTCGATCATCAGCGATGGGGATCATTCTATATTGATTATGGAATATCTTGAAGCTAGTCAGAGAGGAAATGCTTGTGGTTCTGACCTGGGTGTAAGATTGGCTGAAATGCATCAGTATCATTCTGAAAATTATGGACTAGAGACTGAAAACTACATCGGTAGTCTAATTCAAAAAAACGAAAGAGCTGACTCTATTTCAGAATTCATGACTCAATCAAGGTTTTTACCTCAGCTCATGATGGCAAGAAATAAGGGATATTTGACCAAAGCTGAGATTCCTTCTTCGGGCCATATGGAAAGCGTGCTCAGTGAAATCATTCCCGAGGAAAAGCCCTGTCTTGTCCATGGAGATTTGTGGGGAGGTAATTATTTATGCATTGGTAATGGAAAGTCGATGATCATTGATCCGGCGGTTGCATATGGACATAGGGAGATGGACATCTCAATGTCCAGATTATTTGGAGGATTTGATGTTAAATTCTATCATACCTATAATGATTCACTTCCACTTGTTCATGGCTGGAAAAATAGAATGGATCTATTTCAATTGTATTATCTACTTGTTCATTTAAATTTATTCGGGACGTCCTACAAAGGCTCCGTTATGAATATACTCAGGAAGTATTTTAAATGAAGTTTATCGGGATATTTTAATTTTTTGAGTGGTAGTCTCCACACCATCACTTACTTCAAGGATATACAGACCTTCCAATAATTCAGATACATCAATTTGCATGTGTTCTTCTCTAAGATTATTCTGGGCCATGATCTTCCTACCCATCATATCATAGATCCTCACATATTTAATGTACTCCTTTCCATTTAAATGTACTTGCAATACGTCTTTTGCAGGATTAGGGAACACAAATAGTTGATTCTCAATTGTCCTTTCTGACAGTGTAATTTCAGGCTCTTCATCTTCCTGAATATTTAAAAAGACTTGAGCTGAAGTTAATGGAAGTGTGTATGATTGTCCATAAGAATCATAAGCTAGAATATCTGTGATATCTATATCAAATGGAAGTTTCGTTTCTCCTTCTTTCAGTCTAAAGCCATTTACTTCGTCTTCAACTATGAAAGTAGTGGTACCAATGATGCCATCACCAGACTTAGGTAATCCGTCGGTTCTCGTAATTACTGAATTGATTACGCCTTCAGATGGCTGAATGAAATCTTGCATTATTCCAAATCCATCTGACAACCAGCTGTCATCATGAAAACTGATATCTGCAGAAGCAGAATCAATTAATCCAGGAGGAATTCTCATCTGAAATGTAAGACCATGAATATCGAGAACAGGAGAAGCATCATTACCAAGAGCTATATCAATGACCATGACATCACCTGAATCTACTTCTGTTGTCCTTGGGATGAGTATTATTGGTGATTTTTTAAGAACTTGTATCGATGAAGGTATGAAACTGTGGTAAGATCCAAAATTATTGATAACTGAAGCAGTATCTGCATTGGTTATCATGCCATCACCATTACTGTCAACATGTTTAAGATTTGTGCCAGATACTTGTGATTTCAACCATTCATCTGATGATTGATTGGTCCATGATGTGTTGATTTCCTCACGGGCGGGTCCCGTTTCCCCCATATAGTAACCTATTGCAAGCATGTCAGAAAAACTGACTATCCCATTGGCATCTGTATCTCCAGGCCACACACAATTTTCAACGCATACACAATCATCTCCATCAGGTGTATTAACGTTGACTTTTACCTTAATAACTTTACATTGACCTGCCTCAATACAATATTGAAGATCAAATTCATCCTGTCCCTGGAAAGATTCAATTGGTGTATAGATGACTGATGCAATGTCAACGGTTCCACATTCTAAGTTAACTGATGCTTGGGAATTAAAATACTCTAAATCTCCATAAGCAGGAGAACTAAGAATATTAAATGAATAACCGTCAATGGGAACATCATAATTTAATACCAAAGGCTTTCCAGAATACGCTTCAAATTCATAATTAATTACCTTAGGATAATAATTATCAATTTTTACCTGGATGTTTCCGGTAAGTATCTGTGATCCTGTATTTACTCGATATACAAATTCTTTAAATCCAACAAATCCGGGAGGTGGATCATATTGAAATGTTCCATCACCAAGATCTATGAGTTCAGGTGAGGCATAAACAATTGAACCACCACCGATCAAATCATTTTCAGAAACATCAAAAGTGATAGAATTGCCTACTGTTGTATAAACTTTATCATCTTTTACAACATCCGCGTCAGGAGCATTGTCGATTATTTTAATGATGATGGTTCTGTTATAACCATTATTATCAGAATAAACCACGACATCCTGACCACTTCTTCCAGGTATTGGACTGAAAACAGCTGCCATTTCATTAAAAAGAGAAATGTTCCCATTACCACCGGTGTGCGATATCAGTGACATATCTTTTTTCGGGAGGAAAAGATATTGATCGTTCTCTGATGAGACAATAAGGTAAATGGTATCAGATTGGGTGTTTTGACTTTCGCTTACTATGTAAATGACACCATTCCCTTTATTGCCTATTTCATCTTTAACTATATAATTAATGATATCTCTTCCAGCAAAGTCTGCGGGTGGAGTATATCTGACTGTCTTGTCATCTTCGATGACAGCTGAACCTTGTTGTGTATGAGCTATATGCTCTATAGTCAGCGGGCCATCGCTATATACATCATTTAATGAAGGTTGAATATCAAGATATTGCTGTCCATCATATAGCACAACATCGTCAGTTGTCTCTATCAAGGATGTTGAAACATTGACATTGATTTGGGTATAACGGGTATAGGATGTTAAAAAAGGAAAGAATTGGGTACCGGTGTATTCTATTAAAAAGCTAAAACTCCCTTCATATCCGGTAGGTGCAGTATACATGATTTCATACTCACCATTAACACTTTCTGTAGGCTGGGATAAATAACCCCAATCAAAATCTAGATCGATTACAGGATAAGGTGTTGAAGTAGATTCAATGGAAAACGTTGCAGTAGTGCCTTGTTTAAGATTGAAATCTAAAGAAGAAGGATTAGTTTGAGCATAAACAATACTTCCGAAAAGTACTCCGATAAGCAGGGAGACTACCCTACCAAAGGTAGAAATAAGCGAAAGTCTGTTCATGTAGTCTTGGTTATATCTACAAAGAAACAAAATCCTACTTATAAAAATGAAAATATTTCTAAAAATCTTATATTAATTAATTCTTATTAAAGACATTTATATTCAATATTTTATAATGTATTTTTATTTGATTATAAAAGAAATGAATCCTGTAGTGATTATAATCTGACACCTTATGAAAGATCGTAAAACAGTATTGACATTGAAAAGTATGTCTAGGAAAATGTTAAATCGATTGGAAAAATATCTTAATTCTCCTTATCACAATTCTAATGATTCAATTACAAAACTAGGTTCAATCTTTATCAAATGTGTGAAAAATGGATCACCTGTTCCAGATGAAAATGAATTATGGAGTGTCATACATCCAGATCTGGCTTATGATGATTTGAAATTTAGAAAACTAAATTCAGATTTATTGAAGTCCATACAATCATTTTTAGGTTACGAAAATTTCAAAAGTAAACCAGAGAAACAAATCCTTTTCCAATTTGAAGGAATCATCGATCAAAAAGTTGAACCCCTTTACAATTCAATTAAGTCCCAATTAGATAGACTTTCAAAGTACAGGATGGATAGATCAGCTGAATTTTTCTATGACCAGTTTAAAGAAGAGAAACTGCTCTTTGAAATGAAATCAGAGTTTGAAAAGAAAAGCAGAAGATCAGATATTAAGAGAGATCTCAACATCGTCAGTATTAACGAACATCTGGATAAGTTTTATGTCATTGAAAAACTCAAATCTTACGCCACACTTCAGAGCTGGAAAAAAATTGCGAAGCTTGATATTGAAATTGAAAACTTTGAGACTATATTCAGTTTAATCACTGATGAAGACAGAAAAAAACACCCTGTCATAAATATTTATCAAAAAATTACTGAGATTTTAATAAATCCTTCAAATGTTGGAGCCTATAAAGAATTAAGAGTTTTAACTGAAAAACATAAAGATCTTTTTCCTTTAAAAGATATCAAATACGTGTATGATGCTTCAATAACTTATGCTATCGATCGAATGAATAAAGGCGATAAAGAATTCTTGTCAGAAGTATTCGATTTGTACCAGGAGGCATTGGTAACCGAAGGGTTCTTAACGGATGGAATTCTAACTCCTACCTCATACAGGAACATTGCCGTGATTGGATTGAGGCTAGGGAAATATGAGTGGGTGGAAAGCTTTATAAATGAATTTGCTGAGCGACTGGAGCCAAAATATCGAGAAAACGCACTCCGTTTTAGTTTGGCCAGGTTGTACTTTTATAAAAATGAATACGATAGAGTTATAGAGGAGCTCCAGAAGGTGGATTATGAAGATGTGTGGTATAATATCAATTCTAAGACCATGTTGCTGGCATCCTACTACGAGCTTCAGGAATTTGATGTACTTGATTCTATGATCAATAGTTTTAAGGTATTTATAAGCAGGGAAAAAACGCTTTCTAAGAACAGGAAAAAGATCTTTTTAAATTACATTAACTTCCTATCAAAGTTATCAAGACTCGATTCTCATGATGCTAATAAATTGGAGGTTTTGGATCAACAAATCAGGGAAAATTCTGATGTCGCATCACAGTCATGGTTAATCGAAAAAGTACAGGAAAAGCTGAAATATAAAAGTGTCCGTACATAAGCACGGACACCAGTTCAATGTTCACAGAACTAATAAAGATTGAGTTCAGTGAAATAAAGTGCAAATTACTTGCCAAATTTTAGTGAGATTTAGACTAGGCTCACCAGACCAATTTAATACAGAGATAAGGACAATGAAGTACATTAAAGAGATTGAAAGCTTTGGAGAATTTTTAGAGAATGGTTATCATTTCGATCACTGTTGTTTCCAGAAAATCGATTTTTCAAAAGCATCGATTCGATGGGAAAGCCTTAAATTCAATGAATGTGTCTTTCTGGGATGCAAATTACCACCGCAGGCGATCAATTTGATCAATGATTCTGGAAATCTAATTTTTCCTGATGTAAATGGTCTCCCCTATCAAGTCTATCGAGCACATCTGTATAAATGGCAAGACTTATATGCCCCTGCCAATCCTGATACAGGATATCACACCATTGATGAAGAAATCTATTATCACTTCAAGGAGCATCGTTACAATGGAAGTATTCATGAACATCTATACCAGCGCATTCATGACCATAGTATTGATGATGCAATGAGAGATTTGCTAGAGCCTGATGATAATGGAGGGTATAAAAAGAAGTGCATTGGAATTATGGGTGGGCACAGTACGAAACGTGACAATATTTATTACAAAAAAATAGCCAGAATTGCATTTCATCTGACCCAGAGCGGATATTTTATTGCATCAGGAGGTGGCCCGGGGATTATGGAGGCTGCCAATCTGGGCGCATATATGGCAACATATTCTGAAGAAGATCTCGAAAAAGCCCTAAATATACTTCACGGATCCTTGCACTACTCAGAACAGAAATATTTTGATGATGCACATGATGTATTATTGAAATATGATAAAGGAGCAGATAACCTGGCTATTCCTACCTGGTTCTATGGGCATGAACCCAGCAATCTTTTTGCTACACATATAGCTAAATATTTTTCTAATAGCATTAGAGAAGACATACTCCTGGCGATTTCAATACATGGGATTGTATTTGCACCGGGAAGTGCCGGAACTCACCAGGAAATATTCATGGATGCTGCCCAGAATCACTACGGCACCTTCTCTTATTTTAGTCCTATGGTTTTCCTGGGAATGGAACACTACATGAAAAAGACAGGGATCTACCCACTACTGCAAAGGCTTTCAAGAGATAAGGAGTATGGAAGACTGCTTTATGTCCACGATTCAGTAGATCAAATTGTATCATTCTTCAGAGCAAATCCACCAACAGAAAAACAGGATTAGTTCAAGGCTCTTTTATATGTTTCAAGACATCGTTGTCGAGCTTCTTTATGATCTACTATAGGTTCTGGATATTGGTCTGTCCCAAATTCTTCCACAAATTCCTTGATATACTTAAAGTCTTTATCGAATTTCTTCTGTTGAGATTCCGGATTAAAAATCCTGAAGTACGGAGCAGCATCTGTACCTGATCCTGCTGCCCATTGCCATCCACCATTATTACTTGCCAGATCAAAGTCCAATAACTTCCTGGCAAAATAAGCTTCTCCCCATCTCCAGTCTATCAATAAGTGCTTGGTAAGAAAACTGGCTGTAACCATCCGTACCCTATTGTGCATATATCCTGTAGTATTTAGTTCTCGCATTCCGGCATCTACTATAGGGTAACCAGTCTCACCTTTACACCAGGCTGTAAATTCATACTCGTTGTTGCGCCACTCAATCCGATCATATTTCGACCTGAAAGCTTCTTTTTCAACTCTGGGGAAGTGTTGCAATATCATACTGTAGAAATCTCTCCAGATTAACTCATTCAGAAATGTATCGTTAAGAGATCCTGCTTTTCTTGCTTTCTCCCTAATGCTGATGGTACCAAACCTGAAATGTATACCTAGTCTGGAAGTGCCATCAATTGCTGGGAAATTCCTGGTTTTATCGTAAGATTTAATGAGCCCCTGGTTTACTTCCCTGGAAGGGAAATCTATTTCTGATGTTTTGAACCCCATTTCACTTAACTGAATCATATCAGTTATATCCAATTTGCAGAAAGCATCATAATGCTCTTCACAATGATAATATCGGAATGCTTTTTCGGTATCCTTTTGCATCCGTTCTTTCCATTTTCTACTGTAAGGAGTAAAGACGACATAAGGATCACCATCATCTTTCAATACTTCTCCTCCATCAAATATCACATGGTCTTTGTAGTCATGCCATCCACATTCCCAACTATCGCATAGTACCTTTATCTTATTATCCCGACTGAGGGCATAAGGCTCATAATCACGGTTGGTGTAAATGGCTTCAAACTGAAATTCTTTATAAATTTCTTTGTACACAACCTCAGGAGATCCATAATACACCCTTAGGTCACTACCTAAATCTTTAAGCTTATTTTTAAGCTGGGATATCTCCTGGTGGATGAAAGTTACTCTTGCATCATCCTGATCTTCTAGTTTATCCAGTATTTCTTTGTCAAAAATAAATACAGGAATGATATCGTGGCCTGATGTAAGTGCATGATGAAGGCCAGTATTGTCGTCCAGCCTTAAGTCTCTTCTAAACCAAAAGATTGCTTTGCTCATGCTCGTCCTAACTTGAATCCAGTATGGATTGTTCAAATGTCGATGATATTTTTAATTTTTAGGATTAAATCCAAATAGTCCACTATTTTTGCAGCATAAAAATCAATCGGATTAATTATGAAGCAATTCAATTATCTATTGTGTATGATGGTCTTTCTTGCTTGCAAAGCAAAAGATGATACAGCTAGTTTTACAGATGAAAATGTTCAGAAGATTTACACCCAATATCAGACTGAACCTAATGAACAAAATGCCAGGCTTTTCTGTGCTGCTGCCATCCAGGCTATGGGAACTAATCCTAATATGACTGACAAGAAAGCTTTAATTGACAAAGGCCTTGAAGTTGCAACAGAAAACAATGTCACATCAGCCAAAAGTACATTTCTCATCAACCTCATCAGAGATTATGAAGGCAACAAAGAAACTCCAGACAGAATATATGAGTTGGCCGAGATGTTGAAAGCAGGCAATAAGGAAGCTGCGGCCAATACTCTATTCCATTCTTTTGCAAACAGATTCAAGAGCCATCCTAAAGCTGAAGAAGCAAAAAACAATCTTACCACCGAAATTCAGGATATCGATAAATATATCCTTGAGATCGGTGAGAAAATATTTGAAAATGCTGATGAAACAGGTGTCAATAAAGCCAATTCTCAATACTATGTTGATGCATGTGAAGCATATGCCCTGGCAAATCCCAATAGTGTTGCAAGCCCTGATTTCTTATATAGAGCTGCTGAAATAGCAAGAACATTGAGGACATTTCCCAAAGCATTATCCTTATACGATTGGATCATCAATAAATACCCGGATTATGAAAAAGCTCCTACCGTTCTATTTCTGAAAGGATTCCTGCTGGAGAATGAATTCAATGACATTGAACTGGCCAAGAGTACGTACAGGCAATTTATTGATAAGTATCCAAGACATGAGCTTACAGATGATGTGACTTTTCTTTATGAGAATATCGGGAAATCTGACGAGGAGATCATGAAGATGATAGAAGCCAACAAAGAGAAGTCAGAAGTACAATAACCGAGTTTTATTTCTTTGGTTTCAATAGTACTTCAGCATGTGGTTGAAGTTTTGTGCCCTGAACATGAGCGTGGGCTTCCAAGCGATACATTGATGATACCTTCTTTATCCATTTAGCTATCTTGACCGGGCCTCTGAGAAATATATTTTTTGCAGCCATTTGATCCATTTCTGACCTTGCATTAACAAATTCCAAAGTAAAAGGGACTTCAATGATCTCATCTGATGCTATGGTGAGCACTTCATCCAGGATGGTCTCACCCAATACATACTCATCGATCAATTTCTCTTCAGCTCTACCTCTTGAATACTTTTCTACTAATCTGATGTGAATAGACTCAATGGTTGAAGGTGTTTTAGTTGTTAATTTGATGACTCCCTCCTTAACTTCTGATGGTAAATGGAGTGCCTCATCTGTAATAATTTCAATTTTAACTCCTTCTATACCTAATATTTTCTTAACCTTTCCAAACATTTTCAATACGTTGTTACTGCAATTACAGCAATTTATATCAAAAATGTAAAATCACTCCTCTTAAGTTCCTTTATAAATCGACCAATTGACCTTTTATTTTAAAAACCGCTTCAACCAACTGTCTTTTACTGGCTTTATCCAAGATTTTAGAAACTGGTTTTTATCCTTGACCAGGTTGTCAAAAAACAAAGTGTCACCGTCTATTTTTCCTTCTGATATCTTAGCTGGCAAGTCATTCATGTGAGTCTGGACAACTTCATCATCAACCAGGAAGAATAAATTCATCCTATTGAAAAAGTCTTTTGAATACCTGGAACCTAAATATTCTATAAAGTGAACAGATTTATCAATGGAACAGCCACTGGCACCTGCAATACTTTCATCTACGAATAATGCCAGGAATCTTTTATGAAATATATTGCCATATGAAATGAGATTTCTGTTGTGAGAGGTCCACTTTTCAAGAAAATCATAAATTTCAGGCCTGGCAGCATCTAACTCATCATATGAAAATTCTTTGTCCGAGGCATAAATCCACACCCTACTGCTGTTGTCCAGAGCAATTAAATCTTTAACCATATCTACAAAGAATTACTCTTCACAATTAGTTCAGAAATATCATATACCATAAC
>Ga0316201_10002114_pt1 | contig 13983 bp, 14 predicted proteins | sample CS6wburrow_MG_FD_204516 | JGI IMG/M metagenome (GOLD analysis project Ga0316201, IMG submission 204516) | Coastal sediment microbial communities from Delaware Bay, Delaware, United States - CS-6 worm burrow | ecosystem: Environmental > Aquatic > Marine > Coastal > Sediment | place: USA... | reverse complement strand
CGCCTCCGCCACCACCCAGCTGACCGGTGAAATTGAAACGCTGCAGGCGACAACTCTAACGCTGCTCACCGATGTCGGTGACCGCTGTGTCGCGTTTGACGATGATACCGATGTATTCATGGTCACTCTCCTTGACGATGGCACCCTGGCTACCAGGATCACTGTTGAAGAGCTGGAAAGCGGTCAAAAGATCGACGTTTTTGGTGCCGAGGACGCGGGTGGCTGCTTCGACGCACATAGCATTATCGTCATCGTCGACCATTCTAGTCCCTGAATGAGTCAGTTCAGACTTTGCCATATCCTTGAAAAGCGAGAGCCTATGCCTCAGGAGTCCAGGACTACATCCAGGCTACATGTCTTGCCTTAAAAGACAGGATCGTAAAGCGCTTGTGGGACCTTCGACACCCATCACGATAATCTCGAACAGATTTTAAGGGAGGTGGTGGCTGGCGTTCCTGGGGCCTGGTGTTAATTGGGATGAGAACGTCAACGACTTTTCCTGTCCGCATTCGATAGCTAAGACCGAAGTAATCGGCGTCTGCTATTGAGAAAATACCAACACAGCGAGAGTGGCGTACCCGGATGCTTACACTTGTTAGCTGCAGCCACGGCAGATGCAAATCTTGATGAGATCTAATACCGCGTTCCTACTGCCGCGTCCATCGGAAACGCATCATTGATGCGAGCTAAATCTTCCTCGGTCAAGGTCACATCAAGTGCTTCCAGATTTTGCTCTAAATAACTGCGGTGTTTAGTACCCGGAATGGCGACAATATTTTCTCCCTGTGCCAAAACCCAGGCCAGGGCCAACTGGGCTGGAGTAATATTTTTGTCTTGAGCAATCTTGGTAATTCGTTCAACCAGAGCCAGGTTTCTGGCAAAATTTTCGCCCTGAAAGCGCGGATTGGTTCGTCGCCAGTCATCCTCGGCCAAATCTTCAAACCGCTTAATTTGACCGGTTAAAAAACCTCGTCCCAGCGGGCTGTAAGAAACAAAACTGAGTCCTAACTCACGCGTCGTGGCTAAAATCTCATGCTCCGGCTCTCGACTCCATAATGAATATTCGGTTTGTAGCGCGCTAATCGGATGGACCGCTTGTGCCCTTCGGATAATATCTGGCTCAGCTTCAGATAAGCCGAGGTAGCGTACCTTGCCCGCCTGTGCCAGTTCAGCCATAGCGCCGACCGTCTCCTCGATTTGGACATCCGGATCAACGCGATGTTGGTAGTACAGGTCGATATGATCCAGCCCCAATCGTTTGAGGGAAGCATCACAAGCCGAGCGCACATAATCGGGCTGACCATTAATACCTAAGAATTCACCCTTATCATTTCGCATGACCCCAAACTTGGTGGCTACAACGACCTTGTCCCGTCGATCAGCAATCGCTTTGCCGACCAACATCTCATTTGTCCAGGGACCATAGATATCCGCCGTATCAAATAAATTAACTCCCAGTTCTATGGCTCGATGGAGGGTGGCGATAGACTCCTCCTGCTGGGCTGAACCATAAAACTCCGACATCCCCATACAACCCAACCCAATGACAGAGATTTTTAAATTGCTGTGCCCTAAGCTGTGATATCTCATTGATACGCCTCCTCAAGATTATGATCCGTTAATCTGCTGAAGGTCCATAATAGTCTGCACTGTCGAGTCAACCAAGGTCTGCTTCGCGCCGGATAAACCCGGAAAAGGCGCAGTAGACGCCGGCCATAAGACCGGCGCCAACTGTCGCGACCGAGACCAGCATCTCGGCTAGCGATACAGGCATTACCGTACCTCCCCTGCAACCAGGCGATACCTGAGCAACACCGCCAGGCAAGCCAGCCCGACCACCGTTTCCAGCATGGCCGCCTGAATCAATCCTGTCACGGGTAGGCCGTCGAGCAATATGCTGACCAGGCGCGCCGCGGCGTAAGACAGGTACAGGACCGTCGCCAGCAGTGTCGCCGTGTAGGTCAGGTGGCGCAGGAATATCCCGGCCAGGATGATCACGCCGGCCGCCAGTAGAAACCCGGCGGGGGCCTTGATCTCGTTATGCAGGCTAACGTCTGGCCCCAGCTCGATACCGCTGCCGGCGTAAAACTCGACCGGCGACAGGGTGATCTGAAGGCCGACCAGGATCATTAACAGGCCGGCAACAAACAGAATAATCTTGAGTACTATCGAATCTTTCATGGTCATTTCGGTTCTCCTTGGTCTGGATAGGGTTCGGGTAATCCCAATATTCGCCTGGACGATCAGGCCAGTTTTCGGATTCCGCTTCTTTCCCAGGCGCCGCTGGCGATTGCCTTGCGAACATACGCCTGGAAGTCGGTCGCGGGCCTGCCGAGCGCGTCCTCGACGCCTGGCGCGAGGCTGGAATTTCTGCCATCGAAGACCACGGTGAAAAGCTCTCGCATCAGCCATTGCACTGCTTCCGATGCGCCTTGATCGCGCAGCGCCTGGATGAAGGCCTCGATCGGGACCTGCGTATAACTAACCGGGTAGCCCACCGCCTGCGAGATTTCGCCGACACACTGCGCAAAGGTCATGGCGCGCGGGCCGCTGACTTCGAACAGCCTGTTACGCAAGCGTGGTTGGGTGAGCGCGGCTACCGCAACGTCGGCGATATCGTCAACGTCGACAAAGGGTTCCGGGATATCGCCCGCCGGCAGGAACAGCTCGCCGTTTAATATGCCCTCGATCATGAAGGTTTCACTGAAGTTCTGCATGAACCAGTTGGCGCGGACCACGTTCCATTCGAGACCGCTCGACTGTAGCACGGCCTCCGCGCGTTCGGCGCCGTCCTCGCCGCGGCCCGACAGCAATACGATGTGTGAAACGCCGGCATCGGCCGCCATCTCCACGAATGCGCGTATGGTTGCTTCAGCCGTCGGTATCGCCAGGTCAGGATGAAAAGTGACGTAAGCCGAGTCCACTCCTTCGAGGGCGGGACGCCAGCTGTCCGAATCTTCCCAGTCAAACGCCGGGGATGTCGAACGCGATACGGCGCGGGTGTTGTAGCCCATGGCCTGCAGGCGCTGGTCGACCCGCGCCCCGGTTTTGCCGTTTTTGCCAATGATAAGAATCGGTGAGTTTTTCATGATTTGAGTCTCCTGTTCGGGTTTGCGATTTATTGGCGAGTATTGATCTCGCCGCCGAATTCAAGTTTGCGCAAACACAACTAGATTTAAAATCACATAAAATCTAAAATAATTAACTAATCGTCCAAAAATCGAGCGCTAGCATTACCGAGATAAGACAGACAACCCCGAAGATAGAGCCGGGGCTTCCACCCAGTTCGGATCCGCTGGGCGAGGTGCTGCAGTTGCTGCAGCTTTCGGGGGTCCTCTATTGCCGTGCCGAATTGACAGAGCCCTGGGGTATCGAGCTGCCCGCCCTGGAAGGCGTCATGATGGTGGAAGTCGTGACTTCAGGTCACTGCTGGATCGAACTGGAAGGTAGCGCGCCCGTGTTCATGCCCGAGGGCAGTCTCGCGCTGATTCCGCGGGCAGCCCGGCACAAGCTGCGCAGTAGCCCGGGTGCAAAAACCGAATTACTGGCCAACGTTCCGGTCGAACTGGTCGGCGATCGATTCGAGATCATGCGTTACGGGGGCGGCGGCGCTCTCACCCAGGTTGCCTATTGCGGGGTACGCTTCGATCACGTCCTGGCCGACCGCCTGATCAAACTGTTACCCGAAATCCTGCATGTCCGGACGCTGGAAGAGGACGACGGGTGGCTGCAAAACACGATTCGTTTCATGTCCCGCGAAGCACGGCAAATGCTGCCTGGCAATGAAACCGTGATTACCCGCCTGGCCGATATTCTCGTGATACAGGCGATTCGCGGCTGGATCGAAACCGTCCGCGAAGGCGAGAGTGGATGGATCACCGCGTTGCGCGACCGGCAAATCGGGAAGGCCCTGGCGATCATTCATCGCCACCCCGAGGTCGACTGGAGCGTCGCCTCGCTGGCCAGGGAAACCGGTATGTCGAGATCCGGATTTTCCGCGCGCTTTTCCAGGCTGGTCGGCGAACCGGTGTTGCACTACCTGACCAGCCTGCGCATGCAGCTGGCCAACCGGGAATTACTGCAGACTTCGGATTCGTTGGCAAAAATCGCGGATCGGGTCGGCTACCATTCCGAGCCGGCGTTCAATCGGGCGTTCAAGCGAGTCATCGGCATCCCGCCGGGTGCGGTTCGAAAAAGAGCGCAGCTTGAGGACCAATAGCCCTGGTTAGCAGCCGCAACCGGGCCTGGATCCGGGTACGACTTACACCGCACAGGTATCGGGGGTTAGCGACCTGACTGGAAACCTGGTGGCCAGTCCTTACCAGTGGTCGTTCGTGACCCGGCCATAAGCAGGCCCCTCAAAAGTTGCTGGCGCTGCGCCATTGAAAACGGCTCGTTCATCCGGGTAGGACATATCCAGGGCCTCATCGCGCAGCGCCGACGCTCTCCCGGGATCATAGCGATTCGAAGTACTCGATCATGCGCTGCCGCATCGACTCGTCGGGCAGGCGGCCGTAACCGGCTGCCATGTTATCGACCATGTGTTTGAGCTTCGAGGTCGCCGGGATAATGCAAGTAACCCCGGGGTGCGACGCGATAAACTTGAGGAAGAACTGGCCCCAACTGGCGCAGTCGAATTCCGTTGCCCAGTCCGGCAAGGGCCTGCCCCTGACCTTGCGGAACAGGCTGCCGCGCTGGTAAGGCCGATTGATCAGGGTGGCGATGCCGCGCTCCTGTGCCAGCGGTAACAGGCGCTGCTCCACGGTCCGGTTCTCGATGTTGTAGCTGAACTGCACGAAATCGAGCGGTTGCTGTTGCAGAATGGTTTCGAGTTCGCCGTGGTACCTGCCATGCGAGGTCGTGATGCCAAGGTAACGAATCTTGCCCTGTGCCTTCCACTCCTGCAGGGTTTCGATATGCGTCCGCCAGTCGCGCAGGTTGTGAATCTGCATCAGGTCGATCTGGTTCACGCCAAGACGACGCATCGATTGCTGCATCTGTTCGATACCTTCCTCCCTGCCGTAGGTCCAGACCTTGGTCGCGCTGAACAGCCCGCTCTTGTTGCTGACGTTTCTCAACAGTTCCCCGGTCACCGCCTCGGCGCTGCCGTACATTGGTGAAGAGTCGATAAGCTGGCCGCCATTGTCAAAAAACGCCTGCATGACCTCGACCAGCGGCGACTGTGCGGCATTGCTGCTGTCGACATTGAAAGTGCGCGAGGTGCCGAGGCCGATCACCGAAAGCTTTTCTCCGCTGGATGGAATCGATTTCCTGATCGACTCGGTTTGCATCGCGGCCTTCGCAACCGGCGCCAGGGTCAGGAACAGCGACGCGGCGCCGGTGGATTGAAGGAATCGACGGCGTGAGAAGCCGTTGGTGGATTGGTTCATATCAAGTCTCCGTTATTACCTGGTCTCCGGCTTCGACGTCGCCAGAGTTTTTCGCGTGCTGGTTGCCGAGGAAGAGGGCAACCAGCGCCCATAATAAGGCAATTATGGCCGCAATTATCGCGATCGCCCCGAGCCCGAGCCCGACGCCCTGCGCCAGGCCGGTGTAAGTCCAGCCGGCAACGACGTCACCGCCGCGATAGACGACGATATCAATGACGGGCTTGGTTTTGAAGCGGGTTTCGCGCTCGACCGCGGTAAACAGCATTTCGCGGCCAGGTCGGGTGATGGCGTAGTTGCCGGCACGGCGTACGATCTGCAGCGCCACCAGCAGCGCGAGCCCGGGTGCGACCGCAACTGCGACCCAGCCGAACACCATCATGACCGGCACCAGCGCCAGGGTCACCGCCAGCCCGAAGCGGGTCGCTAGCCGGTTGGTGGCAAACAGCGCGGTAACAATGGCCAGCGAGTTGACGATCAAATCCATCATGCCCCAGTACTGCGAGCGGGTGGCGCGGTCGTACTCGACCATGACGTTCTTTAGCTCGAAGTAAACGAAGGTGCTCATCAGGGTGTACAGCAGGATAAACAGGCCGATACCCAGCAGGAAGCGATGGCTCAGGAAGTCGGCAAAGCCGCCGAGAAAATCTCCCCCGATCGATGACAGGATTGCGGGACCGGTCTCCCCGGGCGGGCTGCCGGCCGCCGCCGCTCGATGTTTGTCCAGGTAGAAAATAATCGGCACGATAAACAGTAGTATCAGCGCCGCGATCAACAGCAGGTTGTAAACGCCAATGGCTTCGCCCAGCAGCACCGGCAGCGACGGGCCGACCACCGCGCCGATGCTGGCGCCGGCGCCAAACAGGCCGAACAGCCGCAGCGACTGCTCCCGGGTGTAAATGTCGGACATGAAACTCCAGAACACTGAAATGTGGAACAGCGCGAAGAAACTGACCCAGACGTAGAAAGACTTGTCGATGAAGCCGGTATCGTCGAGCCACAGCGTGGCCAGGTAAAACAGCAGGAAGGAGGCGGCAAAAAAAATGTATATGCCTGGCACCAGTTTCTTCAGGTCTACCCTGGAAACCACGAACCCGTAGAGCAGAACGGCCGCCGCGCTGATAAAGAAATTCAGCGTCCACAGCCAGCTTAGCTCGGCATCGCTCCAGTCGCTGGACATGGCGTCGCGCACCGGCCGCAGCACGTAGTAGGACGCCATTAAACTGAAGGCAAACAGAAACGACAGCGTCGCCGCGGGGATTTCCCCCGGCGCTATCTTGAGCAGCCTGTTGATCAACCTGTGGAACGATGCCGGCATCAGCGGATTAACCTGGTTCGAGCGATCGCAGTATAACCGAATCCCGATGATCAAATGAAAGGGGGCGCTTTACCGCGGTAAAATGCGCCCCCTGGTGGCCCGTTGAATCGGGAACCGCTCGGGGACAGGCTCCTGATCCAGATTGCCGGGTTGCGTCTAGTTCAGTCGCGCCTGGCAAGCCCCGGCACCACCTCGGCCCCGGGCTGCAACAGCAGTGTCCGCGGGTCCAGCTTGATCTTGCAATTGCGATTGCCGCCGCCAAGCACGACGTACTCGCATTGCATGACAGCGTCATCGATCCAGATCGGTAAATCTCCGGGCAGCGCGATCGGGGTTACTCCCCCGATTTCCATGCCGGTGATGTCGCGGGTTTCGTCGGCCGAGGCGAAAGAAACCTTGCGCGCGCCCATTTTCTTGCGCACCGTGTGATTGGTATTCAGCCTTTCGGTCGCCAGCAGCACACAGACCACGAACTTGCGTGCACCGGTTTTGGAACGCACCAGGATCGCGTTGGCTGAATTTTCCAGCGCGACGCCGTAGTGTTCGCAGAACACCACGGTATCCGCCAGTTCCGGGTCGCAGGGCCATACTTCGTAGGCTGATCCGCTGTGCTCGAGGAAGGCCTGTATCGCGGGCAGGGTCGTGCTCATAACTTCGATTTTGCTCGTTTTAAGTGCTGTCCCGGTTTTTACCACAAAGTCTCGTCGGGTTTAAAAGTTTATTTTTCGGTAACACGCCCGATAGCATGGGTACGGGTAGAGCGAAATTGCTGTTGAAAAGTTACTAAAAGCACATACATCGATGTCATGAATATCACAAGTACACAATTTGCTATCGGCCAGGTCGTGCGCCATCGACACTTTCCGTTTCGCGGCGTGGTAGTCGATGTCGACCCGGAATACAGCAGCAGCGAGGAATGGTGGCAGTCGATTCCCGAGGACGAGCGTCCGCCCAGGGACCAGCCGTTTTACCATTTGCTGGCGGAGAACGGTTCCTCGGCTTATCACGCCTACGTATCGGAACAGGCCTTGCTGGTCGATGATTCCGGCGAACCGCTGCATAATCCCGAAGTGGAAGAAGTATTCGGAGAATTCCGCGGCGACCACTACGACTTGCCGAACAGCTACCGCAACTGACGCATCCCGGCTTCGCGGCTTCAGGGATCCGCGAGACGCGGTTCGTTGATGCCTGCCTGTTAGAACACCAGGTTGTTTCGCCTTGATCTTGTGGTCGCTCGACGTGACGGGTTCGGGTTAAAATCGCAGGATCGGGTCGATTTGCCGGAGACGGGATACCCCCTGTAAGCTTACAATCTCTTCCCGGAGGGTTTGATATAAACTCGATCCCTGACTCAATAGACCCGGTGGAAACAATGAAACTATCCGATTTCAAACTGCTGACCTTCGACACCTATGGCACGCTGATCGACTGGGAAAGCGGGATTTACAACGCGCTGGGACCGTTACTGGACAAGGTGCCGATCAAACTGGGTCGGGACGAGGTGCTGGAGCTGTTTGCCGAGTTCGAAATGCAGCAGCAGGCGGCAACGCCGTCGCTGGTTTACAGCTCACTGCTGGCCGAGGTTGCGCGGTCGATCGCGCATAAATGGCAGATCAAGATCAGCGACCAGGAGGCGTCTGACTTCGGGCGCTCGGTCAAGCACTGGCCGGCGTTCGACGATTCCGCCGAGGCCTTGAACTACCTCCGGCGGCACTACCTGATGGCGACAGTGACCAACTGTGATCGCATCAGCTACATGGGCAGCAACGCGCGCCTCGAGATCGAGTGGGACGCGATTTACACGGCCCAGGATATCGGCTGCTACAAGCCGAACCCGCGCAACTTCGAGTACCTGTTCGAGCACGCGCGCCGCGAGCTTGGCGTGTTGCCCCACGAAATCCTGCACGTCGCGCAGTCGCTGACGCACGACATGGTGCCGGCCACCAGCATGGGCATGACCAAGGTATGGATCAATCGCCGCTACAACCAGGAGGGCCTCGGCGCGACCGCGCCGCCCCAGGGCGAATATACGATCGAATGGGAATACAACAGCATGGCCGATTTCGTCAGGGCGCATCAGCAGGAGCAGGCATAAGTGGAACTAACGCACGGGCGGCGACAGGTTTCGATTATCAGGCTGGTCGCGGTTAGCGCGCTGCTGCTGGGTTGCCTGCTGACGACCGCCGGCGGCAATGCAGCCCAGCCACCTGGTCTCGACGGCAAGGCGCTGGTCGAAGCGCTGCGCGCGGGGGGTTACAATATTTACTTCCGGCACGTCGCGACCAACTGGTCGCAGAGCGACGATGTACGCGAGCGCGACGACTGGCTCGGCTGCGATCCCGCGCGCATGCGGCAATTATCGGCTGCCGGTCGCGCCGATGCCGTTGCGATCGGCGACGCGATGCGGCAGCTGCGGATCCCGGTCTCCGAGGTGCTGGCGAGTCCCTATTGCCGCACCCAGGAAACCGCGCGCCTGATGGCTGTCGGGCCGGTCGAGGCTTCGACCGCTGTCATGAACTTGCGTGCGGCGCAGTACTTTGGCGGCCGCGCCGCGATCGTCGCCAACGCGCAACGGCTGCTGGCCTCGTTGCCGCCCGGTACCGGAAACCGGGTGATCGCCGCCCACGGCAACGTCGCGCAGGCGGCCACGCCGGCCTACCCGGACGAGGGCGAGGGCCTGGTTTTCAAACCCGACGGCGACGGCAATTTTTATCTCGTTGGGCGTATCGAAACGAAACAGTGGGCGGAGTTACTGGAGCTGGACGCTCCCTGACACAGACGAGGAGTAGTTCCATGACTGGCAAGTTGATCGAAATACTGATCATGGAGGGCATCGCGATATTGATGTTCGTGTTCGCCTGGCAAATCGGAATCAAGGGCAAGATGGAGTTGATTGCGGGCTACAACGAGCGCAGTGCGCACAGGGTTACCGACAAGGCCGGGCTCAGGCGCCTGATCGCACGTACCTGCCTGCTGGTCGGCATCGGTTCCGCGCTGATGCCGTTATTGACCTGGATTGCCGCGGATTATGATGCCGGCATGGCGCACGCAATCGGCGCCTATGGCGGTTTTATCGCCGGCGTAATCGGTATGGTCATGCTGCAGGCGCGCGACTATACCGAGTGATGCCTCTGGCGCGCGGCCAGGCCCATGACCATGGCAACGATGCGCGCCGCGACCAGTGCTCCGCGTCCGCCGACATCCGCAGTCGGCATGAGTTCTACCAGGTTGAATCCCGCAATGCGCGCGCGGCCCGCCGCTGCTTCCAGTATCTCCAGCAATTGCCAGTAGGAAAACCCGCCCGGCGCCGGGCCGATCACCGCCGGCACCACGGCCGGGTCCATGACATCGATATCGAGCGCGATGTAGAGATTGCTGTTTTCAGGGATGGCCGCGATGACGGGATCGATACCGTTGCGAACTACCTCACGCATCGGGAAGAACTGCACGCCCCAGTCGAGCGCGTCCTGCCGGTCCCGGGGTCGTGCGCTGCCGATGCCGCGCGCGCCCACCTGGATGATGTTTTCGATCCAGCCCATTTCCGAGGCGCGGCGCATGTTGCTCGACAGTCCCATGGTTTCTCCGCCAACCTCGTCGCGCCAGTCGATGTGCGCATCGAGTTGCAGAATCGTCAACGGGCCGTACTTCCGGTAGGCCTGCAGCACCGGTATCGGGACCGAGTCATCACCGCCGATGACGAGCGGCAGCGCACCGCTTTCGAGCACCTGGCCGACCCGTCGCCGAATCGAGTCGCGATTATCCTCGAAGTCGGTTTCGCTGTAGTCGAGGTTGCCCCAGTCGAGCGCGTTGATACCCTCCGGCAACAGGTAGCCGTCGATATCGAAATCGTGATGGCCGAGCACGCCGGGCCAGCCGAAGGCGCCGCGGACCGCGTCCGGCGCATCGGCGCAGTAACTCCCGACGCTGCTATAGGGTGTTGCCGCGGGCGCGCCGATGACGACGATATCGGCATCGCGGACCTCGCCGGGCTCGGCCAGGGGCAGGTCGAAGAATCCGCCGCTGGGGGCGCCGCCGAACATGGTTTTCATCCTGGGAGATTGCGATTTCATGGATTTATCCGGTTGGATTATTGCCAGCCAGCGAACTTAGCGTATAGAGCTTGATTTTGCCGCTCTGTCCGCGCACGGTGACTTCACCGAGCTGCAGCAGTTCTGCTTCGGGCAAGTGTGATACGGTCGTTTCCGACATCAGCAGACGGGTTCCGTACTCCTTGTTCATGGTTTCGAGGCGCGCCGCCAGGTTTACCGCGTCTCCGTGCACGGTGTAGTTCAGCCGGCCCCTGGCGCCAATAGCGCCGGCAACGACCTTACCGCTATTGATTCCTATCCTGATATTCAGGCGCTCACCGGCAAACTTGCTGCCGGCTACCGAGGTCAACATGGCCTGTGCCGCCAGCACGGCATTTTGTGCATGCGCTTCGTTCGCGAGCGGAACGTTGAAGGTGGCCAGGATGGCGTCGCCCTGGAACTGGGTCACCACGCCGCCGAGCTGTTCCAGTATCTCCACCATGCGCGAAAAGTAGGCATTCAGTACTTCGACGATCTTCACCGGTCCCAGGGTTTCGGTCAGCTGGGTAAAGGCCTCGATATCGCAAAACAGGATCGTGGCCTCGCTTTGCTGGACGTCGAGCTTGCCGCCACCGGCCAACAACGAGCTGGCTACTTCCTCGGGCACAAATCGACCCAGGGTGTCGCGTATCAGCTTGCGTTCACGCAGTCCGCTGACCATGTTGTTGAAAGCCGCGCTGGCATCGTCCAGTTCCCGGATGTGGCTTCCACCCAGGGGTGCGATCTGCTCCAGCTCACCAGCGTCGACCGCTTCGGCGGCCTGCACGATCGCTTTCACCGGGGCGCTGACTTTACGGCCGACGATAATTGACGCGATAATCGCCAGTCCCAGCACGATCAAACCTGCGGTTAAAGCTCGGATAGCTCTCTCGGCCTGGTCGTTCGGCATCAGGCTGGTGTTGATATAGGCGCCGATAGTCCAGTCAGCGGGCCCGTAGCGTTCGATGTTGCGGTACAGGTACAGGTAATAATCGTCGCCCCAGGAGATGCCCCTGGCCTCGGTATCCGCCAGCGCCGACGAAATAAATGCCGCCTCCTCGTCTGGCGACCAGATACGTTGCAGTACCAGGTCATCGAATTGCTCTAGCCGCGGTAGCGGTTGTTGTTCATTACCTCCGATGATCGCCGGATGCGCCAGCACGTAGTCCCGGTTGTATAAGACAAAGGGCGTCACGCCCGCATCCGCGTAACTTCGCGCCAGGAAGGCCGAAAGCTCCCGCACCGTTACGATCTGGGCGAAAACGCCGATAAATGCGCCCTTGTCATCGTACAGCGGAACATCGTGCAGCAGGGTTGTCGTACTGATCGTATCGGTAAAAATCGGGTCGCGCCAGGCCGGGCCGGCCTCGGTTTTAACCTGTTCGATATAGTCCTCGATCCAGGGTCTTTGCGACCAGTCCTCACTGATTGCGCTTCGCTCCTTGCGCAGCCATCGTCGAGTGTTGTTATCGGATCTGATTACCGCGATGCCCGCGACCTGCGGCGTGGCCGCGAGGACACCATAAAAATAGTCGTCCATTGCAGCCGGGTCAGACAGGTCTTTTATATCGCGCGCCACCCATAGCGCCTGGTCGCGTATCGGCGTCAGGCGCGCATCCAGGCTTTGTTCCATCTCGTCGATCAGGTCCCTGGCCTGATCCGCCCAAAGCTTCTGGGTGGTGCGTGCAGCCTGGCCGAAACCGAGAAACAGCACGATAGCGACGGTGAAGGCGAGCAGACCGCTGGTCCCGAACACGGTTATCGCGGTAATCGGAATACGATATTTAAAAGTCATTCGAGTGCCGCATCCGCCGGTCGCCTGATCGAGAATCCTAACTTAGGGCTTTACCAGGGGGCAGGTCAAGGTTTGTAAATGTCGACGCTATCGTCTCCGCTGAATTTCTTGAGCAGATTCGAACGCAGCGCAGCGACGTTCTCGATGCTTGCCTGTTTAACGTGTCCGAAGCCGCGGATATTTAGCGGCAGGCGCGCGATTTCGACGGCGATCTCGAAATTATGCGGCCTGATTTGGTTCAGCAATTGCTCGATATCCCGTTCGTAGTCGACGATAAGGCGTCTTTCGAGTTTACGTTCCGCGCTATAGCCGAAAACGTCCAGCGGGCCGCCGCGCAATTTCTTCAACTTCGTCAGCACGCGAAATATTGGCAGTACCCAGCCGCCGAATTCGCGCTTCCGTGGAATGCCGGTCTGTGGGTCGCGCTTCGTCAGTAGCGGTGGCGCCAAATGAAAACGCAGCCGGTAGTCACCGTCGAACTGGGTCGCTAGCGTTTTTTCGAAATCACCGTTGCTGTAAAGCCTGGCGACCTCGTACTCGTCCTTGTAAGCGAGCAGTTGAAAATAACTGCGCGCCACGGCCTCGGTTAAAGCGTAACTGCAGTCGGCGTCCGGCGGCGCCAGCGACTGTTCCAGCGCGCGCACCCGCTGCAGCAGTTTCAGGTAACGGTCGGCATAAGCCTGGTCCTGGTATTCGACCAGGCAGGCGCTGCGATAGTCGATGATTGCCTCGAGATCGGTCTGCCCCGTCTCGGTTTGATGCGGCTTTTCGAATCCGGCGGCGCGCCTCACGGCGTCGGCGTCGACGGCAAAGCGGCGGCCCCACAGGAAGGCCTGTCGATTTTTTTCTACCGCGACCCCGTTCAGTTCGATTGCCTCGAGAATCGAATCCGCTTCCAGCGGCACCAGGCCGTGCTGGTAAGCCACACCCAACAGCAGGAAGTTCGAAAATATCGCATCTCCGAGCAGGCTGGTGGCCAGCCGCGTAGCGTTGACGAAATGACTGCGGCCCGGTTCGATCTGCTCCTCGATCGCCTGTTGCATATCATTCACCGGGAAAATGGCATCCCTGTCATGGGTGAAATCGGCGGTTGGCGACAGATGGTTGTTGATCACGGCATGGGAATGCCCGTGATTGAGCTTGGCCAGCGCGTCGTTAGCTGCCGAAACCACGAGATCGGCGCCCAGCAGCAGGCTGGCTTCGCCCGAGGGAATGCGTACCGAGTGGATTTCCTGTTGCGTCGCTGCGATGCGCACATGCCCGGTCACGGCACCGAATTTTTGCGCGAGCCCGGTCTGGTTCAGAACCGATACCCCTTTCTGCTCGATATGCGCCGCCATGCCCAGCACCGAACCGACGGTCAATATGCCGGTGCCGCCAATGCCGGTGATCAGGATGCTGAAGGTATCGGCCAGG
>Ga0316201_10002113_pt1 | contig 13988 bp, 17 predicted proteins | sample CS6wburrow_MG_FD_204516 | JGI IMG/M metagenome (GOLD analysis project Ga0316201, IMG submission 204516) | Coastal sediment microbial communities from Delaware Bay, Delaware, United States - CS-6 worm burrow | ecosystem: Environmental > Aquatic > Marine > Coastal > Sediment | place: USA... | reverse complement strand
AGGATCTTCAACATGTTCTTCGCCGATTGTTGTTCCGCCTTGCGGCGCGTTGTCGATTCGCCATTCGTGGTTTGCGACAGTTCAGTGACCGTGCAAGTTACGGCAAACCTCTGCTGGTGCGCTTGACCGCTTACGCTCACCAGCTCGTACTCTGGCAACGCGAGCTTGCGTGCCTGAAGCCACTCTTGCAGACGCGTCTTCGGATCCCGCAATGCTTCTGCGTCCGGAAGGTCTTCAAGTCTTTCTGCGAAAACGTGCTCGATGATTTCTTTCGCAGCGTCGACGCCGGAGTCGAGGTAGACGGCACCGAAAATTGCTTCCAGCGCATCAGCAAGGATCGAATCACGGCGATGCCCACCCGTCTTACGCTCACCGCTGCCGAGAATCAGGTATTCACCAAGCCCGAGGTCAACGGCCAGGCTGGCGAGAGACGTATCTTTCACGAGCGACGAACGCAACTTGCTGAGGTCGCCTTCGGAAGCTTCCGGGCGAATCTTGAATACGAGGTCTGAAATTACGAAATCGAGAACTGCGTCGCCGAGGAACTCGAGTCTTTCGTTATTGCGCCCTGTTGCACTTCTGTGTGTCAGCGCCTGGGCGAATAGATCGGTGTCACGAAACCGATAATGCAGTGCCTTGTTGAGCCAGCTCTCGGCCTTGTCCAATGTAATCGCTCTTTGTGCCAGACCGCGTCGCGGTCATCGATGTCTAGCGGCGGACTATGGTTCTCTTGTCGAAGTCCACTGCAAAGGAGACGTTGGCAATGAAAGGAGCTTTGTCCGTGTAGACAGCGGCCACCTCGTAGCCCTCGCCAACTTTCGTTACCTTGACGTCCTTGGCGGAGATAACTCCGACGCTCTCGATATCGAAACGCCGTGAGATTGATTTACGGATCGCTGTACTGGTTGCGCCAGTCCCGTCAAACTCCTCGTCCACCCCATCAATTACCCCAACAACCTTCATGTAGTTGAGATAGATAGGGGTCAGGCGAAGGCCGGCGAACGCGAACAGGCCGAGGAATGCCACGATGATAATCATGCCCAGCGTAGTCATGCCCGTCTGCTGACGCTTGCTACGCCGTTTCTCCAAATATTTCAAAGACATACCTTACTCTCCGTTCAGTCCGCCGTGCGTTGGCCGCACATTGGCTGCACTACATCGTCCAACGTATCGTGATTTTACCGGTCAATACAGTGACTTACACCACATTATTGGATTTTTGCACCGATGCGGCCCCAGTCCGGCATGTTCCATGGCACGAAATGCATCCAGATACGGACGGCCTCGCCAACCAGGAATTCCTCCGGAATCGCCCCGATGAAGCGGCTGTCTTTGCTGCGGTCGCGGTTATCGCCCATGACGAAGTACTGCCCGTCGGGAACAACGTAGGTATTGTCGCGCGTCGAAAATTCGGGGTTGGTTACGAGAATGTCGTGTACGCGCCCGCCCAGGTCTTCGACAAATAACGGGACGTTCCACGAGTCATCGTCGCCAGGTGACAGATCTATCCTCTCGCCGTTGATGGTCAGACGATGGCGCTCGTATACAACTGTATCCCCCGGCAAACCGATGACGCGCTTGATGTAGTTGATACTCGGATCCGAAGGCAGGCGAAACACGATCACATCGCCGCGCTTTGGCTCGCCGGTTTCAACGAACTTTGTTTCAGTTACGGGCAGGCGCAGACCGTAGGCGTATTTCTTAACGAAGATGAAGTCACCTTCGAGGAGAGTTGGCATCATTGAGCCGGACGGAATACGAAACGGTTCAAATATGAACGAACGAATGACGAGGACGAACAACAACACCGGAAAAAACGACCGCGAATACTCAACGAGCGTTCGCAACGCGCTCGGCACAGCCTCGCGACTGTCATCTTCCCCGGTCTTCCAGACAAGTTTGTCAAAAGCGACAACGACGCCAGTCAGCAGCGTCAATACCGTCAGAATCAGCGCAAGATTAATAATCAATTCATTCACTCACTTTTCAGCTCGCAATACGGCAAGGAAGGCTTCCTGTGGAATTTCCACGGATCCGACCTGCTTCATGCGTTTCTTGCCGGCCTTCTGTTTCTCCAGAAGCTTCCGCTTGCGCGAAACGTCTCCGCCGTAACACTTGGCCGTCACGTTTTTACGCAATGCCTTGACGGTACTGCGCGCAATTATCTGGCTTCCCACCGCGGCCTGAATCGCTACATCGAACATCTGCCGAGGAATCAATTCTCTCATCTTTTCGACAAGTTCGCGGCCTCGAGTTCTCACATTTTCCTTATGAACGATCACAGATAGCGCGTCAACGCGCTCATTGTTGATCAGAACATCGAGCCTGACGAGATCGGCGTGGGTAAAACGCACGAAATGATAGTCAAAGGAGGCGAAGCCCCTGCTCACCGACTTCAGCCGATCGAAGAAATCGACCACGACCTCCGCCAGCGGGATTTCGTACTCGATAGACACCTGCCCACCGAGGTAGCGCATCTGGGTCTGCACGCCACGCTTTTCAATACACAGCTTGATCACAGCGCCGACGTAAGCTTCGGGGACGAGAATGTTGGCCGCGATAATGGGCTCGCGCAGTTCGACAATCTCGTTCGCCGGTGGCAGCTTTGACGGGTTATCGACGAGCAGGACATTGCCGCTCGTATCCTCAACCTCGAAGATGACGGTCGGTGCTGTCGTAATAAGTTCCAGGTCGTACTCGCGCTCCAGCCGCTCCTGCACAATCTCCATATGCAACATGCCGAGAAACCCACAACGGAAACCAAATCCGAGTGCAGCCGATGTTTCCGGTTCGAAATGCAGCGCCGCATCGTTGAGGCGCAGCTTTTGCAGTGCCTCGCGAAAATTCTCATAGTCATCCGAGCTGATCGGAAACAGACCGGAAAACACTCTTGGCTGGACCTGCTTGAAGCCCGGTAGCGGCTCACTGCAAGGATCGCGCGTCAAGGTCAGCGTATCGCCGACCGGTGCGCCATAAATATCCTTGATACCGGCAATGACATAACCAACCTCGCCGGTCTTGAGCCCATCGTGGTCTTCCATCTTCGGTGTAAATACGCCAACGCGATCGGCATTGTAGGAGATGCCGGTCGACATGACCTTGATCTTGCTGCGCCTTGGCAGGGAGCCGTTGACCACTCGTACGAGTGACACAACCCCAACATAATTGTCGAACCAGGAGTCGATAATCAGCGCCTGCAGCGGCCCGTCCGGATCGCCTTCCGGCGGCGGAATGACCTCAATCAGTTGTTCCAGCAACTCGGGAACGCCCTTGCCCGTTTTGGCGCTGACATGGATAGCATCCTGGGCGTCGATCCCGATAATGTCCTCGATTTCAGCCACGACCTTTTCCGGCTCTGCCGCCGGTAAATCGATCTTGTTCAGCACCGGCAGCACCTCAAGGCCCTGGTCGATGGCGGTGATGCAGTTGGCAACGCTCTGCGCCTCGACACCTTGTGCGGCGTCAACAACCAGCAGCGCGCCTTCGCAAGCGGCCAGCGAACGCGATACCTCGTAGGAGAAGTCCACGTGGCCTGGTGTGTCGATGAAATTCAGCTGGTAGGTTTCGCCATTCAGAGCCTTGTATTTCAGCGATACGCTCTGCGCCTTGATCGTAATGCCGCGTTCACGCTCAAGATCCATGGAGTCGAGCACCTGCTCCGACATCTCACGATCAGTAAGGCCACCGCATATATGAATGAAACGGTCAGCCAGGGTCGACTTGCCGTGATCAATATGGGCGATGATCGAAAAGTTGCGTATATGCTTCATTAGTAGGGAAAACCTGGCGCCGGCGGCGAGCCCGCCGGCCGAATTTAGCGGCGAAGTATACCTGTAATCGCATCCCGATCGAGGAAATGCATGCAGATAACCTTGCCCGCATATTCGACCACCGGAATATCCATGAAAAAACTCTCATGCCACTCCGGATTCGTGTCGATATCGCGGACTTCGAGCGTTAATTTGTCCTGAATCATGGGTCGTAGTTCCTCGATCAGGTCCTCGCACAGGTGGCAGCCCTGCCGGCTGTATACATGCAGCGTATTCATTCAGTCGCCAGCCAGAGGCAGCCGTCCCGTGACATGCGGCGTAAATTCACGCAGGCAGGCAGCCTGCCGCAGGCGTAGCCGGCCTGCTGACATTCCCAGGCCCGCTCCTGCCAGGGCCAACACGGCGGCACCGGCGTCTCCAGCACCAAGCAACCAGGCTGCTGCCGAACCGGCGATCGCGCCAGCCAGGGGCAGTCCGTATACGACCAGGGACGCGCGCAGCAGGTTGTTGGGCGCCAACGCGATACTCACACTGTCGCCCGCCTGTACATCGAGTCCCGGCGCGATCATTGCGTCGACGCGACGCAGTTTCTCGTTACCACCAAGGATACCGGCACCACAGCCTTTTCCTGACGCGCAGCGCGCGCAACGAAGCGAGGCAACTACCTCTACCACGGCATACGGCGGCGCCGCGTCTGGATAAATCGACAGGATTCGACCTTGGGGGTTTTCCATGGCCGAAGTTTACAGCAGGAAGACCTAGCGCAGACCCATCGTCCTGGCGATCTGTTCGACCGTTATTGCCGGGACCTCGCCAACGGCCGTAACCCGATGACCATCAATAATCGCATTGTAGGAATTCGAACCGCCAACGCGCGACGGCCCTTCTGCACTCTGATCATCTCCGGGAGCGATAAACACGGAGACATTGGCAAGGCCGTCGCTGTATACGATATGCGTCACGACGTGCTCATCGCCCGGCAGGGTCTCGCCGTGGGTCAATACGGCCCGAAATCCCTGCGGCAAGTCCTTACTTTGCCACTCGGTTTCCAGGTTGTGGCTAACATGGCGAGACGGCTGGTTGTACCAACGAAAATTCTCGGTACTGTACGAAGGCGCGAGCGCGCTGGCATGAATTTCCTTATTCAAACTGATTTCGGCGAATTTGACCTGCTCAATCGGCGAACCATCTTCCCCGATAAGCTGTGTTTGAAGCGGAAACGCGGTTTCGGTGTCCAGCCAGATGCGATGTCCGTAGCGGTAGCCGTCGTGGGGCCTGATGGCCAACAGAATCGTCTGTCGTCCTGCTACCCGGTCTTCACGCACGATCGAGACGTCATACTCGCTCCCGAACCGTACTTCGCTCGACGGCAAGGTCGAAAACAGTGTCGACTGGTCGTCCCACTCCTCGACCAGCACCGACTTGCGGTCGGGAAGGATGCAGTGCACTTCGTTGCCATTGCGGATGATCTCCAGGCCATCGCCTTCCTGGGCAACGACTTTCTCACGGATGATACCGTCGCGAACCGTGTGCACGACCTTAAGCGCCTCGGCTTTCCCGTCCTGGATGCGAATGACCGTGCCTTCGTAGCTCGTCGTCTGCACCGCAGCGCCCATGCGATTCAGCCAGTCGCTGGGTTCGACTCGCTCCGCTGCCGCTGTAGCGCTGCAAGAGAGGTTCCCCATAAGCAGTGCGGGCCAGAGCAAGGGCCTGAAGCGACGAAACTTCATTATGGTTGCGTCGGCAACTCGTCGGCAGAGTCATCTGCCTCGTCAGAATCCACAGCGTCTTCCTCAGAAAGCGCTTCGTCGCTGAGCCGCAGGGATACAAGCCGTGCATTCATGCCATTTGCCCCGAGTTCCGACGACGATGCGCCGTGGCTCAGGTAATACTGCCTGAGTTGTTCATCAACCTGCTGCGGCACTGTGTAACCAGGGTCCTCGACGACCTCGGCGACCGTGTTGTCGCCGGCAAGCTTTTCGTCGATGCCGGGCGTCATTTGCAGCCCAAATATGGCAACCAGGGCGACCGATGCGGCAACCGCAACCCCGATCAACGGGCGAATCGCGCTGCCAGACTTTATTACGGGCACAACCACGTCGTCATCAAGCGGCTTGTCGTCGATCTCAGCTGCAATTCGCTCCTGCAGACGATCGATGCCAGGCACACTGCGTTCCCCGCGCAAGGCGCGGCCTATCTCCAGGTACTCTGCAGCTTTACGCCGAAGTTCGGCATCCTGACCCATTCTTCGCAGCAGAAGGTCTGCCTCAGCGTCCGGTAATTCGCCGTCCACAAAAGCGGAAATCTGCATTCTTATCGCGTCATTCATTCTTCACCCGCCGGGCTTCCCCGCCCTCAAACTACTTCGTTAACGGACCGATCTTCTTGGCGATCGCGTCTCGTGCCCTGAAAATTCTCGACCGTACAGTGCCAACCGGGCACTCCATGGTCTGTGCTATCTCTTCGTAACTCATGCCTTCCAATTCGCGCAGGATGATCGCGGTTCTAAGATCCTCCGGCAAAGCGGAAATGGCACGTTCTACGGTTTCCTTTAATTCGTTACTAAGCGTCACTCCCTCGGGAGTATCCGTTTCCTTGAGCTTGGAATGCAGGTCGTATTGCTCCGGGTCCTGCAGGTCCAGCTCCACATCCATCGGCCTTCGCCGTTGAGCTGCAAGATGGTTCTTCGCCGTGTTTACGGCAATGCGGTACATCCAGGTGTAAAACGCACTGTCGCCACGAAACCGCGGTAACGCCCTGTACGCCTTGATGAACGCCTCCTGCGTAATATCGAGCGCCAGCTCAGGATCACGCACATACCGCATCACCAGGTTCACTATCTTGTGCTGGTATTTCAGTACCAGCAGATCAAACGCGCCCTTGTCACCTTTCTGAACTCGCTTGACCAGCTTTTTATCAGACGACTGATTCGACATTCAGACTCTTTCGCCGGAATATCCGCACAGCCTGTCGACACCGGGATAGACCGGTGTGAGGGCGATTAGTTCTCGAATTTCCGTCTTATTCATCTAAGTTCTGTGACGCCGTTCAACCCTGTGGTGGCAGATCGCCCCGGCAAGCACCTTATTGTTGGATTTTTCCTGAGCAATGAGCATGTTAGCAGCTTCGGTCGGGCGCACCAACGTGTCTCCAGATGACGTGCAGACGACGCCAGTCACGGGCCTGTTGGCGATCCGCGCGTACGAGCTCGGCGAATACACTCCCGGCACCGGATTTCAGGCGAATCCATCCCATCCTTCGCAACAAGACACTGCCGGAGACGAGGCGCGCCGCATGCCACTCAAGATCGGGCCCGCGAATCTCGACTGCACCATTTTCAGCGAATCTCAGCGCTAGGCAGCTGGCCCAGGCACGGCGGAGAACAACAAGTTCCCGGAAAGTAGTGAGGCCCCACAGCGCGGCGCCTGCAGCGCGCAATGCAACTGAGAGGGCCAGCGACCCGATCAGCAAAATGCCGGCAATCCCGAGCAACGCGCCCGAAACCAGGACGAGCTGGCGCAGAAAAGGATCAGGAAAGATCTCGGCTGAGTATACGTTCGATGACACGCGCGATCGGCTCTGAAGACGGAGTTTGCCGTTGCAACAAGTAGCCGTTCAGGTCGGGATCCGCAAGCTCCAATACTTCCTGAAATGCCGCTTTATCGGCAGCATCATCATCCGGGTAGCAATCCTCGAGATAGCGCAGCAGTAGCTCATCAAGTTCGCGCATGCCTCGCCGGCACTGCCATCTGAGCCTGGACTCCTCGCTCAATACTTGCGTTCCGCGAGCATCTTCTTGGTCTCGGCGATGGCCTGCGCCGGGTTGAGGCCCTTGGGACACGTCTGCGTGCAATTCATGATCGTATGGCAGCGGTACAGACGGAACGGATCCTCGAGGTCGTCGAGGCGTTCGCCCGTAGCGTCGTCACGGCTGTCCACGAGCCAGCGGTAGGCGGCCAACAATGCTGCCGGGCCAAGGTAGCGATCCGAATTCCACCAGTAGCTCGGGCAACTCGTCGAGCAACAGGCGCACAAGATGCAGGCCGCCGGTTCGTTGATGAGGTCCTGGTCTTCTTTCGACTGCAGGCGCTCCTGGTCGGGTGGTGGCGGCGTACGTGCCTGCAGCCACGGCTTGATGGACGCATACTGCGCATAGAAATTGGTCAGGTCTGTGACGAGATCCTTGACGACCGGCATATGCGGCAGCGGGTAAATCTTCACATCACCTTTGACTTCGTCGTTGGCGCGCGTGCACGCAAGCGTATTGCCGCCATCGATGTTCATCGCGCATGAGCCGCAGATACCTTCACGGCAGGAACGGCGGAAGGTCAGCGTCGGATCAATCTCGTTCTTGATCTTGATCAGGGCATCGAGAACCATCGGCCCGCAGCTGTCCATGTCGATCTCATAGGTGTCGATCCGCGGATTCTCGCCGCTGTTCGGGTCGTAGCGGTAGACAGCGTACGTGCGAGTGTTGCTCGCGCCATTCGCCGCTGCAAAGTGCTTACCTTTCTTGATGCGCGAGTTCTTCGGGAGTCTGAATTCAGCCATCAGTACACCCTCGCTTTCGGCTCGACGTAGTCGACTTCATCGGTCAGCGTTTGCTGGTGGACGGGCCGATAGTCAAACTTCACGTCACCCGGACCACCGACCCAGGTCAACGTGTGTTTCATCCAGTTCTCGTCATCGCGGTCCGGGTAGTCTTCGCGGGCATGCGCACCGCGGCTCTCCAGGCGATTCGCTGCCGATTCGATCGTAGCGGTCGCGTTAAGCAACAGGTTCTCGAGTTCGATTGTCTCGACAAGATCCGTATTCCAGACCATGGAGCGATCCGTGACGCCAACATCGCCGAAGCTGGTGTAGGTCTCGCGTAGCAGGTCCACCCCCTCTTTGAGGACCTCGCCTGTACGGAATACCGCAGCATGGCCCTGCATGACCTTCTGCATTTCGAGGCGAATCTCCGCGGTTGGCCGACTGCCGTCTGCATTTCGCAACTGGTCGATACGCGCCACGCTGTTCTGCCCTGCATCCTCGGGCAGCGTCTTGTGGCGGGCACCCGGCGTCATTGCCTCGGCACAGAAATGTGCCGCGGCACGGCCGAATACAACGAGGTCGAGTAGCGAATTTGAACCAAGCCTGTTGGCGCCGTGAACCGAGACACACGCGGCTTCTCCGACGGCCATAAGCCCCTCTACAACAGACTCGGGATCGCCGTCTCGCTTGGTGACAACCTGGCCGTTGAAGTTCGCCGGAATACCGCCCATGTTGTAGTGCACCGTCGGCAAGACCGGGATTGGTTCCTTCGTAACATCCACTCCCGCGAAGATCCGGGCCGATTCGGCAATACCCGGCAGACGCTCTTCGATGACCTCTGGACCAAGGTGCTCCAGATGCAGGTGAATGTGGTCTTTCTCGGGACCGACGCCACGTCCTTCGCGAATCTCGATCGTCATGGAGCGAGATACGACATCACGCGACGCCAGATCCTTGGCGTTCGGCGCGTAACGCTCCATGAAACGCTCGCCTTCCGAGTTCGTCAGGTAACCGCCCTCGCCGCGCACGCCTTCGGTAATCAGGCAGCCTGCACCGTAAATTCCAGTCGGGTGAAACTGCACGAACTCCATATCCTGCACTGGCAGGCCTGCGCGCAGCACCATGGCGCTGCCGTCGCCCGTACACGTGTGCGCCGAGGTGCAGGAGAAGTAGGAACGACCGTAGCCACCCGTCGCCAGGATGACCTGGTGTGAGCGGAAGCGATGCAGGCGCCCGGTCGCGAGATCGATAGCGACCACACCACGACAGGCGCCGTCTTCCATTATGAGGTCAACAGCGAAGTACTCGATGTAGAACTCGGCATTGTGCTTGAGCGACTGCTGGTACAGCGTATGCAGCATGGCGTGACCGGTTCGGTCGGCCGCGGCACAGGTACGCTGTGCAGTACCCTCGCCGAAGCGCGTAGTCATGCCACCGAACGGGCGCTGGTAAATCTTGCCGTCTTCGGTACGGGAGAACGGCACGCCGTAATGCTCCAGTTCGATGACCGCATCAGGCGCTTCCTTGCACATGAACTCGATCGCGTCCTGGTCGCCGAGCCAGTCGGAACCCTTGACCGTGTCGTACATGTGCCAACGCCAGTCATCCTCGCCCATGTTGCCGAGCGCAGCCGAAATGCCGCCCTGGGCCGCTACCGTGTGGCTGCGGGTCGGGAATACCTTCGTGATGCAAGCAGTGTTGAAGCCGGCTTCCGCCAGGCCGAAAGTCGCACGCAGACCGGCGCCGCCGGCACCGATGACGACGACGTCATAACTGTGATCAATAAATTCGTAATCGCTCATGCACCGATTCCGAGTCGTAAAATGGCATATATGGCCGCTACCGCGAGAAAGACGTGTGCGAAGCGGGAGAGAACGAGTGATACGAGCTTGAGGCCGTGGCTGTGCACGTAGTCTTCAATGACAACCTGCACTCCGAGATAGGAGTGATAGGCCATCGTGACACTCAGGAGCAGAAGCAGCACCGCATTGAGAGGCTGGCCGATGAACGCAACCGCGTCGCTGTGGCTGAAGCCGGACATCGTGGCAAGCGACCAGGCAAACCAGAGGCCGAGAAGCGCCAGGGCTGCGCCCGAAACGCGCTGGCTCCACCAGTGGCCCGTACCGTCTTTAGCCGACCCGAGGCCGAGAACGCGGCCGAGTGGTGAACGCAGGCTCATGATGCCACCCACCAGAATGCGGCCGTCAGCACGACTGACGTGACAATCACGAACCAGGCTGAGGCGGTCGCCTGCTCTTTCTCGAGACCACGGCCCGTGTCCCAGACAAGGTGCCGGATGCCATTCGAGAGATGATAAAAAAATGCGTAACTCCAGCCGACGAGGAGTACACAGCCGATCGTCGTGTCCATCGCAGCAAGGAACTTGTTGTAGACCACAGGACCTGAGGCTGCGTCAAACAACCAGCCGACGAGCACGATGAACCCGATGGCCATCGCCACACCGGTAGCGCGATGCAGGATCGACGTGGCCATCGTTATCGGCCAGCGGTAAATCGAGAGATGAGGCGACAGCGGCCTATCGTTGTTATTCATGAGTTAGCTTCTTGATCAAAAATCGATACAGCGACCGGCTTTTTCCCAATCGCCATAGCGGGTGGGATCGAGCCCGCCGCGACCGCCGATCTCTCTCGGCTGGACAAGTTGCCGTTCCGCCACGTCAGACGCGGTATCATCCGCTTTGACATCGCTCTTGGAATCGACCTTTTCGGCCTTATTCTTGGGGTCCTGTGCGCTCATGGCGTGAGTATGCCAGAGGCTTGCAGAAGCTGCAGTATCAACAATGGCCAATATCGAGATATGTACACGATTTCGACTATCAAAGTGACCGGGCCTGACGCCTTCGATTTTCTTCAGGGCCAGCTGACGAACGATCTCCGTCGCCTGGATGAAGAAGCCGAGATCCTTGCCGCCTGGTGCAACCCGAAAGGTCGCGTCATCTGGTTCGGGACAATCCGGTCAATAGAATCCGGATACGGGCTTTCAGCGCCGGCCGAGACAGCCGCAAGCATTATCAAACGCCTGACAATGTTCCGGTTCCGGTCGAAGGTGGAATTCGAGCTTGTTGATGAAAGCCAGACCGTGGACGCAGGCTTCCTCATTGAGCACGGCTACCCGTTCATCGGCACAGAGCAATCTGAACAGTTCACGCCACATATGCTCAACTTCGACCTGCTCGATGCGCTCAGTTTCGACAAGGGCTGCTATCCGGGCCAGGAAATCGTCGCTCGAACTTATTACAAGGGAGCCACCAAACGTCGTACCGCACGTTTCAAGAGCGAGCAGCCAGTTACAGTTGGCGACAAGGTGACGCTGGATGGCCGTGATATCGGTGAGGTTCTGAATGTGTCGGGTAATGACCTGCTTGCCGTCGTGCCTGTCGATAAAGCTGATTCGGGCTTGTCCGTCAATGGTATGAAGCTCACGCATGAACAGCTACCACAAACCGAACAGGATCCAGAATGAGTCACCATGAATTACACAGAGCACACCGCATAGGATGGCTGCGCGCCGCAGTCCTGGGTGCCAATGATGGCATTGTCTCAACGGCCAGCCTGATTATCGGTGTCGCTGCCGCAAGCCTATCGCAAGAAAATATTCTTCTTGCAGGTGTAGCCGGACTGGTTGCCGGAGCAATGTCCATGGCTGCTGGCGAATACGTCTCAGTCAGCTCGCAATCGGATACAGAGAAAGCCGACCTCGAGCTCGAGATGAAGTCTCTTGAAGAGAACTACGAATTTGAAGTGGAAGAGCTTGCCGAGATCTACGTCAATCGAGGGATCGAGACCGACCTCGCAAAGAAGGTCGCAGAACAACTGATGGAGCATGATGCGCTCGGGGCACATGCCAAGGACGAAATCGGCATAGTGGACCACGCAAGCGCCAGACCTGTTCAAGCAGCATTTTATTCTGCTGCTACGTTCACAATCGGCGCAGCGCTGCCGTTGCTGGTTGCGTGGGCTGTCCCTGGGGGACGACAAATTCTCGCCATTGCATTGTCGTCACTTGTTTTTCTGGCATTTCTTGGCGCCCTTGCGGCACGCGCGGGCGGCGCGAGCATTTTTGTCGGCGCCATCCGGGTCACTTTCTGGGGCGCGCTTGCCATGACTATAACGGCAGCGGTTGGCCGGCTTTTCGGTGTCGTTGCCTGAACGGGAATGTAATCAGTCGAAGACTTCGGGCCGCATGTGCGGGAACAGCAGCACGTCGCGAATTGAAGGCGAGTCCGTCAACAACATCACCAGCCTGTCCACACCGATGCCGATGCCCGTCGTTGGCGGCATGCCGTACTCGAGAGCGCGAATGTAGTCGTGATCGAATGACATCGCTTCGTCATCACCGGCGGCAGCATTTTCCGCCTGCTGGCGGAATCGCGCGGCCTGGTCTTCTGAGTCATTGAGCTCCGAAAAGCCATTCGCAATCTCGCGACCTGCAATGAACAGCTCGAAGCGATCCGTGACGAATGGATCCTCATCGTTCTTGCGAGCGAGCGGTGATACTTCGGCCGGGTACTGCGTGATAAACGTGGGCTCGCGCAGCTTTGCCTCGACCGTCTCGTCGAAGATCTCGGTCTGCAGCTTACCCGGACCGTAGTTGTCCTTGACGTGTGTTCCGAGCTTCTCGCAATACGCGGCAAGATAGTCACGATCCCGCACCCTGGACATGTCGAAGTCCGGATTGTATTTCCCGATGACCTCCTCGACCGTCATGCGCGTGAACTTCTTGCCGAAGTCATACTTCTCGCCCTGATATTCAACGAGCGTTGATCCGTTCACGGCATCCGCCATGCCGTGAAACATCGCCTCGGTCGTATCCATCCAGGCGTTGTAATCGGCATACGCGCGATACGCCTCGAGCATCGTGAACTCCGGGTTGTGCTGTGTCGACACACCTTCGTTGCGGAAATTACGATTGATCTCGTACACGCGGTCGAAACCACCAACGATCAGTCGCTTCAGGTTCAGCTCAGGCGCGATACGCAAATACAGCGGCATATCGAGCGCATTGTGATGCGTCGTGAACGGTCGAGCGATAGCGCCGCCCGGCGTTACCTGCATCATGGGCGTTTCAACTTCGAGGAAATCCAGCGACTCGAGGAACCCGCGCATGTACGTGATGATCTGCGAGCGCTTGCGGAATACTTCACGGCTCGACTCATTGATGATCAGGTCGACGTAGCGCTGGCGATAGCGGGTCTCCTGATCGGACAACCCGGCCCATTTCTCGGGCAATGGCCGCAGCGACTTTGTGAGTAGCCGTACTTCGTCGGTGAGGACCGTGAGCTCGCCCGTGTTCGTGCGGAACAAGACGCCCGTCGCGCCAACGATATCGCCGACGTCCCATTTCTTGAAAGCCTGGTAGACACCTTCGGGCAGGCGATCACGCTCGAGGCGCAACTGAATCTGTCCCGAGCGGTCCTGCAACTTGACGAAGCTCGCTTTGCCCATGACACGCTTGGCCATCATTCGACCGCTGACGCTTACCTCGATTTTCTCCTCGGCAAGTGCGTCGTTGTCATGCGCCTGGAATGTCTGCTGCAATTCCTCGGCAATCGCATTGCGCCGAAAGTCATTCGGAAACGCGTTGCCCTGCTCACGAAGAGCATTGAGTTTCGCGCGCCGCTCGGCGATGAGCTTGTTTTCGTCTGGCTTATTCTTGTCGTCTGTC
>Ga0316201_10002112_pt1 | contig 13990 bp, 13 predicted proteins | sample CS6wburrow_MG_FD_204516 | JGI IMG/M metagenome (GOLD analysis project Ga0316201, IMG submission 204516) | Coastal sediment microbial communities from Delaware Bay, Delaware, United States - CS-6 worm burrow | ecosystem: Environmental > Aquatic > Marine > Coastal > Sediment | place: USA... | reverse complement strand
AATAAAAAGTCTCGAATTACGTTTTAATAGTCCTATTAATTTTTCAAATTAGTATTGATATGAAACCTCTATTCTATTTAAAAGCGGCAAAAAAGTTGCTTATGCTGACTTTTGTATTTTCTCTATGTTTTGCTGTCTCCTGCACTAATGACGATTCAGATAATGAAGAAGATCTGGAAATAATTACTCCGGATGAATAGAGTGGTGTTTATGTCTCCGAATAAATAAAGTACAGCACAACTGACAGCAACTGAATTTTGCTCTACAACCAATTCTGCCAGAGGTACTATTTATACTTAATTCCATTTCCAGTTGAAAAAGTTAAGGAACAACTTAAGTGCCTTTTAGATTACTTCCAACAAGTTATTATGTATCTTTAAAAAAAAAGATGCATGAAGGGTTATAGGTTTTTGGGAGTATTCCTACTCCTTATTATTAGCACACTTTTTCTTGGCTGCTCAAATGACGACATTAGATCCGAAATGGTATCTGAGGATCAAATGCCCGATTATGCCGTAATAGGACAGAATTTTCAAAGTGTTTATCAGTACAATTACGATGGTTCTCTGGATGAAGGGGAACTATTTAACCTAACATTAGAAAGTAATATTAACAGGGAGTACCTCACTTTAAGACAAGTATCTCAGGTTCTTACTTTCTTCAGCTTTGCAGCGGGTAGTTTTTCTGCGATACAAAGAAATTATTTAACCGGAGAGAGCACCTTTCTGAACGAATTTTATACAGTTTCCAATGAAAGATCGGTTACCTGGGGAGCAAGTTCAGAAAATAAACTTTTTCTTGGGTTTTTCAGCCCTGAAGGGTCTACTAATTATGGGATTAGGACTATAGACCTTGCTACTGATCAGGAGATAGATTTAATAGTTGAATTCAATGTTAATGATGTATTTGAGCCCTTGTATTATGACGGCCGATTGTTAATTACCTATTTGGATCAGCAGTCTGACTATAAACTTGCCGTTTTAGACACAGAAAGTAATACGATAATAAGAACCCTTGATTTTGGAAAATTGGTCCCTAGTATTTTAATTAATAAAGCAGGGGAACTGTTCATTTTTAGTGGGAATTCGAACTCTGATTATGAATTAACACTTTATGATTTACAGACTCTGGACGTTATACGGCAGGACCTTTTCTCAATAAACAGGTATTTCTTTGCAGGACCTATACAATCTGAGGCTATTATTTCTAACGAGAAACTGTATTATCTCAATCTTTATGCACAGCCTTCATTAATCCCTTTTGGACCTGCTACCTATGATTTTATTACAAAAGAAAATAGAATTATTGATATGCCCTTCATTGTACAACAAGTTCAGGAAGAACTTGGACAGGATATTGAGCTTACAGCCTTTGATTATAATGAAGAAAGCAATTCTTTTCTTATGGGTTACGCTAAATTTGTAGATATCGATACTCTGGAAGGAGGAGTAATCGTTATTTCCGAAGATGGCAGACTTTTGAAGAATACAAATTTGAATTTTGCGCCGACTCGTTTTATTGACAATTAGAAAAGTAATCAACCGACCACCCGGTTTGTTTTTATAATCATTTTGAGTATCTCTTTTTTTCTCAATAAGGTCAATATGGGGAAAAACAACGACAAAGAGCTTATTTGGCCCTAAATATGTCGTTGGAATTATGCCTATGCAAACCAGTTGGTTTGCCGATTTAAAATAAGGATTGTTGTTTGGAAGGACTCTCGTGGTTTAACAGCCATTTTTTGCGGTGCAAACCACCTGCATATCCTGTTAATGAACCGTCTGAACCAATTACCCTGTGGCAGGGGATAATTATCCATAATGGGTTTTTCCCGTTCGCTGAAGCAACTGCACGAATAGCTTTTTCATCCCCAAATCTCCTGGAAAGCTCTAAATAAGAGATGGTTTTGCCGTATGGAATTTCCGATAATAAAGACCACACCTTTTTTTGAAATTCAGTTCCTTCCGGATTTAATAAAAGGTCAAAATTCTGTCGTTTACCTTCAAAATATTCATTCAATTGATATACCGCATCTACCAGTACTTCAGGGATTATCTTGCTTTCAGGCTCATCCTGCTCAAGCACGGTTACAATATTAAGGCCATTTTCATCACCTTCCAGTTTGGCACTACCTAAAGGGGTGCTTATAAATGCAATAGCCATTTTTTATTCTATTATGCCTGTTTTTTTAGCTCTGTCCTCCCATTTTTTCCTTGCCAGCAGTTGCAAATCTTCAACGTTATCGCTTTCATCCATAATTTCCAGTCCTAATAAGGTTTCTATGACGTCTTCCATGCTTACCAGGCCGCTAACAGAACCATATTCGTCTACAACCAGGGCAATATGCTCTCTTTTCGCAATCAGAGTCTCAAATAATTGCGGAATGGGCGTGTCCCTTTTAGTAATCAGCAGAGGTCTCTTTATATTTGCCAAAGGAATGGCTCCATTTTCATTTATAATTTCTTCCAGGACATTATCCTTTAAGACATAACCTGTAATATTATCTACACTCTCTGCATAAATCGGAATCCTTGAAAACCGCAGTTTCGGGTTTTCTTCAAAAAATTCCTTTATAGACATGGACTCTTTGGCGATTTTCATCACCGCGCGCGGAGTCATTATATCCTTTGCACGAATTTCATCAAATTTTAAAAGGTTTTTTATCACTTTTGATTCTGATTCCTGAAAAACGCCTTCTTCGTGCGCAATATCTGCCATTGTAGTAAAATCTTCCCTGCTCAGAACACTGCCATACACTTCTTTTTTCCCAATAAGCCTCGTAAATAACTGAAGCAGCCAGAGTAACCCCGTCCATTTTAAGGCCAGGACCATTATTTTAAGAGATTTTGCAGAAAAGTTTGCAAGTTTTTTCCAATAAGTTGCACCAATGGTCTTTGGGATAATTTCTGAAAGCACAAGTATTAAGATAGTCATTATTGCAGATACTACACCTACCATAAAATCTTCTGTAAAAGTAAATCCGAATATTGTACGGGCTTTACTCCCATAAATTTCAAGATAAGCTACTTTAGCCTGCACTCCTACGAGTATGGCGCCAACGGTATGGGCAATTGTATTGAGGGTGAGGATAGCGATTAAAGGCTGGTCTACATCCTTTTTTAGGTCTTCGAGAGTATCAGCATAATGCTTCCCTTCTTTTTTCTTTAAATTAATAAAAGTTGGGGTAACACTTAATAAAACAGCTTCTAAAATGGAACATAAAAAAGAAAAAAAGATAGAGAAAAAAGCATAAAAGAGAAGTAATTCCATTTGGTTTAATTATACCACTAAAATACTAATAATATGATTGACTGTCTTTAAAAATTATTCAACCCCCCGGTCTTCATAAAATAGCTGATGTAAAAGCGGGCGAATATTTAGTTCGTACAAATTTCGATTATCACGGGTAGGATAGACCCGATTGGAAAGGAAAATAAATACCAATTGGTTTATTGGGTCGGCCCATATAAAAGTTCCTGTAAAACCTGAATGTCCAAAGCTTTCCGCACTTGCATCTACTGCAGGATATGCGTCAGAAATAGCCAGGTTATTATTATTCAAAAGGGGCTTATCAAAACCAAGACCGCGCCGGTTGTCATTCTCAGGAAATTGAACTTTTGTAAATTCTTTAAGAGTAGCTTCAGACAGATACCTGTGGCCATCATAAGTGCCGTAATTCTGATACATTTGCATTATTAGGTATAGGTCTCTGGCGGTACCAAAAAGTCCCGCATTTCCTGAGATTCCGCCCATAAGAGCTGCATTTTCATCATGTACCCATCCTTTTACCAGGTTTTTCCTGAATAGTGTATCTACTTCGGTTGGAACAATATCATTGGGATAACCCCTGGTTTCAGGATTGAACCCGAGTGAAGCAGCGCCTATTGGCAAATAAAAGTGTTTATGTAAATAATATTCATAAGACGCTCCGCTAAGTTGTGAAATTAGTTGAGGGAATATTAAAAAGGTAAGCCCGGAATATAGGTAGGTTTTATTTTCACTTACCTGGGATCGGTTAATTTTCCGGTACATTTTTTTAACAAATCCATTTTTTACATAGAGATTCTCGTAAGCTCGGGAATTAAATCTTGGGGATAGTTCAGAGCGGATATATTTTCGTTTTAATTGGCCTTTTTTTTGAACTTCATTTAAAAAAACAATATAAGGCTCTAAACCAGCCTGATGGGCCAGTATTTCCCGCAGGGTCAGGTTTTTTTTGTTTTTTATTTTCGCCCAGGGTTTCCAATACGTGCTAAATGGGACATCCAGATTAAGTTTTCCTTCATCATATAGTTTCATCAGAGCAAGTAAAGGTGCTGTAATTTTGGTAATGGATGCTAGGTCATAAATGGCATTCAAGGCTACTGGTTGAATACTGTCGTAAGTATAAAACCCGAAGGCTTTATGAAAAATGACATTACCTTTTTTGGCTACCAAAACCTGAGCTCCCGGGAAAGCGTGGTTCTTTATCCCATTGGTAATAATAGAATCAACTTTTTTGTTTGTTTCCTCAGAAACCAGGTTTATTGATAAATGTGAACTTGTACTTTTGTTAATCGCATTATTTGAACCCAAAAATGTTCTATAACTGTCCTGAGAATAGGACATAGCAGAGAAAATACCAAATAGTATTAAAGTGTAAAATGAATGAAAATAGAAATCAATTCTTCCCATAGGACGGAATGGTGTAGTAAAATGGCTAGCCCATAAGCCTTACAGCATCTTTTGCAAAGTAACTGGCAATGATATCTGCTCCGGCGCGCTTTATTGAGATCAATTGCTCCATCATAACGGAATCATGGTCCAGCCATCCTTTTTCTGCCGCAGCCTTTAGCATAGCATATTCTCCTGAAACCTGATAGACTGCTACCGGAACTTCTACTTCATCTTTTATCTCTCTAACGATATCAAGATAGCAAATTCCCGGTTTTATCATAACAATATCAGCGCCTTCATCGACATCCATATGGGCTTCCTTTATGGCCTCAATCCTGTTAGCCGGATCCATCTGATATGTCTGTTTATCTTGAGGCACATCGGCCTTGTTTACAGGAGCAGATTCCAGAGCTTCGCGGAAAGGGCCATAGAAACCACTTGCATACTTAGCGCAATAAGACATAATCCCCGTATTAGTTAATTCCTCATCCTCTAGAGCCTCCCTGATAATTTGTATCCTTCCATCCATCATGTCACTGGGAGCTACAAAGTCTGCACCTGCCTCAGCATGGGAAATACTCATTTGCGCCAATATCTCGCTGGTCTCATCATTAAGAATCTGTCCATTGGCTACTATTCCATCATGCCCATAAGAAGAATATGGATCTAATGCCACATCTGTCATAACTAACATATCAGGGCAAGCACTTTTAACCGCATTAATAGCGCGTTGCATTAAACCATGTTCATTCAGGGCTTCCGTTCCCTTATTATCTTTAAGAGATTCTGGGATTTTTACGAATAGCAGAACTGCACAAAGCCCCATGCTCCATAGTTCTTTCACTTCCTTGCCAAGATTATCTAAACTTAACCTGTAGTAATTGGGCATGGATGGAATTTCTTCCTTTACTCCATGTCCTTCAACAACAAACAATGGAACTAAAAAATCACTGGGGGTTAATATTGTTTCACGAACCAAATGTCTGATAGCATTGTTTGCTCGTAATCTTCTATTTCTTCGAAGTGGATACATGGGCTTTATTTTAAGCCTAAAGGTAATAGAAATGAATATATTCTAAATAATAATCTCACCTTTTAAATAAGGAACTGCCCTTCCTGCAATTTTTACCCGTTTATCCCGAAATTCACAATAAATATCACCACCTCTTTTGGATAACTGCTTGGCTACAAGTGTAGATTTACCCAGAACCTTCGACCAATAGGGTATAAGGCTGGTATGTGCTGATCCCGTAACAGGATCTTCATTGACTCCACATTGGGGAGCAAAAAAACGCGATACAAAATCTACATCATCTCCGGGGGCGGAAACAATTACCCCCCGGGCATCTAGTTGATTAAGCAGAAAGAAATTTGGTTTCAATTGTTCTATAACTTCTTGATTATCGTAAATAAGGAGATAGTCTGTCTTACCTTTTAATGTATAAACCGGATTCTTACCAATAGCTTCGTTAAGGTTTTGAATTGGCTCTATGGAATTAATATCATCAGTAGGAAAATCCAGTATTAATAGCCCATTTTCTCCCTTTTCTACCAAAAGTTTTCCGCTTCTGGGTGAAAAAAACTCTATAGAAGATACACTCAAATTGTAATTTTCAAATAAGACAAAAGCCGTTGCCAGGGTTGCATGCCCGCACAAATCCACTTCTACCTCCGGCGTGAACCATCTAATAATATATTGAGAACCATCTCTAACCGCAAAAGCTGTTTCAGCAAGATTATTTTCCATGGCTATTTTTTGCATTATAGTATCATCTATCCAATTTTCCAGAATACAAACAGCAGCTGGATTCCCGGAGTAGAGTTTATCTGTAAAAGCATCTATCTGAAATAATTTTTGTAACATCTTAAGAGGTATTTGAGCCTAAATTACAACTAAAATAGCGATCAAACCCATGATTTAGGATTCTTCAATACTTCAATTAACCTGGCCTCATCACTACCTTGTTCCGGATGATGGTCATACTTCCATTGAACATGCGGAGGTAGGCTCATCAGGATACTTTCAATACGGCCATTCGTCTTCAAGCCAAAAAGTGTACCCTTGTCATGAACCAGATTAAATTCCACATAACGGCCCCGGCGAATTTCTTGCCAATCCTTTTGATTATTGGTATAATCAATAGATTTCCTTTTTATAACAATTGGTATATATGCTTCCAGAAAGCTATCTCCTACCTCAGTGACAAAGCTATACCAATCTTCAATACTCATTTTATTGGAAACTTTACAGTAATCAAAAAATAGCCCACCTACTCCTCGCGCTTCCCCGCGATGACTATTCCAGAAATAGTCATCACATTTCTTTTTATAGATTTTATAAAAATCAGGATCATGGGTATCACAGGAAGCTTTACAAACCGAATGAAAATGTTTAACATCTTCATCAAATAAATAATAGGGTGTCAGATCCAGACCACCACCAAACCATTGATCAACCAAACCACCTTTTTTATCATACATTTCAAAATAACGCCAATTGGCATGCACAGTTGGAACCATAGGACTTTCGGGATGTAGCACAAGGCTTAGACCACACGCATAAAAGTCAGCTTCTTTTACGCCAAAATAGGTTTGCATACTTTTTGGGAGTTCACCATGTACCGCAGAAATATTTACGCCACCCTTTTCAAAAACGGATCCATCTTCAATTACTCTGGTCCTGCCTCCACCACCTTCCGGACGTTTCCAAATATCTTCACGAAATTTCGCAGAACCATCTATTTCTTCAAGTTTAGAAGTAATTGTGTCTTGAAGTTCCTGGATATAGCTGTAGAATTTATTTTTCATTTGATTTTGCATAAAGTTCCATCATTAATCACTAAAACCTACTTGGCTCAGAATGGGTTTCATTTAACTAAAATACTTTAAGCTTTATATTCTTTAACCGCATCAATAAAGGCTTTGGCATTTTCCACTGGGACATTGGGCAGAATCCCATGTCCAAGATTCACAACATATTTATCCTTACCAAAATCATCAATCATTTGGGTGACCATTTTTTTTATGACATCCGGGGGAGATAACAAACGGGCAGGATCAAAATTTCCCTGAAGCGTTATTTTACCTCCGGTTAAAGTTCTGGCATTTTGTGCAGAACAAGTCCAATCTACCCCAAGTGCAGCTGCACCGGATTTTGCCATATCACCTAAGGCAAACCAACATCCTTTGCCAAAAACAATTACCTGCGTTTCATCTTTTAAGGCATCTATGATTTGCTGGATATAAAACCAGGAATATTCTTGATAATCACCTGGTGAAAGCATGCCTCCCCACGAATCAAATACCTGAACCGCATTTACACCCGCTTTTACCTTGGCTTTCAAATATGAGATAGTGGTATCTGTAATTTTCTGTAATAGATTATGAGCGGCCACGGGCTGAGTAAAACAAAACTCCTTGGCCTTATCAAAGGTTTTACTGCCCTGTCCTTGTACGCAGTAGCAAAGAATTGTCCATGGTGAACCTGCGAAGCCAATTAAAGGAATCTCATCGTGCAATTTTTCCCTGGTTGCAGCAATAGCCTGCATAACATAATCTAACTCTTCATGCACATCGGGGATTAAAACCTGCTCAACATCTATTTCAGTACGAATAGGCTTAGGCAAATAAGGTCCAAAATCGGGTTTCATTTGCACTTCTATTCCCATAGCCTGAGGTATCACAAGAATATCACTAAAAAGTATAGCTGCATCCATTCCAAAGCGCCGAATTGGTTGAACAGTAATTTCAGAAGCTAATTCCGGAGTCTGGCACCTGGTAAAGAAATCATATTTCTCCTTGATCTTCATAAATTCAGGCAAGTATCTTCCGGCCTGCCTCATCATCCAGACTGGAGGGCGCTCGACGGTTTCACCTTTTAATGCTCTTAAAAATAGATCGTTTTTTATTTTCATTTTATTTCTTTATGCTCAAATTATAATGCGAGGTGACCTTTTCTAAAAGATTTTCTATAGTTGGGGTCTCTGGAACAATAATGGAGTCTGTTAATAACGAAGCCTCTTTAGCTGTTGTATTGCCTATACAAAATGCCACACTATTACCTATGTCATTAGTAGCTGTATAACTCTTTACACCAGAAGGACTAAAAAATAAAATACCATCGAAGGATTCTAAAAATTGTTGATGGTTTAACTCCGTATTGTAGACAACAATTTCTTCAAAATGTAGCTTGTTACTTGTCAAAATATTTGGTAAATCATTGTTTCTTCTATTTCCACATAAAAACAAAAAAGACTCATTTTTGTGGTATTTTACAATAAAACGAGCTAAATCTGCTGCATTTGGTGCCATTTTTACAACTTTTAGTCCATTTTTTTCCAATAGGAGTTTTGTCTTTTCCCCAACGCAAAAGCACGCTTTATCAAATTGAGGGTTTCCCTGAAAATTGGATAAATGGCCGATAAATGCCTCAACCGCATTTTGACTGGTAAAAATGTAGTTATCAAAATCGTCGGGCAATTGAAATTTTCTGTACTGAATTTTTATGGCCTGGTATTCCAAAAAATGAATACGGTCATCATTTAAAATTGCTTTTTGATCAGGGGTGAGTAGTTTTGTGGATAGGATATATTTCATTGACTCATCCGGATTTTTATGTCCTGCATTAATTCCTTTCCACCATTAGTTAAGATTTCCTGTGCACAAGCCTTGCCAAAATTAGAGGTATCTGTTAGTTTAATTTTCTTATCAACGCTAATTGTCTGTTGCCCATCAAGAGACAATAAAATACCCTTAAAAAGTAAATACTCTTTTTCAATAGTTGCCAATGCTCCTATAGGTGCCGTGCAGCCGCCTTCTAATTCCTTTAAAAAGTCGCGTTCAACTTTTGTGCAGATTTCTGTAGCTTCATGATTTAATTGGCCAAGCGCTTTAATACAATAGATATCTTCCTTTTTGGCTACAACCATCATAGCACCTTGCGCTGGAGCCGGTACCATCCATTGAAGTTCCGTACACTTTTCCGGAAGTATATTTAAGCGTTCAAGGCCGGCAGCCGCAAAGATTGCCGCATCCCATGAATTATTTTCCAGTTTTTTTAGTCGCGTATTTACGTTTCCTCTTAAACCTACTACTTCATGTAGCGGATAACGATTTAACCACTGTGCTTTTCTTCTTAAACTTCCAGTGGCAATAATTCCTTCAGTATTTAAAAAGTCCAGGCCCTTGTGTATCAATATGTCCTTTTGGTTAGCGCGTTTCATTACGGCTGCCCGGACAATGCCATTTGGTAAAATGGTAGGAACATCTTTCATAGAATGAACCGCAATATCTATTGTATTACTAAGTAGAGCTACATCCAATGTTTTTGTAAAAATTCCCGTAATGCCCATTGAATATAGCGGTTGATCTAACTCCAGATCCCCATCAGATTTTACAGGGATTAATTTCGTAGAATGCCCCAGCTTGTCAAGTTTTTTCTTGACGTCATTCGCCTGCCATAGTGCAAGTTCACTATCGCGGGTACCAATTCGAATGACTTTCTTCATTGGGAGTTTAATTCTATTTGAAAGACTTTTTGAATAAGTTGCAAACTTTCGTCCGCATCATTCTCAGATTCCTTCAGATGGTTAGCAAACTGTTTGGTAATCTTGTGAATGATTCGTTCGGATATTATATCCGCATGTTCTGAATTGAAACCAGAAAGTTTTTTAGACTGAAAATCCAGCTCCTCTTCTTTAATCGAATTTAGTTTCTTTTTTAGTGCTTTAATTACCGGAGCAAATTTTCTGGTTTCCAGCCATTGGTTAAAATCTGATTTCACTTCATCTATAATAGATTCGGCCTGAGGGATATATTGTTTTCTTCGTTCAAGTGTTTCGTCAGTTATTTGCGATAGATGATCAAGGTGCAAGACAGTTACATCTGGTAATTCTAATACACTATCTGCTACATTTTTGGGAATTGATAAATCCAGAATCAAAAGTGGCTTGTTGGTGTAAATAAGTTCTTTTGAGATCGTAGGAGTATTAGCGCCCGTAGCCACGATTAAGACATCTGTCTTACGGATTTCTGTTTGCAGATCACCGTGATCCTTTACGACAAGATTAAACTTTCCTGCAATTTTTTCAGCCTTATCTTTTGTGCGGTTAATAAGGGTTATATGGGTATGATTTGTATGTTTGACAAGGTTTTCACAAGTATTCCTGCCTATTTTACCGGTACCAAAAAGCAGAATGTTCTTTTCAGAAATATCAGCCACATTTTTAAGAATATACTGAACAGATGCAAAGGCAACTGAGGTAGCCCCGGTAGAGATTTCGGTTTCGTTTTTAATTCGCTTGCTGGCCTGAATAACTGAATTAATCAACCGTTCTAAAAAATGATTTGTAAGGTCGTGCTTTCTGGAACGATTAAAGCTGTTTTTTAATTGACTTATTATTTCAAAGTCACCTAGTATCTGACTATCAAGTCCTGTACCTACACGAAACAAATGGTTAATTGCGTCATAATTTTTTAATACATAGGCCACTTCCTGAAATTCTTCAACCGTTCCCTGAGAATGATCACAAAGGAGTTTAATTAATTGAAAAGGGTGTTGTGCAAAGCCGTGTAATTCTGTGCGATTACAAGTAGAAGTAATTAGCAGACCATCGACATCTATGGCTTTTGCATCTTTTAAAAGCGCTTCAGCCGTGTCCTGGTCCAAGCTAAATTTCCCCCTTACAACTGCGTCGGCATTTTTATAGCTTAGCCCAACAGTATAAAAAGAATTGTGTTTGGAGATATGATACCTCTTCATGCATTATCAATATAGCTCACAAAAATAACAGCATACATTTAATAAAAATAACGCTGGAGGTACAATATATATCGTTTTAAGTTTTTTATGGCATTTTTACCGGAATTATGGTAAAAACCTTTAATTTTATAGCAGGAATGGCTCTTGGCTAACATTCTATTTAGAATGTTTCTAAATAAAATATTCATGAATTCATCAGAAGCAAATTACAAAAATATCGCTCAAGGTTCTTTTACCGAAGTATTGATTGACGATGATTTTTATGTATTGAAAATACAAAATGAAAGTCCTAAGGTTCAAAAAGTTAACCGTAATATTGATAGTAGTTTTATTCAGTTTCATTTTTGTTTAAAGGGTAATGCAAAATTCATTTTCAATGAAGGCCATTATGCTTTGGAGGTCTCCGAGGAAAATTCTTTGTTGCTATATAATACTCAAATAGATCTCCCATTAAATCTGGAACTTAACCCCAGTTCATGGATGGTATCTGTAATAATGACCATACGACGGTTTCATTCTCTTTTTTCAAAAGAAGCGGACTATATTCCCTTTTTGAGCAGTGATAATAAGGAAAAAAAATACTATTCCCAGGAAAGTGTAACTCCAGCAATTGCAGTTATACTTAGTCAAATAATTAATTATAATCTCCATCCTTCAATTAAGGAGCTATATCTGACGGCTAAGGTGTATGAATTAATTTCGTTGTATTTCAACAAAAGTGAAGATGCAGATTTGGAACAATGCCCTTTCTTAGTAGATGAGGAGAATATAAAGCGCATAAAACAAGCGAAAGAAATAATGATAAGCCGAATGGCAGAACCACCTACGCTAACTCAGTTATCAGAAGAGATTGGTCTCTCTCTTAAAAAATTAAAAGAGGGTTTTAAACAGGTGTATGGAGAACCAGTATTCAGTTTTTTATTTGATTATAAAATGGATTTCGCACGCAAAATGCTGGAAACGGGTGAGTATAATGTCAGCGAAGTAGGGCATAGGATAGGATATAGCACATCCAGTCATTTTATTGCTTCTTTTAAAAAGAAATTCGGCACTACGCCAAAGAAATATTTGATGTCATTGAGTAATTAATAGTAAGATTCAATAGAATTTTCGATATTTAACAATCCATAAATTATACTTATGAAAACACTCAGAATAGTTATTTGCACTCTCCTAATTTGTATCTCGTTTGCGGGATCTTCTCAACCTCAAATGCCCGAAGAAAATATTGCAGTCTTAAATGACGAAATAGCGCAAATTCTGGTTTTTACAAAAACCATGGGTTATAGGCACAAGTCTATTGAAAAAGGTGTGGAAACCCTCAAAATTTTAGGAAAAGAAAACAATTTTTCAGTTACGCAAACGGAGGATTCATTACAATTTAATGAGACTAACTTAAAAAAGTATGATTTAGTTCTATTCCTTAGTACCACTATGGACGTGCTGGGACCTGATCAGGAGCAGGCCTTTAAAAATTATATTAATAATGGGGGGAACTACATGGGAATACATGCTGCCAGTGATACCGAATATGGCTGGCCGTGGTATGGTAAATTGGTAGGCGCTTATTTTACAAGTCATCCAAATAATCCTAATGTCAGGGAGGCTAAAATGAATGTTGTGAACAAAAAGCATTTATCTACAGCCCATTTAAAGGACACCTGGGTCCGTAATGATGAATGGTATAATTATGAAAACATAAATCCGGATTTAGAGGTGCTTATATACCTGGATGAAACTTCTTATGAAGGAGGAACAAACGGGGATAACCATCCAATTGCATGGTACCATGAATTTGATGGAGGACGCGTTTTTTATACTGGAGGAGGTCATACAAAGGAGTCTTATGATGAGCCCGACTTTCAAAAACATTTAGTTGGGGGTATAAATTATTGCCTTGGGAGATAAGCAATCAGACCTAAATTAGGCAAGTATTTCAGAATTTAGAAGCAGTAGTTTTATAACGGCCTGGCAACCATTATACCTGTATTCTTTTTTATTTTTTTCAAATAGTCTGCCAGGGGTAATTCAGAAATTTCAACCATTCCGGAAGAAGAAGCGTGCAGCAGATGGATACGGCCATCTTTTTCTCTAATGGCAATACCTGTATGGGTTATATCTAACCCGGGAATAGCCGTGGTTAAAGCAATAATATCCCAGTTCTTTATTAGATTTTCGTTTGCTTCAATCTGGTCCTGGGGCAAAACGCAAATTGGTTGGTGGTTAAGGGAGGTTTCCGATGCTTTTATTTTATTAAAATTCTCTTCATCTGCTAAAAAGGGATATAAATCCCGGTGTGTAGTCATAAAATTAATCTCTTTCTTCATTTCAATACCTCCCGTTTCAGCTGTAATATCTTCTAACAATCCTTTCTTTTCGTTGTTGGCTAACCATTCAGAAAAATAATGTAGCCGGGAAGCATAACCATCCAATTCACCATCCTTATAGCGTATATTTTCAAGCGTATTGACGAAGGAATCAAAATTCATTTTATCTTCATGTAATAATATGCTAAAAGCCAAAACGTTCTCAACGTAGGTAGTACAGTCCATCCCCTGTAAATTAATAACCAAA
>Ga0316201_10002111_pt1 | contig 13998 bp, 10 predicted proteins | sample CS6wburrow_MG_FD_204516 | JGI IMG/M metagenome (GOLD analysis project Ga0316201, IMG submission 204516) | Coastal sediment microbial communities from Delaware Bay, Delaware, United States - CS-6 worm burrow | ecosystem: Environmental > Aquatic > Marine > Coastal > Sediment | place: USA... | reverse complement strand
CCGTTGCATAGGGCGCAAGGCTGAGCGAGGCGATGGCATAGGCGCCGAGGGCCCATATACCAGTTGAATATATGTCGTTGGTCGCGGCCAAAGAGACTGCGTTTGCGCCGAGGATCATAATCGGCATGGCAAGCGGCAGGATCAGGAGACTAAGCAACGCGGTCCCGCGGTGCAAGCCGACCGTCAGGGCAGCCCCGATCGAGCCGAGCAGGCTCAGGCTGATCGTGCCGAGGCCGAGCGTTAGCATCATGACGCCGACCACCGAAAGCGGCATGCGATAGGTAATCGCAAGAATGGGCGAGACCAGAACCAGCGGCAGACCACTGGTGAGCCAGTGCGCCAGGGTTTTACCCAGAACCAGCATCGGCAACGGCTGGGGACTCACGAGAAGCTGGTCGAGACTACCGTCCTCGAAGTCGCTGATGAACAGGGAATTCAACGACAACAGGGTTGCAAGTAAAGCGGCGACCCAGAGTACGCCCGGACCGCTAAATTCCAGTTGCTCTGCGCTAGGCCCGACGGCCAGCGGAAACAGTGTGCAAACCATCGCAAAAAAGAACAGCGGATTCAGTACATCGCCAGGCCGCTTCCACGCCAGCAACAGGTCGCGCTTCGTCGTCGCGGCAAGGCCGGTAAACATACCCGGTATCTCTCGCTCCCCTGCGTTTACGAACTGCTGATTCACTGGATCTTCACCCGCGTCGTTGGGGCCTTGATCTCGACATCCTGGTGGGCGGCCATGACACACATACCTCCCTTAGAGCAGTGTTCCTCGACAAGTTCCATGACGAGCACACGACCCTCTCGGTCCAGATTGGTGAACGGTTCGTCCATAAACCACAGCGGCACATCGGAAAGCAGCATGCGCGCCAGCGCGACACGTCTTTGTTGGCCGGCGGACAACGAGCGCAGGACAAGTTTTTTCAGGCGCGCAATGCCGAGCCGTTCGTAGACTTCTTCCGGGTCGCGATCGGAGTGCGCGCGCAGTGATCGTTCGAAACCGAGGTTCTCAACCAGCGTCAGATCACCCTTGAGCCCGGTCCGGTGTGCGAGCCAAACGAGCGAGCCGTGAAATGTCTGGCGGACCTTCTCGACCGGCACATCGTCCCAGTAGACGGTGCCCTCTTCCAGGCTCAGCATGCCGGCAATTGCGCGGATCAGACTCGTTTTGCCGCAACCATTGCGACCCTCGAGAATCAGCAGACTGCCGCTCTCGAGCGCAAATGAAAGGTCCTGAAACAGGCAGCGCTCACCACGGATCAAAGTCAGGTTGTCGCCCGATAACTTATGAGTCAATGCTTTACGCTCTGTCGCCGATCGCCGACGAAATGATGATCACGGATAAACATCCTTGTTAACCAGCTAGTTAAAACCGATACTTAATGTTACTTCAAACAATCGTATGCAAGTCCTTGATATACAAGGATTCGCTAAATGTGCATTTACAAAAACCTGAGACCGACCGTAGACTGATTGGCCCGGTCGAACACTACTACAATAACCGACCGGAACCGGACAATACCAACATTTCTGCAACTTAACGATTGCGAGTTTGTACCTATGGATCTAGGGGCTGTCGGTCTTCACGAACAACCCTTCCCTACCCACGGGAAACCGCGGGCGATAATACCCTATCACTCGCAGCTTGCGGCACTGGATGTGCTGAAAGAAACGCATGAGCACGCGACGGGAATCTCTCTGCTCCAGGGCCCCACGCTGTGCGGAAAATCAATTCTTATCCGCAGCTTCATTGATTCCATTGAGCACGACTGCGCTGTTGCGCTGGTCGACGGCAAGGGGCTCAACACCACCAGGCTGCTGCTGGCCGTATTACAGCAGTTCGGTTATGAGATCGACCTGAGTTCCGCCAATGAACTGCTGGGCCTGTTGCGGGTGTTCGCATTGCAGCAGGCCGCTTCGAGTGAACCACCGCTTCTGATTATCGAAAACGCGCATGAGTTAAATCCCAGCGCGCTGCGCGCGCTCTGCGAACTCGCGGAGCTGCGGGTCCGCCTCGGCAGCGCCTTGAAAATGGTGCTGGTCAGCAATCGCTCACTCAGCACGATCATGGAAGCGCCGGCCATGCAGCCGATCGCGAAACGTATCCTGCATGATTTTCATCTGCATCCGATGACGCGCGAAGAAGCCCGTGACTATGTTTACGGAAAACTCAGTGCAGCCGGCGCTGAGTTCCCGGCCTTCGTGTTCCCAAGAGAAACATGTGACGAACTCTGGCGGGCCTCGGGTGGCTGGCCCGGGATCATAGATCGTATTGCATTACTGGCTCTCGCCAAGGCAGATTGTCTGCCCGTTGCTGCGGATGATGTCGAACATCCCGTGTTGCCTGCGGGTACCTGGGACGCCGAAAACGAGATTGCTGAAGAAGCTTTTTCGCCAGTGCCTCCTGCGCCGCCGTTACTCATCGTCAGCAACCACGGTACCGTCATGCAGGAGCTGACGATGGAGAACGCGCGCATTCTTATCGGGCGCTCAGAGCACAACGACATCGCTGTAGGCAGTCGCTTTATCAGCCGCCATCATGCGCTGCTGGTCCGGCATGGCGGCACAACGTTTCTCATGGATCTGAACAGCACCAACGGGACGTTTGTAAACTCCAAACGCGTATCGAATCACGTGTTGGTGCACGACGATGTCATTACCGTCGGACATCACAGAATCAAGTTTAGTGATCCGTGCGCCACGACGCGCGGCACGCTCGGCGGCGAGGAGTACGCTGATACAGCGATCATGAAGACGCTCGACGACATGCGCAGTCTTCTGGCTCAGGAAAACACAGCGTTGCTGCCGGCAGCGACTGAAGACCTGCCAACGCTGCAGACCTGAGAGATTTAGCCGAAGAACGCTTCCTTGAAGTGCTTGCGGCACGTCGAGACGTAGCGGTCGTTGCCACCAATTTCGACCTGTGACCCTTCGGTAACTGCGTTGCCCTCGTCGTCCAAACGCAGCACCATCGTGGCCTTGCGACCGCAATGGCAGATGGCCTTTAGTTCCCTGAGGTTGTCCGACCAGGCGAGCAGGTACTTGCTGCCTTCGAACGGTTCGCCCTGAAAATCGGTGCGCAGGCCGTAGGCCAGAACAGGAATATTCAGTTTGTCGGTGAGTTCGCTAAGCTGAAACACCTGGTCGCGCGTCAGGAACTGGGCCTCATCAATCAGCACACAGTGGACTGGTGCTTCCTCATTGGCTGCGGTAACGATGTCGAGCAGATTCATATCGCTCGTGAACGTCGTGGCGTCGGTCTCTATGCCGATACGGGAAGCGACCTTCCCCTTGCCGAAACGATCATCGAACGCCGGCGCCAGCACGAACGTGCTCATGCCGCGTTCCTTGTAGTTATAACTGGACTGCAGCAAGTTGGTGGACTTGCCCGCATTCATGGACGAGTAATAGAAATAGAGTTTGGCCATGGGCGCGCATTGTCGCACCGACCCGCGTCCGATGCACCACCCTCCGGCGCTTGCTAGCGTTGCAGGGTCAACAGTTTGGCAAGATTGCGGCGATGGCTCTGGCGTTCAGGATGCTTGGCACGGCAATCGACGCACTCATTCGTCAGTGAATGACGGCCGGAGATAATCTGCGGTACCGGGGTAACGACACCCGCACGCAGGCAACTGCTGCAGATAACCAGGTTGCTGAGACGATCCAGCAGGCGGTAGCTGACGTTGTCTTTTGCGATGGCAGCCATAACAACTCTCCGAATACGAAGTCCTGTTTTGGCACCGTCTGGCAACCCTGACCAGCGAAGGCGGCGTAATTATGTCAAAACTGTTAACCAATCGTGGTTTTTGCTGTGAACCAGTTCGCGCTATTATTCAAACACTTATCCATCCTGGAAAGAAATGTCGAATACATTGAAGCTACTGCATGATCTGCGCAGGCGACGAGTATTCCGGCTGGCGGGTCTGTACATTGTCGGGGCATGGATCGTCATTGAAGTCTCGTCGGTGTTCTTCCCCGCGTGGGGCATCCCTGACACAGCCCTGCGCTATCTCTTCATCGCCGCCGCCCTGCTCTTCCCGGTTGCTCTGGTATTCAGCTGGATATTCGATATCACCGGTGACGGCATCGTCCGCACCAAAGCCGCAGTACCCGGGGAAGAGGTCGATCTCGCTTTGCGCCGATCGGACTACACAATACTTGCCGCGCTCGCGTTTGTCGGCGTCGCTGTCCTGGCTGGCAGTTTTCAGAAGATTGCTGAGGAGGTTGAATCCACGCCACTCCTGGACGCGGTCATTGAACGCGTCGAGAATTCCATTGCGGTGCTGCCTTTCTCAAACCTCGACACCAACCCGGACACCGGATACTTTTCCGACGGCGTCACAGAAGAGATCCTGCATCGACTATCGGCGACGCGCGCACTCCACGTCTTTGGCAGCACGTCCTCATTTGCATTCCGCAACAGCGAAGAAAGCCCGGCACAGATTAGCGAGCAGCTGGGCGTCGAATACCTGCTGCACGGCAGCATTCGTCGAGACGATAATTTTGTTCGAATTACTGCGCGCCTGCTGGACCGGCAGGGGTTGCAAATCTGGAGCCAGTCCTTCGATCGAAAGCTGGAAGCGATATTTGTGATTCAATCCGAGATCGCGAGCGCTGTGGCATCGCAGATCGTCAAGGAAATCGTCTCCACGCATGGCGCCTCCAGTGCTCGTGCCACGCAAAACATGGAGGCTTATAACTTGTATCTTGTGGGTAGGGCACATACCAAAGCGAGGTCCGAGGACTGGCACGCAAAAAGCGAGGAGGCATTTCGCGGATCGATCGAGCTTGATTCAGACTTTGCTGCGGCTTATGCGGGACTCGCTTACTCGTTGTTCATCATGCGCGGTTATGAAGAAGCGCGATGGGAGGAAGCTATCTGGTCAGCTCGCAAATCAATCGAACTAGACCCGAACGGCGCGGAAGGATACGCGATTCTCGGCATCATCCAGGCGAACAGCGGGCCGGAAGAGTATCCCAATGGCGTACAGAACCTCCAACGCGCAATCGAACTCGACCCGGCCTTGAGCATCGCCTACAACTGGCTGGCGCTTACCTTGCAGGCGGTTGGCCGTATTGAAGAGGGTGAATCCATCATGGAACAGGGTCTGGCGATTGATCCGCTCAATCCGCCAATAGTAGCCAATATGGCTTCCAAATATAGTAATCGCGGAGACTTCGATCGTGCAGAGCGAATGGTTCTGCGGCTGACACAGCTACCGGAGCCGCCTCGACTAACTGACGGCACGCTTTTCGAAATCTATTTCGAGTGGGGACGCTATGCCGACGCCCTGGCGTGGTACTCAGGGCCATTTAGCGCCCCTGCCTATGAGGCACTGGGCCTGACTGAGCGAGTTGATGAAATGCTCGAGGCCTATGCGCAGGAAGATCCAATTGGCGTCATGGAACTCGAGCTTGTGGCGTTGCATTCGCGCGGACGACACAAGGAAGCGTGGCATAACCTCGACATCTTCATTCAAAAATATGTGGACGGCTACGAGAACGTGGATCCGGATTACCTGGGCCGCGCACTAATAAGCCAGGTACTTGCCGGGGAATACGATACTGCCATTAGCATATTCCGCTCACAGACAAACGAAATTGCAGCGGTACTTGTCAAAGAAATGTTTGGGCGCCACGGCGTGGATACGCAGAATGCACTGGCGTTTGCCTACATGAAAACTGGCAACAGCGCCAAAGCAAGGGAGATGCTCGAGTACCGGCATGACAAGGTCCTGCGCCTCGGTCACTCGACGCAACCTGCGCTCCTTGAGACGCTGTCACTCAGCCAGGTATTGCAGGGTAAGGACGACGACGCATACGAGACGCTGGCGAAAGCCGTCGACAACGGTTGGGCAAACTACTACAGGGCGATTCACGATCCGCGTTGGGGCGACACGCTTACAAAGCCGCGATTCATCGAACTACTCAGACGAGTACAGGACAACCTCGCCACGCAACGCGAAATTGTGATGAGACGAGAATCTGGCGAGACCTAGCCAGGGAAAAGCTGGTGCCCAGGGCCGGACTCGAACCGGCACGCTCTATCGAGCAGGAGATTTTAAGTCTCCAGTGTCTACCAATTCCACCACCCGGGCGTAAAGAAAAAATGGAGGCTAGGGTCGGAATCGAACCGGCGTCCACGGCTTTGCAGGCCGCTGCATAACCACTCTGCCACCTAGCCTCGGTGATCAATCGGTGCAGCGTAAGATACTACACCGGCGAGCAGGCGCGCAGTATACATACGTTACAGGCCTTTGCATAATGGCTTGATGAGAACTTATTACGCTGTTATCTGCGTCATCCTTGCGGTGTTTTTCGGGGCTTGTTCGAAGACTGATTCGCCCTCTTTTGGTGCACCGGAAGCGGTCAGAACTCCGGCGAGCGGTGACGTTGCCGGACCACGTTTCTCCCAAGGCGAAAATGGCGAGCTGGTGCTTAGCTGGATGGAAACCGGCGACTCCGGAACCACCCTCAACTACTCCACACTGGTCGCCGGCGAATTTTCCGACGTCCGGCCGGTAGTGACCGAGCCTCGCATGTTCGTAAACTGGGCCGACCTGCCATCCGTATTGCCACTGGGCGAAAATCACCTGATCGCACACTGGCTGCGCTACAGCGCTGACAAGACTTACTCCTACGACGTCGTCGTGTCGCAGTCACACGACGGCGGCAGAACCTGGAGTGCGGCCGTGACCGCTCATACGGACGGCACGCCAACTGAGCACGGGTTCGTCTCAATAGTACCTGGCCCCGATGGGGCTTCCCTGCTCTGGCTCGACGGACGTAACACTCCCGATGCGAGCATGACGCTGCGTTCTGCGGTGATCACTCCCGAGGGACGACTTATTCAAGAGCAGGAAGTCGACGAATCAGTCTGCGATTGCTGCCAAACGGATATGGCCATAACAGCAAACGGTCCTGTCGCCGTGTACCGCGGTCGAACTACTGCGGAAATTCGCGATATCTATATCAGCCGCGTTGAAAATGGACGCTGGCTTCCGGGTCGAGCCCTGCATGCAGACAACTGGACCATTCCGGGTTGCCCGGTAAACGGGCCGTCGATCGTTGCGAATGGCGAACAGGTAGCGGTCGCCTGGTTCACCGCAGCCAACGACATGCCTAAGGTGAAGGTTATTCGATCTGCAGACAGTGGTGCTTCCTTCTCCGAGCCTGCCGACATCGCATCCGGGGGAATCAATGGCTTTGTCGGTCTTGCGGCGTTTGGACAAGGAAGCCTCGCCGTCAGCTGGGTGGCGAAAAGCGAATCCGGCGACAACGTACTGCGAGTCCGTGCTATCTCCGCGTCCGGGGAAGCGGGCCCGGTCCAGGATGTCGCCACGATTCATCAGCTTCGCGTTTTCCCCCAACTTGCCTTCGCCGACGATCACCTTTGGCTCGCCTGGACTGACGACGACACCGACCAGCGGCGCCTTGTTGCGGCCCGTGTGCCGGTTTCGCTCCCGTAGGCAAGTCCTCAGCAATCCATCAGGTTAACGTGCCGGGGGCATCAGGCCGCACGGGCAAGCGACATTCAGAGTAACGCTCTCCGGAAATGGTTCCGGCTTCTACCACAGGAGAGCGACAATGAACGTTCTGAACCGAGTCTTTATTTTCACGGCCATTTGCCTCTGCGCGGTCAGCACAGAGGTTCGTGCCGAGTCCGAGTATCCCTTCAATAGCTTGTACGTCTTCGGCGATAGCCTGTCCGACCCGGGCAATGCCTTCGCCGTCACCGGGGAAACCGCTAACCCGCCATTCGAGCCCATTCCTTCCGCCGCTTACGGCGTGGGTGGGCATCACTTCAGCAACGGTCGCACCTGGGTTGAAGTCATGGCACAAGAAATGGGACTGAACCAGGGTGCCAAACCAGCCTTTCGGGACCCGGCCTTTGGCAACTACGCTTTCGCCGGCGCAAGAGCGCTGACCGTCACCAGCCCTGGCTTTGACACGCAGGTGCAGATGTACCTTGGCGTACACGGCTGTGCGCCACAACCAAACGCACTCTACGTCGTGCAATTTGGTGGCAATGACCTGAGAGACGCTCTGGACGCGATTACCATTGGGCAAGACCCGGCACCGATTCTCGGCAATGCCATTACGGCGATTGCCCAGAATATTGGCATACTCGCTGCCTGCGGCGCCGAACACTTCCTGCTCGCCAATGCCCCGAACCTGGGCGCTGCGCCTGCCGTGGCACCGGAATTCAAGGCCGCGGTCGCCGGTTTGAGTTTTCAGTTCAACCAGATCCTCGCCGGTACGCTGGCAATGTATTTTCCGACCGGCCTGAACTTCTACCATCTCGACATGTTCGGCTTCGTCACCGCAGCCTCTGCGATGCCGGAAGGATTTGGCTTCACGAATGCAGCAACCTCTTGCCTTACTTTCGGCGTTATCGACGGCGCATTTTGCAAGGATCGCGATGGACACCTGTTCTGGGATGCCATTCACCCAACGAAGACAGCGCACCGCTTGATTGGCGAAATCGCCCTGGGCGCCCTGCCTGTTGTTGACTAAGGCTATGCTGGTGGGAGGCCTTACGTGCCTCCCGCCGCTATGGCGCCCAGGCGTAGCCGATCTTCATGAACCAGGTGCGATTGGATACCGTCAGGCCATCCAGGTTGTCTTCATCGATGTACTGGTCGGAGTAGCCCAGAAAAAAAACTGTCTGCGGATTGAGCTTGTAGGAATACAGTAACTCTCGCCCGATATCGCGTGAACGCGAATCAACCTCTTCGAAATACAATGCCTGATTCCGCTCGACGTCAGTCATCTGTGCAGTCAACCGCAGGAAGCTGCGTAAACTGAACTGCCAGGTCAGACGAGTATCCGCTACCAGTGCGTTGAAGATCTGCTCACCTTCCTGAGTCTCAAGTTCGGCATAGACACCCTTCAGGCGCAGGAACAGCTTGCGGCTAAGATTCCAGTCGATACTTGGCTCAATGCGGAACGTCTTGCCGAGGCGATCATTCGAGTAATCCACCTTGTCGCCAATAACTCCAAGCACGCGGAGCGATAGCGCGCCGACCGGCCGGATTTCCGCGTAGGCGCGCAGGCTCGTCTGATCGTAGGTCACGCCCTCCCAGTCCTCCTTCGAGTCCACCAGCGCAAACTGGAACCAGGATTGCAGCTGACCCCCAAAGCCGACGCGCAGTACGTTCTGATGGTTCAGCAGTCGCTCGTTCTCATCCACTTCATGGTCGACATGAAAACTCGCTCGAACCCGGTTCCACCAGTTTTCTTCACCGCCGTGCCAAATGTGGCCGATGACGCCACCCAGGGCCTGGCTGCCTACCTTGCTGATGAATCCCGAATCCGCACGAAAGCCAGAACTCAAATCGTTGTATTCAGTGTTCGCAAACCAGTCTCGAGATCGAAACTCGTAACGGACCTTGGCGGCGTCTCCGGAAAAACTCGTAAGCGGCTGCTCGAACTCGATCGCCGTGGCCAGTGGATACTCGGTATCCGACGTCAGGTACTGAAATTCGATGGAATGCTGGTCGCTGAATTTCCACCGGCCATCGAGCCCACCTACCATATTGTTATACCCCTCACCGTCTCTTGCGGTGACTAGGACGCCTAGCGAAGAGGTGTTCCCAAAACCGTAGTTGTACCGGCCGACCAGAGCCGTATTCGACAGCTCGAGCGTTTCTGACTCCGAATCGAACGCGCTTGGAAACAAGAGGTTGGTCTCCGCGTCCTCCGCCATGAAAAAACCAAACGTATGATCACCGCGCTTGCCCGTCAGTTTCAAACCGACATCGGGGTCAGACACGGTGCGCGTGAAGACCGCGTCCAGGGGTGTCTTGAAGTAATCAGCACCTTCCAGGAAAAACGGTCGTCTCTCTGGGAAGAACAACGCGAAGCGGTTGTTCACATCTAGCTGCAGGACGTCTGACTCTATTTGCGAGAAGTCAGGATTGATGGCCAGATTGGCCGTGAGGTCCGGTGTTATGCCCCAACGCATGGTCAGACCACCGTCGACCTGCATGTCCCCCGATGACAACGGTACCAATGCCGGATCGTCGGTTGTCTCTATCCTGGACGCCGTCAGCGTGGGCACAACCTCAACATCGTGACTCGGCTGGGAACCGTCGAGGCCCTGTAGTTTGCCAACCTGGCACAGGTAGCAGCTCCGATTCCTGTCCTGCGGATTGCTGGCAAGCGATCGTTTCCGATCTCGCGGGTACTGCCGCATGAGGTCGTAGCCCCAGGTCTTCGTGCCGGATACTGCAGGGAACCGCAGCTGACTCAGTGGAATACGCATTTCCACAACGTAGCCCGTGTCGGTGATTTGGCCGGCTGACTCCCAGATCGCATCCCACGACGCATCGTTGTTCCACCGGTTGCCACCACCTGAGCTCACATCGTTATGAATCTTGTCCATCTGGACACCCAGCGGATTGGCGAAGAACTGGAACGCTCGTCGCTCATCATTGTAGGTGTCCAGGGAGATCCCAACGTAATCGTCTTCCCACGCTGAATCCCGATCACGCAGATAGGCCCGAATGGCCTCGGGATCCGGGTCCTTCGCGTCGAAGGCGACGTACAGATTTTCACCGTCCTCAATCAGGAACGCCGTCGTTTTTACCGGGGCGGGCTGATTCTCAGCCGGACTCGTTTCGACACCAAGATCGATCCGGACGGCACCCTCCCACTCACCGGTCTTCAGGACGCCGTCTATCTTGATCTCACCCTCGAGGCGCGGCAGATCTGACGACACCGCCAATGCCGGTCCTGCGAGCAGCAGGCCAAGCGCTGTAACAAGTCTTTTGAGCTTATAGGGCAATTTTTTGGTGCGAAATCCGCCGGGACGCGAATGATACCTGCAAAAAGGCCCCTCAAATGAGGGGCCTTGATTATTTGGAGCGGGTGATGAGGATTGAACTCACGACCCTCACGTTGGCAACGTGATGCTCTACCGCTGAGCTACACCCGCGAAGGTGCGAGATTGTAGCTACTTGCCTGCCGCTGTCAAGGACAAAAGCGGCTTTTCGGGCTACCCGGCCGAGTCTGCCTTAATGAACGGCCATGCCGCGCGCAAGTAGACCAACATTGACCAGATTGTCATGACGGCGGCCAGTACCAGCAGCACGAAGCCAACGGTGTAAACCGGTATACCCAGAAAATCGTGCTGATACACCATGAATGCGATGCCAAACATCTGCAGCGTCGTCTTGATCTTGCCGGTGATATCGACTTTGACGTTGGCCCGTTCACCGATCGTCGCCATCCACTCACGCAGAGCCATGATCGTGATTTCACGGCCAATGATGATCATCGCGATAACATCCTCAAACCAGTTCGACTGCGCCTGAACCAGCATCACCAGGATGATCGCTACCATGAGCTTGTCGGCCACCGGATCCAGGAACTCGCCGAAACGTGACATCTGGTTGAATCGCCGTGCGACCCAGCCGTCGATCAGGTCGGTTACTGCGGCCAGGCCGAACAGGACCGCAGCGAGCGGGCGTGCGTATTCGAGCGGGCTGTAGAAACACACCACCACTACCGGAATGGCAGCAATACGCAGAAGCGTCAGAATATTGGCGAGGTTCAACTTCACGAGGAGGGCCGTTCTTCTTGGTTATTGATCGACGTGGAGCTCATTGTATATGGTTTCGGCGAGGGTGCGACCTATCCCGCGGACTTTTACGAGATCGTCGATGCCCGCCCCCAGGACGCCCTGCAAGCCCCCAAACTGCCGTAACAGCTCTCTGCGCTTCTTCGGTCCAAGGCCGGGTATTTGTTCGAGTGGCGACTTCCTGCGTGCCTTGGCGCGACGCTGCCTGTGCCCGGTAATGGCGAACCGGTGCGCCTCATCACGTATTTGCTGAATCAACAATAGCGCTGGCGAATCGGGTGACAACTGCAGCGGCCGGTCACTGCCCGGGCGGAACAGGCGCTCCGCACCGGGGCGGCGCGCCCTGCCCTTGGCCACAGCGACAACCGTAAGCCAGTCCAGCTCCAGATCTTCGAGGACTTTCATGGCCTCGGCCAACTGGCCCTTGCCACCATCTACAAACAGCACATCAGGCATGGGGACTTCACCTTTCTTGATGCGCTCGTAGCGGCGCCGCAACGCCTCAGACATGGCGCCGTAGTCATCGCCCGCCGATTCCGGACTCAGATTGAATCGCCGGTAATCGCTCTTCATGGCACCGGCCGTGTTGAAGACGACACACGATGCCACGGTTGCCTCGCCCGACGTGTGGCTGATGTCGAAACATTCGAGACGCTGTGGGGACTCCTCGAGACCCAGCGCTTCACCCAGCGACACAAACTGGCGTCGAATCGTTGCGTTGCTTGCCACTTTGAGGCTCAAGCCCTGCGCGGCGTTCGTGCGCGCCATCTCGAGCCAGCGCACTCGGTCACCTCTGACTTTGTTCCGTATCGCGACACGATGTCCCGCCCGGCCTGACAGCTCCTGCTCAAGCAAGGGGCCATCCTCGATTTCTGCATCCAGAACGATTTCGGACGGCGCATCTCTGCCCAGGTAGTACTGGGACACAAAGCCATTCAGCAGCTTGTTCTTGTCAGTCTCTCCCGGCAGTCTCGGAAAATGATCGCGACTGCCAATCACCGACCCGTTCCTGATAAACAGGACCGTGACACAGTGAATCGCCCCATTCGACGCGAAGCCAAGGATGTCGAGGTCCTTGCGGTCCGTGCGAGAGACCAGCTGCTTCGCCTGGATTTCCTTGAGTCGTGATATCTGGTCGCGAAAGCGCGCCGCCTGCTCATAGTCCCGTGCTTCCGACGCGCGCTCCATGCGCCGAATAAACGTATTGACGACACTCTTGTTCTTGCCTTCGAGAAACAGAATCGCGGCATCGATGTCGTGGCGGTATTGCTCCGCGTCGACCACGCCAACGCACGGGGCCGTGCAGCGTTTGATCTGGAACTGCAGGCACGGACGTGTCCGGTTACTGAAGTAGCTGTCCTCACAGTTACGAATCAGGAACAGCTTCTGCAGTTCGTTTAGCGTTTGCCGTACAGCTCGCGTGCTCGGGTACGGTCCGAAATAGCGACCCTTTCCCTTGCGCGCACCGCGATGGAATTTCAATCGCGGAAACGCATGATCAGTGGACGCATAGATATAGGGATAGCTCTTGTCGTCGCGCAGCAGCACATTGAAACGCGGCTTGTGCTGCTTGATCAGGTTGTATTCGAGGATCAGCGCTTCGGCTTCAGTATTCGCAACCGTGACCTCAACACGCGCCGCCTGCTCCATCATCGCAACCGTTTTTGGCGACGTCTGCGAGCGGTGGAAATAACTGGAAACACGCTTCTTGAGGTCGCGCGCCTTACCGACGTAGATCACCTTATGTTTCGCATCGAGCATGCGATATACACCAGGGCGATGCGTCAGGCTACGCAGGAATGGTTTTATCTCAAATGCCGCTTCGTCGCTCACAGCACTACTTATCCAGCAAGTCTCGCACCTGCGCAAATATTGCGTCGAACATCTCTTCGGTCAGCCGTCGCGTGTTCGTGTTGTAACGACTGCAATGGTAAGAATCGAGTACACGAAAGTGACCGAGATCGTGCAGTGCCGCATGTCCAAACTTGTAGTCGACCTGCCGCAGACCCATCGCCTTGACGATGGCGCGGTGAGCAATGCCGCCGAGCGCGACAACCACGGCTCCCGCCGGCAGCAGCTTCAGCTCATTGGCAAGAAACGAGTTGCATGTGTTGATCTCTGCACCCACAGGCTTGTTATCGGGCGGCAGGCACTTCACGGCGTTGGTAATACGGCAGTCGATGAGCTCCAGGCCGTCATCGACCGACTCCGAATGATCCCGGTTGCCGAATCCGTATTTGTGCAGCATCTGGTAGAGCAGGATACCCGCGTGGTCGCCTGTAAACGGTCGCCCTGACCGGTTCGCCCCGTGCATGCCGGGCGCGAGCCCAACGATCAGGAAGCGTGCATCCGGCGCACCAAATGGCGGCACCGGACGGCAGTAGTAATCCGGATAGCGGCCATTAACTTCGTAG
>Ga0316201_10002109_pt1 | contig 13998 bp, 14 predicted proteins | sample CS6wburrow_MG_FD_204516 | JGI IMG/M metagenome (GOLD analysis project Ga0316201, IMG submission 204516) | Coastal sediment microbial communities from Delaware Bay, Delaware, United States - CS-6 worm burrow | ecosystem: Environmental > Aquatic > Marine > Coastal > Sediment | place: USA... | reverse complement strand
GTGTATGAAGTGGTTACCTTACCCAGACCTAAATCGTCTGTAACTTCAACCAATTGGTTTAGATCAACCTCCTTTAAATTATCTAATTGTTGTAATATTTCATCAAAATATGCCAACCCGAAATCGGTCTTTTGTTCTGCTAGTTCGTTACGCTTTCTGGCAGTAAGATCGATTTGTTTATTTGATAATCCGCAAAATATACAATCAAAAACATCCAAAATATGTCGCATATGGCCTCCGATACTCGAATGATAAGGCTCAACAGAAATATCTGCATATTGATCGTTATTAATAGAATTTAATAAGCTAACACCTCTTTTTAGATTGTGTTCAATAGCCTTTATCATAATATCAACTTTAAAAATTTTATTGCTTAGTCGCAAATATATAAATTAATTTACGTGAACATTTTAAATAACCTCATTTTACATCAAAAATCAAATAAAAAATATTAAAAATCAATTTTTATATGATCTAATCTAAATGATAAATTTCCATAATATTCTTTAGAATCGAATCGAAATCAATTTTTAGATCGATTAGTTTTCCCGAATGAATATCAAATACCCAGCCGTGTACTTTAAGGCCTCTGGCCCTAAAAGCTTTTTGGACAGCAGCGGTTTTAATGAGATTTACACATTGCTCCTGAACGTTTAATTCTACCAACCGATCGTATTTATCATCTTCATTTTCTATTGCGGTCAATTCATTTTTATGTAATCTGTATACATCTCTGATATTTCTTAGCCAGGGGTTTAAAAGCCCAAGATCTGCAGATTGCATTGCCGCCTTAACGCCTCCGCAAGCATAATGTCCGCATACAATTACATGTTTTACCTTTAAATGTTCAACAGCAAATTCTACAACAGACATCACGTTGAGATCAGTACCCGATACCATATTGGCTATATTTCTGTGTACAAATACATCACCAGGTCCAAGCCCCATGAGATCTTCCGCAGTAACGCGACTATCAGAACATCCTATATATAGTAATTCAGGCGTTTGTCCTTTGCCTAACTCGTCAAAATAATTTGGGTTTAATGCTAATTTCTCTTTGATCCACTTTTCGTTATTTTGAAAAACTTTGTCTAAACTCATATTGTCTTATTTATTTTTGCAGTAAATATGCATAAGTTATTTTTTATAGTCCTCACTTTTTAAAGATATCAAAAAATAACATGTTGATTCAAATTGGCTTAATGCTAAGGGTGTTAAAAATTTATAATGGCTCCTATACCAATGATCAAAAACAAAATACTTAAGATATAGTTTATATTTTGAGCAATAAACTGTGCTCTTTTTATAATTATACCGGCAAAACTAACGTATGTAATAAATAATGAAAACGCTCCTGCCACCGATCCAACAACAAAAATCATTATATATGGTTGTTCCAATATGATCTTCCCTTCTGCTCCCAACAGCGTACTTATCCCTAAATAAAATGGAATCGCTAACATATTCATTAAGGACATTAAAGCACCCGTAAAAAAATAATTCCCCTTTTTTTGTTTACCTTCAGCTTTAAATTTCTTTCTGGCCTGAAAAAAAAAGAAGATTGACAATAAAAAAAATACAATAATCCCTGCAATCTTCAATTTTTCGATGATCTCGGGATTGTTGTTTAAATAATTGGCAAAGAACAATGCAATAAATGCCTGCATAAACACGACTGAAGCTGCCCCTGCAGAAAAAATAACCCCAGATCTTTTACCTTTTTCTATACTGATCTTTACCGCGGTCATATTTAACATGCCGGGTGCCATGAGCCCCCCGAATGCCATGATAAATCCGAAAAAAAGATGCGAAAAATAGATCATATTTTTTCATCAAACTGATATACAAATTACGCTATTTACATTTAGAATTTAGGTGTAAAAGGCAGATAAGTTGAAGGTAGTAATTTTTTTCTGGCACGCTCTTTGAAAAGTGTATTGAAAGCGGAAGCCGAAAAGCTAAAGAGTAGGCATAACCCTAAAACCATATATTATGAAAAAAGGGATACTATTTTTATTAGGAATGTTCATGATGGTTTCAACTGCTGAAGCCACAAATGGCATAAGAACGAACAGCAAGCCGGGTTATCATAACGCTTTCAAGGCGAAACCAATTTCATTTGTTGAGAAAGGAATTAAGTTTTATGTGTACCCGAATGGTGACTTAGATTTTAGAACAACTTCAAGATCAAAGAAAACTACTCAATATGTATATCGTAACGGCAAAAGATATGTAAAAAGGGTGCCTTTTAACCGAGTTCGCATTTCACATGATTATCATGGAAGAATTAACCGCGTAGGTAATGTTTTTATAAACTACGATCGATTTGGAAAGGTTAAAAGAATTGGGTCTGTATTTGTTGATTATCACCGCAGAAAATTAGCACGTGTTGGTGGACTAAGAATTAAATACAATCGATATGGCGAGGTTTTCTATTACGGACAGGTAAAACCTAGATATTCATATAGAAACTACAGATACGACCGTTTTTATGATGGTATGATCTTAGACTATAGCGATGACTATTTTAATCATAATGATTTCTATAATGATTTTGACGATTACTATGAAGACGATCATTATTACTATTATAAATCAAAAAAGAATAAAGGTCATAAAAATGCGAAGATCATAAAACGTAAAAAACGATCTTAAAGAATAAAAACACATGTAAAAAGAGGGGTTAAATGCCGAAAAATCCTGTTATCATTTTGATGCAGGATTTTTCATTTTGTCCAAAATTTTACTCATTAAAACATTTACTTCTTCAGAGATGTTCAGCCTGAAGATTATTAATAAATAAGCAACAGTTATAAGCGCTGTTTTGATCAATATATTCAAAATAGGATGAAAGGGAATTTCCATAAAATAAAACATCAAAAATAAAACAAAGGTTAAGATCAAGACCCATATGGTTTTTACAGAAAAAGGTTGCATTTGCAACTTCTTTTTTACATAAAATATTTTAAAAGTGCTAAATAGTAACACAACCAATAAGGTAGCCAAGGCGGCGCCATTGATGCCCATCATTTCGATCAACCATTTATTTAAAATGATCACACTTACGGCCATAGCAATGGAAAGGTAGAAATAGACCCTGTAATATTTCGAATTGCTTAAGATTGCCCCATTTGTACCTAAAGCCAGCTTATACAATTCTGAAACAGATATCAGTAATACTATTAATACCCCAACAGAATATTCTGGTTTATTGATCAGAACATACAGGTCTTTAACATTAACGTTGATCAATAAGAATAATAACCCACCGGCAATCAGTAAAGTAATGGAGCTTTTTTGATAAAGATTGGCAACCTCTTTTAAATTATTTTGATTTAGTTCTTTAGCGGTTAGCGGATTTATGATCTGTTGCATCGCCCTCGAGGGGATACCTATTACAGAAGCGATATAAACTCCGACTGAATAATAGGCAACCTCTGCAATCTGCTTTAATTGAGGGATCATAAACTTATCAATCTCTAACAAAATGGTACCTGCTGAACCAGCCATAATAATGTAAAAGGAATAGGAAAGTATTTCCTTTAAATTATCAGGCAGTTTAAAAACCAATTTAGGCCTGTATAGTTTAAATGCATAGATCATCATGATATGCATTCTTACACCATAAACAATAACCATGGCATAAATAAACTGATCTTGGGTGATCCACTTTAAAAATACGGCCAGCAATAGAAATGAAGCACAAATACGTCCAAATATTTCTTTTATAAAGTTTCCAACAACAGTTTCTAACTGCACCTTACTAAAGGCATAAAAAACTTCAAAAAAACCCATAAAAATGGCGATGGTAAAAATATACCTGGTAAAGGGCTTAATAATGGGATTTTCTTGTGATATCCAATCAGAAATATTCTCATAAGCCACAGATCCTATAATGGCCAGGGGAATGATCACTACTAATGGCAAGATTAAGGTGCTGGTTAAAAACCTGTCACGTTCCATTTTAGTTTTATACGATGTGAAAAATTTAATAATGGTATGCTGTAAGCCTAATACCATTAAGGGCATTAGTAAATTCGCCGTAGAGAGTAAAAAAGTAATTAGCCCGTAATAATCTTCGTGCAGGAAATGGGTATATAAAAACAATACATTCAGCCCGCCTATGGCAAATCCTACAAAAAGAATGATCGTATTCTTAAAAGATTGTTTTAATACAATTCCCATTTAAATAACTTGTTGGTTTATTAATTTTCTTGTAAGGTAATTAAAACGAAAATATAACATAACGGCCGAAGCTGTTAATCCGGCCAATAAACCTATCCATATCCCTACACTTCCGTACATATCTTCCTTCCCTAAAAAATAACAGACAGGAAAACCAATGATCCAATAAGCAATAAAAGTAATTATGGTTGGAATTTTTACATCTTGCAATCCTCTTAAGGCACCTAAAACCACCACTTGAATACCATCGGAGATTTGAAAAATCGCAGCCACCAAGAGCAATTTTGCAGCCAAGGCAATTACTTCAAAATTATCGGCCTGATTCAACACATCGTTTTGGTCTAAATATAATTTGGGAAACTCTTTGTGGAACAGGATAAATATAATTGCAAATACAATTTCTATAAGTGTGGTCAAAAAGAAAATCGAAAAGGCAATACGTCGAAGTTCTTTGAAATTCTTTAATCCTTTTTGGTTTCCAACCCTTATCATGGCGGCTACACTTAATCCAATAGCCACCATAAAGGTCATGGAAGCAAGATTAAGCGCGATCTGATTCGCTGCCTGGGCATTTTTACCTAGTGTACCTGATAGCCAGATGGCAGCCGTAAAAATAGCAACCTCAAAGAGCATCTGTAAAGCGGAAGGAAATCCTAAATTAATAATTTTATTGAGTATAGATTTTTTTATGTTGGAAAGACTAAACCTTTCTAAATAAGGTTTGAATTTTTTCTTAGATCTAAGTAGTAGCCAAATAAAAATAAGCATAACAACACGGGAAGTCAAGGTGCCAATGGCCGCTCCGATAATACCCATTTCTGGAAAACCGAATTTTCCGAATATGAGCACATAGTTCAACACAACATTGATCACATTAGCCACAATAGTGGCATACATGGCATATTTTGTTTGCGACAGGCCATCGGCAAATTGTTTAAATGCCTGGAACATGATGAGCGGTATCAACGAAAAAGCGACCAGGTTTAAATAAGGCATGGCATATTGTACCACTTCCTCAGGCTGATCCATATAATACATCAGTGGTTTTATGCCCAATATCAATAAGAATAAAAATACACCCAGCAAAGTGCATAAAAACAAACCGTGGTTAAATGCATTTTTTCCTTTTTCTATATTGTTCTCACCATCAGCTTCAGCAACCAGGGGTGTAATTGCCGTTGAGAATCCGATCCCTAAAGCCATGGCAATAAAAATAAAGCTGTTTCCTAAAGAAACGGCAGCCAGTTCGGCAGTCCCCAATTGGCCCACCATGATATTATCTACAAATCCAACCAAGGTATGCCCAATCATACCCAGCATTACCGGGTATGCAAGTTTTAGGTTATAACGAAACTCAGAAGTATAGGTCTTGAAGGTCAAAAGTTCGGTATTATTTTTTTGGTTGGTAAAGGTAATAGATTTGATTGAGGAAATTTAAAAACCAGGTGAAAATGGACTATATTTGAGTAGTAAGTATTTTCCATCGACAATTAATAGAATATTTTAGTCTTTTTAATCTTACAAATTATAAAATTTATATAATGAATTTGACCCAATCCTTAAGAACTGTTAGCTTTTTTATACTGAGCGTAACCTGTACAATCACATTAATTGCACAAGCCCCCGATCGTGAATTTTATCAATTAAAAATTTATTCTTTTGATAATGATATGCAGGTACGAATCACTGACGATTATCTTAAAGATGCCTATCTGCCTGCCTTAAAAAAATTAAATATCCAGAATATTGGGGTATTTAAACTTAGGCCCAGTATAAAAGATACCATTAAAAAAATATTTGTATTGATTCCTTTTAAATCGTTAGAGCACTTCATTTCACTTGAAGAAAATCTACTGAAAGACCCTTTATATTTGGCTAAGGGCAGTGCATATATAAAAGCTGCACATAATAGTCCTCCATATAAACGTGTTGAGTCTATTTTACTGAAGGCCTTTAAGGATATGCCTGTAATGCGTCCATCACCGCTGGACGGACCACGAAAGGAAAGGATTTATGAATTAAGAAGTTATGAATCTGCCACAGAAGAAATATTTCAAAATAAAGTTGATATGTTCAACGCCGGTGGCGAGATCGATCTTTTTGAAAAATTAAATTTCAATGCCGTTTTTTATAGTGAGGTCATATCAGGGCCAAAAATGCCGAATTTAATGTATATGACCACTTTTTCCGATCAGGATAATCGTGATGCACATTGGAAAATGTTTGTTGATGCGCCAGAATGGAAAGCAATGTCTTCGATGCCTAAATACCAAAATAACGTTTCTCATATAGACATTATGTATTTATATCCTACTGAATATTCAGATTATTAGTGTTCAAAAAAACCAACCATAAAACCATAAAAAAGTAGTATTTTTAGATAAGGTGAATAAAGTCAAAAATTGACATTTATCATATTTTATGTATTTTATTATCTATAATTTTGAGGATAATAAAATTGCAAGGTATTATTCATATATAAAATTATTAAAATGGCAAAAGTTAAAGGCGCAATCGTGGTAAATACAGAAACATGTAAAGGCTGCGAAGTGTGTATACCTGTTTGTCCAGAAAACGTCATTAGCATGTCTAGTGAGGTAAACCGCAAAGGATATCATTATGCTTATATGAGTCATCCGGAAGCCTGTACAGGTTGTACCAACTGTGGACTTGTTTGTCCCGATCGGGCCATATCAGTGTATCGTGTTAAAGTTTCTGAATAAAAAACAAGCTTATAAAATGTCAGAATTGAAATTAATGAAAGGAAACGAAGCGTTGGCCGAGGCTGCAATTAGAGCCGGTGTCGATGCTTATTTTGGTTATCCAATCACTCCACAATCAGAAGTTATCGAATATTTAATGACCGAACAACCTGAAAAAAGAACAGGCATGGTGGTATTACAAGCAGAAAGTGAAATAGCCGCCATCAATATGGTCTACGGTGCCGCCAGCACCGGTAAAAAAGTAATGACCTCTTCTTCCAGCCCCGGTATATCATTAAAATTGGAAGGTATTTCTTATCTCGCAGGTGCAGAATTGCCTGCTGTTATTGTAAATGTTGTACGTGGCGGTCCCGGTTTAGGTACGATACAACCCTCACAGGCCGATTATTTCCAATCGGTAAAAGGTGGTGGTCATGGCGATTATAAATTATATGTGTTGGCTCCTGCCTCTGTGCAGGAAATGTCAGATTTCGTAGCCGATGCTTTTGATATCGCGTTTAAATACCGAGCCCCTGTATTGATACTTTCTGATGGCCTCATCGGACAAATGATGGAAAAAGTAAATCTTCGCGATCAAAAAGCCCGCATGAAGGATGAAGATATTATTAAGAAATATGGTTCTTGGGCAACAACCGGTAAAAAAGGAAGGGAACGCAATATTATCACTTCCCTAGATCTACAGTCAGAAAAAATGGAAGCCCGAGTTCATAGGCTCTTAAAAAAATATGAGCAAATGGAAAAAGAAGATCTGCGGTATGAAAAAATTCTTTGTGATGATGCAGAATATCTTATTGTAGCTTACGGTTCGAGTGCCCGAATTGGGCAGAAAGCCGTAGAACTGGCAAGAGCTAAAGGAATCAAAGCAGGTTTATTACGGCCTATTACCCTATTTCCTTATCCAAAAGACCAATTATTTGAATTGGCCGACCAGGTTAAAGGTATCTTAAGTGTAGAACTCAATGCGGGACAAATGGTAGAAGATGTTCGCCTTTCGGTACAACATAAAGTACCTGTTGAGCATTTTGGCAGAACTGGAGGTATTATTCATACCCCCGAAGAAGTATTAGAAGCCTTAGAACAAAAAATCATAAATAATGGACATATTAGACATCATAAAACCCGAGAATCAAGTATTCTGTAAAACAAAATTAATGACAGATACGGCTTTGTCGTATTGTCCGGGTTGTGGCCATGGTACCGCACATAACATTACGATGGAGGTGATCGACGAAATGGGTATTGTTGAAGATACCATTGGTGTGGCGCCGGTAGGATGTTCGGTATTGGCTTATGATTTTATGAATATAGATATGACCCAAGCTGCTCATGGGCGTGCGCCCGCGGTAGCAACAGCCATTGCAAGAACCTGGCCGGAAAAATATGTATTCACTTACCAGGGCGATGGCGACCTTGCTGCCATTGGTACTGCCGAGACCATTCACGCCTGTAACCGCGGAGAAAATATCGTCATTATTTTTGTAAATAACGGTATTTACGGTATGACTGGAGGCCAAATGGCACCTACCACTCTTGAAGGCATGCGTACTTCAACTTCACCATACGGACGGGAAATTGAAAATATGGGTAGCCCTTTAAAAATGACAGAACTAATTGCTAACCTTCCTGGTGTATACTATGTAACCAGGCAGTCGGTGCATACCCATAAACATGCGCGAAAGGCTAAAAAAGCGGTTAGAACGGCCTTTGAAAATACAAGGTTAAAAAAAGGCGTTTCTTTTGTTGAGATCGTTTCGAATTGCAATTCGGGATGGAAAATGACACCCAATGAATCTAATATCTGGATGGAAGAAAATATGTTCCCCTATTTCCCTTTGGGTGATATTAAAGTAAATGGAATATTAAAATAAACAGCATGACAGAAGAAATTATTATTGCAGGTTTTGGCGGACAAGGTGTTTTATCGATGGGTAAAATATTGGCTTATTCGGGAATTATGCAAGACCAGGAAGTCAGCTGGATGCCATCTTATGGGCCAGAAATGCGTGGAGGTACTGCCAATGTAACTGTTATATTAAGTGACGAACGAATTAGTTCGCCTTATTTAAAATTATACGATACCGCCATTATCTTGAACCAGCAATCGATGGATAAGTTTGAAGAAACCGTAAAACCGGGGGGTGTTTTACTGTATGATCCTAACGGAATTTCCCACCATCCCACCCGAAAGGATATTAAGATCTACCAGATAGAAGGTAATAGATTGGCAACCGAAATGGGAAATAAAAAAATATTCAATATGATTGTATTGGGCGGATTCTTAAAAATAAAACCCATTGTAAAACTCGAAAACGTCATAGAAGGTTTAAAAAAATCATTGCCAGAAAGATATCATGATCTGATCCCATTAAATAAAAAAGCCATTACGATGGGAACAAAGAATGTACATCCTTTCAAAGTAGAGGATCAAGTACTTTCATAATTAGTTTTTAATTTTTAGTTAGTAAGTAGATCTCGACTATTTTGTGCCATACAAGTGCAGAATAGTCGAAGTCGTTTTACAGAGAATTTATATCTTTATAATGGATATATAATTATTAATTATATCCCTATATTGGTATTTATTAAAAGATTAAATTAATTTATATTAAATCTATTCATGAATTTAATCATAAAATTTTTTGGAATTCTATTGCTACTTGCAGGTATTTCACTTCTTATTAATCCTGAATTCATTATCGGTTGGATAGAAGATTATATGGAACACAAATCATTATATATCTCGGCAATAGTCGTAAGGTTAGTTTTTGGTATTTTATTCTTAGCCGCTGCCAGAGAATCTAAACATCCTGGCGTCATTAAAGTTTTTGGTTATGTGTTCATAATAGCTGCTATCATCTTATTTTTAATTGGTCAAGAACGTTTTCAAGACTTTATTACAGCACTAATTCCTGGCGTTAAACCTTTTGCTCCTGTAATTGGTCTAGTCGTTATTGCATTTGGAAGTTTTCTTATATATTCATTATCAAAGAACAAAGTATTATAGAAGAAGTAAATTCAACTACATATCGGATATGTTAGCAACAAAAAACAATGGAACAATGAATTTTAAAATGGGTAATCTACTAATAGCATTCCTACTAATTGGTGTTAATCTTATATTTGCTCAAGAAGCAAACGACTCAAGTTTATTATCGATTGATAGAATTTTTTCTGGAGAATTCGTTGAAGACAGTCACAGAACCATACAATGGATAGAAAATGGGAACGCTTATGTCACAATTGAAAAATCAGCCACCATATCTAATAGCGATGAATTAGTTCGCTATCATAGTGGTACCCAAGAAAGAACGAGCTTCGTTCCAGCTGAAGCATTAAATAGTTTGGAAATAGAAAGTTTTTCACTTTCTCCTGATGGATCAAAAGTTTTAATTTTCACGAATTCAAGTCGGGTTTGGCGGTCGAATACCAAAGGTGATTATTGGGTATATGATCTAACAACCAGATCATTAAAGCAACTGGGGGGAAACCTTGGAGTTTCATCTCTCATGTTCGCCAAGTTTTCTAACGATAACCGATTCGTTTATTATGTGCATAAATTCAATTTATACAAGGAAGATTTTCTATCTGGAATTATCACCCAACTTACTTTTGACGGAACAGGAGACATTATCAATGGTACTTTCGATTGGGCATATGAAGAAGAATTTGGCAAAAGGGATGGATTTACAATCAGCCCGGATGATGCACACATAGCATTTTGGCAAATAGATGCTTCTGAAATTGGTACGTTCTATATGATTAATAATACAGATTCCATTTATTCAAGACCCATTCCGCTTCAATACCCTAAAGTGGGACAAGATCCGGCGGCAGCTAAAATTGGGGTACTCAGTTTAACGGATAATAAAGTAATATGGATTCCGCTTCCAGGAGGAGTAAAAGAAAATTATATTCCCGGAATACAGTGGGTAAGCGGTGATTTGTTATTGATTCAGCAAATGAACCGGCATCAAAATCAGCTGACAGTATGGGCCTACATCCCTTCTTCACAAAAACTGTCGAAAGTGTATGTTGAGAATGAAGATACTTGGATAGATCTCGGTTATCCCGATATTTCCTCAGATACCTGGGGAAATAATGATCTACCCATAATTAATAATGGAACCTCATTTTTGCGAATGACCGAAAACGACGAATGGCGCCATATTTATGCTGTAAGCATTTCAACTAAGGCAAAAACACTTATTACACCTTTCAATTATGATATAGCTTCTATGACAATTGCTACGAACAAGGACATTTATTTTATTGCTTCACCCGGAAATAGCACCCAACGCTATTTGTATAGTACTGATCTAAAAGGAAAAGGAAAAGCCAAAAGATTAACACCTAAGACCTTTAGTGGTATCAATAATTATAATATTTCTCCGAATGGTAAATATGCTATACATACCCACCAAAGTTCAAAAGAAGTTAGTACAGTTCGCTTTATAAGTTTACCAGATCATAAGACCATTAAAGAATTAGTAGACAACCAAACCTACCGAGAAAAACTTGGATCCCTTCAACTGCCTGAAGTCAAATTTACTAAAGTAACCACCCAAGAAGGTATAGAAATTGATGTAAGGATGGTGTTACCAATAAATTTTGATTCTACCAAAAAGTATCCTGTATTATTTCATGTATATGGAGAACCATGGGGTCAAGAAGCCACCGATACCCAAGTGGGCCTATGGAATATTTTCATGGCTCAAAAAGGATATGTGATTATTGATATGGACAATAGAGGAACACCCTGTTTAAAAGGGAGTAAATGGCGTAAAAGTATCTATAGAAAAATAGGTGTTATCAACACAAGAGACCAGGCATTGGCCGCCAAAGAAATATTAAAATTAGATTATTTAGACAATGATCGTACAGCGGTATGGGGTTGGAGTGGCGGCGGTACCATGACCCTCAATCTGCTTTTTAAATATCCTGAAATCTACAAAACAGGTATTGCCGTAGCGGCTGTTTCTAATCAACTTATTTACGATAATATTTATCAGGAGCGCTATATGGGATTACCCTCTGAGAACATTGAAGATTTTATAAACGGTTCACCAGTTACTTATGCTAAAAATCTAGTTGGTAATTTATTAGTGATACATGGAACGGCGGATGATAATGTTCATTACCAAAGTGCAGAGATTTTAATAAATGAATTAATTAAACAAAACAAACAATTTCAAATTATGCCGTATCCAAATCGTTCTCATGGAATTAGGGAAGGACAAAACACTAGGAGGCATTTGTATACTTTATTGACCAATTATATTATGGAACATACGCCTCCCAATTAGCCGTAATGCCGTTGCTAATAATAAGCGCTACTGTGAATTAAGAGATAACCAATAGGGTTTTGTGTGAATTTTAATTAAAAATTAAAACCAATGAGAAACATTTTAAATTTGACCCTTTTATTTCTTTTTATTCCATTTGGTATTTTTTCACAAGAAAAAAATACTGATGTTGTTAAGCCAACAGACATTTTAATTGGAGAATGGACTATTGATCTAAGACCAAGTCCTGAATCTGATGGATACTTTCAATCTTTTGTTGTAGAATTCATAAATGAGAACACTTTTAAAGGAACTTTTTATGGAAGCAATCTTGAAAATGCAATCCTAAATAGTAATTGGGATAAACTTTACTTCGCATTTACCACAAGAGATCAAAACAACGAATACTATCATTCCGGTTTTCTGAGTAACGGTAAACTATTCGGAATTACCTATTGTCCAAACAGAAGCTTTGCGGCTCCATGGATAGGAGTGAAAGAATAAAACTATAATATTTAATATCTGATTGGTAATTATAAAGATGACGCCCTCCGATAAATTAATTGCAATAAAACTATTTCACACTTTTATTTGGTTATGCTTTGTTATTGTAATCTTTTACATTCTCTATTCTGGTATCACCAATAACATCAATAGATTCACTTGGGTTGCTGTTGGTTTGATCATAGGTGAAGGACTGGTATTAGTTATTTTTAAAATGTTCTGCCCTTTAACACTACTTGCTAGAAAATTTTCAGACTCTCAAAAGGATAATTTTGATATTTTTCTACCCAATTGGCTGGCAAGGTATAATAAAGTCATATTTACGACCATTTATCTACTGGGACTGATCCTAGTTCTTTGGCGAACGCTATTCTAAAAACATTCAACAATAAGTACATTGGCTGTACAACCCATTTGGCTAGATCTAACTTATATTAATATCCAGCTCGTTAATTTGAGTTTTGTAATCATGGGGCAGTAGGTTGTTTTTGATAAACCGGTCTAACTTAATCAGCCTGCTTATTTTGTACAGCGGAACTATCGGTGCAAGCATGGGGAAATCGTTAAAATGCATTAATTTTTTTAGCCTTTTCGGAATAACTAATTTCTGAGCTTCGATCAACATTTTGTAGCGCATGGTTCCAAGGTGTTTTTTATATTGTTTAAATAGATCGATGGTATATTCGCTCTTTTGGAGGTCAGCTTCGAGATGTGCATTTCTTATAGGCAACCATTCTATATAGTTCGCTGGCAAATCTTTTAATCCCATTCTTTTGCCAACACGATAAAATACATCGTAAATCTCTTCTTTTTCTACATCACTCAATTTTTTTTCGAGTAGCTCATAAGACGCTATTGAGTAATAAATGAGCATAAAAAGTACATCGCGATAAGCCCAGTCGGGAATGGAAGACCTTCGTTTTTGTTCTACTGCCTTATGTATTTGCCGCATAGAATCAATGGCTTTATTGGCTTCCTTTATGGGAGAGAAAACGATCATTCGTGCATACTTAACTGTAGAGAATAGCCGGCCTAAAGGATCGGAAGGTAACTTTCCTGTGAAATACAGCCAGTCTACAGCTTTATTCAATGCAAATTCAGCTGAGGCACCCGCAAAAATAAAAAGTATTGTATCACTCTTACCCCAGATCTTTCTAACGATGGATTTTTTTTTAACAAAGAATTCCACAACGAAAAATATTTTAATCTAAATTACAAAAAACTCTGCTTACATATTCAGCATTCTGTACTACATAAGGTATTTGTCTACAAATTTCGCTGTTATTGTTTTTCTTATGTAAAAT
>Ga0316201_10002108_pt1 | contig 13999 bp, 12 predicted proteins | sample CS6wburrow_MG_FD_204516 | JGI IMG/M metagenome (GOLD analysis project Ga0316201, IMG submission 204516) | Coastal sediment microbial communities from Delaware Bay, Delaware, United States - CS-6 worm burrow | ecosystem: Environmental > Aquatic > Marine > Coastal > Sediment | place: USA... | reverse complement strand
CGACCACCTGCCCCTGCCCCGAACGGCCGGCTTCGAGCAAGGCCGCCAGCATGCCTATAACGAGATAGGCGCCACCACCGCCCATGTCACCCACGAGGTTCAGGGGGTAAACGGGGTCGCCGCCTTTTTCACCAATACAGCCATATACGCCGGACAGGGCGATGAAGTTGGCATCGTGACCGATAGTTTTTGCCAATGGCCCCTGCTGGCCCCAACCGGTCATGCGGCCATAGACCAGTTTGCGGTTGCGGGCCATGCATTCTTCAGGCCCAAGGCCGAGCCGCTCCATCACACCGGGGCGAAAGCCTTCAAAAATGGCATCCGCATCACGGCACAGATTCAGTACCATGCCGACGCCTTGCGGGGTTTTCAAGTCCACGCTGATCAGTGGCCGGCTCCGGTTCATGATATTGAAACGGGCGTCTGCTGCGAAAATCGTTTCTTTATTGACCGGACGGTCGATGCGCAAGATGTTCGCGCCCATATCGGCCAGCAACATGCCGGCGAACTGGCCGGGGCCAATGCCGGCAATTTCTATGACTTTGAATCCTTCGAGTGGTCCCATTTTTACAGCCGGTCTTCCAGTCAACAGGCGAGTTACAGGTGATACCGGTCATCGAATTCCACTATCATTTTCTGAAAACAGGATTTGTTCAGCGTTAATGAGTGGTACGATTCCACCTCACGAATATTTTACCTTTTTCCTCAATCAGAAGCTTTGCATATGAAACCATTGAGATCAGATACCACCACCAGCGGCAACCGTGCCGCAGCTTCACGGTCCCTGTGGCGCGCCACCGGTATGAAATCCGGTGATTTTGGCAAGCCGATAGTCGCCATTGCCAACTCTTTTACGCAATTCGTACCCGGGCACGTGCACCTGCAGAATGTCGGCAACCTGGTCGCGACTGAAATCGCCGCCGCCGGCGGTGTTTCAAAAGAATTCAATACCATCGCCGTGGATGACGGTATCGCCATGGGGCACGACGGCATGCTGTACTCCCTGCCAAGCCGTGACCTGATCGCCGACAGCGTGGAGTACATGGCCAATGCCCACTGCGCCGACGCGCTGGTGTGCATTTCCAATTGTGACAAGATCACCCCGGGCATGTTGATGGCCGCGTTGCGGCTCAATATTCCGACCGTATTTGTCTCCGGCGGGCCGATGGAGGCCGGCCGGGTGCAGCAGAACGGCGAGGTGGTGAAACGGGTCGATCTCGTGGATGCCTTTACCAGCGCGGCCAATCCCGACGTGTATCCGGGTATCAGCCTCGAAGAGGTGGAAGAAAGCGCCTGCCCGACCTGCGGCAGTTGCTCGGGGATGTTCACGGCCAACTCGATGAACTGCCTGACCGAGGCCCTCGGCCTGTCCCTGCCAGGCAACGGCTCACTGTTGGCGACGCATCGCGACCGTGCCTCCCTGTTCCTGGAAGCGGGCCGCCTGGTCGTCGAACTGGCGAACCGCTATTACCGGCAGGACGACGAGTCGGTTTTACCACGCGCCATTGCCAACTTTGACGCGTTCAGCAATGCCATGGCCGTCGATATCGCAATGGGCGGTTCCACCAACACCATTTTGCACCTGCTGGCGGCCGCCCAGGAGGCTGGTGTGGATTTCAACCTGTCACATATCGACGCAATGTCCAGGCGTGTGCCCCACCTGTGCAAGGTTTCGCCCGCCACGCCCGACTATTTCATGGAAGACGTGCACCGCGCGGGCGGTATGTTGTCAATCATGGGTGAATTGGAAAAGGGCGGATTGGTGAACCGCGATGTCAGCACCGTGCACAGCGCCAGCCTCGGTGAAGCCCTCGAAAAATGGGACATCGGACGCAGTGACGCCGAAGACGCCAGGCGCCTGTATACAGCCGCACCGGGCGGCGTTCGAACCACGAAACCTTTCAGCCAGGATAACCGTTGGGAACCGGACCTGGATCGCAGTCAAGGGTGCATCCGCGACCTGGAAAATGCCTACAGCAGCGAGGGCGGCCTGGCCGTTCTCTACGGCAACATCGCGGAACAGGGGTGTATTGTGAAAACCGCGGCCGTGGCAGAAGAAATGTACCGGTTCAGTGGCCGCGCCAGGGTATTTGATGAAATGGAAGTGGCCGAAGAAACCATTCTGGCCGGTGGCATCCAACCGGGCGACGTAGTCGTTATTCGCTACGAAGGACCACGCGGCGGCCCGGGTATGCAGGAGATGCTGACACCGACCACCGCGATTAAATCCAGGGGGCTGGGCGAGTCCTGTGCACTGATCACCGATGGCCGTTTCTCAGGCGCCACCGGCGGCCTGTCAGTGGGTCATATTTCCCCGGAAGCCGCCAGTGGCGGACTGCTCGCACTGGTCGAGGAAGGTGACACGATCAGCTTCGATATCCCCGCGCGCAGCATCAGGCTCGAGGTCGATGAAGATGAACTGGCCAGCAGGCGTGCGGCGATCGAAGCGCAGGGTACCGAGAACGCCTACCGGCCGGCAGCGCCGCGACGGCGCCGGGTCAGCCAGGCCCTGCGCGCCTATGCGGTTTTTGCCAGCAGTGCCGATCGCGGCGGCGTGCGCGACCTGAGCAAGGTAGAGGGCGCCTGACCTTGGATAACAGGCGCCAGGAAGCAGGATAAATACCCGTGTCCAGTCTCGACAAAGTTTTCAATATCGAAGACCTGCGAAAAATCGCGCGCAGGAAACTACCCGCACCGCTGTTCAACTACATTGACGGCGGCGCCGATGAAGAATCCAACGTACGCGGGAATACCCATGCGTTTGACAGCGCCAGGCTGATACCGGAGTACCTCGTCGATGTCACCAATATCGATACCACGACCAGGGTGCTGGGGCGCGAGATTTCCATGCCGCTCTTCCTCGCCCCGACCGGTATGACACGGCTGTTCCATCACGATGGAGAAACCGCCGTCTCGAAAGCTGCCGCGGCAGCGGACACCTATTATTCCCTGTCAACGGTTGGCGCCACCAGCATCGAGGACGTCGCCGCGGCCTGTGACGGACCCAAGTGTTTCCAGATCTACGTAATGAAGGATCGCGGGCTGACACGCGAATTCATCCAGCGCTGTAAAGACGCCAACTATGACTCCCTGACATTGACCGTGGACATTCCCGTGGCCGGCAACAGGGAACGGGAGTTACGTTACGGGTTCAGCATGCCGCCCAAACTCAACCTGGCCGGTATCGCCGGATTTGCCGCCAGGCCGGGCTGGGTTTACCGGGCGCTGACGCACCCGAAAGCCATCTTGGCCAACGTCGCCCACAAGATACCCGCAGGCAGTTCGCAAAGTACGTCACTCATGGATTACATCGCCAACCAGTTTGATTCCGCCGTGACCTGGAAAGACCTGGAGTGGATGGTTTCCGAGTGGGGCGGCCCGTTTGCCATCAAGGGAATACTGTCGCCATCCGATGCCCGCAAGGCCGTTGACAGCGGTGTCTCCGCTATCATGGTTTCCAATCATGGCGGGCGCCAGCTTGACGGCACCCTGTCAGCCTTCGAGGCGCTTGGCCCGATCCTTGACGCAGTGGGCGGCGAATGCGAAGTGATCTGCGATGGCGGCATTCGCCGTGGCACCCATGTATTGAAGGCGCTGGCACGCGGCGCCACGGCCTGCTCCATGGGCAGGCCCTATTTATATGGCCTGGCGGCAGCGGGTCAGCCGGGTGTCACCAGGGTGCTGGACTTGATGCGTGCTGAAATCGAGCGTGGTATGGGCTTGATAGGCTGCCGCAATATCAGCGAAATCAGCGCCAGGCACATCACCTGAAGCGCTGTCCGGCCCGATACCCTTTATCAACCAGCGCTATGGCATCAGCAGGGCTCTCAGCTCGCGCAGCTTCTGCTTGACCTTCGCTGCATTGTCACTGCCCATGCGAACCAGGATTTTCTGTCCTGCTGTCATGGCTTCCAGCTCCGGATCCTCGTAGAGGTAGAAAGCTTCCGGCTTGACCAGGTAAATCGGACCGGTGATATCCGGCGTCTCAAGCAGGTTGTCGATCACTTCCACGGCGCGGTCATTGAACGATCCCTCGCCACCGTTTTCCTCCCAGGCCTGCTGAAAAAGCGGATAATAGCGCCGGTAGAGCCCCGCCAGCGCATCGCCGCTCATGCTATCCAGCAAGCCGACATAGCCATCATAGCGGGCGAAATTATCTGCACTCAAAACGACATTGTCACCGAGGTTACCGACGACAAACCTGTCACCGGCGGGCCTGACCGGATTGATCTGGCCCGGCACCTGCCTGCTGGTCAGGGCATCGATCGCAACCACCATCCGGCTGACGAGCTGGTCCTTGACCAGGTAATCTTCCACGGCTGCGGAATCCGCCGCTTCGGCCAGGGCCTGCTTGATTTCCTCGTCACTTTCATTCAGTTGCGGAAGTGGGGGCGGTAACTCGGCTGGCTCAGCTTCAGCTTCGCGGAAATCCTGCATCACGTCCGGCTGAGGTCTCGGCAACGGCGCCTGGCTGGTTACAGCCGGCGGTGCGGCCGGCGGTGGCAGCTCATGAACCGGCTCCGGTTCCTGGGTAAAGAAAAGCCAGGCTCCTACCGCGAAAAGGATGATGAGTATCAGGATGGGTACGGCTTTGTTCATGGCAGTTCACCCGTTAATGGTTGCTGTACTGAATGTGACCCCGGCGCACCGGTCGCAGTTCCTTGCTTTCAATAAAGGTCTGATTTCGGTGGCTCCCCTTGCTTCCAGCGGTGGCTCTGGTATATTGCATTCGCTTTCCAAATTGTAACAAAAATTCCCGGGACCCCCTGCCATGTTCAAATCGATTTCATTCGGTTTAATCGAATCGAAGCACCTTTTTCTTGTGATACTGCTCACACCAGCGATGCTGCTGCCGATTATCGCCCAGGCAAAAATCGCAACCATACAAACACCGCTCGGCGATATCGAGATCGAGTTGCTGGAAGCTGATGCCCCCAACACGGTTGCCAATTTTCTCCAATACATCGAAGCCAACCGTTACGACAAGACGTTCATTCACCGCAGTGCACGCAAAGCCGATAACTCCGGCTTTGTCATCCAGGGCGGTGGCTTTACCTTTATCGACGACCTTGTCGACTCCGTTCCATCGTTCCCGCCAATCGATAACGAATTTGGAGTTTCGAACACGCGCGGCACGGTTGCAATGGCCAAGATTGGTGGTCAACCCAACAGCGCCACCAGCCAATGGTTTATCAACCTGAGTGATAACTCCGATATCCTGGATGATCAAAACGGGGGCTTTACAGTTTTTGCCCGGGTTATTGGCGACGGCATGGCGGTTGCTGATGCCATCAGTGAACTACCAACTGTGGATGCTGATGGCAGTTCCGGCTCTACGTTTGACACTTTGCCTGTCATTAATTACTCCAGCGGCAATATCGTGGAAGAAAATCTCGTTATGACAGCCGTTTCCGCCGAGTCGGAGCCTGCGGCTTTCGTGATGAACCCGGGGCTGAACGACGCCTGGTTCAACCGAAGTACCAGTGGCCAGGGTTTCTTCATCACGGTTTTCCCGGACTTGAACGCGGTTTCACTGGCCTGGTTCACCTACGACACCGAGCTGCCCCCGGAAGATGCCAGCGCCAACCTCGGCGATCCCGGCCACCGTTGGATGACCGCGGTCGGTGCGATCACCGGCAACAGCGCCATTCTGGATATCGAATTTGCATCTGGTGGATTATTTGATACCGACACTACAATTGATCGTACCGAACCGGGTTCGGTGGGCACCATCACGCTGACCTTTGACGACTGTAATGCGGGCCTTGTCGAGTATGATATTGCTACTATCGGTCAACAGGGAAGTATTGCAATTGAGCGTGTCGCGACCGACAACATCGTGTTATGTGAGGCCCTGTCAGCGGGTGGGTGAACGGGCGCATTGACCGGCTCAAGCGAGGGCTGCATGGCGGAGGGAGCAAACCCTCCACCATGGTAATTAATTCTGCAAATCAGGGCTTAACGAACTTGAGTGTCCAGCGGTCAGTGTTACCGGTCACGGTTTTACGGCCCACTTCATAGCGCAGTTCGTCATCGGCACGGTAGTGCAGGTCGGAGAAATCCACGAATTCAAAACCGGCAGCCTGGATCTCATGAATCGCCAGCACCGGGTCAATGCGGCGGCGGTTCTCCGGGGTATCGTCTTCCATGTGACGGCGCGTGTGGTCCACAACGGCGTAAATGCCACCCGATTTCAAGGCGTCAAAAGCCGCCTTGTTCATGGCCGCGCGGCCTTCAGCATCAAAATTGTGATAGTTCCGGAAGGTCAGCACCATGTCCGCGTCGGTAACACCCAGACCATCGGTTTCCAGCGTATAAAGGCGCGCGCCATCTTTCCTGTAAACCTTGGAGTCCGTGGCCACGACCTGTACATCCTCGAAACCGGGCTCGGTGATCAGGGATTTCGAAACCCTGCCGGTACCCAGAGCCGCGTAGAATTCACCATTGTCCTGCACCACGGGCGCCAGCAGCTTGGTGTACCAACCGCCACCCGGCAACAATTCGACAATTTTCATGTCGTCGCGCAAACCAAAAAACTTCAACGTCTGGATCGGTCGACGGTTGCGGTCACGCTCCTTTTCGGCGTCGGTTCTGATCTCGGCAGCCATGGCCGCTTTCAGCTTGGCCTCAACCGCGTCGAAATCATCTGCGACCGCCATGCCGGCGGCAACAATCAATAAAGCACTCAACAAGTATTTCATCAGGACTCCCTGCTATTCAGTTAAAAAACACGGGCTGCAATCATAAAGGATTTGCGCTCAGTTTGGGCGTCAACCTTACAATCGCTCCAGCTCCGCGATGCGGTCCAGCAAATCCAGAGCCAACGCAGCACCGGCCAGGTTTACCCCAAGATCCCGCTGCAGATGGACGGCTGTCTTGACCCGGCGCAGGCTGCCAACACTGAATCGCCACCGCTCCACATTGTCACCAACGGGATCAAGAATGCCTTCGTCGACCAGTAACGTTATAGTTTCGGTTTTCACCATGCAACTGCGGCAAAGTTCCGTCAACGTGACTAAATCAGTGTCTTCCAGCACGCGTCCTTCAAGGGGTTTTCCGAGGTTTTTTTCACCACTCACGATCAGGCCACCTCCATCGTCGCACGCGGGTTGAAGTCAACTTCCTCTTTCATGCGCTGGTAAATCTTGCGCGTATTGGCATCGTTCGCGGAGGGCAAAACAAGCTGCAGGACAACGTAAAGATCTCCCGGCGGTCTGGACGGCAGCCCGCGGCCTTTCAGCCTCAACTTCTTGCCTGCCTGCGAATTTGGCGGAATCGTCAGATCAATGGTTCCGGATGGTGTCGGTACGTTGACCTTCGCTCCCAGGGCCGCCTCCCACGGGGTGACCGGCAGTTCCAGGTGGACATCGGCGCCGTCGACCCGGTAAAACCGGTGCGGCCTGAACTCCACCTCGAGGTACAGGTCGCCGGCCCTGCCGCTGCCCTGTCCCTTGGCGCCCTGGCCGGTCAAACGGATTTGTTGTCCTTGCCGGATACCTTTTGGAATGGCGACTTTCAAGGTCCTGTTGCGTGTGACAACATGCCCTTCCGGCGTTACCTCCGGCACCTGCAGCGAAATTGAACGTGATGCGCCGTGATAGCTGTCCTGCAGGTCGATGAGTATTTTGGCGTGATGGTCCTCACCCTGCATATGGAACCCGCGGCCGCCACCACCGCCTCCCATCTGGCCGAACAATGATTCAAAAAAATCACTGAAATCGCCCCGGCCGGTTGCCCCTCCGGGTGCGCCATGGAACTCGAACCCCGTGCCCCAGTCCGGTGGCGGCTTGAATCCCTGTTGTGCATTCCAGTTTGATCCAAGCTGATCATAGGCGGCGCGTTTTTCCGGATCCTTAAGTACCTCGTTGGCCTCATTCACGTCCTTGAACTTGAGTTCAGCATCGGCCTCCTTGCTCACATCCGGATGATATTTCCGGGCCAGTTTCCGATAAGCGCGCTTGATATCGTCTTGCGTGGCATCACGGCCCACACCCATGATCTTGTAATAATCTTTGTATTCCATTGACTTTATCGCCCTCAGTGGATTCTCAAAACCCTTTCAATGTCAGCGGCTTCGAGAGGCTTATCCCCTGCTCTTCATATAGGGATCAAGTCATTCGGAAACAATAGCCATGTTGCTTGCATTGCTTGTCAACTTGCAGGCAACGTGGCCGGCGACCGCGCGTCACCGCTCTTTAGGCTTGTAAGCCTCAGCTTCTTCCCGGGTAAGCTGCTCGACCCGCAAGGTCCAGTCAGCAAGCGTGGCATTGACCTGGAACCGGTAGCGCCCGCCTTCGTTGAACAACCGGACGCCGTTGTCCACATACTTCGTCGTAACGATCTTGCCCATGTACTCGCCCAGTGGTGCGCTGACCAGTTCCACGTTGACCGCCATCTGCCCGGGATAATCTCCATAAACTCGCCAGTCTACGACCCAGGGGGCTTTTACTTCGAATTCAGCCGTGGCTTTGCTGCCCGACCCCTTGAATTCCCTGATGAGTTCCTTGCTGCTCGCATTGATTGCAAAACCAATCAGCACGGTGAAAACGGTAAGGTTAAAGAGAAACTTTTTCATGCGACCCTCCTTATTGAGGTAACGTCTGGATAGAGCCTCAATTGCTGCAAAATGCAAAGTCACTGACGCTCTATTAGGATAGTATAAAAGATTCTGGCTCAGTTGATGTTAACCGGTCAGAACGGTTACTTAAGCGGCACCAAAAAACCAGGAACTCCGCTCTTTTTTTACGATGGGAGTGAAACTTCAGGATCATCATTCACGGGGGATACTCGATGCGCAATCACCTTAAACTCTTTTCCGGCATGCTCGCCGCCCTGATTTTGGCCGGCTGCGACGAAACTCCAGACATCCGCAATCCTTAACTGACGGCCAGGCAGAACGACAACATGACCGACCAGAATATCCTCTTCGTCCTTCTCTTCTTCGTATTTGTGTTCCTGATCTGGGGGCGCTGGCGCTATGACCTGGTTGCGTTTTCAGCCTTGATGATTGCCGCGGCCGTCGGCGTGGTGCCCACGCATGATGTTTTCTCGGGCTTCGGACATCCCGCCGTGGTGATCATCGCGCTGGTTCTGATCGTCAGTCGCGGCCTGTCCAACTCGGGCGCGATCGAAATCCTGTCACGCTACCTGATCGACGGATCCCGCAAACTGGGTTCGCATATCGGCATTATGTCGGGCTTCGCAGCCGTACTCTCCGCCGTCATGAACAACGTGGCGGCGCTGGCTTTATTGATGCCGCTGGATATGCAGGCAGCGGCGAAGGCCAGGCGCAGCCCGGCACTGACACTCATGCCACTTTCCTTCGCTTCCATCCTTGGCGGTATGATCACGCTGATTGGAACGCCGCCCAATATCGTGATCGCCGAGTACCGCGGCACCGTGATGGGTGAACCTTACCGGATGTTCGACTTTGCGCCGGTAGGACTTGCCGTGGCAATTGTCGGCGTAGCCTACGTAGCGCTGATTGGCTGGCGGCTGATCCCGGCCGGCCGCTCGGAACACAACACCGCCAAGGAACTGAGTCACCTGGGTGATTACCTTGCCGAGGTTAAAGTGCCTGAAACGTCCGCCGCCATCGGGCAAAAAGTGCGTGACCTGGATGACGCGGTCGCGGAACATGATGTCGAAATTGTCGGGCTTGTCAGGCGTGGTCAACGCCAGCCCGGCATGGCCCGGCGGGTGGAAATCCGCAAAAATGACATACTGGTTCTGAAGGCCGCTCCCGACGGCATCGAAGCAATCGTCGGCGCACTGGGTCTCCAATACACCAGGAAGAAGGACTCGGCAGACGGCGTCTTCACCTCCAACGATTCCTCCTTGCTGGAAGTCGTGGTACCGCAGGGTGCCCGCATCGACGGGCGCTCGGCCCACTCCCTGCGCCTGATGTACCGTCATGGCGTTACCCTGCTTGGTGTGTCCCGGCAGGGCAAGCGGTTCACCAAGCGGGTCCAGGACCTGGAAATACAGGCCGGCGATATTCTCCTGTTACTGGGTAACAATGAAAAGCTCGAGGATATCGCCGGCTGGCTGGGCTGCCTGCCCCTCAAGGAACGTGGTGTGCAGCTCATCCAACGCAAGAAAGCCGGCCTGGCTGTGTTGATTTTTGGGGCCGCGGTCTTGCTGGCCAGTATCGGTGTGCTTTACCTGGCGGTTGCGCTCGGTATCGCCGTGGTGCTGATGGTGCTGACCGGCATCATGCCGCTGCGACAGTTATATGAATCCGTTGAATGGTCAGTCATTGTCCTGCTGGGCTCGATGATTCCCATCGGCGTGGCGCTCGAATCGAGCGGCGGCACTGCCCTGATAGCATCCGGAATTGTCAGTGCGGCGGCCGACCTGTCGCCGGCGTTCGTCATGGTTATCCTCATGATCGTTACAATGACTCTGTCAGACGTCATGAATAACGTTGCCACCGCTGTTATAGCCGCACCCATCGGGGTCAATATTGCCACTTCGCTGGGCGTCAATCCGGATCCCTTCCTGATGTGCGTGGCCGTGGCAGCCAGTTGCGCGTTCCTGACACCGATCGGCCACAAGAACAACACCCTGATAATGGGTCCCGGTGGTTATCGCTTCGGTGATTACTGGCGCATGGGATTGCCGCTCGAGATCCTGGTCATCGTGATCGGTGCACCGGTAATTTTGTGGGTCTGGCCGTTATGAAACCCGTGTGCCTGGAGCCCCAGAGTCCGGGCACACGGGGTTGATTGACATGCTGTACTAGTCAGCGGTTTTGCAATCCCGTTCCATCTCTGAGTGCGCGAGATCCCAGAAGTAGATATCACTGTCCGGAAAATAATCGGCGCCGGGGGTGTAAGTGCCGCCGTTATTCTCGATCTGCCTGACGAAGGCGCGCAGGTGGTTGCGCGACCCACACATCAGGGTCTGGTAAGTGCTGATGACATCAGCATGGTTGGCGAGTTCGATTTCATGCTGGATATCCACGATATCGGTTTCCTCGATGGCCGCCCCGACATACAGGCCGTCCATCATGGACTGCTCTCCCCAAAGCATCAGCGCATCATACAAATCCTGCAGGTGATGATCTGTATACTCGCCGACACCCGGAATCACGGGGTCTTCAAGATCATACTTATCGATGAGCTTGCCGATGGCGTCCATATGGTTTTGTTCAGACTCGGCGATATTGGCGAAAATCGTCAGCTTCCAGATCCCGCCCAGCGTGATGTAGCTGTCACGCGCGACTTTCTCCTCTTCACGCATGAAGAGCAGGCCGGTAACCTCATCACCTGACAAAGGCACGTAATCATCGGTGCCGCCACTCCCGTGGCCACCGCCGCCGCGCGGGCCAGCCACGCTGGTGGACAATCCGGTCAACGTCAGCAGTGAAACGCTCAGAACGAGGACTAGGGCTTTTTTCAACATCATTGCATCTCCTTTGCGACCCCTCACCCCAGGCTGGCTATCCCTGCTGGCTTGGGAAAATCAGTCTCATATTCGAGACACCCCCGCAAAGCGGGGGCGCTCGACAACAGGGGAGCAATCGTTGGCTTACTCCCTGGCGGTATGGTAATCAGCCCAACGTGAAGGATTCCTTAAGGGCGACTTAAGCTGTTGTTAAGCTAATTGGGATTGCTTCTCAGGTAGCAGGCGGTTCCTGGCTGCGGCGCGTAAGTGCAGTCGGACCGGGCAATGCCCGGCGGGCTGGTCGTTAAAACTTTTTATTCAATATATTCAATTAAATATTAGCCAAGAGAGCGCCGGAAATAAGCGGGACACTAAACCTGGATCAAGCGGATGAAGCATTCAACACGAGTTGACGGCACTTGGTAGAAGGTAAAAAATCCGGGTCAATTTTAATCATATATTTATGATTTTATTGCCCTAACAGGCAGGCAAATGACGCTTCAACCTTTACCTGGCTGCAATGGTTTGCAAACCATCGTCCGCTTCAACGCCTCAGCAACGCCCACCAGCGCGCAATATTCAGCAAGCTCGCCAGCGAAGCAGATAAATAAGTTAACGCCGCGGCCCTGAGCAAGCGCCTTGCGTGTGGCAGGTCCACCGGCTTGAGCAGGGCGCCTTTTTCCAACAACGGCAGGGCGCGCTTGAAGCTGGCGTCCAACTCCGTCGGCAGGGTTATCAAGTGAACCAGCGTGGTAGCCCCCAGGCTCATGAAGCCACCCAGTACCATCAAAAGGCTGACCAGTGGTGTACGGGTGGCCAGTCCAATCAACGGCGCTGCCATGATAATGCCGGCCCCGACCCGTTCCACCGGCCGTGTCAGTCTGACGAGTTGGCCGCGTATTTTTAAAGGCGCGTATCCTTCAGCGTCCTGCAGGGCGTGCCCGACTTCATGCGCCGCTACGGTCACGGCGGTCAATGACCGGCCGGCGTAGTTATCAGGGCTGAGGCGAACGACTTTTTCCTGGGGGTCGTAATGGTCACCCTTTGGCGTCTCCTCAATTTTTACACTCTGCAGGTTGTGACTATCCAGCAAGTGTCGCGCCAGGTCCCTGCCGGTGCCGTCATACCGGTCTTCGGGACTGCTATAGCGGGACATGACGTTACGCACCCACCAACCGGGGCCAAATACGAGGACGAAAACCAGGATAATGGGAATCAGTAAATGCATGTTTCAATCATAACCGCGATTGCGGCCAGGCCGCTGCTCTAACTGCACCTTAAATTTCTTACGGCGAAAAACCACGGACTGGCGCACCTATTCGGGGAAGCTGCTAATGATAGCCTCATAACGGGGGTGGTTGCGGATATTGTCCATGTCGGAATCGTGTATCAACCATTCACGACTGATATTACCCACTTTGATCAGGCAGTTCTCAAGGCAATCCAGAGCGTGTTCGACATCTCCCGCCAGGGAGAAAAAACAGGCTCCATTGTACTGGATGATGGAGTCCATCGGCGCATTTTCCATCGAGGTTGTCATCCATTCCCGCGCTTCCTCTACCTGGCCGAGCCGCAGCAGGGCAAACGCGCCCATATTCAGCGCACGGTTGTCATCCGGATTGAGCTCGAGGGTGGTCCTGACCCGTTCGATTCCCTCCCGGGTAACCGCCATGGCTTTGCCTTTATCACCCAGGCTGGTATAAAGCTGGGCCTGCAGCAAAACACTCTGGAAGTCTTCAGGACGCACCCTGGAGGCACGATCAAACAATCCCAGCGCACGCTCCAGTTCACCTTCATGCACCTTGGTGCGGCCAAAGAAATACCATGCTTCGTAGTTTTTCGGATCCAGTTCAATAGCCTTTTCGAATTCTCGATCCGCACCTTCATAGTCCTGGCTCATACAACAGGCGATACCCGACGAAACATGCGACTCAGCCAGTTCCGGTGCCAACTTCAATGCCTTTTCACTGGTGCGCTTTGCCTCGGTCAGGTTCACGTCACTGGCGTTGAAGTACATGTATGAAAAACCGTAGGTATAAGCGATTCCGGCCCACGCGCGTCCATACTCCGGCTCAATATCGACGGCCTGCATGAACATCTGCCTGGCATAGATGTTGTCCTGTGTTGTATGCCTGGCGAAATAACTTAACCCACGGAGGAAAAAATCATAGGCTTTCGGGTCGACCTGCTGCTGGGCCAGGGCGTGCTTGCGCTTTAACGAAACACTCAACGCCTTGGCGGTGGAGTTGGCTATTTCCTCCTGGATTTCGAAAATATCCGTGAGCTTGCGGTCGAACTGCCGGGACCAGATATGAAAACCGTCAGCGGCATTGATGAGCTGGGTGGTGATGCGTAAATTTTCACCGGACTTGCGCACGCTGCCCTCGAGCACGGTTTGCACACCCAGCTTTTCACCGATTTCGCGGATGTCATGCTGCTTGCCGGCGAATTGAAACGCCGCCACCCGGGACGCCACCCGCAGATTCGCAATCTTGCACAGTGCGTTTAGAACTTCTTCCGCTATGCCCTCGCAGAAATAGGCCTGGTTACCCTTTTCGCTCAAATCATCAAAGGGCAGCACAGCGATGGATGTCGCGTTCTCCAGGTTTCC
>Ga0316201_10002107_pt1 | contig 14001 bp, 15 predicted proteins | sample CS6wburrow_MG_FD_204516 | JGI IMG/M metagenome (GOLD analysis project Ga0316201, IMG submission 204516) | Coastal sediment microbial communities from Delaware Bay, Delaware, United States - CS-6 worm burrow | ecosystem: Environmental > Aquatic > Marine > Coastal > Sediment | place: USA... | reverse complement strand
ACCTTAGCCAGCCGGCTCCGATAGAACTTGCTTACTACCACGAGTCCGCGCGTGATCTGCACAATCGCCTGATCGGTGAATTCGGCAAGGCATTGGACCTGCTGGAACAGCGTCACAAGGACCAGGGTTGTGAGCCACGCTCCAAGAAGGTCCTGTCTTTTCCGCAGCCCTGAGAACGTTCTCAGGCTAGTCATCCCGTCCAGAGAGTAGACGCTGGTCCGGACCGGGGAGGGGGCGGCGCGTCAGCTTCGTTCCCGGCAGACGGCCGCGATTGTCGCGTTTCTTTACATGTCGGTTCTTTTCGGCCAGGTCATCTTTCGCAACGTCAAGATAACTTATTGAAAAAACATAAAAATATTGACATGGCCTGCATTATGCTTGGTATGTGGCGTCGCTTTAGGGCATTGGGATTGGTGAGATTTTGAAGCATCCCGAATGCTGCTGAGAGGTGTGATATGCAAAGACGAACCGTCTGTGTGCCGATTCATAGCCCCGTTTGGGAGTACTACCTACGCGAAGGTTGGGTGGAACTCTGGGCAGAAGGCACCTGGGTCACCATGTCCCATCCATAGCGGTACGCCGCGGACTTCTCGATACCTTTGACAGGCTGCTGGTCAATGTACCCCGCGGTATGGCCGCGCCAGCGATCGCGTTGCCGGGCTTGATTCGCTGCACGAAAGTCGCGCCACGGATGGCTACGCTGTCAGTGCGGCGAACACATTGGGTAAACGTTCCAGCAAGCGCTCTACATTGTCGACGATCGAACAATTGTTCTCGCCAAAGATGTGCGCGACATAGCGGTCGGCGGTCGGATCGAGCGTCAGGCAATAGGTGTAGACACCCTGCATGGCCAAATCTTCGCCTTCCTCGTAGCCGCGCCGGCGCACGATACCCTGTGGTTGCATCGCATCGATCAGGTGGCGGATGCGCTAGGCGATCGGTTTGTGCTTGGTAAGGATCTCGTCCATGACCTCCGGGTCGCCACGGCCCTGTTTGCGTTCGATGACGGTGGCCCAGTCGGGGCGGGCCAGCTGCAGGTGGTAGTCCCACTCGTTGCAATGGAACGGGTCGGAGACTGGTTCGATGCCCTTCATCTCGTTGTAGCTGATTCCCATGTCTTCATAAGGGAACAGCTCGGTGCTCAGGACCAGTACCTCCTGTGGATTGCCATCCTCCATCTCGCATTCGATCTCATTGAGGAATTCCATCAGGCAGACGTTTCGGCGCACACTCCGTAGTGAACTCGGCAGGTAGTCGATGCCCTGGGACTCGAACATGTTCTCCGAGAATTCCCAGAAATATCGGTTGTCGTCACGATACGGGATTGCCCAATCGGACAGGATGCGCACGCTGGGGATGGTCGCGATCTCTACCATCTTGTTGTAGAAATCTACGCCCGCCATCCGGGTCAGGTTCTTCTTGTACGGATCCGCCTCGAGTTAGGTGCGGAAATCGGCGGCGACCTCATTGACCACGGTCCCGCGTCTGCATAGTCCGGATCCATGATCGTTCGCGTGGTGCGCAACATCAGGTCCATGGTCTCGTGAGGCTTGCCGGCATCGTCGTCGTGCTCGCCGGGTTCGGCGGTAAAGAACGACAGCCAGAGTTTGCGCAGGCCCGGCAACTCGCTATAGGCGGGATACTCGATACGCGCATCTTCGAACATCTCGATGAATCGCATCTGTGCTTGCGACAGCTGTTCCCCGGAGATCGGTTCGCGCGTGTAGACCATGTGGGCGGCGCGGCAGATCTCTATGCCGTCCTTACCGCGAAACGGATCGAACGCGTCTGGCACATGGATCTGGAAGTCTTCGATAAACGGGCGGATGCCCTGACGGGACTCGAAGTCACCGGCGGTCGGGCGCATGAAGAACGCCCGTGCCCACAGTGCGCGCAGGTAGAAATTCAGTTTGCGCTGGTTGTCGATGAACAGGGTACCGCGCCGCTCTGACTGCAGGATCGATTTGGACGAATCCGCCCGCAGCCCGTCTTAGTGGTGGTTCAGACGATCCACCAGGGCCATGCCCAGCGCCGAAAGCACGAAGGTCATACGGATGATCACGTACCACATCAGTTTGTCGTTATCGATCTGGGTGGCATTTATGAAGGCCTTGAGCAGCTGGATTGAGGAGATGGCGACGATCGAGGCGGCTACTTTCTGTTTCAGTGACCCAGCATCCAGTTTGCCGAGCCAGTTGAGTTTCTCGCTGCCTTCCTTGATATCGATCTGCGAGACGAAGTTCTCGTACCCGCTTGGCATGACCATGACGATCAGGCCGCCGACCAGGGCGATATCGACCCGACTGAGGGTGAGCAGAACAAGATCAGCCTCTTTCATCTCGAGGACGGCCGGCAGTACGTGCAGGACCTCCTGGAAGAATTCAATGCCCAGTGCGAGCAGGGCCAGGCTCAGGCCGATATAGATCGGCGCCAGCAGCCAGCGGCTGGTATACAGCAGGTTTTCGAAGGTGCGTACTACGACAGATGCATCCCTCGGGCTGGCAATGAGCACGGATGGTTGGCGACTTCCTGACGACGGATCTTCTGTCAAGCCAGCAGGCGTGGTGTCCGGTTGAATCCGGTCCAGCGGCCCTTGGCCAATGGCGCGGCCGGCAAATCGAGACCTCAGGAGCGGTGCGCGCAGAGATCGAGAAGGGTTTGTCGATCAGCTTGTCCAGGCGCCTTCGTGGGGCAACCTTTTGCGCCGGGAGAACACCATGATCTTGCTGATTCTGGTCAGCCTCGGGTCGTCGTCCCTGGTTTATTCTGGACGGGCTCGCGAATCGTTCAGGGTCGGTCTCCCCCCGCACTTAATAGGTAGGGGTGGCGATCCTGTAGCACCCCCGCGCCGTCCTGATGACTGGCTCGGCAGTGTCTGGCCGACGCGACATCAGGGCGGAGCGCCCTGGGGCCGCTACCCGGCCGTACTGATCTCGATTAGATTTAGATATTAGTCTATCGTGATATATTGAAGCATTGATTGGTTCCCTGGCGACCATCCGGGGAGACTGTGAAGCGGTAAGTGGTTTATTGGTACGAGTAGTCGTGTACGTATTATTCTCCCGGCTGTTGCCCTTCCTGCGCTGGTTCCCGATGTCGCGCGCGGGTCTCCGCACCGATCTGGTGGCGGGGATCACGGTTGCCCTGGTGTTGGTGCCGCAGAGCATGGCCTATGCCCAGTTGGCCGGCTTGCCTGTTGTGTATGGACTTTACGCGTCCTTTGTCCCGGTCATCATTGCCTCACTTTGGGGGTCATCGAGCCAGCTGCATACCGGTCCGGTGGCGATGCTGTCGCTGATGTCCGCGGCTGCATTGATCCCCTTCGCGAACCCCGGCTCCGATTTGTTCATCGAGCTTTCCGTGATGCTGGCGCTGATGGTTGGCGTGTTGCGGCTCACGCTCGGTGTGCTGAGCCTGGGGGCGGTCGTGAACCTGCTGTCGAGCCCGGTTATTGTCGGGTTCACGAATGCGGCAGCGCTGATTATCGGCCTATCGCAACTCAGCAAGGTGCTGGGTGTGCCGTTTCCACGCACCGAATCCTACCTCGCCGATCTGTGGCGGGTGATCCGCCAGGTGCCTGATACCCACTGGCCGACTCTGGGGTTCGCGGTCGGTGCCTGGCTGTTGATCGCCGGACTGCGCCGCTATCGTCCTCGGCTGCCAGGGGTTTTGTTGGCGGTGCTGGTGGCGACCGTGATTAGCGCGCTGATCGGCTTTGAACACAAGGTCACGGTGAAGACTTCGCAGATCGCAGACCCGCAGATTGTCTCCAGCCTGGAGCAGCTCGACGAGGCGCAGAAGCGGCTGGCGGAGATCACCCCCGAGCTGGCCGGTATCAGCCGTTTCGCCAATGAGCTGGAACGCGACGGTGGCCTGGATGCGGTAGCCGGGGCGGCCGGAGTCCGGTCCCAGGTCCCGGCGCTGGCGTTCGAGCAGGGGGCGCGCAAGCGCGACGTGACGCGACTGCGGGTCGAACTGCACCATGTGATGCTTCAGGATTCGAAGCGGGGGGGCGGTGAGCCGCTGTTCCACGTCGAAGGTCCCGAGTCTGCGACCGATGAAGGCCAGCGCTGGCGCTTCCAGGGTGTCAAGGATGGCAAGGTGACCTTGTCCGCAGGGGGCGACGTCGTCGGCGTGATCCCCGACGGCCTGCCCAGTCTTGAGGTACCGAAGGTTCACTGGGACTTGGTTCTCGCCCTGTTGCCTGCCGCGTTGGTCATGGCGCTGATCGGCTTCATGGAGGCGACGTCGATCTCAAAGGCGATCGCGACCAGCACCGGTGAGCGCGTCGATGCCAACAAGGAACTGATTGGTCAGGGACTGGCCAATATCGCCGGCAGCTTCTTCAGCGCCTTTACCGTCAGCGGCTCGTTCTCTCGTTCTGCAGTTGCTGCCCGGAGCGGGGCCAAGACCGGGTTGTTTGCGATCGTGAGTGCGTTCGCCGTGGTGCTGGTGCTGCTGTTCTTCACCGAGTACCTGTACCACCTGCCGCAGGCCGTGCTGGCGGTGATTGTAATGATGGCGGTGTTCAGCCTGATCAGGATCAAGCCACTGGTGCTGGCCTGGGAGGTCGACCGTGTCGGCGCGCTGACCGGGGTGGTGACCTTCGTCGCAACCCTGGTCATGGCGCCGGCGATCGCCAACGGGATCCTGCTGGGGGTCTCGCTGACCGTGCTGCATTTCCTGATCCGGACGATGAAGCCGCGTGCAGACATCGTGGCCCGCAAGCCGGACGGTACGCTCGGCGGCATCCAGGCAAACCGGCTGACGCCGATGAGCGAGCACTTCGTTCCGGTGCGTTTTGACGGTTCGCTGACCTTCGTCAATGTCGCTTATTTTGAAGATGTTATCCTGCAGGCGATCTCTGATTTTCCCAGAGCGAAGGTGATCCTTGTCGTGGGCAGCGGTATCAACGACATCGATGCCTCGGGCGAGGAAAAGATCCGTGAGGTGGCCGATCGGCTCCATAAAGTTGGCATATGGCTCATGTTCAGCGGCCTCAAACATCAAGTGCGCAGCCTGCTCGAGCGCGGCGGCGTTGTTGAGCAGCTTGGCAGGGATGCGTTCTTCCCAGACAAGGAAACGGCGCTGCGGACTCTGCTCCAGAAGTACGGCAACACAGAGGACCGCGCGCGGGCAATCCCATCGCCTGCAAGCACGTCTTTATGATTTCAACGGCAGCAACCGCAGTAGAACACCAGACCCGGCCGGGCCTTGCGGGGACTTGGCCGATTCACGGTCGCCGGGACTGGCGTCCCGCGACCGGTTGGTGGCGTGTCGAGGGTCTGCCCCGTGCAGGAGGTCAGTCGGAGCTGCCGCGGCTGTCTAACCCCGGCATGTGGGCTTATTACTTAATTTTCAACGCGTTGCGCGTTCCAATCGAGGGAGCGGACAGGATTCGCTCAAGGGCAAGTCACTCCCTCTGTATTGTTCGCCAACGAATCATAGATTTGGATCTATGGTTTTCGAAGATAGGATCTATTGGAAATGCGGTTGGCCGCAATCCTATGCTTCGGCACCAAATTGAAGGATCCATTTCCGGCTCGAATCAATCAGCGATAGCGCAGGAGTTAAACCATGGCCAAGGCATATGATGCAGGCGTAAAAGAATACCGTGACATGTACTGGACCCCCGACTATGTTCCGTTGGACACTGATCTGTTGGCTTGCTTCAAGTGTACCGGTCAGTCGGGTGTTCCCAACGAAGAAGTCGCAGCTGCCGTTGCTGCTGAATCTTCGACCGGCACCTGGAGTACCGTTTGGTCAGAACTGCTGACCGACCTCGAGTACTACAAAGGCCGCGCTTATCGCATCGAAGACGTGCCGGGCGACAACGAGTCCTTCTACGCCTTCATCGCTTACCCTATCGATCTGTTCGAAGAGGGTTCGGTTGTCAATGTACTGACCTCGCTGGTCGGTAACGTGTTCGGCTTCAAGGCGCTCAAGCACCTGCGTCTCGAAGATATTCGCTTCCCGATCGCCTACATCAAGACCTGTGGTGGTCCGCCGGCCGGTATTCAGGTCGAGCGTGACCGTCTGAACAAGTACGGTCGTCCGATGCTGGGCGCAACCATCAAGCCGAAGCTGGGCCTGTCGGCCAAGAACTACGGCCGTGCCGTTTACGAGTGCCTGCGTGGCGGTCTGGATATGACCAAGGACGATGAGAACGTCAACTCGCAGCCGTTCATGCGCTGGCGTGACCGATTCGAGTTCGTTGGTGAAGCTATTCAGAAAGCCGAACAGGAAACCGGTGAGAGGAAGGGTCACTACCTGAACGTTACCGCCGCTACCCCTGAAGAAATGTACAAGCGCGCCGAGTTCGCCAAAGAAGTGGGCTCGCCTATCTTGATGCATGACTTCCTGACCGGTGGCTTTACGGCCAACACTGGCCTGGCCAACTGGTGTCGTGAAAACGGCATGTTGCTGCACATCCACCGCGCCATGCACGCCGTTATCGACCGTCATCCGAAGCACGGTATTCACTTCCGCGTGCTGGCCAAGTGTCTGCGTCTGTCGGGAGGTGACCACCTGCACACCGGTACCGTTGTGGGCAAGCTGGAAGGCGACCGCAACTCTACGCTGGGCTTTGTCGACCAGCTGCGTGAGTCGTACGTGCCGGAAGACCGCTCGCGCGGTGTGTTCTTCGATCAGGACTGGGGCTCGTTGCCGGGCGTCTTCGCGGTTGCATCGGGTGGTATCCACGTGTGGCATATGCCGGCACTGGTCACCATCTTTGGTGATGACTCCATGCTGCAGTTCGGTGGTGGTACCCAGGGTCATCCGTGGGGCAACGCCGCTGGCGCCGCCGCCAACCGTGTCGCACTTGAGGCCTCGGTCAAAGCCCGCAACGAAGGTCGCGAGATTGAGAAAGAGGCTCGTGACATTCTGACCGAAGCAGCACGGCATAGCCCGGAGCTCGCGATCGCGATGGAAACTTGGAAAGAGATCAAGTTCGAGTTTGAAACTGTGGACAAGCTGGACGTCGCCTGATCAGGCCCACGGCACCACTCAACTTAGCAACAGATACAGATAGAGGACAAAGCTATGTCTACCAATGAGGTTGGTGATTACCAAACCGCCCAAACCCTTGAGACCTTTGGTTTCCTTCCCAAGCTCAGCCAGGATGAGGTCTATGAGCAGATCGCATACCTGATCGCCCAGGGCTGGACGCCGGCCATCGAGCACGAGCATCCGAGCAAGTCTACCGATCACTACTGGACCATGTGGAAACTGCCGTTTTTCGGTGAGCAGAACCTGGATCGCGTAGTCGAAGAGCTGGAGTCCTGCCGCCGTTCGTACCCGGATCACCACGTTCGCCTGATCGGCTACGACAACTACACCCAGAGCCAGGGTGTGTGTTTCGTTGTCTACGAAGGTCGTGGCTGATTTTCGAAAAGCCGTGCCGGGCGCAAGCCCGGCGTTGCAGGGGTAGGAAAAAGGAACGGGGATGACAATGGCACAGAGTGCAAATACCAACAGCAGCAGAGAAGTGGCGCTCGCGCGCCGTCGCGCAATGTCTGCCGGCGGAAAGGCGGCGTTGCCGAAATCACAGCAGCAGGCTAAGCCCAGTGTGCCGGCCGCGCAATCTCCAGTCTCTACACCTCGTGCGTCCGCGCCCCGGGCGCGGACCACTGCGGCTGCCGTGTCCAGCAGCAGTACCGCTAGGTCTGCGGCGCTTGCGCGTCGCAAGGCAATGTCAACGCGCGGAAAGCAGGCCGTCAGCGGCGGTGACCGGGTACGTACCGCAGCCAGTGTTGCCAGGTCTGCTGCGGTACCGGCACCCAGCAAGGACAAAGAAGATTGCGGTTGCGGCTGCAAAGGTCGTAAAGACGCGGCCAGCGCTGAGGCACCATTGCGCGATCAGCCGGTATCGAGCAGCCCGCGTGCCTCAAAGCGTGTTTCCAAGCACCGCAATGGCCGCAAGCCCATGATTGCGCAAAATCCAGCCAAGGCCGCCTCCTTGGCGCGCCGCAGGGCACAGTCTACGCGTGGCAAGGCCGGCGTCAGCCCTTCGGGCATGACCGAGGCGCAAACCGCGCGTGCGGCGAATCCTCAGCTTTCCGGACGTGAACTCGCTAGGGCCCTACGCGATCAGCGCAGCCGTCGGGGTGGTTCGGGTAAGAAGAAGAGTGCGCCGAGTGGCAAGCAGCGTAAGAAATCGGCGACGGGTGCGGCGCAAGATGCCACTTGGAAAGTCGGCGCCAGTCAGACCAGTCATGACCAGACCATCACTGGCACGATGGTCGGCCGTTCCACGTCAGTGACGGGCGACGAGCCAAGTACGTGTCGCACCGTCACCGGCACCGAATACATGGGGGCCGACTTGTTCCGTGACTTTTGTCAGGCCGAGCCGCCCAAGGCGCAGCGTCGTGCCGGGGTGAGTGCAACGGGGCGTGGTAACGCGGTCACCGGCAACGAAGTTGGACGCAGTGAAAAAGTCACTGGAGACGAGCCGGGCACCTGCAAGCAGGTTACTGGATCCGAATACCTTGCTGCCGGCCAGGCCGAGGCGTTCTGTGGAACCAAGCCTCAACCTGCGGCAGCCCGTCAGACGCGCGCCGAGACCCGCAAGGGCAAGGCCGTTACCGGCGACAACGTGGGGATGTCGAAAAATGTCACCGGCGGCGAAACCGGCGCCGACCGACAGCTCACCGGTACCCAGTACATGCAGTTGGGTGAGCGCGGCAACGTGCCGCCGAAAGTAGGTACCAGCGGCACGCTGCGTGGTGGCACAGTTACCGGAACCCTTTTGGGTCGAAGCGGCAAGACCACCGGAGATGAGCCGGGTGCATGCCGCAACGTGACCGGCGACGACTACGTCGGTCACGAGCAGTATCAGGATTTCTGCACCGCCGCACCGAATGCCACCGATCGAAAGGTCGGCGTATCAGCGACGCCCGGTGGTGAGGCTGTCACCGGCACCATGACCGGTCGTTCCGGCAAGGTGACGGGCGATGAGCCGGGTACCTGCAAGGCAGTGACCGGTACGCCTTACGCCGGCATTGAAGACATCGCCGACTTCTGTGAAGCGCCGGCAGCCGAAGCCGCGCATGCTCGCATGACGCCCAACCGTCGCCATTTCGGGTCGGTGATGACCGGACAACAACCGGGTGTCGCCGGCAAGATGACGGGTGCTGATAAGGGCGCTTGTGAGCCTGTTAGTGGTACTCCATACGTCGGTAGTGATCAGGCAGCCGAGGCTTGCCCGGCAACAGCTGCGGAGCCGGGTGCGCCGGATTTTCCGCAAGCGATCGGTAGCGCCCCATGGGGTGATTTCAGTGTCGAACCGCCGGCACATGCTTCCGATCGCTCGCCGGTTTCGTCTGGAGTAACGGGCTCTCAGTATGAGCATGGCGCTATCACCGGGCCGTTCGGCATGGCTGCCGGCAAGGTGACCGGTACCGAGCAGGCACGTTTCGGCCGTGGCGCCGATCGTCCCGACGATGTACCTGCCGCTGTCAAAGAACATACCGATGGCCGGATCAAGTCGCGTATTACCGGTGAAGGACAGGATGCCGGTGGAAAGATCACCGGCGACGACTGGGAGCGTGGTGATCATGTCACCGGTACCGAAGGTGCCTCCGCGATGGTGCGCAATCAGTCGCGTCGCGGTGCACCGTTGAGTGCGATGGGTGCGCGTGCCAGCGACCCCGTCGAAGCCCCGAAGCCGGTCAGCCGGGTTACTGGTAGCAGTGGAAACACCGAGAACGGCTCGCTGATCACTTTTTCTGGCGGTGCGCGCGGTTAACGCCGACGAGCAAACGAATAGCCAATGTTGCGTTCATCACGAAAATCCGCACTTGCATCCCGCCGCACGGGTGGCAGGGCACCAATGCGCCGTCCAGGGGGCGTGGGCGTGTCGAGCGTTCGCAGCGCTGTCGGCTCCGGCTCGCATCCGTTGTGCCGGATGGACGAGAACGCGCAGCTGCATGCCTATGAGCGCACCGTGAAAGATGCATTCGATGGCATCGTGCCGATATTGAAAGAGATTTCGGCGTTGCAGCACGAGGCAGATTTTGTTGCCCAGGCGCACCGTATCGCTCGGGGTAAACTCGGTTTTGAGCTACCCGACAGCATCCTTGAGGGTGCATGGGTCGAGCAGCTGGATATGCGTCGCCTGTTCGCCTGGTGTGTGTTTCAGACCTACCGACGGTTCTGCGATGACTTCTTCGCCAATGACCCGCTGGCAAATGCGGATGCGGATGGCTTCGATGCGTTTCTGCAGGCCTGTGGATTCCACACCCTGGACATCTCGCCATGCGCCGACGGACGCTTGGCCCACGTTGTCCGGTACGTGCTTCGTCTGCCGTATCGGTCGGTGCGACGCAAGTCGTACGCGGGCGCATTGTTCGATATTGAAAACAGTATCGAGAAATGGGTCGAGACAGAGATGCTGCGCTACCGTGAGGGCCGGCCGAACCTTGCCGATGCCCCAACGCGCTATCTCAAGGCTGTGGTGTATCACTACAGCTCGGTCGATCCGCAACATGAAGGGTGTGCGGCACATGGGTCGGACACGAAGAAGGCGGCACAGGCCGGACTGGATCGTTTGCACGGATTTCGTGAAGCGGTCGAGAACAGTTTCTGCTGTGGCGCCTCGATCGATCTGTTGCTGATGGGCTTGGACACGGACACCGATGCCATTCGCGTGCATCTACCGGATGGCGAGGGTGATCTCTCGCTGGATCGCTACGTTGACGCGCTTGATCTTTATCGCGACACGCGCAGCATGAGTGCCGGCGATGCGACCGCAACCGTTGCCACTGCGCTGCAAGCTGCCGCGCCGGAGTCGGCCGAGGGTATGCAGCAACTGGTCGCCAAGCTGCTTGAGAACAATATATCGCAGATCGTCTACGTGAAGAACGCGCATGGCGAGCACTATCCCGATATCGGGCATGCCGAGCGGTTCATCGGTGCAGGCGTCGGTTTTGAAGAAATCCAGCTGCGCAACCTGATGTATTTCGCGTATCTCAACACGGTTGAGGAAGCGACGCCGGACACCGATGTTGGTATCAAGATTTTCAAAGGCCTGAACGTGGCGCGCGGCCTGCCGGTACCCATCGTGGTGCGCTTCGATTATCACAGCAAGGTGCCGGGCGCCCGGGATCGTGCCGTCGAAAGGTGCAAGCATGTGGCTGAGGCCTTGAAGACGCGCTACGCAGATTTAGCCGAGAATGGGCTGCTGCACATTCTTCAACTGGTCAGAGACTGCACCGCCGACACGACTGTCGAAGTGCTGGCCTGCACTGTCAACGCCGCTGGCGAATCGGGAGCGCACTGATGAAGATCTGTCAGGTCGAACGGCCGTTAGTGTCGACAAATCGTATTTCGGAGATGGAGCACAAGCATCTTCAGGTGGTTCTTGATGGCAGTTCACGCGCGGTCGCGGTCGACGCAGTCGGTGCCAAGCCCGGTGACTGGGTGATTTGCGTCGGCAGTTCTGCGGCACGTGAGGCGGCAGGCAGTAAGGGCTATCCGAGCGATTTGACCATCGTCGGCATCATCGACAAGTGGCCGCCGGAGGAATCTGATGCAGATCCTGCAGGTTGAAGGTTCGTTGGTCTGCACCTCGCGGCACGAGGGCATGAAGCATTCAGTGTTTCGCATTGTGCGAGATGCCGCGGGTAAGCGTCAGGTCGCCACCGATCCGGTTGGTGCGAGGCCGGGCAGCTGGGTGTTTCTGGCGAGCGGCTCTGCTGCACGCTTTGCGGCCGGGGATTTTGAAATCCTCACCGACTTGACGATTGCCGGGATCATTGATGAATGGCCCCCGGAAGATTTTAACGGGGCGGCGTCCTGAGGCGAGTGATCCCGCACGGACAAAGTATTTTATTGACGTTTTTACAAACCTTTTTATAAGGGCAAAAGGAGACACTGAAAGATGGCAACTGAAAACTATGGCATCGCACTGGGCATGATTGAGACGCGCGGGCTGGTGCCCGCCATCGAAGCCGCAGACGCAATGACGAAAGCTGCTGAGGTTCGACTCATCGGTCGTGAATTCGTTGGTGGCGGCTATGTCACCGTTCTGGTGCGTGGTGAGACTGGTGCGGTCAACGCCGCCGTTCGTGCCGGCGCTGACGCCTGTGAGCGTGTGGGTGACGGCCTGGTTGCCGCGCACATCATCGCGCGTCCTCACAAAGAAGTTGAACCGGTTCTCGAAACCAAATAATTGATGGAGGCCGCGTCTTGCCGGCGCGGCCGCTGAGCTAATTCTTCCTTATTCTGACGGAGAAGAGACAATGGCAAACGAAAACTACGGTATTGCACTGGGTATGATCGAAACGCGCGGACTGGTTCCGGCCATCGAGGCAGCTGACGCTATGACCAAGGCGGCAGAAGTTCGTCTGATCGGACGCGAGTTCGTCGGCGGCGGCTATGTCACCGTTCTGGTGCGTGGTGAGACCGGTGCGGTTAACGCCGCTGTTCGTGCCGGTGCTGACGCCTGTGAGCGTGTGGGTGACGGCCTGGTTGCCGCTCACATCATCGCGCGTCCTCACAAAGAAGTTGAGCCGGTACTGCCTACGGGTGGCGCTGCAGCCGAGTAATCGGTATCGACGTTAAGTTGTCGACAGGCAGATGCTGAAAACCCGGGTCGATCAAGGTGTGCTGGGATATCTCGGTCGGGCGCTGAGCCTCGAGTTCTCGGCTGTACAACTCTACAGTACCCAGTCGCGCCTGGTGGCGTACTGGGGGCTGGCGAGTGCTGCCGAGCGACTCCGGCAGGAGGCCGAAGAAGAGTTGCAGCATACCGATCGGATCATCGAGCGGATGCTGGCGCTGGGCGTTGCGCCCAACGCCTCGCAACTCAGGCCCGTCAAACTGGGTGAAAGTCTGGTCGACATGCTGAAGATCAATCAGCATTTTGAGCAGGAACTGATCGATCTGTATCATGCTGCGGCAACTTACAGTGCCCGAATCGGCGATTACGACAGTCGGCTGTTTTTCCATGTGCTGCTTGATGAAGAGCGGACGCATCACAAAGAGCTGTTGGCGTGGCAAGCGGAGCTATGGGATGGCGAGATCGGCGATTGAGCAACTTGTCAGGACCAAGCGGCGGGCATGATCCCGACCTGAGGGGCGTCCAATGAGTTCGAAATGGCGGGAACGCAAGCGGCCGTTGTGCCTTGAGCAGCGATACGAGTTCGGCAGTTATACCGAATTGCGTGATTTCCTCGATCAAGCCGCGGAGCTGTCGGAGCGGGAGTCCCTTTACCCTGATATGGGTTTCGGGACCGACTATGTAAATGTCACAATTTACCCGGACGACGGTAGCGAGGCATTGGCCGACAAACAACGCCAGTTCGCTGCTATGCTAGATAGCCTCTTCTCGGAACAGGCAAGCTCCTGATCATCCCATGCCGGTAATCGCACTTGTAGGCAACAAGGGTGGCGCAGGCAAGACCACACTGTGTATCAATCTGGCGCGCGCGTTTGCCGAGCGCGATTCGACGGTCGTGCTTGATGCAGACCCGCAACAGTCGTCTCACAATTGGCATGCGATAGCGGACGGAAACAGTGCCTTTGAGGTCATTCCTGCGACCGAGGACGTCGTTAAGGTCGCGGCGGAGCACGCTGATTCGGTCGGCTTCGTCCTGATCGATTGCCCGCCGTCTGTGCATTCCCAACAAACCAGCGATGCTCTTTCCGGGGCCGATCTGGCGCTGATTCCGATCCAGCCGTCTCCTCTGGATCTTTGGGCGAGCGTACAGATTGAAACCGAAGTGCAGCGCGCCCGGGAGTCGAATGATGATCTCGCTGCATTGCTGGTGATCAATCAACTCGAGCCGCGCACGCGGCTGTCCCAGGTTATGCGTGATGCCTTGGCGGAACTCAGCCTGCCCGCCGCGCAGAGTGCGGTTCGCCGCCGCATGATCTACAGAAAATCGATTCTGCAGGGGCGTAGCGTGCTGGACGTTGGCAGTCAGGGCGCAGCGGCTGCGGATGAAATCAGGCAACTCGTCGACGAAATGGTGAAACTACTGTGACAACCAAAGACAA
>Ga0316201_10002106_pt1 | contig 14002 bp, 10 predicted proteins | sample CS6wburrow_MG_FD_204516 | JGI IMG/M metagenome (GOLD analysis project Ga0316201, IMG submission 204516) | Coastal sediment microbial communities from Delaware Bay, Delaware, United States - CS-6 worm burrow | ecosystem: Environmental > Aquatic > Marine > Coastal > Sediment | place: USA... | reverse complement strand
GCCAAAAAACAGTAATCTTTCTTATTATGGGCACCTTGTCAGTTTATTTTGATGAGGTGTCCCTCCTTTCCATCATATTATTTCCGTCAGCAGACTGATATGACAATAGATTCTGAAAAAATTTCACCTGTTCAGCCAATACGGTCACTGCGAGTAGAAAACCTTGAAAAACAATATGTTAAGGGTAAGCCTGTCCTTAATAATATTAGTTTTGAAGTACATGGTCAGAGCAGTGTCGCAATAATAGGCCCCTCCGGTACAGGGAAAAGCACCCTTATTCGCTGTGTTAATAAACTCATTCCGCCAACATCGGGGAATGTATACATAAGCGGAGAAAACATAACAAAACTGACAGGGAAGGATTTACGTCATGCCAGGCGAAAAATAGGTATGGTTTTCCAGGAATTTAATCTGGTGGAACGTCTGTCTGTTATGGAAAATGTTCTCAGCGGACGGTTGGGATATGTGTCATCATGGCGAGCATGGCTGCGAAAGTATCCTCAACAAGATATTGAAAAGGCTTTTGAACTGCTCGAATCTATCGGTCTGATAGATTTTTATCATCAGCGAGCCGATAGTCTCTCAGGAGGCCAACGTCAGCGTGTTGGGATTGCACGGGCAATCATGCAGGAGCCCCATGTCCTGCTGGCCGATGAGCCCACCTCGTCACTGGACCCCAAAACCAGTGTTGAGATCATGGAACTTCTCATTGCTCTCTCTAAAGCACACCAGATACCGTTGCTCATTAATATCCATGATGTTGAGCTGGCAAAGAGATTTACCACCCGGGTGATTGGTTTGTCCAAAGGCGGAATTGTATTTGATGATTCTCCTGAGAAGCTCACCAATAACCATTTAAAAGAGATATACGGCGGGGAGGAATGGCTGCAATGACGGCAACTCCTCTTCCTCAAAAAAGAGCACCATTCAGGATAAACTGGTGGGCCAGGGCCGGCTGGCTGGCTGCCATTGTTTATTCAGTGTATGCAGCAAATTATCTTGATGTTTCATGGTCTCGCTTTGTTGATGGTATAGGCAATGGTGCCGTTTTTCTGGGAGAGATGGTGCCAGTCGATTTCTCCAGGTGGAAGCTGCTTATTGATAGACTGGTGGAGACCATAGAGATTGCCATAATTGCTTCGGCTTTTGGCATCTTTTTTTCATTGCCGATCGGTTTACTGGCAGCACGAAACTTAATGCCATACTGGATAACATGGCCTGCCAGGACCTTTATTGCTCTTTGCCGTTCCTTTCATCCTGTCATTTTTGCAATTCTGTTTGTCAAGGCGGTTGGTTTTGGACCTTTGGCTGGAATTCTCACGTTGATCTTTGCCTCCATTGGCTTTATCGGTAAACTTTTTGCCGAGGCAATCGAGGAAATATCACTTAAGCCATTAGAAGCGCTGCGAGCTGCCGGTGCGCCGTTTATGAGTGTCATCATATATGCTGTTCTTCCACAGGTTCTCAACAGGTTTATCGGTTTTTCCTCCTATCAGCTTGACGCAAATCTGCGCAACTCCACAATGGTAGGAATAGTTGGTGCGGGTGGTATTGGCGGAACACTTTTCGCCGCCTTTCAGCGGTTCGACTATGATTTTCTGGCAGCCATCCTCATTTCGATTATTGCTCTGGTTATGATCAGTGAGTTCATATCCACCCAGATCAAGAAGGTGTTTCAATGAGCGATATTCAAGGAAATAAATGGGATAGGTTTACCTTTGCAGAGAGGATGACTCGATTTGGGGTGTTTCTGGGATTTGCCGTCGCCCTCTCTGTCTCCCTGCGAACAGTTGAGGTGATTCCAGAGTTTCTCTATGACGCCCCAACTCAGGTTGCGGATCTGTTGACTCGCATGTGGCCCATGGATTTCGGATATTATTGGGAGGGAATTCATGATTCAATGATGGAGACCCTGCACATTGCAACTCTTGGTACGTTGCTGTCGATAGTCATGGCAATTCCAGTTGGTATTATGGGAGCGAACAATATTGTACATTTTCCTCTGCTGAACTGGTTATCAAAACTTATTCTGGTTTCTTCCAGGTCGGTTAACTCGCTTGTATGGGCACTTCTATTTGTCGCAATTTTCGGACCCGGTGCTTTGGCTGGTACTGTCTGTATCGGCTTTAGATCTGTTGGTTTTGTCGGTAAACTCTTTGCGGAAGCTCTTGAAGAAGCGGATCCTGGCCCCATTGAGGCTTTAACAGCATCGGGCGCTCCATGGCCAAGTGTTTTCCTAAAGGGATACTGGCCGCAGGTAGCACCTGCTTTCTGGGGTATTTTCCTGTTCAGATGGGATATTAATGTGAGGGAGTCGGCTGTAATTGGACTAGTTGGTGCGGGAGGTATTGGAATGGTGCTTGATACTGCCCTTAATCTCTTTTATTGGGACAGGGTTTCAGTCATTTTGTTGTCAATATTTGCAGTAGTTATCCTGGCGGAATTACTGGTTACCAATATCAGAAAACGCATTATCTGACATTTCGGTTTTTCCTGGCAGGGTTTATATTATTGAAGTTGGATACTATAGAGCCACGTGCAAAATGGTCTTTTCGGAGTCTACGCTTACCTGATTTTGAACGAAAATCCTAATTTTGCAAAAGCCTATGTAGATTAATTCAATCCATTCGTAACACTTTGGAGATCACATGGTTAGCCTTGCCGGATTTGATGAGCATGAAAGACAACATCTTCTCAGTTTACCGTGTACTTCCTACGAGTCATCTCCTTTTGTAACAGGCACCAGGGTTTCCAGTGCAAGGGTTGCCCTCGTGTCAACAGCCGGTTTGCATCGCCGCACAGACAGACCTTTTGGCATCGGTGAGACCGGCTATCGGCTTATACCAAAAGGTGTGCGTGCAGGTGATCTGGTAATGAGTCATGTCTCGACCAACTTTGATCGAACCGGTTTTCAGCAAGATCTAAATACAGTTTTCCCCATAGACAGGCTAAATGAACTTGTCGAAGAGGGAAAAATAGGCAGTTTGGCTGATTTTCACTATTCCTTTATGGGTGCTACAGATCCTGTACAGATGGAAGATGAGGCCCGTAGTTTGGCCGCGATTCTAAAAAAAGACAGGGTAAACGTCGTACTTCTTGTCCCCGTCTGACCAAATTGTACGCGCGCGGTCGGCGGGCTCTCGCATTACATTGAAGAAGAAGGTATTGCAACCACCCAGATCAGCCTCATCAGGGAACATACAGAAATAATACAACCACCCCGGGCATTGTGGGTAACCTTTCCGCTGGGCCGACCACTTGGTAACCCTGGGGATGCAGCATTCCAAAAAGATGTTCTCATGCATACTCTGGCTTTGCTGGAATATTCGAAAGGGCCGGTTCTTGTTGATTATCCGCATGATGCGGACGCTGCAGCGATGGAGAGCAGTGGTCTTGCCTGTCCTGTGTCTTTTACTCCGCACAAAGATGCGGCTGCACCAGTTGATAAACTCCTTCAGCGTTTTACTGGAGAAGTAGAAACAATGAAAACCTGGTATGAGCAGGCATATCAGCAGAGGCAGAGGACCACAGCACAGGTAAGTGGACTTAGTCCTCTGAATATTGCGCTGTTATTCACTGATTTTATTACCGGTAAAAAAATAGAACTCAATGAAGAACAGAGGCTGTCAGATCTTCTGCGCATGACGGCAGAGGACTTGAAAGCATATTATTTTGAGGCAGTTTCTGCGCAGCCAGGGCAGGCAACAGATGCACAGTCACTTGCCGATTGGTTCTGGGGCGAAACCTGTGCTGCTGCAGTAATTAATGAAGCGAGAAAGATATGCTTACAGAATAGTGCGAAAGACATGCAGCTTGCCGGAAAACTTCTCCTTGTTCCCAGAAACCAGGTGTATCGCTTTACCAATGATCAGGAAGATACTCACTCCAAATAATACTGCTTATTCTTCACTTTGTCCTGCCTTGGCAGATAATGCATAGAATAGCAATTGTTGTCTGGTGAAAGTGGGGTAGTTGAAGGCGTATCAGGAAATCTGCAGATGGCACCATTATTCCCTTACTCCTTGAGAGGAATTTCATGACTAAGTATATACATTTGACACTTATTATTTTGGTTGTTGCTTTGTTAAGCGGTTGTGCCTCCACAATGAACCCAAACTTTGAATCGCCGGTAGTCAGCCTGCATACATTTAAGGTCCTGCCGCAGCAGGGTATCACACCAAGTTTTGAAATTGGACTGCAGATAATAAACCCTAACCGCGACCCGCTTGAGCTGCAGGGTATTTATTATACTGTTGCTGTAGAAGGGTATAAAATCCTGGCTGGAGTTTCTGATGAGCTTCCAACGGTAAAACCATACAGCAAGGCGGATATTACCCTGATCGCCAATGTTGATATAGTCCGGGGGATCAGTTTCATCAGTTCGTTAATGCAGGACCCAAGGGATTCCTTTGAATATAGTTTTGACGCAAAACTCGATCCGGGCGGGTTTACACCCAAAATTCTTATTCAGGAAAAGGGCAAATTCAACCTCAAAAACAGAATGTAATTAATATTGCGCGAAGCAATATTTTTGAAAAGTAACAATAGGTTCAACTTCCAGTGTATCTACGATATCGAAGTAACTGACCACCGTAGAGTTTCGCCAGCACAAAATGGCCTCACATTTCCATAATTGAGAGGCACTTGCCACGGAGTATCAGAAAGAATTACCTGCTTTTCTTGAGGCCTTATGGTGTAACGTTTCCTGGCATTATCACTGACGAATGACTGGAGAAGATGGAGGCAGCCCTGCTCCTCGAAAATCTGTGCCAGCATCGGCAGGGCGACTGGAGCGGTGAAGACACCTGCGGCGCATCCCACACATTCTTTTTTATGTCTGGGGTGGGGAGCCGAGTCTGATCCGAACATTATTTTGGGATTGCCCTGAAAAACTGCCTGGCGAAGAGCGTCCCTGTCAAAGGGGGTCTTCGCAATTGGTTTGCAGAATAAATCAGGCTTCATTAAACCACCTACAACATCATCCAGGGTTATCACAAGGTGATGAAGGGTTACCGTGGCTGATACATTATCAAATTTTTCAAGAAATTCTACCGCGGCCGCAGTGGTGATGTGCTCCATAATGATGTGGAGTTTCGGGAAGGTACCCGCTATTTCCCGGTAGACAGATAGAAACTGCTGTTCTCTTTCCAGAACGAATCCATTAGTCTCTCCATGCACAAGCAGGGGGATTCCCAACTCCTCCATGGCGTGCAATGTCGTCTCAATTTGAGAGAAATCTGTAACACCATTCTCGCTTTGTGTTGTAACTCCAGCAGGGTAAAGCTTTATTCCTATTATATGGTCTTTGACAGTTGCAAGTTCTACCTTGCTGTATGAACGAAAGAAAAGAGTCATAAAAGGTTCAAAACACTCGCCAGCACAGGCTGCTTTAATCTCACTTCTGTATTTCTCCAGCTTCTCAAGTGAGTCCACTGGCGAGATTAGATTAGGCATGACAACTGCGCCGGAAAAGAATTTTGCAGATAATGGTGTGACCAATTTCAGCATTTCTGTTTCTCTGAGGTGCAAATGCATATCCAGCGGTGCGCGGAGAGTGAGGTCCATTTTGAAAGTATTCCTGTGAGCAGATGGATGAAAAATCCTTTTATGTATATAACTATATAAATCATTAAGATAAAGAATAGCTGAAATACTCAATGAATAACAGGATAAAGAATATTTCATGGTTGAAATGTAATTGCTGAGGTATTTTTATATTCATTCGATTGAACTAGGGAAATATCTTTTTGGATGTGCTACAACGTATGTCTTTGATGACAGGGCATGAGGGTTTATAGAAATCATGACACAAGAAGAAGCAGGGCAGAAAGAGTGTATCTGGATTTTCGGTGGGGGAAAATTTGGTTTACGGGCCGTTCACATGTTACTGCAGAAATATGTTTCGGCGAAGCTTGTGGTTGTAGATGCTCAGAAAATAGATGGATTGCCTGATTCAGTTGTTTTTGTAGAGGGTGATGCTGTGGAGTGGCTGGTGGAAAATCTACTACCGAATACACCGGTTACTAAGATAGTGCCTGCAGTTCCGTTGCATTTGGCTGCAAAGTGGCTTGAAATAAAACTCACACAGATGGGGATAGCTGTAAAGCCAATGGCGTTGCGCGATGAACTGCTCAGGAAATTACCAAACCCTTATCGACTTAGTACAAGTCAGGCTGCAATATCATACGCGGATGTTCTTTGTCCAGCCAACTGTGTTGAACCCGATGGCTATTGTACATCAACTGGAGAAAAACGGGATCTTGCTCTATACTGTCTGCTGAGTAACCTGCAGCATAGTTCCATTGAGCCGATCATTATTCCAAGTCGACAGTTTGCTGCTGGGGTCGGTGGTGTATATCCTGTTGATTTATGGAATCTGCTCAAGCGGGTTACCGTATCACCCAGGAGCCAGTTGATAATTGGTACGGCCTGTAAGTGTCATGGTATTATAGATGGCCTCATCCATGGATCTTCAGGCTGATCCTGTAGGTGCTAGAACCCTAGGGTATGATGCTGCTAACGTAACACACGCATTTATGGTAAAACTCATGAGCTTCTTTTACATGATTATACAGTTGAAGCGTGAATAATCTCAGGGATTTTGATAATTGCGCTGTTTTCTGATATACCTATCAATACTACAGGTGGTTGCAGTAATAGTTCAGCTATGTGTTTGGATCAATGCATTTCTGTTAATTTCTTGTCTCGGCTGATTGTGTTATGAAACATTTTTTTTATATCAACTGTGACGTTATTGTATATGCTTGAAATAGAAAGAACACACGAGGCTAATGATAGTGCCGGTACAGCTGTTGAGGAGGCTAGACGCCGCAGTCTGCTGAAAACCTTCCTCATCATATCAACCGTTCCACTTTTTGTTTTCTCAGTATTGGATTTCCAGGAAAAAAACTATATAGAGGCAGGCCTTGAGGTTGTTATAGGAATGTGGATGAGCCTCTGCCTGATCGTGGTTTTCAGGTCTACATATGTCAGGTGGATAGGTCATAGTATGGCCTTGATTTTTGGTGTTCTTTTTCTCTATCTTGCCGCCGATGGTGATATCAACGGATCAAAAGTGTTTTTTTGTTTTGTTTACCCTGTTTTTACCTTTTATTTACTTGGAATAGGTAGTGGGTTAGCGTGGAATGTTCTCTTTTTTGTGGGTCTCCTCGCTATACTTTTTAACCCCTTGGGGATTCATTTTCTCTATGATTATCCCATCGCAGCGGTTGTCCGGTTTATAGTAGCCTATCTTTTGGTTGCAGTTTTGAGTTATATATATGAAAAGGTTCGTAACCGTATTCAGCAAGATCTTGAGCGAGAGAAATCCAAACTGGCCAAGGCTCATGCAGCCATGGAAGATGCAAATGCCAGACTGCAATTAGCTAACAAAGAATCTCAAAAGCTTGCAGTGGAGGCAGAAAGGGCAAATCTGGCGAAAAGTGAATTCCTCGCTAATATGATCCACGAGATCCGAACACCAATGAATGGTGTTGTTGGTGTGATCAACCTACTACTGGACACAGAGCTCAGCGATAAACAGCGTGAGTTTGCCAAAATTATACAAAACAGCAGTGAATCCCTTATGGATATTATAAACGATATTCTGGATTTCTCTAAAATAGAAGCAGGTAAATTTTCCCTGGAATCCTACGATTTTAATTTACTGGTGGAGCTTGAGCATTTTGTTGATACCATAGCAATCAAAGCACATGAAAAAGGTCTTGAATTAGTATTTGCAATTGACAGGGATGTTCCAAAACATCTTATGGGGGATTGCGGCAGGCTACGTCAGATCCTGGTTAATCTCGTTGGTAATGCAATTAAGTTCACCGAGGAGGGAGAGGTTGTTCTTTATGCCAAAGTAGAGCATGAGGATGAGCAAAATGTGACACTTCATTTTTCTATTGTAGATTCAGGTATTGGTATTCCAGCGAATCGGCTTGACCGCCTGTTTAAATCATTTTCTCAAATTGACAGCACCGCTACACGGAACTATGGGGGCACAGGCCTTGGCCTGATGATTTCCAAAAGGCTGTCGGAAATGATGCATGGTAGAATCGGTGTGAGGAGTAGGGAAGGTGTTGGCTCAACATTCTGGTTCATTGCGAAATTTGAAAAGAGCAGTGTTTGTAATGAGACTCAGCTGATTGTTTCTCCTGCTATGCAGGCAACGCGTATACTGATAGTAGATGATAATGCAGCCTGTCGTTCCTCGATAGGCAACCAGCTGAAGTTCTGGAAGATCGATTTTGGGGAGGCCGAAAGTATTACCACGGCCATGGTATTGCTTACAACTTCTGCTGCCTCAGGAAATCCCTACAACATTGTTCTTGTTGATGCACCAATGGTTAATATGAACTGTAAACAGTTTGCTGATGAAATACATATCAACGAGGGACTCGAAAACACAGAAATTGTGCCGATGTATCCTCTTGGGGGCAGGGTGCCACCCGAGCATGTAACAAATTCTGCAGGTATGGTCTGGCTGACCAAACCTGTGAAACGGCTCAAATTGTATGAATCCATAGCGTCTGCCATCGGAGTAGAAGCTGAAAAGACAGTATTATCAAAGGTCGTCGGAAATAAATATGCTGCAATCGCTGATGCAGACGAGGACAACCGTAGAGATGCAGCCATACTGTTGGTTGAAGATAACCAGATAAATCAGTTCGTTGCGTTAAGCCTTCTGGCAAAGCTGGGATATGACGCTGAGGCCGTTTCAAATGGGCAGGAGGCGATTAATGCTATTAAAGCTAAAAGCTATGATCTGGTATTAATGGATTGTCAAATGCCTGTAATGAATGGCTATGAAGCCACTGCAATAATTCGAAGGTCTCCGCCTGATGTTTTGAATGCCAAAATTCCAATTATAGCAATGACAGCAAACGCAATTAAGGGTGATGAGATCAAGTGCAAGAAAGCAGGGATGGATGATTATATTACAAAACCTGTTGAACCGGAAAAACTCGCCGTGATCATTAACAAATGGCTGGTTGATCTTTAATTCCATTTGCTGGCTCGTGCCTGTGCAAGATAATTAAAAGATATTGCAACTGCTCCAGGCGGAATGGGTAGATATACCTGGAATTGTCTTTCGGCGTTAACTCCCGTATCAATGGTACGATACCCAGAGAAATAGATATCTTTCTTCGAAATAACTGTGCCCTCAGCATCCAGGAAGAGGACATAAACAGCCAATGAATCAAAATCCCACCTGTATTCGACTGTACCGGACAAAGACAGGTTGGCTTCTGTTCGAAAATAGCTGTAGGTTACGCCAAGTCCATCAAATTGAAAAATTCCAGATCCTTTACCAACTGCAACCAGCGTGATTCTATGGGCTTAGGCGACATTCTTCATAGTTCCCGCGCAGCCAAGCAGAATAAGAAATGACACTATTATCAGGTAGATGCTTCTGGATTTTCCGGAGAAATATGCGGTAATTGTGTTCATGAGTTTTCTCTGTTGTTTAGGGGTATCAGCCTTACAACAGAATAAACATGACAAAGAAAAAAACAGGAGAACCATGAGCAATGACTGAAAAGACTGCAAAGGCTGGGAGGCGTTCAAACCTGTGAAGAAAAAATGACCGTAACTATTTGCTATGCATTAGAAACTTTGTAAAGTCATCCTGCTGGACAGCAGGTGAAAAATAGTAGCCTTGGCCTAGATCGGCGCCGTGCTCCTTGAGGAATTCATACTGTTCCTCGGTTTCAATTCCCTCTGCCACTATTTTCATTCCAAGGCTGTGCCCCATTGCTATTATTGCTTTTATTATTTCTCGGTTATTCTGGAGAACAGTGGACCCCATTATAAATGATCTGTCAATTTTGATAATATCAACGGGAAAGGATACCAGGTAACTTAAAGAGGAGTATCCGGTGCCGAAATCATCAAGAGCTATTCTTATTTTCAGGTCTTTGATCTGCTCCATTATTTTGACTGTTTCCTGGGCATTCTGAATAAAAACATTTTCGGTAATCTCAACTTCCAGGTGTTTTGCCTCCAGATCGGCCTCCAGCAGCGCATCTCTGATTACCGCGATGATATTTTGATCAGTAAATTTATATGCAGATAGATTAACTGCAATTCTTAAGGGATCGAAGCCTGCTTCAATCCACTTCTTGTTTTGTCTGCAGGCTGTCTGAATAACCCATTTGTTGATATCGACAATGAGACCGGATTCTTCAGCTATTGGAATAAAGCGATCGGGAGATATAAAACCCTTTTGAGGGTGCAGCCAGCGCATTAATGCTTCGGCACCCACCACTTTGCGTGTCGCCAGGTCCAACTGGGGTTGGTAATAGAGTTGAAACTGGTTTTCTTTGAGTGCACTGTGTATCTCTTGTTCCAGGGTTAGCCTGTTAAGAACGGCTGCATTTAAGGATTCTTTATAGAACTGGTATTTGTTGCGTCCGGTTTCTTTTGCATGATACATTGCAGAATCGGCACGTTTGAGCAAGGTTTCAACATCTTCTCCATCTCCTGGATAGACGCTGATTCCTATGCTGGTGGTAATCGAGATTTTGTGTTCCTCAAGCTCATGCTGTGAAGGCATCGAATGCAGTATTTTCCTGGCGGCAACAGCAGCGTTTTCAGGCGTACGTATATCAGAAAGTAAAATAATAAATTCATCGCCACCCAGTCTGGCAATCAGGCTGTTGGACTCAGAGCTGGCAGGGCCGGTGATAGCATCACTTGCGCGGAGGAGATTACGTAGGGTTTCTGCCACATTTTTTAATAACAGATCGCCGACATGATGGCCGAAACTGTCGTTTACCCTCTTGAACTGATCAAGATCCAGAAAGAGAAGAGCAAAGCACTTTCCCTGCCGTTTTGAGCTGGCAATTTCATGCTTGAGTCTCTCCATAAAGAGCATTCTGTTGGCCAGCCCTGTGAGACCATCATAAAACGCAAGAAGACGTATCTCTTCTTCAGCATTTTTTAACTGGGTAACATCCTGGATGGCGCCCAGCATTGTGACAGCTTCTCCATTTTCGGAATACAATATTTCACTGTGATTAAGGATGTGACGCTGACTGCCGTTTGGCAGAGTGATTCTATAATTCAGGTTTAATGCACGGTGATGTAAAAATGCGTTTTCTATCTGATCCTTGATTGTGCTGTAATCTTTAGCAATAACAGACTGCCAGAATAATTGATAACCCACCTGGCTGCTGTCATCTTTCTGCCCAAGAATTCGGCTGGCCTCAGGCGAGCAGTAGAACTTGTTTGTCTGAAGATCAACTTCCCAGTTGCCGAGTTTCGCCAGTTCCTGAGTTGCAGCAAGTCGGTGCTGGCTTCTACTCAGCTCTTTAATAGCACGCCCGGCACGCAGCATGTACTTTCCACGATGGCCGAGCATAATCAGGTTAAGCGGTTTTGTAATGAAATCGTTGGCACCGGCTTCAAACGCACGTTCAATTGAATCAGTGTCATCAAGTCCGGTGACCATGAGGATTTGAACATATTTGCCACCGGGCTGCAGGCGGATTGCTGAGCAGGTCTCAAAGCCATCCATTTCCGGCATCATAACATCGAGGAGGACAAGGTCCGGCTGTTCAGCGCGGAAACAATTTACAGCCTCTCTGCCGTTTTGTGCTTCAATAGTTTTGAATCCCACTTTATTGAGGGCTGCGCACATTGATAAACGCAATGAAAGGTCATCATCAACAACAAGAGCCAGGGGTTCTTCCCGTTTATTTGTTAAGACAGTCATACTAGCTGGATCTCCTTTGCCAAAACGTTTTCTACGGCAACAAACTCAGCTTGTATCTCTTCTATGAGACTGTCAATTTCTCCTTTAGCTCCATTTTTACAGCGAGCTTCCAGTTCTTTACTCAGCTGCGCGAGCCTCATCGCTCCAACATTGGCACTGCTTGATTTCAGACTATGTGCGATATACTGAGTCTTTTCCGTGTCTGCGGAGACGCTTATCTCTTTGAGTTCCGCCATGAACGAGTTTGCACCCTGAAGGTATGCTTCAACCACCCTGGTCATGATGTCGGGCTGCCCTTTCACCTGCAGTTCGCGTAATTCAGAAAGGACTTTCAAATCTATAGGGGATGAGTCATCGTTCTGAACTGAGACCGCTGTATCTTTATTTGTCAAAAGGGATGTTGCAATAATATCGTCAGACTCTCTGTCGGACCATTTTATCAGAGCATTATACATATCAGCTTTTCTGAACGGTTTACCAATAAAATCATCCATACCACAGGCAATGCATTTTTCTCTGTCTCCAACAAGTGCATTTCCCGTCAGGGCAATAATAGGTACGCGACTGTCTAAACCTTCTCTCGCCTCTAAACGACGAATTTCCCGTGTTGACTCGTAGCCATCCATTACAGGCATCTGGCAGTCCATCAGAATAAGATCATACTTTCTAGTTTTTGAAGCTTCTACTGCTTCGTGACCGTTTTCAACAAGGGTTACTGCACAGCCTAATATTGCAAGCATACTGGAAACAACCTCTCTGTTTGTCTCAATATCCTCGGCAACGAGAATATTGAGGCCCAGTTTTTTTGCATGCTCTGTCTTTGAATCTGCTAGCGCGGGCACGACTCCTGGTGTTGTATCATCCCCGGTCAATGTTTGGAAAAGAGTAGTTAGTAGTTCAACGCGACTCACCGGCTTCATCAGAGCGGCGGATATGCCTTGCAGTTTTTTCGTATCAGTGTCACTGAGCACACCGGCAGAGGTCAGCATAATGACAGGTGTATGCGATATTGTGGCATCTTGCTGGATTTCCTGGAGAACTTCCGCGCTGCTCATTTCAGGCATTTTTGCGTCAAGGAGCAGTGCATCAAAAGGTTCATCCCCTTGCACAGCGCCCCTCAGCTGTATCAAACATTCGATACCGCTTATTGCTCCGCAGAACTGCATGCCCAAGGCGGCTGTGTATTTCTCCAGTACTTTTCGACTGCTGCTGTTATCATCAACAATAAGAATACGCTTGCCCAATAGATTTGCAGCGTGGACAGAGGAAGCTTCGGGCATGGCACCGGGGACTATTTCGAGTGAGACCTGGAAAAAAAACGTAGATCCTTTGTTTTGTTGGCTTTCAAAATTCAGGTTGCCACCCATGCGGTTAATAATCTCTTTTGAGATAACCAGTCCAAGCCCTGTTCCACCATATTTCCTGGTGGTGGAACCGTCAGCCTGCGTAAATGGTCTGAAGAGTGATTTCTGGGCGTCGGGTTGAATACCGATGCCGGTATCTTTAACGGAGACTTGCAGAAGAGCCAATTGATCAGCAACAATTTTGGTTGCTGCCTCGATAACAACTTCACCCGTCTCTGTAAACTTAATTGCATTAGCGACAAGGTTGGTAAGCACCTGGCGGAGACGGGTAGGGTCACCCTTGAGGATGATACTGCTCTCGGCCGGAACATTAACAACAAGTTCAAGATTTTTTGCATGAGCCCGTGTTGCAAGCATCTGAGCAACACCCTCAATCAGTGCCTGAAAGTCAAAGGCGATGTTTTCCAGTTCAAGCTTACCTGCTTCGATTTTAGAAAAATCAAGAATATCATTAATAATTGATAATAAGCTGTCGCCTGAACTTTTAATTATTTCAGTAAACCTACGCTGCTCCTCGGCTAGAGGAGTGTCCTGCAGCAGTTCGGTCATACCCAGAATTCCGTTCATTGGGGTGCGTATTTCATGGCTCATATTTGCCAGAAATTCACTTTTGGCCTGATTGGCCGCTTCCGCCGCCTCCTTAGCCGAGACGAGATCTTTTGTACGCTCCTCCACCTGGTCTTCAAGGTGCTCGTCACGTTGTTGGATCTGGCTTAGCATATCGTTAAAGCCATGGGCTAGCTGACCAAATTCATCGTCTGTCTCTACGGGGGTCCTGATATTGTATTCCTTCTTCAGTGAAATCTCCCGCATTGTCTCGAGTAGCCTGAATACAGGCTGGACCACTATACCGAGAAGACGTGTTGAGAGCAGCATGGCGATAAGCAGACCAAGAAGCAGCGTGCCTCCCATCAAT
>Ga0316201_10002105_pt1 | contig 14002 bp, 7 predicted proteins | sample CS6wburrow_MG_FD_204516 | JGI IMG/M metagenome (GOLD analysis project Ga0316201, IMG submission 204516) | Coastal sediment microbial communities from Delaware Bay, Delaware, United States - CS-6 worm burrow | ecosystem: Environmental > Aquatic > Marine > Coastal > Sediment | place: USA: Delaware... | reverse complement strand
CTTCGGCTGGAAACATCCTGACCAGTCGCAGAACGCTGTTCTGAATAAGGTGGATACTGGTCGACTCCAGGGGCTCCAGGAAACCACTGGACAAGCCCACCGCCACGCAGTTCTTGACCCACTGCTGGACACGCCGTCCTGTGCGAAACTTGATGACGCGGGCCTCATTGATCGGTTTGCCTTCGATATTGTTCAACAAGGCCTTCTTCGCCTCATCGTCAGAGAGATACTCACTGGAGTAAACCAGGCCATTGCCGACCCGGTTCTGCAGGGGAATTTTCCATTGCCAGCCACAGGTACGCGCAGTAGACCGGGTATAGGGGGCTGGAGGTGAAACCAACTCTGTCTGCACTGCAACAGCGCTGTTGTTACGCAGCCAGTGCGACCAGTCTTCCCATTCCGTTTTCAGTGCCTGCTGGATCAACAAACCACGAAATCCCGAGCAGTCAATAAACAGGTCGCCCACAATCTGTTCACCCGATTCCAGCTGAACCGACTGGATAAAGCCGGATTGTCCATGCACATTTACATCGACGACCTTGCCCTCGACACGATTTACACCGTGCGCCTCGCTGATTTTTCGAAGTAATTTTGCATACAGGCTGGCGTCGAAGTGATAGGCATATTGCGGCTGTGGCTCGGAGGCGAGGGTGAATTTACCCGCCTGTGCCATCGATGCCTCCAGGCTGAAGGTTCGCAACGCATGCGTCTCACCCTGCCGGCGAGCCTTGAGCCAGTAGTGATGAAACTGTGCCGCCCAGGCCTCGACCCCCGGTGAGCCGAACGGGTGAAAATAGCTTTCCCCCAAACGGCCCCAGTTTTCGAATTCGATCCCGAGTTTATAGGTACCGTTGACGGCACTAATAAAATCTTTCTCTTCCAGTTCAAGCAGGGCGTGGAAAGACTTGATCACGGGAATGACCGCCTCACCCACGCCGACTGTACCGATGTCATCCGACTCAACCAGGGTGATGTCGATGGTTTCACCAAGACTCTTGGCCAGCCCGGAGGCCGCCATCCAACCGGCAGTGCCGCCGCCCACGATTACAACACGCCTGATCCGGCTCATCGCTCCCACCTGTTTGTTACTGACGTGAAATTCATAATTTACTTGTTCAGCTTATTGCGCAGCATCATGCGAATTCTTCGTGCGGAGTTCGCATCGAGCGGGTCGAGCACCCCCCGCCGCCCTTCGGGGATGTGTGCAGCCAATTGTTCATCCGGATCGAATATATAGTGATCAAAGAACGACCGCCAGGCTTTACGTTGTGGGGCCGGTAACTCACGAATACTCAGGATGGCGTGTAAAAGGGCGTCCAACGGCGCCCCAAGATAGGCGGGCACTGGATGCCACCAGTGATTGATCAGGATGTTCAGCTTCTCCAGTCCCTCGACGTGATGCCACCAGGTACTCGGGATATACACGGCATCACCGGGTTCGAGCACGGCTGTACGGGCATGTTTTATTGCTTCTGCAAAACGCGGAAAACGCTCAAAATCCGGCCGCTCGAAGTCAACCATGCTGACCGGTTGACCAGCGGGGGTAAAGTCGATCGGCCCTACGTACAGGTTTGCGATCTGCTCTGGTGGAAACAGGATAAACCGCCTCCTTCCGGTGACTACGACCGCTATGTTTTCAAGCACATCGTAATGGGCGGCCACCCGGTGCCTGTTACCCAGCCAGATTCGCACGGTGGGCTGGATATCGGGAAGCTCGAGGTGGTTATCGGCTGCAAACCCCGGCATGCAGTATTCGGTTTCTGTCGAGCCCATGTAGATGGTGGGTGGGCAGGCATCATGTTCATGTTGTTCAAGATCGTCGAGGACCGCCGTCATCCGGGTTTCCACCTGCTCGAAATTCATGGACGCCAGGTCATCACTGTAAAACACACGGCCCTCGTTATCGGGTGCGCCCCTGCTGGCGTACACGGGCACATCGGCGGCAAAGCCATGCAGGTAGTTGAGCACTGCGCTGTTCGATATATTTGCCTTTTGAACCAACGCCCACTGCGAAGCGAGTCCGCGAATGACAAAGGGCTCATCCGTCGCGGCCACCACGTCCAGCGGCTGTTGCGCCGGCCCCATGTCCCGCTCGATGATCGGGGCCATTGAGGCCAGGACATCAGTGGAAGTCATTTCGACGTCTCATGTACCGGCCACGCCCTGCGACTTCAACAGCGCATTTTTGCGATCAATCAATTTTCGAAAATTCGGCAGGGAAGCGAGCATCATGTAAATACTTTGCAAAAGGCCTTGTTGGTGAAGCGTTTCGAGTGCATCGCCATTTAGTTTTTTCAAACGATCCTCATTGATAATGTGTAAGCCCGTAAGCGTGTGCTTTTCTCCGTTCGCCAGGGTAAATTCCATGCTGGACGACTCGACCAAATCAAGGCCAACCAGTAGCTTGGAAAAAACCTGGTTGATCTCGTTGCCCTGGTGGATGGCCATCAGCACGGAGCTGATACGCTCGAGCAGCGGGCTTTCACCACCATGCGTCAGAAACACCGGCTCCCCCTCCGTCATACTAATTTTCGGATGATCCATATCGATATGAACCACTGGCTGGCGTTGTGGTACACCGGACTCCATGGTTTCCTGGAAACCGACCAAAAATGGCTGGCGCTCGATGGCCAGGGGTATGTACAAGGCATCCCAACCATGCGGACTAAGGAAAAGGTTTTCGTCTTTGGAAAGTCCCAACAACACCACGGGCTCGAAATGACCGGTCTCCTTGTTGCGCGTAAGCACTATAGGGTACTCCATCTGCAACTCGCTGAACTCTACGGGAAACACCCGGACCGTGCTGATATCGAACCCCTGGCCAGTGTGATACCCGGGTAAAATCTTCAGTTCCTTGTGCGTTATATTGTCGAGTAGAGCGTGGTTTGTCATTGCATATTCCGATTAATTCCCCAGGCGGTCAGAACCGGCCCGGTGTGAGTATTAAACCGTCTAGGCTTGCCGGCAGATATTGTTCAGCAAGCTCCGGTTACTGGGAAGGCCACTTATGATCCGCGTTGCAGTGTCATGATTATCAACGAAAAACCGCTGAGCTGCATTGGAAGAGGCCTGGTAACGCGCGTTCCTTCTGACCTGTGTGTCATAGCCCATACCATACAACACGTATTGATAGCTTGCAGCGGAGAATATCTCATCCTGGTAGGGAAAATCAGTCAGCCAGGGCGCCCGGTGCTTCCAAAGCTCCAGGCGTTCAGCGAGGCTGTCAGAAATGCCCTCCGGTTGCCGGTTATCGACCCAGAACTCCGAATCATCCCGCTCACTGAGCAGGTAATGGAGCTTCAGGAAATCGATAATCCGGTCCCAGCGGTAACCGAACAGCTTGTTGTAACGTTTTGACACCAGGGCCATGCTGGTTCGGTCGGCCGGGCATTCCTCGACGATGAACTGCCCGGCGAGTTCGATCATGACCAGCGCACTGGCTTCCAATGGTTCGAGGAACCCTGCTGACATTCCTACGGCGACACAATTCCTGTGCCAGAATTGTTCACGGTGCCCGGGTTTAAAGTTGATCTTGCGGGGTTCAAGCGATTCAATCTCAGGCCCCCGGTTGGCTGCAACATACTGCCGTAAGACCTCAAATGCCGCTTCGTCATCTGTATGGGCGCTGGAGTAGGTATAGCCAACCCCGCGTCTTGACTGCAGACCGATATCCCAGATCCAGCCCGCTGATCTCGCCGTGGAGGTCGTCTGCGACGCAATCGGTGCCTCCGCCCCGGCATACGGCACCTGGACGGCCAGCGCTGTATCATTAAAAAGCGAGTCGGCCCTACTGATAAAGGGAATGCCATAATGATCGCCCAATAACAAGGAACGCAGGCCGGTGCAATCGATGAACAGATCCCCTTCGATTTCCATGCCACCCTCGGTGCTCAATGACCGGATGTCAGCGTCAGGAGAACCATTGATTTTGATAATGTGATCGCGGATATGGTTGACGCCGAGTCGTTGCGTGCAGTGTTTCTGCAGCAGTCCGGCGAATTGACCGGCGTCCAGGTGATAACCATAGTTGGCCACAAATGCATAATCAGGGGTCGCCAATTGCTTTGGCGCCAGGTTGCGATCGCAAAGATGTCCCTGGGTGCTCACGGCATCGACAAAACTGACCCGGTCCTTCTGCTCCTGCCAGTAGCTTGCCAGGTTCAGCTCACCATAACCGGCAGGCACACTGAACGGGTGATAGTAATACTCGTCTTCATTTCCCGATGACCAGGCTACGAATTTCGTACCCTGTTTGAACGAGGCCGAGCAGCGGCTGAGAAATTCCGTCTCCGTGATACCGATCTTTTTAAGGGTGATCCGCATGGTCGGCCAGGTGCCTTCGCCGACACCGATGGTTTTCACATCCGGTGACTCGACCAGCGTAATTTCGACGGGTGCGTCTGAATCTCCAGTCAATTGACTGGCCAGCAGCCCGGCCGTGAGCCAGCCGGCGCTACCGCCGCCTACGATGACAATCTTGCTGACAGAATCACTCATGTTCAGGTCTGTTGATCTCAAAAAAAAGCCGCTGTAATTACAGCGGCTTCATCATAATCGCTAATATTTGCTATTAAAAGCGATAGCTGGCGCCGATGGCGTATCGAGCACCCCATTGGTTACCGCGCAAGAACATTTCCGGGTAACGGGCGTAGGTTCTCTGGGTCTCGTTGTTGAGGTTATAGCCCTCTACGAATACCGTCCAGCTGTCGTTCACATACCAGGTAAAGTTAGCATCAACCTGGGAGTAAGCTTCGGTGAACACAGGTGATCCGTTGTTGACACCGCCATTATAGAACTCATCGCGCCAGTTATAGAGGAGCCGGGCGGCGAATGTGTCATTCTCGTAGAACACCTGGAAGTTGGCACTGTCACTCAGACCACCGAGGGCGAAAAACCTGCCATCGACTTCACGATCCACGTCGACATCACCACCCACAAAAGTGGCGTTGGCTATGACGCCAAACCCTGAGTCGCCAAACAGGTGCTGCACCTGGAGTTCCCAACCATGCAGTTTGCCTCTCTCGCCATTGGTGACGGTGGAGGCTTCAAATACGGCCAGGGGGTCACCAGGCAGGTCCGAGAGGAACGTACCAGGCTCGTTACCCAAAATTATGTTCATGCGTTCGAAGACATTCGTATCGGTCGCAACAATACCTTCCTCGGCCAGCTGTCGACGCGCCTCTTCAGCGGTTGGTCCGATGTAAGCATCGGTCAAGCCCAGATCCGCATAAGTACGATCAACCGTCGTGTTGACGAGAAAGTTGTCCACGATCTTGTAGTAGTAACCAACCGACACGTAACTGCCCGGTGCGTAGTACCACTCCAGTGAAAGATCGAAGTTATCCGAAACATAGGGTTCCAGCTCGGGGTTACCGACGGTCACGTTGCGGCTGCCCACCTTGGGGTTGCCGACAAAGTTTCGGGTTGAACTCATGTCACCAATCGGTGGCCGGGCGATAGACCGGCTGTATGAAAACCGGCCGATCAGGTCTTCTTTAAACGACATGTCGATATCCAGGCTGGGCAGGAAGTACTCCGAGGTTCCACCACCCTGGGAAGGGGTCTGTTCGGGGGCAAACTCGTATGTCCACTCGTTGCCACCGATCCATACCAGCGCCGTGGCGGGGGTTTCCAGGCCTCTGGACTTGACCTTGGCTTTCTCGTACCGGACACCGGCCCTGGCAGTGACTGGCATACCGTTAAAATCGTCTGCAAATGTGAACTGCAAGAAGGCGGCGGTCACTTTTTCTGACAGTGTCGACCCACCATCTACGGGCCCCGGCCAAAAACGCCCGCGGCCATCATCCTGGAAGTCGGCGGGCCAGCTCGGCCAGTAGCAGCAACCCGCAAGGGCCACGTCATTACCACCCACCGTCTCGTAACCGTCAACAATGGCGTCAAACGGTGCCGTCCAGTACCAATCGATGGGGTAGCCGCCGGAGTTGCCGAAGTCGCCCAGCAGGCTTCCATATTCCTCCCGTGTAAATGTGCTGTCATCCCACCAGGTATTCGAGGTCAGCCAGAAACCAGCCGGTAATTGCCCTGAATAGGCATTCTCGGTTTTAAAATCCTGCTTGGTCCTGGAGAAGCCGAATTCAATATTTTGCAGGGCGCCACCATCTCCTTCCCAGATACCATCGAGCTGGATTTGCTTGATTTCGTTGTCGGTGCTGTCGTCGAACGCCTGGCCAAACAATGAACCGATATCGCTGGCAAACAGCTCATCCTGCAATTCGCCGGTGGGTGAAATAAAGCCCATATCAAAGACTGGGATGCCGCCGCCGTAGTAATTCGCGCTCTTGGTCGTGATATTGGCAGCACCACAATCCGGTGGGAAGTCAGGGTTGCCCCGACACCAGGGAGCATCAAAAGAGTTACCAATGATCACGTTCGCACTGCTTCCCGGCAGGCTACCCAGGCCTGCGCCTCTAAATTTCGAAGTCGAATCGTGGTAGTCCAGGTTAAAGGTCAGGGAGTCGGTCGCCTGCCAGTCCAGGTTAATACCCCAGGAGTTTAGTTTTTTCTTGGTATGGTCGCGGCCGACTCCAGTAGCATAGTCGCCGCCGGCTTCAGTTACCTGGGTAAAAACACCACGCTCGTTGATGTTGCCGTTAACCGCCGAGCCGCCGGCCAGGAACCAGATACCGAAACCGTTTGAATTCTTGGTAAATTCGGTCTGGGCATACGTGTAGTCCAGCGTTGCGGTGAAGGTATCGGTCGGTGCCCACTGCAAGGCAACCTGGGCGTTGGTCCGTTCACGTTCATTATCGGCAAAGCCGTAACCGGCATCCTGTGGGTACCAGGTTCTGCCATCGGTGCGCTGGCTGTTGTTGATAATTGTAGCCTGCTCGCCTACTTCCCTGTTCTCGAACCACTGTGCTACGTGTGCTTCTTCCTCACGGTTTTCGCGTTTGGAATAGGACCCCGATACCAGGATACCAAACGTGTCGTCCGCAAAGGTCTGGCTATACAGGCCGGACACTTCCGGTGTCCATTTATTCAGGTCACTTGAACCCGGGACCGAAGTCTCGTGGAGTGCTTTGGCGGTTATAACACCCCTATGACCCGGGGTATTGAGCGGACGGGAGGTGAGCAGGTTGACCGTGGCGCCAATACCACCCGTAGGCAGACCGGCACGCGATGTCTTGAAGACCTCGACCGCACTGACACCTTCTGTCGCGACGTCCAGGAAATCGAAAGATCGTTCACCGGCATTCGGCATTGAGCGACCGTTGAGCAGGGTCAGGTTAAATTCGGGGCCGAGGCCACGAACAGTAATTTTTGAACCTTCACCATTGAAGCGGTCAATAGACACACCGGGAATACGTTGCAACGCTTCCGCGAGGTTTGTATCCGGAAAATCACCGAAGTCTTCAGCCGTGATGGCGTCAACGACACCGATCGCATCCCTTTTCCGGTCCATCGAGGCTATCAGGCTCTTGCGTACACCGGTTACGATGACTTCTTCGACAAAGCCTTCATCCTCGTTAACTTCCGCTTCAGTTTCCTGCGCCATGATGGGCTGGAACGAAAATGCGCCAAGTGCAAGCGCGATGCTCGCTGATAATGTTGACCTACGGTAATTTCTGTTCTTCACTCTGTGTGCTCCCACTGCTGTCTGTGCCACCCGAATAATTAGAATCTTGAATAATTAAAATGCAATTAGTAAGCGCTTACATTTTGACTTTCAGCATATCAAATGTAAGCGCTTACTTCAAAGGTAGCGTATTTTTAGTCGGTCCGTCAACCCTTTATTACTACGAGATTTCGCGTCAATTTCAGCCACAGAGGTCTGTGCGCGCCAATAACGGATCATTGTTTATGTAAGTGCTTACATTGTTTTTGCTTAGTTGTCCGACTGTCTCGACAAGGTAAAGAGCTGGAAGGGTAGCCTTGTGATTAACCGTTTCACCTGGTGATCAAGTTCCCAGTAGCAGGCACCTGGGGTAAAGCACGTGGTGGTATTGATGAAAGCCAGTTTCCGCGAAGCCTGCCGACTGATTATATGCGTGTATACCAAACCCGGGATTGAAGCACGAACGTATGTGGGCGGCTTGCAGATGACAGCAGCTAAAAATAATTATGTTTCTAACCCCTGTAAAATTTTTTGTAATTTCTGTCATCAGGCGATAGTATGTAACCGCTTACATTCTATCGGTGACCAATCCCAATGGCGACAATCTATGAAGTATCAGCGCTTGCGGGTGTTTCGCTGGCGACCGTTTCCCGAGTCATAAATAACAGCGGCAAGGTCACCGAAAAAACCCGCCAGAAAGTTCTATCCGCCATCAAGCAACTCGACTACAGACCCAACTCCATGGCACAGTCCCTGGCGTCAAAGCGCTCCAATAGCGTAGGCGTTCTGATTCCAGAGTTATACGGTCCTTATTTTGGTGATTTACTGAGCAGTATCGAGACTGCGCTGCATGGCGCTGGAAAACGCGTCATCGTCACGGCCGGTCACAGCGATGAATCCAAGGAAAAAGACTGCATCGATTTCCTCCTGGGTAGCAGTTGTGATGCGTTAATTTTACACGTGCACGCTGTTTCACCAGATTATATTGTCAAGGTAAGCCAGGGCTCAGTAGCCGTGATTCTGCTCAATGGTTTCATTGAAGAAATGGCGGATAGGTGCTTCAACGTGGACAACGAATACGGTGGTTATGTGGCGACAAAGTCACTGGTGGATCGCGGGCACAGCGACCTGGCCTATATCTCCGGACCGGTTTGGAAGACCGACTCGTTCAAACGCCTCGCCGGTCACAAGCGTGCCCTGCAGGAATCGGGTCTTGAGCCAGACAGTCGATTGATCATTGAAGGTGACTTCGAAGAAGCCAGCGGCCGGGCGGCCATGATCCAACTACTAGACCAGGGTGTCGCATTTACCGGGGTCGTTTGCGCCAATGATGAAATGGCTGCCGGCGCCATGGACGCAGCACGTGAAAACGGTCTGACCATCCCGGGTGATATTTCTATCATCGGGTACGATGATGTCTATTTCACCCGTTATCTCAACCCAAAACTCTCGTCAATTGGTGTCCATACCAGTGAAATGGGGCAGATGGCCGCACGTTGCGTTCTTAAATGCGCCTATGACCAGCCCGAACTCGAAATCCAAAACAGCTTCAAGCCGTATCCGGTTTTACGGGAATCAGTAAACAGCAGGTAAACTCTATGACACCTAATACACGCTACACCATCCGGGTGGCGCTCATCGTCGCTCTCGGCGGCTTTCTGATGGGCTTCGATGCCTCCGTTATATCAGGTGTAGTGGGTTTTATCGGACCGGAGTTTGAGCTGACCAAAATCCAGGTGGGCTGGGCCGTTGCCTCGCTGACACTGACATCGACGCTTGCAATGATGACAGCAGGACCCGTCAGCGACCGCTTTGGACGTAAACCGGTGCTGAAAGTGGCCGCATTGTTATTTACCCTCTCTGCGATCGCCTCGGCCATCGCACCGGATTACCTGACCCTGGTGTGTGCACGCATGCTGGGTGGTTTCGGTGTCGGAGCGGCACTGATCATCGCACCCATGTATATCGCCGAGATAGCACCGGCCGGTCTGCGTGGCCGGATGGTTTCATTCAACCAATTGAATATCGTAATCGGTATTTCGGTTGCATATTTCAGCAATTTCCTGATCCTGAGTCTTGGTCAGTCCGACCTTGCCTGGGCCCAAACACTGCGGTTGGGGGAATGGAACTGGCGCTGGATGCTGGGTGTAGAGGCCTTGCCGGCCATTGTCTATTTCTTTGCCCTTTTTTCCGTGCCGGAAAGTCCACGTTGGCTGATCATGCGTGGCAAGGCTGCGGAAGCATTGCAGATTTTCACCCGTGTAAGCGGTAAGGTACAAGCTGAAGCTGATATTAAAACCGTGCAGGATTCGCTGGATGCCGAAGCTCACCTCGAAAAAGGTACCCTCAAGGAGCTGTTTCTACCTGCAATGCGCCTGGTTTTGACCATAGGCGTTGTCATAGCCATCCTGCAGCAAATTACCGGTATCAATTCCGTTTTCTTTTATGCACCGATGATTTTCGAACAATCCGGTATCGGTACCGATGCCGCGTTTATGCAGGCGGTGCTGGTTGGAATCGTGAACCTGGTCGCCACGGTCGTGGCCATATTATTGATCGACAAACTGGGGCGGCGCCCGCTGATGATCTCCGGTCTTGTCATCATCGCAAGCAGTATGCTACTCCTCGCCTACAGCTTCTACTCGGCAAGTTATGGGCCCGGCGGTGAGCTAGTCGACATGAATCCAACCCTGGTTCTGATCGGAATCCTCAGCTTTGTAGCCGGTTTTGGTATTTCCCTCGGGCCGGTTATGTGGGTGCTGTTTTCCGAATTGTTCCCCAACCGTGTCAGGGGTATTGCCATATCATTCTGTGGACTTATCAATTCCAGTGTCAGCTTCATCGTGCAACTGGTTTTTCCCTGGGAGCTTGAGAATTTCGGTCCTTCAACCACCTTCCTGATCTATGGTTCCTTCGCCATCGTCGGGTTGATCTTCGTGATGAAAATACTGCCTGAGACAAAGGGCCGGAGCCTTGAGGAGCTCCAGGTCGAACTGGTCACCAACAAATAGAGAGATTTATAAATGCCTTACGTAAAGACAACAATACTGTTTCTTGTTTTATTGTTTTCCTCGTTTTTTGGATTACCCGTTCACGCGAAAGCAATACCGGTAGAGGTTGTCGAGACGAATGGCCGATACCAGCTAACCCGCGGCGGTGAGCCCTATGAAATCAAGGGTGCAGGTCTCGAGTTCGGAGATCTGGGTGTGTTCGCCTCGCATGGGGGTAATTCAATCCGTACCTGGAGTACAGAAAACCCCAGGATCACCGCTCTTGAAGTGCTTGATAATGCGGCAAAACATGGCGTTACGGTGTCCATGTGCATCGAAATCGGTCGCGAGCGCTGGGGCTTCGATTATGACGATGAGACAGCCGTTGCAAAACAACTGGAATTTGCCCGTAATGAGGTTTTGAAATACAAGGATCACCCTGCCCTGCTCACCTGGATCATCGGTAACGAGATCAACCACGATTTCAAGAACCCCAAATTCCTTGATGCCATAAATGACATATCGAAAATGATCCATGAACTGGACAGGAATCATCCGACTACGACGGCACTGGCCGGTTTCAATGCAAAGCTTGCCGGGCTCGTTCAGACACGCGCACCTGACCTTGATTTTATCAGTATTCAAATGTACGGCGACCTGGTCAACTTGCCCCGCTACATCCGCGAAATCGGATTCGAGGACCCCTACATGGTCACCGAATGGGGTTCAATCGGACACTGGGAAGTTGGCAAAACGTCATGGGGCGCACCCATTGAGCTCAACAGCAGCGAAAAGGCCGCGAATTATCTTAAAAGCCACAAAATAGCAATCGCCTCAGACCCGGATCAATTATTGGGTTCATACGTGTTCCTATGGGGCCAGAAGCAGGAACGTACACCAACCTGGTATGGCATGTTTTTACCGGATGGCTCGAAAACAGAGACTATCGATGTCATGCACTACCTATGGAATGATGCGTGGCCGGACAACCGCTCTCCTCAGATCAAATCCATGTCGCTTGACTCAAAATCAGCGACAAAAAATATTACGATAAAATCGGGCCAACACTATAAAGCCCGGATTAAGGCCAATGACCCGGATGGTGACAAGCTGAACTATCACTGGGAAATCATGGCAGAAAGCAAAGCCACACAGGAAGGTGGCGACAAGGAAGAGATACCGGAAAGATACGACGGTCTGATTAAAGACGCCAGTGCAGAGAAAATTGTCCTGGAAGCACCTGCACAGCCCGGTGCCTATCGTCTGTTTGTTTATGTTCGTGACGGCCAGGGACATGCCGGTCACGCCAATATCCCATTCATGGTGGTGAAATAATGACTGATATCTATTGGGGCAACTCACCGGTCAAACGGGCCATGGAAGGTGGTGATGGTGAGCTTGTCGTTCGTGACGGAGAGGTCTTCTACAAGATTTCGAACTATCAAACAATGCCGGCCTTTTTCATGTCGATCGTCAGTGGTTACGACCACTGGATGTATGTATCAAGCTCAGGTGGACTGACCTGCGGACGGGGAAATCCGGAGAGCTCACTTTTCCCCTACTATACCGACGACAAGATTCACGATGCGGCTTCAACCACTGGTCCGCAGACAATTTTCCTGGTGAATAAGGACGCAAGGACATACCTCTGGAAACCCTTTTGCCAGGACACCAACGTTTATCAGATTGAACGTAATCTTTATAAAAATAAGATTTCCAACAAACTGATATTTGAAGAGATAAATCATGATCTTGGCCTGGTCTTTTCATATGGTTGGTCGAGTAGTGACCGGTATGGTTTTGTAATGAGTTCAACACTTCTCAATACCGGCAAAACCGGGCTTGAAGTCTCCGTACTTAGTGGCCTGAGGAACCTGCTTCCCTTTGGTGTAACAAGCCAGTTACAAACCGGATTGAGTACACTGGTAGATGCTTACAAGCAGGCGGAAGCCTTCCAGGATCAGACTGCAGCCGTTTATACGATGAGCTCAATTCTGACCGACCAGGCTGAACCCAGTGAAGCCTTGAAAGCAACGGCGGTTTGGAGCATCGGTTTGGAAAGTCCGAGCTTGCTATTGTCAGAAGACCAGGTTGATTTATTTTGCAACGGAACGCCGTTGAATGATGAGTTCTTCAGCAAAGGTAAACGCGGTGCTTTCTATGTCCAGTCCGGTTTTGTAATTCCTCCGGATCAAACAACGTGTTGGAAAATTCTGGCCGATATCAACCAGGGCCCAACGGAAATTGCCGAACTCCTCGATTCCATTGACCAAGGTATTTCACCACTCAGCATCGAGGAGAACATCGAAGCCGGTTCAGAACGCTTGCTGCAATTGGTGGGGAGTGCGGATGGCTGTCAACTTTCATCTGATGAGCTGACTACCGTACGGCATTTTACCAATACGCTTTTCAACATCATGCGAGGTGGTACTTTTTATGATGAGTACCGTTTTCCTTTCAGTGATTTCCTCCACTTTACTGGTGTTTGGAACAGACCATTAAAGAAAAAGTTTGAGGCCCTGTTTAGCTCACATGGTAAAGACCAAACACTGGATTCACTGCGGGTCCTTGCGGAGAAAAGCGGTGACGCAGACATGCAGCGTCTCGTGCTCGAGTACCTGCCCCTGATCTTCAGCCGACGTCACGGTGACCCCAGCCGTCCCTGGAACCAGTTTTCCATCGATATCAGGAACACAGATGGTTCTGACAAGCTCCACTTCCAGGGCAACTGGCGTGATATTTTCCAAAACTGGGAAGCCCTGGCTGCTTCCTATCCGGAGTTTGTCGAGAGTTTCATAAGCAAGTTTGTAAACGCCTCAACGGCCGACGGTTATAACCCCTACCGAATAACAAAAGATGGCTTTGAGTGGGAGGAATTACACCCCGATAACCCCTGGTCGAACATTGGCTATTGGGGTGATCACCAGGTCAATTACCTGCTTAAACTGATCGAATTTTCGGACCAGTACCATCCTGGCAAAGTCGCAGATTACCTCGGCCGCGAGATTTTTGTCTACGCCGATGTGCCCTACCGAATCAGGGACTACCCGTCGCTTCTGAGCGACCCGACCAACAGTGTGACCTATGATGAAACCAGGGCCCGGCTTATCGCCGAGCGTTGCGCGCAAACCGGCAGTGACGGCAAGTTGCTTCGCCTGTCAAATGGTTCAATCTGCAGGGTCAACCTGCTGGAAAAACTGCTCCTGACGACCTTAACCAAGCTGGGCAACCTTGTACCGGGCGGTGGTATCTGGATGAACACCCGTCGCCCCGAGTGGAATGACGCCAACAACGCACTCGTTGGCTATGGTTTATCCATGGTAACGCTATGTTACTTGCGCCGCTTCATGGTCTTGCTGGAACATTTGCTGAGAACAGATTCCACAGAAACCTATTCGGTTTCAATAGAAGTGCTCACTCTATTTGATGCTATCCA
>Ga0316201_10002104_pt1 | contig 14002 bp, 7 predicted proteins | sample CS6wburrow_MG_FD_204516 | JGI IMG/M metagenome (GOLD analysis project Ga0316201, IMG submission 204516) | Coastal sediment microbial communities from Delaware Bay, Delaware, United States - CS-6 worm burrow | ecosystem: Environmental > Aquatic > Marine > Coastal > Sediment | place: USA: Delaware... | reverse complement strand
AATGAACACGATGACGCTGAGGCGTGTATCGGTTATCCACAGGGCCAGTGCAACACCAACGGCGGCCAGTGGAATTGAAAAAAGAATGACGAAAGGATGCAGCAGCGACTCAAACTGGGAAGCCATTACCAGGTAAACAAGAATAACTGCAAGGCCCAGCGCAAATAACAGGGACTTGAAAGATGCGTCCATTTCCTCGCTTTGCCCCTTGATAAACATCGTCAGGCCATACGGCAATTTCATACCGGCCAAAAGAGACTCGACCTCCAGGATCGCGCTGCCGAGGTCACCCTGGGCGAGGTTGGCCTGTACGAGTGCCAGACGCTCCTGATCACCCCGGCGAATTTCCGCCGGACCCTCTGCGACCCGGATTTCGGCGACGGAAGACAAGGGTACCGGAAACTCACTCTCCGGATTGATTATGAGTTGCCGCACGGCGGCGATGGACTGCCGTTCACCCTCGGAGACTCGAACCAGCACGTCAACCTTGCGGTCACGCCAACTGAAGCGGGTGGCAACCCTGCCGCGTATTTTTCCAACCACCTGGTCAGATAACTGCTTCACGGTCAGCCCGAGTGCTGCGGCCCGTTCCTGGTCGAAGTAAATCTGGATCTCAGGGTGCCCGCGTTCGACGCTGGATTCCACGTCTGCAAAAGTCCTCGATGTCCTCAGGCGTCTTAAGACCTCGTCACTCGCGAGACGTAGCGAACCCAGGTCGTAACCCTGGATTTCAATTTCCAGTGGCTTGTCAAAACTCAGTAACTCGGGCGATGAAAAGTTTGCATCCAGACCGGCGATATCACCGACCCGGGTCCTGAGCTTGCCAATCACCCTTTGCTGGTCATCCATACCAGCCTCCGGTTTCATTACCACCAGCATCCGGGCGATGTTTTCTCCGCTTTCTGTCGGGTTGGCGTCGATCCGGTTACCGGAACCCGCCACACCGTAAACATAATTCACAGCGGGGTCCGCAGCCGCCATTCGCTGCAACTCTCCCTCGATTCTGTCGGTTTCTTCCAGTGGTGTGCCCGGCGCCGCCTCGAGCATGACGTTGAAGCGTCCCTGCTCCAGTTGGGGCACCAGTTCCGTGCCGGTACGCTGCAACAGCAACACCGAAAGAAACAGCATAACGGTTGCTATAAAAAGGGTCAGGAAACGGTGAGAAAGTGCGTGGTCAAGCAGGTAGTCGTAGACGCTGGCAAACCAGAGACCCACCCGTTTGCTGATACCGGTGGCCCCCACTGATTGTTGACCGCGAACCGAAGCCATCATCGGTATCAGGGTCATCGCAACCCCGAGGGAGATGGCCAGCGCAAAAGTTACGGTCAGGGCCTGGTCACGGAAAAGCTGACCCGCGATACCTTCGACGAAGGCCAGCGGCAGAAATACGGCAATGGTGGTCAGGGTCGCGGCAATGACAGCACCGCCGACTTCGCTGGCACCTTTTATCGCCGCGCCGACCAGGCCCTCACCCGAGGCCCGGTGGCGTGAAATGTTTTCCAGGACCACTATGGCATTGTCGACAAGCAGACCGGTGGCCAGTGCAATACCGCCCAGCGACATGATATTGAGGGAGATACCGGCCTGACCCATCAGGAAGAAAGTGGCGATTATCGAAACCGGAATGGAGAGTGCAATGGTCAGGGTAAACCAGAAATTACGCAGAAAGACAAAGATGACCAATACGGCCAACAAGCCGCCGAGGAGGGCTGCCTTGATCACTTCGCTGATGGCGCGGTCAATAAAAATGGATTGATCATCCACCGTCTCTATCGCCATGTCCTTCGGCAGTTCTTCTGTCAATTCCTTAACCCGTGTCTTGATGCCCTTGGCAACACTGACGGTGTTGGCATCACCCTCCTTGTAGACCGCCACTTCTACGGCCTCCTGGCCGTTCATTCGAATGATGGCTTCACGTTCGCTGAAACCTGCCCGGACCCTGGCGATATCGCGCAGGTAAATCGGGCGGGTGGTACCCGGCTTGAGAATCAGGTCGCCAAACTCCTCAACGGTGGCAAACTGGTTGATGGTCCGGACCAGGTAACGTTGAGTGCCTTCCTCCAACCGGCCCGCTGAAACATTCACGTTTTCAGCCGCCAGTCGCATGCTCAGATCTTCAAGTGACAGGTTGAGCTGAGCCATTTTCCGCTGGTCAATTTCGACCTGGATTTCATCCTCAAGACCGCCGCTGATTTTGACCGCCGCGACACCTTCCACCGGCTCAAGCAGTTTCTTGATCTCCTCCTCGGCAAAGCGGCGCAGCGCCTTCAGTGAGGCTTCATCCGAGACGGTAGAGGTCAGTCCGAAACGCATGATGGGATCGGTCGCTGGATTGAACCTGAGAAGCAGCGGACGGCTGGCTTCCAGTGGCAATTGCAGTACTTCGAGTTTTTCACGTACATCGAGACCCGCGCGGTCCATATCTGTACCCCACGCGAACTCGAGAATGACATCGGACTGGCCCGCGCGGGATACCGATTTAACACTGAGAACATTCTTGACGACACCGACAGACTCTTCAACCGGACGTGTCAACAGCGTTTCGATTTCTTCCGGTGCGGCACCCCGGTACTCGGTTCGAACCGTCAATGTCGGGTAGGAAAGATCGGGCAGCAGGTTGACATTCAGGTCTTTAAGGGCGATCAACCCGAACAAAACCAGCGTGACTGCCAACATTGAAATGGCGACACGTCTACGTGTCGCGACCTCGATCAATTTCATCGAACCGACCGCTTTTACAGGATCAGGGTTCATGTGGATGGAACCGGATCCTTACCCACCACCTCCACGCGCGCACCATCACTCAAACTGCCTTTGCCGGCGGTGACCACGGTTTCATCAATTGATAAGCCCTCTGTGACTTCGACCCGGCCATTGGCCTCGTAACCCAAATGAATGGCGCGGCGACTAACATCGCCATCTTCATTGATGACGAAAACATGGCTCAGCTCATCCTCGGTAATAACCGCGTCGCGTGGAATGACCGGCACATTTTCATGCAGGTCATAAAGTATCTCAACCCTGCCAAACAGGCCGGGTTTCAGCATCTGGCCATGATCCTTGATCTGGGCCGTCACGCGAAAAGTCCCGGTACTCGTATCAATGACCGGGCTGATGCGAATCACCTCACCGGTAAAGGATTCTTCAGGCCAGGCATCTACCGACATAGAGACTTGCAGGCCATTGCTCAAAACACGTAATTCACGCTCAGGAACGTGTAAAACGGCCAACAGGGGGTCGTAGCTGGTGATGTGATACACCGGTTGATGGAGTTGAACAAGGTTTCCTGCACGTACCATGCGCTCTGAAATAAAACCCGTGATCGGCGCCTTGATGCTGGTGTATTCAAGGTTGAGTTTTGCCAGTTCATAGGCTGCTTTCTGCGCCTCGTACTCCGCACTGGTACGTTCATAGTCCTCGGTGCTGACCAGTTGCTTGGAGAACAGCTCCTTCTTACGCTGATAATCGGTCTGTAAGCGTTTCAGCGAAGCGTTCGTGCGATCAACTTCAAGTGCATAACGATCTGTTTCAACCACGGCCAGGACTTGCCCGGCTTCCACGAAATCGGCTTCCTCGGCATTGACCTTCAACACAACACCGGTGATTTGCGAAACGACAACTGCCTGCTTATCCGCCTCCAGTGTTGCTGTTCCGGTGTAGAACGCCGCCATGTCACTGATTGAAACCGTGGCAGCCTCGACAGGAATCGCCAGGGCGTCCTCGGTCTCTTCCTCGTCGTCATCACCATTGAAGGCTTTATCGCACCCCTGCAGCAGCAGTGCAGATGCCATCAGCAACATGACCAGTCCCGTTGACAAGGCTCGTTTCCCCACTCGAAATTTCATCACATTCAGTCCCGATTCACTATATTGACGCACTATATTAATACGACATTAACACCTCTGATAAGCATCTTCATGGGCTATTTGTCATTGTTTTGTCAGTTGTCTTTTGTATGGTTGATGCAATATGCGGGCCAGAGTGGGTGATCTTTTCGTCACTTGAATTTGGCGGGCTTCGGAAGATTCATCGTAACCGTTTCGTGGTTTTGGGTGGTGCAGATGCCCAACAGTTGGCTTAAATTGCAAAAAAGACATTAGGGTCTCAACTTGCTCATGTTCCGAAGCGAACCGAAAAACGGCGCTTGACGGGATAGGGGAACACATCGGTCAGGTCGCCGGCATGTATCGTGTCTTTCATGCTGTTCCACCACGCAGCAGTCAACAGATCTGCATGATCCTTTTTAAACAGGGCCATGTCCCCGGGATCGGTAAAGAAAAAGGGTGCAAAGGTCTCGGGAAAAACATCGTTTTGACCAATGGAATACCAGGGTGTATCTGAAATTTCATCCTCGTAACTACGTGCCGGTGGGATACGGCGAAAATTACAATCGGTGATGTAGCAAATTTCATCGTAGTCATAAAACACCACGCGCTCGTTTCGGGTTACACCAAAATTCTTCCTGAGCATATCCCCCGGAAATATATTGGCGCCAACCAGGTCACGGATTGATTGACCGAAATCCCGAATTGCGCGACGTCGTTGTCCGCCGGAAACCTGGGCGAGGTACTGATCCAGTGGTTCCATGCGTCGTTCAATGTAAATATGTTTAATGACCAGTTTGTCACCTGTTTCCTCGATCGAACCGGCTGCGCTGGTACGCAGTTCCTTCAACAGTTCCGGATCAATCCTGTCGAGGGATATCGCGACGTTTGAATACTCCAGCGTATCTGCCAGTCTGCCCACGCGGTCGTGATACTTGACCAGTTGGTACTTTTGACGGACATCCTCTTTTGATGAGGTCTTGGGTGGATCAAAACGGTCCTTGATGAGTTTGAAAACAAACTGGAAAGACGGTAGCGTAAATACCAGCATCACCATGCCGCGTACACCGGGTGCAATCTGGAAATTATCCTGGGAGTGGCTCAGGTGGTACAGCAACTCGCGGTAGAACAAAGTCTTGGCCTGTTTTTGCAGACCCAGCATCGCGTAGAGGTCGACAGATGATTTACCGGGCATGATGGAAAGCAGGAATCTCACGTAAGCAGAGGGTACCTCCATATCGACCATGAAATAGGCGCGGGAAAAACTGAAGACGATAGTGACATCCTTGCGACGCAGCAGCGCTGTATCCACGTAAATCCGTCTCTCTGAATCCTGAAGCAGCGGGATGACCAGGGCCTGTGTACGGTCACCATTAATGATACGGCAGACAATATAGGCAGCCTTGCTGCGGAAAAACAGGGCATTGAGTACCTGGATCTGATAGTTGGGTTGAGCCTTCCATGATTTGCCACGGTGTTCCGTAATCGCGATTTCAAGGCGGCGTATATCGCGTCGCAGGTCCTGAAACCTGTTACTGAGTCCAAAACCCGTTACGGTTTTAAGCAGGCAGCGGCGCAGGCCCTGGCTGGGTGGATAGCAGCTACGATATGAAGGGCTTGGGCCGTGAAGGTGTTCGGTGCTGATGGCCGGACGCCAGAATATATTTTCATTATTAAAATAATTTCTATGAAGAACTCTGCAAACCACTGAATTATAAAATGTTTCTGCACACTCTGCCTGGAGATGGTTCAGTAAAAGCGTGATGTAGTCGGTTTTGATTTCTGGCCATAATTGAGCGTTTTCACCGATATCCGAAAACTTGCGGTTGAGTTCGTTTACGGTCTCGTTTACACGTGTCTCATAACCCAGGATACGCTCCTTTCTGCCCTCGGTAGCACGTGTCCAGTCAGCGTGTTCGAAGCAGAATTTTGCCTCGTATCCAAACCTTCTGAACAGGAAGTAATGACGGTCGAATCCATCAAGTATCGTCTGTGCGACAGCACTGCTGGAAGGTGCATCGGTATTCATCTCAACCCCTGTCTGCAACTGAGGTGACTAAGTTATCAGCTTCAAATCTTTGTGCAAGCACCGAAGCCCAATTGGCGCAAGATTCTGCGGAAGGATGAAATCCATCCTCGCAAAACTCCTGTTGGAGCGGGTTGATTTCGGTAGGAACGTGCTGCATCAGTGACTGTGTGGAAATGATATCGGCGGCAATTGCATCCAGTGTCGATGCCCGTTGTCCCAGGGTGAAACGCAGCGGTTGCGGTGGTAATGGAAACAGCCCCATCGGTGGCAGGCCGGCGAACACGACCCTGGCCTGTGGCCATCTTTGACGTAGCTCCGAGACCAGCTGATTGACCTGGTGCCGCCAGTGACGGGTGCTGCTCAGACCGGTGACGTCGTTAACACCAATTGAAATCAATATCACGTCAGCCTGCTGTTCGTGCGCAAGCAGGCTTACGCTATGTCGCAGGTCGGATATATCCGCGCCGTTTGCGCCTTCGACCTGCCATTTCACACAGCATTTTTTGAGGGAGGCGAGGGCCTTTGCAAATTGCACCGGTAGTGAATTCTGCACGCTGCCGGTACCCACACCGGCGATGATCGAGTCACCCAGCGCCAGCAAATGAATCTCTTCACCCTCTCCACAGACGCCGGTTTTTGCACCGCTCGCCACGGGTAATCGCGTGGCAGTGCGCCGCAACCACAAACCCTGTACGCCGGAAAGCGGCAGAAGCAGCCAGAAGCCAAGACGTTTGGAAATATTATTCATCAAGCTTATGTCATGAAAGGGTGCGTTTCACCTGAAGCTATAGTTCACCCAGAGACCAAGGTTGCGTCCCGCGGCATCGATCCCAGAGCCGTGCTCACGGTATGCCTTGTCCCCCAGGTTTTCGAGTCGCAGACCCAGTTGCAGCGAATCGGTGGCCTGCCAGTCCAACAGAATGTTCAACGTGCCCCATCCGGCCGTCCCCAGCGGATTGATACGCGGGTCTCCCACATCACGGGGGCTTAAACGGTCCTGCCTGCCGGCAAACATGACGTAGGGCTCAATCCGCCAGTCTTCGTTAAAGAAATACTCGACACCCACCTGACCGTTCAGGGGTGGGATGCGGTCAGCAGGGACGCTCATATCATTGTCATCGTTTTCTTCACCGTGCGTGTAATTGGCTACTGCAAACAGACGCAGACCATCCTTAACTATCCAAAAGGTTCCAACTTCAAGACCATAAATTTTTACGTTGTTACGATTTTCGCTACGCACGATAAATCGGCCATCTTCGGTTGTTTCGCCGGTGAATACCGATGTGATCTTGTCGGTATAGTCCAGGTAGAAGGCAAATACTTCAAACTCAAGGCTGTCGGTCTCCGTTTTTATGCCAAGGTCATAGCTCCACACGCTTTCAGGATCGAGGTTTGTGTTGGCAACATTAAAGCGGTTGCCGGGGCGTGGGCCGAGCGCGGCGAGGTCAAAAATATTGGGAGGGCGAAAACCGTGCCCGATGTTGGCAACCAGTTTCAGGTTTGGATTCAACGCGTAGACCGCGTGAATATCACCGGTCAGGTCGGAGGGTGTCAGCTTTACATTGTCATAGACTTCGTTCGCCGGTAGCCGGATGTCAAACCAGCTATAACGCAGGCCAGCGTTCAGGTTGAATTTTTCCGTGTTCAGCCATTCAGCCGAGAGATAGACGGCTGCGCTGTCCATGCTTGATCCATCGGGAAAACGACTGCGCACTTCGGTTTTTGAATCGGAATCTTCAGCTTGTCTGAACCGCCTGCTGTCAACCTCGTCGGTGTAGTATTCCGCGCCCCAGACAAGGGAAATGCCGGACGTGAAATTTGAGTTGACTTGAAGCGTCACACCATCCAGTGTGCTGCGGTTTTTCTCTGTGGAAATGACCGGGCTGGCATAATCCTGGGTCAACCTGTCATCGGTGATGACCTGGCGGGCCGCGTGGGCTTCAAATTGATCAAACCAGTCACCCTGCCCATCGTAGCGAAACCGCGCGTGGATAAAACTACGACGGTTCGGCTTGAACAGATACTGCTCCGATGAGGGTTCGTCCTGTCCATAACCGGGTACCATTTCGTCGTAACGTGGCGTTGACGGTTGCTCCATCACCTGTGCGGCCAGCATCAGGCTGGTGTTTTCACTGCTATCGACTACAAACTTCAGGTCGGCGGCCTTGGACTTATAGGCAGACGGGATCAGCTCTTCACCGCTACCGGATGTCCGTGATGAATGATCTTGGTATGTCGCCCCGCCGGTAAAGCCCCAACCCTGCTTACCGCCCTGTGTGCGGGCATTAAGTACCCAACCATCGTCGACACTGTCAAAACTTCCGTAAAGTCTGCTCTCCTGTTGCCATTGTGATTCAGCATAACGGGGTTCAGGAGTCAGTATGTTCAATACGCCGCCCATGGCGTCGGCGCCATAGAGTGTGCCCTGTGAACCACGCACAACCTCCATACGCTCGGCCGCGTAGGAATCTACCAACCCGAGGTATTGATTCGGGGCGTTTCTGAAAAAAGCATTGTTCAGACGCATGCCATCCACAAGGTGCAGTACCTGTGATCCCTTCAGGCCCCGGATGATGGGAATCCCCTGGCCGGGTGTGGTCTGCTGAAAAAATGCCCCGGGCTGACCACGCAGCATCTCGGCAATCACATCGGGCGCGAGCTCAAGTATTGCTTTCTCATCGATCGCCGTGACCGCCGCTGAAATATCAATATCCCGTTTATTGCTGCGTGTAGCAGTGACCTGCACATGTTCCAGCTTATCGGTCTCGTACAAATCATCGGAAGATTCATCGTCCGCCCTAAGCGGGCTTTGAAATAGCAATAAGAGAAAGGGCAACACCAGTAGTCTCGCCCGAGAGAGATTGGCCATTTAGCTTGGTCAGACTATGATTGGAAACAGCGCGTATTCTGCCATAAAAGTACTCGTGTCGGTATGGGTAAACTGGTAGGTCTTACAAAACAGGGTTTATACTAAGTAGTTCTGTGAGATTAGGCGGGAGCCTGCCAGTGACAAATGTATCAACCATCAGGCAAGCGACAGGTACCAAAGACCGCGGTCTGGAGCGAAACCCGGGTATGAAATATACGCCGGAACTGTTCAACAGCCTGCGTATCAACCGCAGTGCCGTGGAGCGCCGTGCCTCGACTATAGCCAGGCGCCGTTTGGTCAAAAAAGACCACCAGACAGCCTGGTTACTGAAGGTCATCACCTGTATGGATCTGACCACACTCGCCGGTGATGATACACCGGGCAAGGTCAAACGTTTGTGCCAGAAAGCACGCCAACCCTTACGCAAGGATATCATCAAGGGTCTGGGTCTGGAGGATATGAAAATTCACACGGGTGCCGTGTGTGTCTATCACAACCTGATTGAAACGGCAGTTAAGGAACTGGAAGGCACGGGTATTCCGGTTGCAGCAGTATCCACGGGTTTCCCCGCCGGCCAGATTCCCCTGTCGCTGAAACTGGCACAGGTACGGGCCTCGGTGGAAGCAGGTGCATCTGAAATCGATATTGTCATCTCCCATTCCATGGTGCTGACCGGTGACTGGAAAGGGCTTTACGACGAGGTAAAGGCCTACCGTGAAGCCTGTGGCGACGCGCATATCAAGACCATCCTCGCGACCGGTGAACTGGCAACCCTGACCAACGTCGCCAAGGCCAGCTGGGTTTGCATGATGGCTGGCACCGATTTTATTAAAACCAGTACCGGCAAGGAGAGCGTAAATGCCACCTTGCCTTTCAGCCTGGTAATGGTGCGCGCGATCCGTGAGTACCACCGTATAACCGGTTACCGGGTGGGTTACAAACCTGCCGGTGGTATCAGTAAAGCCAAGGATGCCATTGCCTACCTGATCCTGATCAAGGAGGAGTTGGGTAATGACTGGCTGGATCCGCAGTTATTCCGGTTTGGTGCCAGTAGTCTGTTGGGCGATGTAGAGCGTCAACTCGAGCATCGTTTGACAGGCAGTTATTCGGCCCAACACCGTCACCCCATGAGTTGACAAGGTAGCGAATTCGAAATGAGCATAAAGGAAATTTTCATCCGTATGGAATATGGCCAGGCGCCTGAAGACAGGGAAATGGCGGAGCTATGGTATGGCGGGCATCACAATACACTGCTGCATTACATTAACGGTGAGTGGCAGGAGCCTTCCAGTGGTGAATATTTTGAAACCAGTAACCCCGCCTGTAATGAAGTGCTGGCAAAAGTGGCGGATGGTAATGCACAAGACACCGACAGGGCGGTGGCCGCCGCAGCTGCCGCAGCACCTGCATGGGCGGCCCTCGGTGGGCACGAACGTGCCAGATATCTTTATGCCATTGCACGCCAGGTGCAGAAACACAGCCGTTTGTTGGCAGTGCTGGAAAGCCTGGATAATGGTAAGCCGATCCGTGAGTCACGCGATATCGACATTCCATTGGTGGCACGGCATTTCTACTATCACGCAGGCTGGGCGCAGGTGATGAAACGTGAAATGCCCGGTTTTGAACCACTGGGTGTGGTCGGTCAGATCATTCCATGGAATTTCCCCTTGCTGATGGCAGCATGGAAAGTCGCACCAGCGCTGGCGATGGGTAATACCGTGGTCCTGAAACCGGCTGAATTTACGTCATCGACCGCAGCGCTGCTTGCACAAATCTGTGATGAGGTCGGTCTGCCGGACGGCGTATTCAACCTGTTGTTGGGTGACGGCAAGGCAGGCGCGGCCCTGGTTGAACATAAGGATGTCAAAAAAATTGCCTTTACCGGTTCCACCGAAGTTGGCCGGATATTGCGCAAAGCCACCGCCGGTACCGGTAAAAAGCTGACACTGGAACTGGGTGGAAAATCGCCGTTTATCGTCTACGAAGATGCCGATCTCGATAGTGTGGTCGAAGGCGTGGTTGATGCAATCTGGTTCAACCAGGGCCAGGTTTGTTGTGCCGGTTCACGTCTGCTGGTGCAGGAGTCTATAGCTGAAACCCTGTTTGCAAAAGTCAGGCTGCGTATGTCCAAACTGGTCATCGGGGACCCACTCGATAAAAGTATAGATATCGGTGCCATTATTGATCCGGTACAACTGCAAACAATTACCGACCTGGTCAAGCTGGGTGCTGAAGAAGGCGGCAAGGTCTGGCAGGCTGATACTGACTTGCCTGAAGGTGGTTGTTTTTATCCACCAACGCTGATCACCGATGTGCAGCCTTCATCAACGCTGGCACAGGAAGAGATTTTCGGGCCGGTACTGGTGTCGATGACTTTCAGGACACCTGATGAAGCGATACAACTTGCCAATAATAGCCGCTATGGTCTGGCGGCCAGCGTCTGGACTGAGAACATCAACCTCGCCCTGGATGTCGCTCCCAAAATCAAGGCCGGATCGGTATGGATCAATTGCACCAATGTGTTTGATGCTGCGGCTGGTTTTGGTGGTTACCGGGAATCCGGTTTTGGCCGTGAGGGCGGCAAAGAGGGCTTATACGAGTACACCCGGGAGGGGTGGGAGTCCAAGTTGCATGATGAACCGGTTTACCCCTTGGTGAAAGTATCATCTACAATGCCTGTCAATTCCGAAAATGTCGTGAAGCTTGACCGTACAGCCAAGCTTTATATCGGCGGTAAACAGGTCCGCCCCGATGGTGGTTTCAGTATCATGGCCCACGATGCATCGGGTCACGCAGTTGCGGAATTTCCACGCGGTGCACGTAAGGATATCCGGGATGCGGTTGAAGCGGCCCGCAAAGCAGAGGGATGGACCCATTGCTCGGCACATGGCCGCGCACAGGTGCTTTATTATATTGCTGAGAACCTGTCTGCGCGTGGTCAGGAGTTCAGCCGTCGGATTGCGCAATTGAGTGGTAAGGATGAAGCGGCTGCGACTGCCGAACTGGAGTTATGCATCGACCGAATTTTCACCTATGCCGCGATGACCGACAAATACGACAGCGCCGTGCACTCGACACCGTTCCGTATGGTCACATTGGCCATGAAAGAGGCGTTGGGAGTCATCGCCATCGTCGCGCCGGAGGAAGCCGGTTTTATCGGTCTGATTTCAACCGTTTTACCCGCCATTGCCATGGGCAACCGGGTGGTGCTGGTTCCTTCACAACAGTACGCGTTGCTGGCGACGGATTTCTACCAGGTGCTGGATACCTCGGATTTACCGGGTGGTACGGTTAATATTGTCACCGGAGATCAACAGGTGCTCACCCAGGAACTGGCCAAACACTATGACATCGAAGGTCTTTGGTACTGGGGTACAAAAGAGGGTAGTCAGCTCGTTGAATCGGAAGCCGCAGCCACCATGAAGCGCACCTGGGTTAACCATGGCCGTTACCACGACTGGGAAGACCCGCAACAGGGCGAAGGCGAAGTATTCCTGCGCAAGGCGACTGAAATCAAGAACATCTGGATACCTTACGGAGAATAGCGGGTAGGGTACTGTTGTTTTCGAGATTGATGCTCGAAAGCTTCAAAGCATGAAACAGGCTGGTGCTCGCCCTCAACTTCACTAAATAAAGTCAATTACACCTGAAATACTTGACACATACTTGCTTTATGCATGATACTTTGCAAAATAGAGTTAAATATGCGATGAAATATCACTTTGACAAAATGATCAGCGCACCGTGTCGACTAGGCATCCTCGCCACGCTCGTGCCGGGCGATTCAGTTTCATTTAGTGAGTTAAAGTCCGCAACCAGCTTGTCTGATGGTAACCTGCACGCGCAAACGCGCAAGTTGGAAGAAGTTGGTTACATAGAAATTAGTAAAACGAAGAAAGGAAAGCGATCCGTTACCGAGTTTTGTATCACTGGACTTGGACGTGAACGTCTTCAACTACATATTATGAAGTTACAGAAAATTCTTGACGCAGATACAGGCACCAAGCGGCCTGTGCAGCGTACCAGGCGACCAGATGACTCGGCGGTTTGGACATGACACACTCAAAAAGAATAGCGATTGGCGCCGATCACGGCGGTTTTGACCTGAAATCCGTGTTGGTGGCCCATTTGCGCAAGGGTGGATACCAGGTTGAAGACCTTGGTACTTCATCCCGTGAAGCAGTGGACTACCCGGTTTTTGCCCGCGCGGTAGCAGAATCCGTGTCGCAGGGTAGGGCGGATGCCGGAATCATAATTGATGGCGCTGGTATCGGTTCCTGCATGGTCGCAAACAAGGTGCCGGGTGTACGTGCAGCCGTTGCAAACAACCTGTTGACCGCCCGCCATAGCCGCGAGCACAACGATGCCAACGTATTAACCCTGGGCGCAGGCCAGGTCGGAACCGGATTGGCAGAGCAGTTGGTTGACACCTGGCTGACGACTGAATGTACAGAGTCACGGCATTTGAACCGTGTTGCAATGTTCAGCCAGAAGGATGCTGATCTGAGCCTTTCCGATCAGGATCTTGAACGTGTCGTAAACAGACTGCACCAAATTATTAGTCCGATGGCGGCAACGGAACCCAGCGGTGAGGCCGTTGGCGACAATCCTGATGCTGCGCGTGAGTTTGTAAGGCTGGGTGCTACCGGTTTGACCAGCGTTGCCCCGGCAGAGCGGCCTGGAAACATACCCGGCGACCTGGCACGTTACATAGATCACACCATACTCAAACCCAATGCGACCGAGGAGCAAATACGCAATCTCTGTGCAGAGGCCCTTGAATTCAACTTTCGTTCGGTGTGCGTAAACCCAACCTGGGTGTCATTGGCGGCAAGTTTGCTGCGTGGCAGCGAGGTGCTTACATGCACGGTCGTGGGTTTCCCACTGGGAGCCAATGAACCTGAGATCAAGGCCATGGAGGCCCGACGCGCCATTCGCAACGGTGCACGCGAGATCGACATGGTAATCAACGTGGGCGCGCTTAAAAGCGGCAACGATGAGCTTGTACTTCGTGATATAAAGTCCGTTGTCGAAGAGTGTGTCGATGGCAATGCAAAGTGTAAGGTTATTCTTGAAACCGCACTTTTGACAAATGAAGAAAAGCGGCGCGCATCGGAGCTCGCGAAAAAAGCCCGCGCCAATTTCGTCAAGACATCTACTGGTTTCTCGACCGGTGGGGCTACTGCAGCCGACGTGGCACTCATGGCATCCGTCGTTCGCGGTTCCGGCATGGAGGTCAAGGCTTCCGGCGGTATCGGTTCCTATGAAGATGCCAAGGCC
>Ga0316201_10002103_pt1 | contig 14002 bp, 11 predicted proteins | sample CS6wburrow_MG_FD_204516 | JGI IMG/M metagenome (GOLD analysis project Ga0316201, IMG submission 204516) | Coastal sediment microbial communities from Delaware Bay, Delaware, United States - CS-6 worm burrow | ecosystem: Environmental > Aquatic > Marine > Coastal > Sediment | place: USA... | reverse complement strand
AGTGATGACGTATTCGTGCATCATTCCGCCATCCAGGCCAGTGGTTTCAAATCCCTGGCGGAAGGACAGCAGGTAACGTTTGAAACCGAACGTGGCCAGAAAGGTCTCAGCGCTGTCAACGTTATCCCGCAATAATGTTCGCTGATCATTCACGATCAGAACAAGAGCCCCGCTAGACAGCGGGGCTTTTATTCGCACCATGAAGGCACTCCCCTGCACCTGCCTTCGAACATAATACCCTACCACCGCAGCATACATCGCCCGGCGCCCCCGCGGTCAGGCGGCAAGAGGTAATAGCGTCCTATGGCTAAAGAAGAATTGATTGAAATGGAAGGTACCGTCACCGACGTACAGCGCAATTCCCGTTATCGCGTGACACTGGAAAACGGCCACGAGATTTCGGCATACACCGCAGGCAAGATGCGAAAATTCCGCATCCGCGTGGTCGCCGGCGATAAGGTCACCATCCAGATGTCACCCTATGATCTCACCAAGGGCCGTATCAACTTCCGCCACAAGTTTTGAATACAAGAGATATCGGGGCCAGGCCCCAATAGTGGTTTGTGGCACGGCTATCACCTCTCAATAAAAGACTCCAGCTCGGCACCAAACGCCGCGACCTCATCCAGCAAGCGCACCTTCGACGCATCCGGTTCCATCTCGCTGCGCAGCTGATCGATCTCGGCCTGGAACGCCTCGAAGTTGAAATGCCCCGCTTCGCCCTCGGTCAAGCGGGCGCGGCAATGTTCCAGCCACTGCGCCTGTTCATCGGCATTGAGTGTTTCGGGATAATTGCGCGCCCGGTAACGAAACAGCATCTCCGGCAAACGCTTGTCCGTGAAGTTCCAGCTATGCTCGCCCAACGCCAGTGGATCGGTGTCGTGGATAGTGTCCATCAGCTTCTTGTCGTTGTCATCAAAGAAACCACCGGCGTAGATCATTAAATCAGGATCACTGACCGGCTCGTATTCGCGCGGTTCAAACACCTTGGCAATCTTTTTCTGAATCGCCTTGCGCGCATTGAGCAACGTCTGGCGGTTGCGCTTGCCCGTCATGAGATCGATCTTGAGTCGCCTGGCCGCGTCCCCGGTCAGGGTCGATGTTGGTGCGATGACCGGGCACTTGTTGATCAATAACTGTTTGAGCGCCGGGCGCTCCACGCCCTCGGGGAGATCTTCTTGCGCGGTATAGAGCCGCTCGGCCAGCGTCTTCGCCCCGGTGTCCAGCAGTACGGCCGGATCCTGGGCTAGGTCAAAGACAATGATACTGTTGCGGTTGGTCGGGTGAGCGGCGAGCGGTACCACCAGGCGGGTATTGCCGTGGTCACTGCCGTACATCCCGGAGGTATGCAGGATCGGCGTCATATCCTTCAAGTCGATGGTCTTGAGCACCGCCTGCTTGCGCCGCAACTGGTAGAGAAAATCGTACAGCTTCGGCTGCTTTTCCTTGATCAACTTCGCCATCGCGATGGTGGCATGCACATCCGACAGCGCATCGTGCGCCTGTTCATGCGCAATGCCATTGGCAACGGTGAGCTCCTCCAGTTTGAAACTCGGACGATCGACATCCTCACGCCGGGGCCAGACGATGCCCTCCGGGCGCAGGTCGTGGCAGACACGCACCACGTCGATCAGATCCCAGCGCGAATTACCGCACTGCCACTCACGACCATAGGGATCGTGCAGGTTACGGTAGAGGGTGTTGCGCGTCACCTCGTCATCGAAGCGCAAGGAGTTGTAACCCACCCCGCAGGTACCCGGCTCTCCGAGCTCGCCCAGAATACGCGCAATGAACTCCGCCTCGGGCATGCCCTGCTCCAGCGCCTGTTGCGGAGTAATCCCGGTAATCAGCGACGACATCGGGTGCGGCAAGCTATCCGGTGCCGGCCGGGCCATGATATTCAACGGCTCGCCGATAATGTTCAGATCCTCATCGGTACGCACCCCGGCAAACTGCACGGGGCGATCGCGCATGGGATCGATGCCGAAGGTTTCGTAGTCGTGCCAGTACAAAGTATTTTGCGTCATCAAGCTGCCGCCTTATTAGCCCGGATTGCTGTTGTAACTCGAAAGCCTTTGCAAAATCCCCTGCAACTCCTGTTCAGTCATATTCACAGTCTCAACCACGCGCCCGTAAAGCATGGCCGTAGGGACATTGCGACCGTTGCGCTCATTCTGTATCTGATTCAGACAGTACAGCACAATGCGCTCTTTACGGCTCAGTCCATCTTGAACATCGGGTATATCGTCGAACTCATGCGTTTTCATGGATTCGATCCCAGGCAAGCTGTCACCCGACAGCGACTTTCATATGACCGGCTTTTTTACCGGGCTTGTCTTTAACGACGATCTCAATATCGCGGCTCCTGGGTTTCATTCGCACTCAGGGCCGCTTTCGATATACTCTGCGCAGCCCCGGGTCTTGGTTACACGAGCCCTGGGTTAGTCACCCAATGCGTGTTGCCGCACGTGTTGGGTAATGCTTTTTGTGGCATTATAACTGTATATCCGTACAGTATAAATCGGTAGTGAATAAGTCAAGCGTTGCTAATTATAAGTAGCAATAGGAACGGTTCAAACTAAATAATCTTGTCCCTCTTCTGCAAATCATGTCGCGCACATAACAGCTGAACGTTCTCCGGTGTGATGGATGTACCCCCCCTTTTAGTAAGGCAAAATATGATCATAATGCAGTTCGTTCTTCGCACCACACTGAACACACTTACCACCGTCGCGCTTCCAGACTTCGAGCTTGACCCACGTCGGGACAATCCGCAAGGTTGTCAAGAATATTCTGACGTAAAACATCCCGAATGGGCTGAAAGGTGACCTTCGACTATTCAGTATCTATAGCCGGCGTCGTTCGAGCGTATTTTTCGCGACCGTGTAACAGTGCAGGCTGCTTGGTGAGAATTCTACCGTAACACCTTTCATTTCCTTAGTGCCTGCCTCGGTCAATGTAGTAACGAGCGGTATGCGGCCACGTGCGTTTTTCTTGGAGAAATCCAACAGCCCCTTTATTTCCTTAGGATCATCGAAAGGCCGATCGGACCACTTCACTTCTAGTGCAAAACGCAGGCGCTGCTGCGGATCCAAACTGACCAGGTCAACCTCCCCACTCTTCCAGCGAGCATAATAGAGCGAATCGACAAACGCCGCATTATGCAGCCACTGACTGAATACTGCTGTTTCCACCAGTTGACCTATCGCCTCATGATGCTCATCCACCGGGCCGAATAATGCTGCGCGCATGGTAGGATTGGTTAAGTACACTTTAAAAGTCGTTGCCCGTTTGAAGTGTGCAGCATCTCGGTCAACACGATGGATGCGCCGAATGAGAAATGCCGCTTCCAAATATTCAAGGTACTTGACCAAAGTATTCTTCGCGACATTTGATGACTGAGATAACTCACCCAGACTCACCTCCTGACCCGTGTTATAGGCCAGGGTATTAAACAAACTATTGAGTTCCTGAATGTCGCTGATGCCATAGAGAATCGGCAGATCGCGCAACAACACCTTGTCAATAATATCGCTCTTGATGAAGCGGCGCGGATTCTGTCGTACTACCTCGGAAAAGACCGCCTCGGGATAACCACCAAAGTTGAGATAGTCGATAAACGCATCGTTTAATCCGTGTATATCTGTCGTGGCGTAACGTAGTTTCCCTCCCTCTTCATTCAGGTCACGGATAAGTGCATCTTCCCGATTAACAAAACGCAAGTACTCTGCAAACGTTAGAGGAGGAAGCACGAACTCGGTGAAGCGCCCAGCACCCGACTCAGCGCTTTTCGCTTTAAGTGCTGCCGCTGCCGAACCCGTTGCTACAAAACGAATACCGCGATACGTATCTACCAACGACTTGAGGTGCACCTCCCAGTTCTTGAGGTACTGAATCTCATCAAAGAACACATACAGCAGGGTATTGGACGGACGCTCAAACAGGCTCTGAAAACGGTTAACCAGACTCTCCAGCGACGAGCCGGTATACAGGGGTGTTTCCAAAGAAACATAAAGAATATCGCGGCCACTTACACCCCGCTGGTCAAGCAGATCATGGATGGCGTGATAGACAAGTATGGTCTTACCGACACGTCGCGGCCCCAACAAAACCACGGCCCGATTTACCTCCACCTGGGATACTAGACGGTTGAAGTCGCTCAGATACGCCCGGCGTGGGAAAGCCTGATAATCAGAGTCTATACCGGCCCCAGCCTGCCACCAGGGGTTATCTAATCGCAGGCGACTTTCTATTTGTTTTTCAGAGACTCGCAGCATAGGTCTGCCATAGAGTTAAGATGATGACCTAATAATATACCAATTAAGATCATCTTACTGACATTAAATTGATTATTATACTTATATTTATATATTACAATAGGTTATATTAGCTATTATTTGTGAGCAATTTATCCTAACCAGCTGCAGAATGACGGGCGTAGTCATTTTACTAGTGGTACCTGCCGGCCAAGGTCACAAAATCCCCTGGTCTCGGTGGCACTAAAGCCGTCATTGCCGAGAATATCCTCCTCAAGCAACAACTCATGGTTGTCACGCGAAAAACGTTTCCAGACCTGAAACCAGTTCAGCAGCGCGGTTTAACACCACCGTATCTTTGCCGCTTACTTCATCGATTCAGTCCTCGATCGCATGGTTCTGGTGCACCGTTTATCCAGAAACCGTCCCGTCGGGAATGGCAACGTGTAGGACCGGAAGAGCCGAAACTTGCGCTTAAAGAGGTAATGTCCGGTCGATCTCAAATTGTACTGGAGCGGAACTGCGAGCTTGGCCTCCTGCCCGTCAGTTTCTCCGGTCGCTTGAGCACCAACCCACGGGTTTACGAACAAGATTCAGTGATATCATTCATCACACTATCCGATTCCTCATCATTTCCGACCGATGCGAAAATCGATGCGACTTATAATCGCACCCCATTCGAACCTAAACCCTGGGTTTCCGTGGACAAAGCCAACCCAACATTTTATAACTGACTGTAATTATTCACGAAAGCACAGGTATCCTTCACTGCGTGCCAGACAGGTCACCGCAAGCACAGGCTGATGCTGGAGAAAGCGTTGACACCCCTGAACTCCCTGGAAAAGGTAGACTCATGTATTCGACCCGACGCGTAGAATTAATGGCAGCCGTGGCCCTGCTCGGGCTGCTTATCGTTGGCACTGTGCTGGTGCTGCACCCCTTCATCATTCCGCTGATCCTGGCGGCCGTGTTCGCCTATGCCAGCTGGCCGGTGTACGAATGGCTGCTGGCGCGCCTGCACAAGCGTACCGGGCGCGCGGCCACGCTCATGACGGTGCTGCTGTTGCTCACACTGGTGACCCCCTTCGCGATCATGGCAGTGAGCCTGGTGGACAATGCGGTAGAGCTGTTGCGTTTGTTGCGCGAGTCCCTGAACCGGCCATTGCCGGAGCCGCCGGGATGGCTGGATTCCTTACCGCTTGCCGGAGCCTACCTCAAGGGTAAATGGCTCGTCCTGATGCAGGAGGAAGAAGGCGCGCTGCTGCTCCAGATCAAGCAATACCTGCTGCAACTGCCGCTCAAGGACTGGGCCATCACGGCGGGTGGTGCACTCGGCAAGGGTGTCGTGCTGATCACCTTCAGCGTGCTGATCTGTTTTTTCTTCTATCGCGACGGTCCGGCGATCACGGCGCGAGTTCAGGCGGTAATGGAGCACCTCGCCGGCCACCGGGCCAAGCACCTGATCGAGACCACTGCAGGTACCGTGTCGCGGGTGGTGAACGGCATTCTGGGGACAGCGCTGGCGCAGTCGGCCCTCGCGCTGATCGGCTTCTGGATTGCGGGTGTTCCGGGCGCCATGCTGCTAGGCCTGTTGACCTTCTTTCTCTCCATCATCCCCATGGGGCCGCCGCTGGTGTGGATTCCGGCCACGCTTTGGCTTTATTTCCATGGTCAGACCGTCTGGGCGGTTTTCATGCTGGCATACGGAATAGTGGTGATCAGCAGCATCGACAATGTCGTCAAACCTTATCTGATTAGCCGCGGCGGGACCTTACCGTTGCTGCTGGTGTTCATGGGCGTGCTGGGTGGCCTGATGGCGTTCGGTTTTATCGGCGTGTTCCTGGGGCCGGTGATCCTGGCGATTGGCTACTCACTGCTGGCGGAGTGGATGAACCCGTTAGCACAAGCAGGCCAGCAGGTCGCAGCAACTCCAGCCGAGACCGGACCGCCGGAGGCCGCCTCCGACCAGGCCTGAAAAGAGTCTGTCAGAGGACCTTACAGACCGGCTTGCCATCACCAACGAAAGCGCTTTGCAGTGCAGGGATTCCTGAGCGATCACTGTGTGATGCGTGCTGGTAGGGTCGAAATCCTAATTATCACCTAAACACAGAGACTAAGTCAGTCTTGTTCCCGAAGACAACCTCCCCTACTCTACCCTCCCATGAAGGACCTGCTGCTGATGTTTGCACACTTGTTGACAACCGTCGCCAAACTCCTGGGAGCCGGCGGAGCCAAGGCTATCGTTGCCGACAGCCTTCTTATGAAACAGCAACTCCTGATCATTAATCGATCTCGTCGACGTGCACCCAATCTGACTGCGATTGACAGGTTGCTACTCGGCTTCTGGTCGTTATTTCTCAGCCCACACCACATTCAGCGGGCGGCGGTCCTTCTCAAACCAACAACCCTCTTCAAATTTCACGACATACTCCAGAAACGCAAGTATCGATTGCTGTACACCGCGCGCAGAAAAGGAAAACCGGGGCCCAAAGGTCCTTCACAGGAACTCATAGAAGCCATCGTCGAAATGAAAAGGCGAAATTCACGGTTTGGCTGCCCTCGTATCGCGCAGGAGATCAATAAAGCGTTCGTATTAAACATCGATGATGTTGTCAGGCGCGTGCTTGAAAAGCACTACCGCCCGGGACCCGATTCCGGTCACGGTCCTTTCTGGCTAACGTTTATCGGCCATCTGAAAGACAGTTTATGGAGCATTGATATGTTCCGTTGCGAGTCCATTTTGCTCAGGACGCACTGGGTGCTCGTGGTCATGGATCAATTCACTCGGCGCATCATTGGCTTTGGCGTGCACGCCGGTGATGTGGACGGTGTGGCCTTGTGTCGAATGTTCAACACCGCCATTTCAACCAAGGGCGTCCCGAAATATCTCAGCTCAGATAACGATCCGCTATTCCTGTATCACCAATGGCAAGCGAACTTAAGGATTCTGGACGTTGATGAGATTAAGACCGTCCCGTATACACCTCTTTCGCATCCCTTTGTTGAGCGACTGATCGGAACGATTCGTCGTGAATACCTTGACCACACCTTCTTTTGGAATACTCAGGATCTTGAGCGAAAACTCGACACGTTCATACAGTACTACAACCAGTACCGTGTTCATCAGTCTCTGGACGGGGACGCGCCCGATGAAGTTAGCTGTGACCACCAACCTCTACACGCAAAACTTGGTAACTATTCATCGGTATCACACTGCAACGGACTTTTTCAGACTCCGATTGCTGCATGAATAGGAATTCGCCACACACACCGGCCTTGCCCGCTTGTACACCCGTACCGACCTCGAGGAGCTTGTGAAGTGACCGCACTGGCAGATGAAGAACAAACCATAGTCCACGCTGAAAAACTATCCATCAGGCAGCTGATTGCTGCTGGAGTGTTTCTTGCCGGCTCCCTATGGCTGGCAACTGTTGTTCCAAGCATCGAAATTGCCTGGGTCACCTGCATGCTGAGCCTGACCATATACCTGTTCGTTTTCGAGGTGGTCAGTGTGGATGTCGCGGCCATCAGTATCATGGTGTTATTGGGATTGTCCTCGCAGCTGGCGCCCATCATGGGACTGGAACAAGGGCTGGTCGATAACAGGCATCTGTTCGACGGTTTCGCCTCCAATGCTGTTATATCCATCATCGCGGTGATGATTATAGGCGCCGGGCTCGACAAGACAGGTATCATGAGCAGGGTCTCCGCCTTTATCCTGAGGGTTGGCGGGTCCACGGAGGGCCGGATTATCCCCATTATCTCGGCGAGCGTCGGCATTATCTCCTCATTTATGCAGAACGTGGGCGCTGCTGCGCTGTTTCTACCCGTGGTCTCCCGGATTTCTGCACGCTCCGGGCTGCCCATGTCACGTCTGCTGATGCCAATGGGCTTTACAGCGATCCTTGGCGGCACTATGACCATGGTGGGCTCCAGTCCATTAATCCTGCTGAATGACCTAATTCTGACGTCCAACAAGGCCCTGCCGGCTGAACAACAGATGGAAACCTGGCACTTGTTCTCGGTAACACCGATCGGTCTGGCGCTGGTTGCTGCGGGGATCATTTACTTTGTCCTTGCCGGACGCTTCGTATTGCCGAAAACGGAATCAAAAAGCACAACCACAGGCTCGGACCCACTGCAGTACTTCCAGGACGTGTACGGCTTACGTTATTCACTATCCGAACTGGTCGTAAAAGACGGAAGCAGCCTTATCGGCCATAAAATCGATGATGTGGAATCAGTACATCGGGTGCGCATTATTGCCACTAAACTGCCGGGTGAATCCAGCCGGATCGGGCCAGGGGCGCTGGCGCGTGACGTTGATATTACCGCGGGCATGGTACTGGGGGTTATCGCCGATCCGGCAGCTCTCGCCAACTTTGTTGACCGGTTCAGCCTGAAAAAGCGCAAGCAACTGCGCAGTTTTGCGGACGATCTTTCATCAATCAAGGCGGGTATTGCAGAGGTTGTCATACCACCCGGTTCCGGCCTGATCGGCAAAAGTTCCCGTGATATATGGATGCGCAAGACCTATGGCCTTGCCATGATTGGCCTGCACCGGAATGGCGCGACGCTTCGGGAAGGCGAGGATATTCGCAATATGCCTCTTCAGGCAGGAGATACCCTGGTTGTGCACACGCCATGGGCGGCATTGCAAAGAATCGAGAAAGACAGGAATTTCGTGGTGGTAACGACTGAATATCCACGCGAGGATTTGCGCCCGCACAAGGTGGGCTGGGCGGCGCTGTTTTTCGGTATTGCGCTGTTTCTGGTCCTTTTCACGGATGTCCGTCTCTCGGTTGCCTTGTTGACTGGCGCCGTGGGAATGGTGCTGTCCGGCGTCATGAACATCGAGGAGGCGTATGAAGCAGTCAGCTGGAAAACCGTATTCCTGCTGGCGTCGCTAATTCCGCTGGGACTTGCCGTGGAAACCAGCGGAACCGCCAGGTGGATTGCCGAACAGGTCCTGCTCGTCGTTGGCGACATGCCGATCTGGATCATACAGCTGGCAGTTGCCGGGCTGGCCACTTTTTTCACATTGGTGATGTCCAATGTGGGAGCTACCGTGCTTCTAGTCCCGCTGGCAGTAAACATAGCCATCGGCGCAGGCGCCAACCCGGCCGTATTCGCTCTTACCGTTGCCATCGCCACATCCAATTCTTTCCTCATCCCGACCCATCAGGTCAATGCACTGGTCATGGGGCCGGCGGGCTATCGGGTAGCGGATTTCATGCGGGCAGGCGGGATTATGACGATACTGTTCATTGCAGTGATGATTCTGATGATGAACCTGGTTTTCTAGGGTCAACCGCAGATGGATCTACTCACTGTACTTGCAACAACCGCTATACTGAGTGCATTGCACTGGCGAGCGGGAGTGCTGAACAGCCGATTGATCTCACGGGACACCGGGTTGGTGTGTTCGACATTGCGGTTTTCATACTTGCCTTCCTGCTGGTGATGGCCGAAGAATTCGCCCATCTGCGCAAATCCAAGCTGGTTATCCTGGCGGCCGGGATCATCTGGTCTGCTATCGGCCTTTATTACACTAGTCACGGAATCCCCCATCTGGCGGAACATGCGCTACGGCATAATCTGCTGGAATATGCGGAGCTGATGCTGTTCCTGCTGGTGGCAATGACCTATATCAAATCCATGGAGGAGCGCCGTGTGTTTGATGCCCTGCGCGGCTGGCTGGTTGCCCGCGGTTTCGGTTTCCGTTCCCTGTTCTGGATTACCAGAACGCTTGCTTTTTTATATCCCCCATCGCAGACAACCTGACCACAGCGCTGCTCATGTGTGCCGTAGTACTGGCCGTGGGCGGCTCGGCGCTGATAACATATTTGAGCAGCTCCACGACTCGCTCCGCAGTTCTGACTTAGGCCATCGCAGAGCCACCCCTTGGAGCACGAGCAGGCTGCAACCTTTATTTTGAGTCGATACCCAGTTTTTTAAGTTTGCGCCACAAGGAGACGCGATCAATACCGAGGATTTTCGCGGCCTGGGTGCGATTGCCGCCCGCCATTTTTAATGCATGCAGGATATGCTCGGTCTCCTGTTCTTTCAGCGTCGTCGGTGTAACCGCCATCTCCGGCTTGAACACACGCACGCTGAGCGCACCCAGATTTTGCGGGAGATGCTCTATGTCCAGTGTCTTTTCGTAGGCTAACGCCAGACCGCGTTCGATGAAGTTAGACAGTTCGCGGACGTTGCCGGGGTAATCGTAGTCCAACAGTCTCAGCATCGCTTCCGCGCTGATTTCCTGTATGTCACGTTGCATAATGGTGGAGAACTTTCGCAGGAAGTAATACGCCAGGAGCGGTATGTCATCCCGCCGTTCACGTAAGGCTGGGAGCGTGAGGGTTACGACATTGAGACGGAAATACAGGTCGTTCCGCATGTAGCCTTCATCGACAGCTGCTTTCAAGTCACGGTTACTGGCAGCGATCACACGCACGTCGACATCGATGGGTTGCGTCGAGCCGACCCGCATGAGTTCGCGCTCCTGTAGCACGCGCAACAGCTTCACCTGCATCAGCAAGGGCATTTCGGCGACCTCATCGAGAAAAAGCGTGCCCCCCTGAGCCGCCTCGAACAAACCGATTTTGGTGGCGTTTGCGCCGGTAAAAGCGCCTTTCTCGTGACCGAAAAGCTCGCTGGCCGCGATCTCTTCGTGCAAGGCGCCGCAGTTGAACGCGATGAACGGACCCTCCGAACGCAGGCTGTGCTGATGAATGAAGCGCGCTAGCAGTTCCTTGCCTGTGCCGGACTCTCCGTGAATCACAACACTGGTGTCCGTGCCGGCGATCCGACGGGCGGTCTCCAGCAGGCGCTGCATACCCAGGTCCTGAGTGATGATAGGGGCGCGGCTGGAGAGGTCTTCAATACGCAGTCTGAGTTCACTGTTCTCGCGCTTAATACGGCGCAGATCCAGCGCGGCGCGCACAACCTCACGGGCCTCGGCGAGGCGGAACGGCTTGGCAAGGTAGTGATGTGCGCCGGCTTTCATCGCGTCGACAGCTGAATCGAGCGTCGCATGTCCGGTAATCATGATAACGGGTACGTCGGGTGTGGTTTCGCGGACATGGCGCAACACGTCCATGCCATCAATGCCGGGCATGCGCAAATCGGTGAGCACCAGATCGAATTCTGTGCTCTGCATTTCGGCTAGGCCGCTTTCTCCGTCCTTGCAGGCGGTGACGGTATAACCTTCGCGCTCGAGGACGTGGCTCAGGTTTGAAAGCGCGATTTGCTCATCATCGATAAGCAGAATATGTGGCATGTTCTCGCTCATGACGCCTCCTGTTCGCGATGCGACGCCTGCTCCAGCGGCAGCCATATCGAGAATCGGGCGCCACCTTCGGGACGATTTTCTACGGCAATGCAGCCGCGATGTTCATTGATGATCTCTTCGACCAGGTACAGCCCCAGGCCGGTGCCTTCACCGCCGGACTTGGTGGTGAAGAAAGGATCAAAGATCTTCGGCAAGTGATCCGTTGCGATACCCGGCCCATCGTCGTCGATACGCATCAGCATGACCTGGGCAGACTGTGCGATTCCGCATGTGTCACCGGCGAGGTTACTGGTATTGACTGGCTTGGCTTGCTTCCAGGTGGTTTCTCTCCCAGTGATCCAGATGTTCGTAGCGCCTGCATGCGCGGCATTTCTGATGAGGTTGATAAACACCTCTTGCATGCGGTCGCGGTCCACCAACAGCATGCCGTCTGCGATATCTTCGATGTGCAAGAACAAATCGGGCGGCAATTGGCGATGTATTAAAAGCACCGCCGCCTCAACCAGCCTCGCGGCGCCAAGCACCTGCATCTGCTGTGTGGGCTGGCGCACTGTGTCGAGCAGTCGCCTCACGATACGCCGTGCACGTTCGCATTCGCCGTCGATATGCGATAACCACTGCTGGCGCAACTGCTCGTTTGTGGTGTCATCGTCCTCCAGCAGTAACTGGACCGAGGTTGAGATATTGGAAAGCGGATTGTTCAGCTCATGGGCGACACCGGATACCAGCACCCCGAGTGCGGCCGCGCGCTCATGACGACGCAGCTGGTTCTGCTGGTCGCGCAGTTGTCCGAGCATGGTGTTAAATTGGAAAACGAAGGACCGGATTTCCTTGTCATTGGAAGGTAAGGCCAGTGTCTGGACTTCGCCTTCTGCAAGCTGATCGAGCTGGCTTTCGAGCTGCGCGAGAGGCCGTACAACCCGGCGTACCATGAACATCGCACTGCCGACGCCCAGCAGAATCACGGTCAGCGAGGCAACCATCAGTGTCTGCGCCGCCAACCGGATAGTCTCGGTCAGGATGGCGCGCTGACTCTCATTGAGATGCTGTGTGAGTTGCGAGAGTTCATGGCCTGTTTTACGGATCTCATCCTGTTCGACGCCGCGTTCGGCCTCGGACAGGTGTGAGTATCTACCGAGTTGCTCGCTGTACTCCCGCAGTACGTTTTCAATTTGCTGTAACTCCTGCGGGTCGACGATTGCCGATAACACACGCTCACCCTCGTTGAGCGCGTTGCTCGCCACATCAAGTTGCAACGTCAACTGGTCCAGATCCTGCACATCGTGGTAGAGAAAAAGGTTCTTCTCATCGCGGCGCATCTTCTCGCTGGCCACGTACAAAGCGTTGACGGCTTCGCCCTCGACGACGTGGGTCTTCAGGTAGTGCAGATCGCCGATGACAATGGCGACAAATATCACCAGGGCCGCCTTCGACAGCCCGTAGGAGGTCAGGATCTTGCCGCGCAGGCTGGTCATGGCTATGGGTGTCCCTGGCTAATTGTGGAGTGTTGCATCTTACAACACTGTTACAGCATTTTGGTATGAATTTCTGCTGAAACGTTTCATTATGAAACACCTTGATCTGCGGATATTTCTCTAACCTTTTGTTTTTCATAGGCCAGTGATGCTGGCATGTTCTCTGCAATGTATTGAGTATTCTTCAAGAGGAGCACGTCATGAAAAAATTAAGCGAAACTGTGAAACAGATGTTGGACGCCCTGGCCTTCGCCCACGCCGGCGAATACCTGACCGGCCGGGACAAGTCACGGATTCTGCGGCAGAGCTGCGGGGTTATCGAAAAAGTGCCGGAACGCGCCGAGCGCGTACAGACCGACGCGGGCAGTAATGCACGCCGGCTAGCGCTTTACCTGGGCAGCGAATTGCCCCCTGAGGTGATGGCATACGTGGTGCAGACCTGCGCCCGCCTAAGGCACGAACTGACGGTGCTGACCTTCGAATCAGAGAACACCGGACGCGCCCTGCTTGCGCCCTACCAGAAAGCCCTGGAAGACGCCGGTGTCGATATGAGACTGGTGACCCTCAGTGGTGAACCCGTACCCGGTCTCGCTCGCTACCTGCGCCGCCACCCGGAGGTCGCTTTCCTGGCCTGCAAGGATTTCGGTTACCTCGGGCGGAGTTACCTGAATGGCACCGAGCGCCAAAACGCGCTGCCGGTACCGGTGGTGATTGTGGCAAGCAGAAGTGAGGGAGCCGAACAACAGGTTCAACCTGCTGCGGATCAGAACAGCAGCGCCTCGGTCGTCGCCTGAACGGTCATCGTGACGGCCTCAGTGACGCAGGCATGCGTGGACAGATCTATCGCATACCTGCACCTCCCGACTTATATATCAATGTGGTGTTAGAGTGTTAGTAAAATTTTTTCCTTTTCTACGATGGTTCCCGCCCACTGGTGAAAATCTGCGTGCGGATGTGATCGCCGGTATCACTAT
>Ga0316201_10002102_pt1 | contig 14007 bp, 14 predicted proteins | sample CS6wburrow_MG_FD_204516 | JGI IMG/M metagenome (GOLD analysis project Ga0316201, IMG submission 204516) | Coastal sediment microbial communities from Delaware Bay, Delaware, United States - CS-6 worm burrow | ecosystem: Environmental > Aquatic > Marine > Coastal > Sediment | place: USA... | reverse complement strand
TTTCTCTCCGCAAAGTTCTTTTACATATCGTATATTTGAGTTAAATTGTAAAAGTTAAACCGTTCTTAAAGGAAATATTCACGTTAAATAAATAAAGTAAAACAAACAAACAACACCATGAAAAAATTATTTGCATTGATAGCCGTATTCGGGATGCTTTTTATGGGAGCATCAATCTTTGCGCAGGATGAAACTACGGAATCTCCTGTTGCTGAAGAGACCACTCAGGTTGCTGAAGAGGTTGTAGCAGAGCCAGTGGCTGCTGAAAAAGAAGGTGGAATTGCTGTACTGCACACCACCCTGAAGACCAAATTCATTGAAGGTGGTGCCGGTTTTATGGGCGCCGTACTCCTGACTTTGATCTTTGGCCTGGCCCTGGCATTTGAAAGGGTTATTTACCTGAACCTGGCCTCCACCAACACTGAAAAGCTCCTTGACGCAGTAGAAGAAGCACTGAACAGCGGCGGTATAGAAGCTGCCAAGGAGGTATGCCGCGAAACCCGTGGACCTGTGGCCAGTATTTTCTACCAGGGACTGGACCGCGCTAATCAGGGCATCGATGTGGTTGAAAAATCAGTCGTATCCTATGGTAGCGTGCAGATGGGTCTCCTGGAGAAAAACCTCTCCTGGATCTCTCTGTTTATAGCCATTGCCCCTATGCTTGGTTTCATGGGAACAGTAATTGGTATGATCGATGCATTTGATAAAATCCAGGAGCAGGGAGACATTTCTCCAACCGTTGTTGCCGGTGGTATCAAGATCGCTCTTATTACTACAGTAACCGGTCTGATGGTCGCAATTATCCTCCAGATTTTCTACAATTACCTGGTGTCACAGATTGACGGAATCGTCAATAAGATGGAAGATGCTTCTATCTCACTCGTAGACATGCTGGTAAAACATAATCTTAAAAAATAAGAAGCAATGGCTTTTTCTAATTTAACAAAAATCATACTATGGGTGGTTGCTGGGATCTCCCTGTTGGTGGTTGCTTTTTTCTACATCGGTCCCAAGACGCTGGATTATGATGCGCTGGAACAGAGAGTGGAAGAGGCTATCGCCCCGGTAGACCTGACTCCTATGACCCAAATTCCCGAGGTGGATACAACCCTGACGGACTCTGTGGCGATTGCTGAAAATTTAGCAGCCATTCAGCAAGCTAAGGAGGAACGAGCTGCTATTCTTGCTGCTCCCGTTGAACCCCCACCGAGTATAAAGGAAGTAACAAATGGCTGGGAATACCTGGTATATTTTCGTACCGATATTGCGCTCATCTGGGCCTATATCCTTGTGATTATAACCATGCTTGCGGCTATTGTATTTCCACTTATCGCAGTTATCTCCCAGCCAAAGGCACTTATCCGACTACTGTTGGTGCTCGCTGGTGCTGCAGTCCTGGTAGTGGTTTCATACCTCTTGTCCAGAGACACACCCATTGAAATCATTGGATACACCGGAACGGGAAACAGCGATCCGGGAACTCTGAAAATGATCGATACAGTCCTTTTTATAACCTATATGCTTTTTGGATTGGCTCTCGGGTCAATTCTCTATGCCATTATATCAAGGGCATTCAAATAAGAATCAATAGAAAAACAAAAACCGATGGCAAGATCAACACCGGAAGTTAATGGAGGATCACTGGCGGATATCGCCTTTCTCCTGTTAATATTCTTCCTGGTTACCACCACCATGGACATTGATACCGGGATCACCAGGCTTCTGCCTCCAGAACCAGATCCGGATCAAGAAGATGTACAAGTAAGGGTGAATCAGCGTAATGTGCTGGTGGTACTTCTTAACCGAAGCGACCTTTTGATGGTTGGAGGTGAAGTGATGGACAGACTGGCTTTGAAAGAAAAGACCATTGAGTTCTTTACAAATCCGCTGAATAAAGCGGACCTGCCGGTTATGGAAGAAACTGAAGTCCAGTTTCCTCCGGGCAGTTCATCTATGCTTCCTGACGATGGAATGTGGCGCGGTCAGGTTTCCAAAGGGGTGATATCCCTTCAGAACGACCGTTCAACTACTTACGGGAAATACCTGCAGGTACAGAATGAATTGGTTGCTGCTGTGAACACGCTTCGAAACGACTTCTGCAAACTCTATTTCGATAAGAAATACGATGATTTGAATACAGCTAATCCCATCGAAGAGGAGATTCAGGCAGGAATCCGCCAGATCTATAAGATGAATATTTCCGAGTCGGAACCCAAAAACATAGGAGGACGTAACTGATGTCTAAATTCAGAAAAAAAAGTGGGAAAGGTCTTCAGGCGATTAATACCTCATCCCTTCCTGACATTGTTTTCATGCTTTTGTTCTTTTTCATGGTGGCGACAACAATGAGGGAAACCGAGGTGCAGGTGAAGGTGAAAGTACCTGAAGCTACAGAGGTAAAGAAACTGGAGAAGAAATCCCTGGTTAGTTACATTTACATCGGACGCCCCGTGGCACACGTGGCCAGGATGTATGGAACTGAACCACTGATCCAGTTGAACGACAAGCTGGTGAGTGAAGAAGGCATCCCCTATGAATCGCTCCAGGACTTCGTACTTTTTGAGCGAGAAAAACTCCCCGAAACTGACAAGAACAAAATGGTCATGTCACTACGGATTGATGAGAATATCTCTATGGGAAAGGTGGATGATGTGAAGCAGGCACTCAGGCGTGCGAAAGCCTTGATCATCAACTACTCGGCCCGTAAGGAGTACCGGGAACAGGGAAGACAGAGGTAACAGGAATAAATCCAATCATACAGAGGGCTCCCATACGGGTTGCCCTCTTTTTTTTTCTAGCAACGCCATATATACTCTCTCTGCTGAAAATTGCTCCGCAATTTATAGGCGTGTTCAAGTACATATGGCGTAGACATTAATAAAAAATGGGCCGCCTGTATGGGCGGGGAAAACGGAAAGCTTAACGAAAAAATGGGGACTTATTCGTAGAGGGCGGCGTATACCTGGTCGACCATATCCTGGAAGGTTTCCGGCTGATCAAAGATGGAACGTTTCTTTAAAAAGCGTTCTATGTGGTAAAAGAGCTTGGTTTTATCACTGCCCGTATACTCCTGTATGGAACTGGCAAAGTAGAGCTCGCTGATATTTTTATCGTAGAGTTTTTTTACCGAGTTCCCGATTCCAAAAAGGAAATAGTATTTGGATATGGGGTTTGCAGGATTTTCATAATCACAGTAGATTTTATCCACATAAGTCCCGTTCTCATAGATCACCACCTCCCTTACAAAACCTTCATAGGTATAGAAGATCCATTCCCCGTGGCGCTGACGGGTTTTTTTAAAGCCCTGTACTTTGATCGTCCCATCGTTATAGAATTCCATTTCGGGAATATAGAACTTTCCACTGGGGGCTTTCACTTTACCATTTTCCAGAACTCTATCCTCAATACCAAAATAGTTCAAATAAGGCATCTCCCTGATAATCTCATCCGGCCGGGTAAAATCATCCGGCTTCTGGTAATTGGCACCCGCAAACACCTCTTCGGCGTATTCTATAAGCTGTTCCTGTTCATAAATGCCGTCTTCATAGGCCTTCCGGTCTCTCAACTTTGATATGAGCAGTCCCATATCCTTGTGCTGGCCACCACTCATATCTAAAAGGCCCATGGAAGTAAGGATCATCTCCTTCTCATTTCTAAACAGGAAGGTGTTCAACTTATCATGATAAAGGATCCTCAGGTTCTTAAGCTCCTTGAACCAGCGCTGGCCTCTGATCTGGCTTCGTTCCCTCCCATATAGGAGGGTGATCCGGACATTACGCTGATCAGCCTGCTGAAACCTGAGAATCACGCTCTCATGTAGTTTTAATGCAGGGACACAAAAGACCAGCTCATTAATCGCCTCGGAAATCAGGCGATCAATCTGGTAAGAGGTTCCTACCGGTGAGAGGAATTCGGCTGCCATTTATCAGGTCCTTCTACTGTAACTATTTCTCGCTAGTGAAATTATGTAAAAAACAAACGGGCTTTCGAAGGAAATATTAACATGGCTGTTTATTCCCGGCGTTTTTTGACCAGTGCGTCTGAACTGTGACAAACAGCAAGATTATCAAGCGATAATGAAATATAAAAGAGGGCTTTTACCCTCTTTTATATTCAAACTGGCTGGTGACCTCAGGAGGACTCGAACCCCCACCATGGGAACCGGAATCCCACGTTCTATCCTGTTAAACTATGAGGCCATTATGGAGCGCAAAGTTAATAGTTTTTTATAATTTCGCACACTGAATCAGAAGCCGACAGAATGGAATACAAGTTTGCAGAAATTGAGAAGCGGTGGCAGGACTACTGGGAAGAACACAAGACCTTTAAAACCGAGGATGATTTCTCAAAGCCAAAATTCTATGTACTGGATATGTTTCCCTATCCTTCGGGCTCCGGATTACATGTGGGCCACCCGGAAGGATACACAGCTACTGATATTGTTGCCCGCTATAAGAGGATGAATGGCTTCAATGTGCTCCACCCCATGGGTTGGGATGCCTTTGGATTGCCTGCAGAACAGTATGCCATCGAAACCGGGACACATCCCTCACTGACCACCCAGAATAACTGTCTTAACTTCCGCAGGCAGATCAAATCCCTGGGTCTGGGATACGACTGGGACCGGGAGATCAACACAACGGATCCCTCTTATTTCAAGTGGACCCAGTGGATCTTTATCCGTCTGTACAACACCTGGTTCGACGCAGAACAGCAGAAAGGACGCCCCATGGATGAGCTGATGATCCCGGAGGAGGTATCAGCGCAAGGAGAAGAGGCCGTAAAAGCCTATATCGCAGAAAAGCGTCTTGCTTATTACGATGATGCTCAGGTATGGTGGTGCCCCAGCTGCAGGATCGTATGCTCCAACGAAGAGGTGCTCAATGACGGCACGCACGAAAAATGTGGAAATCCGGTGGAGCGGAAGAACCTGAAGCAGTGGATGTTGCGAATCCCTCAATATGCCGAGAGACTGCTGGAGGGGCTGGATGAGGTAGACTGGCCCGAAGGAGTAAAGGACATGCAACGCAACTGGATCGGTCGCTCCACCGGAGCCGAGGTAGATTTTCAGGTAGCTGGAAGCGATGAAATACTCCGGGTATTTACCACCCGTCCCGATACCCTGTTTGGGGCCACTTACATGGTAGTGGCTCCTGAGCATCCTCTTTTGAAGGAGCTTACTTCAGCGGAGCAACTCAGCCAGGTGAACAGCTATGTGGCTCAGGCGGGTTTGAAGTCCGAGCTGGACCGCTCAGACCTCTCCCGGGAAAAGAGTGGAGTATTTACAGGGTCCTATGCGATCAATCCGGTAAACAATGCCAGGATCCCCATCTGGGTGGCCGATTACGTGCTGATGGGCTATGGTACCGGAGCCATCATGGCCGTTCCCTGTCACGATACCCGTGACTTTGAATTTGCTTCCGCATTTTCACTTCCCATTCCATGCATTCTGGACCCCGAAGCGGATGATCCGGCTCTGAGAGAAGAGGTGCTCCGGGGGAAAGCGTGTTGGACCGGTGATGGACACTATGTCAACTCTGCCTCCTCTGACACCGGGCTGGATATCAATGGCCTTACCAAAGAGAAGGGAATTGCAAAAACCATTCAATGGTTGCAGCAAAATGAACTGGGTTCAGAAGCGATCAACTATAAGATCAGGGACTGGCTCTTCAGCAGACAGCGTTACTGGGGAGAACCCTTCCCTGTTATCCATTGGGAAGATGGAGAGATCTCCGTGCTGGAAGAATCCCAGCTGCCTTTGGAGCTCCCCGAACTGGAGAAATATGAGCCGGGGAGCCATGGGGAATCTCCTCTGGCCAACGCAAAGGAGTGGCTGCAGGTGATCGACTCCAATGGCCGTAAAGGCAGGCGTGAAACCAATACCATGCCGCAGTGGGCCGGATCGTGCTGGTACTATCTCAGATACATTGATCCAAAGAATGACCAGGAGCCCTTTTCCGGGGAAAAAGAGAGATACTGGCTCCCCGTCGACCTCTATGTCGGAGGGGCCGAACATGCGGTCCTGCACCTGCTCTACAGCCGCTTCTGGCATAAGGTCCTTTTTGATCTGGGAATAGTCTCCACCAATGAGCCTTACTCCAAGCTTTTTAACCAGGGTATGATCCTTGCTTTCGCCTATGAAACAGAGGCTGGAGCCAAAGTGGCAAGCGACCAGGTGGAAGAGCGGGACGGTCAGTATTTCCATACGGAAACCGGTGAGCAACTGAAACAGATTGTGGCCAAGATGTCCAAGTCGCTGAAGAATGTGGTCAATCCGGATGATGTGGTATCCGCATACGGCGCGGACTCTCTCCGCCTGTATGAAATGTTCCTGGGTCCGCTGGATGCGGTAAAACCCTGGGTCGAAAATGGCGTGAAGGGGGTCTATAACTTCCTGAACCGGGTCTTTAAATTCTTTGCCGACCTGGACCATTATCATTCGGGCGATGAAGACCAGGAACTATTAAAGTCCCTGCATGCCACCATCAAAAAGGTCGGAGCAGATGTGGAAGCACTGCATTTCAATACCTCCATCTCCCAGATGATGATCTTTACCAACCTGGCCATAAAAAAACGCCAGGTAACCCGCCAGACAGCGGAAGCTTTCATCAGGGTGCTGAGCCCTTTTGCGCCCCATCTGGCAGAGGAGATCTGGAGCATCCTCGGGAACAGCGGATCCATTGCTGAAGCCGAGTGGCCTCAGTACGAGGAGTCCCTGCTTCAGGAAGATTCCTATGAATACCCGGTAATGATCAACGGAAAGCTCAGATTTAAGATACAGCTCCCATTGAATCTGTCAGAGACGGAGATTAAAACCCGGGTCCTGGCTCATGAAACTGCACAGAAGTGGACCGGGGGAGATGATCCCAAACGTTTTATCCATGTACCCCAAAAGATCATCAATATCGTAGTATGAAAAATCGACCGGGTATTCAAATCAATGAGATTTTGATGGTGCTGGGCTTAATTGGAGCTTTTTTGCTGATGCCAGCCTGTAATCCGGCAGCCTCCCAGGTTGAAAGCTCCGAAACGGAGGAAATGGTGCAGCCCGATACCCTTGCTCCGGAAATAAATCTCTACGGGATCCCGATGGAACTCTATCAGATCGAGGAAGGAAGGGTGCGCCGTAATCAAACCCTTTCAGATCTTTTGTCTCCACTGGGGCTTAGCATGCAGGAGATTTACAGGATATCCCTCCTGCCTGACAGCCTGATCAATGAGCGTAAAATCAAGCCCGGCAACCGTTATTTGTTTTGCACCCTGAAAGATAGTATCACAGAGTCCATGGACCATGCCGGGAATATTTTTATCTATGAAAAGGATCTCCTTCATTTCGTGGTCATTTCCATCGATCCCGATTCCATCTGGGCCAGAAACAGACAAAAAGCGGTAGATACCAGAATGCTATCTGCATCCGGAATTATTGAAACTTCCCTGTGGGAAGCCATGCAAAAAAGCGAGGTCAATCCCATGCTGGCCATTGAGTTAAGTGAAATTTTTGCCTGGACCATCGACTTTTTCGGGATCCAGCAGGGCGACAGATACAAGGTGATCTATGAAGAGTCCTACGTGGATTCACTCTCCATCGGAATTAACAAAATAGTCGGAGCCTGGTTCTATCATAATCAGACCGATTTCTGGGCCATTCCATTTGAACAGGACAGCGTCCGAAGCTTCTTTGATGAGGAAGGCAACAGTCTTCGTAAAGCCTTCCTGAAAGCACCCCTGAGGTTTTCCCGGATCAGTTCAGGATTTTCGCATTCCAGATTCCACCCGGTACTAAAAATCAGGCGACCCCATCACGGGGTGGATTATGCGGCCCCCTCGGGGACCCCCGTTCATACGGTTGGAGATGGTTTCGTAACCCAGGTGGGGTTTCAGAGCGGAGGAGGTGGCAATTATGTAAAAATCAAACATAACAGTGTCTATTCCACCACCTATATGCACCTGCGCGGATTTGGAAAAGGAATCAGGCAGGGAGTCTATGTCAAGCAGGGGGATATTATTGGCTACGTGGGCAGCAGCGGTCTGGCTACGGGTCCGCACCTGGACTTCAGGTTTTATAAAAACGGCAGCGCAGTTAATCCGCTGAAAGTGGAGGCTCCTCCTGTGGAGCCCATCCATGAAGATAACAGGGAGTCCTTTGCTCTTGCCAGGGCCTTTACCATGAGCCTGTTAAAGCTCCTTTAGCAAGCCTTCAACCACGGCGGGGAAGTGTTGGTATTCCAGTTTATGTATTCTTTCAGCCAGACTGTCCGGGGTATCGTCTGATTCAAGCTCGCAAAAAGCCTGGAATATGACATCTCCTTCGTCATACTCCCGGTTCACATAATGAATGCTGATCCCGGACTCTTTCTCCCCGGCTGCCAGAACAGCCCGGTGCACATGATTCCCGTACATTCCCTTTCCACCGTATTTGGGCAGCAGTGCGGGATGTATGTTAACTATCTTATTTTCATACAGTTTCAACAAATTGCCTGGAACCAGCCATAAAAACCCGGCCAGTACAATAAAATCGATCTGTCGTTCGACAAGTTGATCAAGCACATAGTCTGAACCATAAAACTGGTCCCTGGTGAATGTAAGCACTTCTATATCATGAGATTGCGCCCGTTTTATCACCCCTGCATCCGGACGGTTCGTGAGGACTATCCGCACCCTCCCAAACTGGCTCGTTCGAAAAAAACGGATCAAATTTTCCGCGTTTGTTCCTGATCCGGAGGCAAATATGGCTATGTTCTTCATTTTTTTTTGAAAATAGTCGAATTTTGCATTTCTTTGCAGCGTTAAAAATAACTAATATTATTAATTAAAAATTTATAGTCATGTCTGACATTGCCTCAAGAGTAAAAGCAATCATTGTTGACAAATTAGGTGTTGATGAGAATGAAGTAACATCCGAAGCCAGTTTCACTAATGATCTGGGAGCTGATTCTCTTGACACCGTTGAGTTGATCATGGAATTTGAAAAGGAATTCAATATGGGTATTCCCGATGATCAGGCTGAAAACATCTCCACCGTTGGTGATGCTATCAAATACATTGAAGATAACGCAGAGTAAGGCTAACTAAAAGTTCCAAAACTTTTTAGTATGAGAAGGGTAGTTGTTACAGGATTGGGGGCAATCACCCCCCTGGGTAATAATATACAGGACTTCTGGAGCGCACTGATAGATGGTGCAAGCGGAAGTGACTGGATTACTCATTTCGATACTGAAAAGTTCAAGACAAAATTCGCCTGCGAGGTTAAAAATTATAATCCCGAGGATTATTTTGACCGGAAAGAGGCCCGCAAGCTTGATCGCTATGCCCAGTATGCCTTAATTGCTGCCCATGAGGCCTACCTCGATGCAGGACTTGATACGGCCACACATGATAAGGATCGTGCAGGAGTTATCTGGGCCTCCGGAATTGGGGGAATTGAAACTTTTGCCAAAGAGATGGAGGGCTTCCTGGAAGGTGGCAAAGTTCCCAGGTTCAGCCCTTTCTTTATCCCTAAAATGATCTCTGATATCGCAGCGGGGCACCTTTCCATGAAATATGGATACCGGGGACCCAATTATGCGACTGTTTCGGCCTGTGCTTCTTCTACCAATGCCATTATTGATGCCTTTAATCTGATCCGCCTGGACCTGGCCGACCTGTTTATAACAGGAGGATCCGAAGCATCGGTAAATGAACCCGGAGTCGGGGGATTTAATGCCATGCAGGCCCTGTCCACCAACAATGACAATTACCGTACGGCCTCCAGGCCATTTGATGTGAACCGGGATGGTTTTGTCATTGGTGAAGGCGGAGCCGGACTCATTCTTGAAGAGCTGGAACACGCCAAAAAACGGGGTGCTAAAATCTATGCTGAACTGATCGGAGGCGGATTATCAGCCGACGCCTACCATCTGACAGCTCCTCATCCGGAAGGTGAAGGAGCCAGGCTGGTGATGACCAATGCCCTCAGGGATGCAAAAATTGCACCTGAAGATGTGGATTATGTAAATGTCCATGGAACCGCCACCCCCCTGGGGGACATTTCTGAAACCAAAGCCATTAAAAAAGTCTTCGGGGAGCATGCCTATAAGCTCAATATCAGTTCGACCAAGTCCATGACCGGTCATTTGCTGGGCGCGGCAGGAGCCATCGAAGCCATTGCGGTGATTAAGTCAATCGTGCATGGAATTATCCCTCCGACCATTAACCTGAAGGATCTGGACCCGGAAATTGATCCCAAGCTGAACCTGACCCCCAATAAGGCACAGAAACGTGAGGTAAATGTGGGCATGAGTAACACCTTTGGTTTTGGAGGACACAATACCTCCGCCGTTTTCAGGAAATATAAGGACTAAACCATTGAAGAACCGTAGATTCTATTTGGATCTGGTTCGCATGCTGGGCTTCCTCCCTCGCAATTTATCCCTATACAGACTTGCCTTTATACCCAAATCAGCACTTCAAAAGAATCCCTCCGGAAATCACCTCAATAATGAACGACTGGAATATCTGGGCGATGCGGTGCTTGATGCGATTGTAGCAGATTATATTTTTAAACGCTTCCCTGAGGGTGATGAGGGGTTTATGACCAAACTCCGGGCCCGAATCGTGAAACGCAAGAACCTGGATTCCCTGGCTATAAAGATTGGAATTCCCGCATTGATCGTTCCCGGAACTACCACAGGAAGCCACTCTAAACATATCTATGGAAATGCCCTTGAAGCTTTTTTTGGAGCCATCTATCTGGATAGAGGTTACCGGGCAGCTAAGAAATTCTTCGAACGAAAAATCTTGAAGCGCCATATCGACCTGGTGCAGCTGTCGCATAAGGATCCTGATTATAAAAGCAGACTCATTGAATGGTGTCAGAAGGTCCGGACGGAAATAAGTTTTGAAAGCAAAGAGGAGCCAGGTGCGCTTAACCAATCACCTTCGTTTGTTTCCATCATCCATATGAATGGGGAGGAGAAGGGAAGCGGACGGGGCGATTCAAAAAAAGAAGCCGAACAAGAGGCCTCGAAGATGGTCCTGAAAAGCATTCATACGGATTAGCTATGGTAAAAAAACACAAACTGGAGCTGGCTATTGAGGAAGATTTTTGCCTGCTGGGCCTGGTTTCGGATGAAGCAGATTACAAACTGAGCTGGATGATCAACCGGTCCCTGGCCATGAACTTTGAGAAAGAGGATGATCTCCAGCTATTTCATCCCAAACTGAAAGAGGAGCAGATATTTTCCCTTTTCTCCTACCATGACGATACAGCCATGATCACCTTCAGGATCATTAAAAACCGGGCTGAAAACGGATATTACCTGGATGAATTAAAGCATATCGACTATCTGATCCATATCCAGGGAGAGATCGATGCCGCGAGGATCAGTGGCTTTATGCATTCGGTCAGCGCCCTGGAACCGGTAAGACTGTGCGTCCCTTCTGACCTGACCAGGATTAAAAACAAAGAGAGGCTATTGCTCTGGTGATTAAAACAACCATCTCACAAGGGGGTAAATGACCGAGTAGACAGGGAGCTCCTGGTAATTCTGATAGCCTTCCTGGTAAAGGCCGTCCATGATGGCCCCCTGTTTTATCAGGGGTCTGAAAAGCTTCCTGTAAAAAGGGAAAAATCCCATGAGCAGGTCAAATACCATATCCAGAAAGAAGAGCAGGCCTGCAACAAGCAGGTACACGTAAGACGATAGCTGTATATCAAATCCGGGACCGGTGCTGCTGATCAAGCCAAGACACAGGAGCCAGACAAGTGCTTTTATGATTAGCCCCGGTGTGAGAAGGTAGGTGACCTTGGACCGGACCTTTGCCAGTTTCAACAGGACCGTGGCAAATAATCCTCCTGCCAGCAGTCCGGCAAATAACCTCCACAGTATGCTCTGTACCGGAAATAGAAAGAGGAAAGCCAGGAGAAACAAGACCTTGCCCAGGGAGGCCATGCGGTGATAATAGAGCGCTCTGGCGCTGCGCGGAATAAGCACCCGCCTGACCTTATTTTTGTACCTGGCCATGTGGTCCAGGGCTCCGAAAGACCGAACTTCAATATCTACGGTTTTTAGCAGCTCGACTTTGTATGGCTTGCCATCAGCCTTGGTACCGCGACAATAGAAGCATTTGTCTTTGCTAGGTTTCCCCGGCACCAGCCTGAAAAACCCGGAAAGATCCTGCCAGCTAACATTCAATTTTCCCAGATGGAACCAGATTTTTCTCTTTTGGTAAATGTAGACCAGGAGTACCACCCCCATCAGTATAAAAATGAAAGTGCCCGCCAGGCTCGCGGGATCATTAAAAACAGCTATACCCAGAGGAACTAAGATGGCGGCCACTGCAAAAAGAAGCAGAATGCCATTTCCTGCATACTTCAGGAGCAGAATGGGATCGTGCCACTCGGGACGCTTAAAATAGTCCTCCTGTTGCTTCTTTTTCTCCCTCTGGGCCCTGGCCCGTTGCTGCATCCTTGCGCGCTCCCGTCTTTTTAGCTCATCAACCAGCAGGTCCTCATAAGAGGAGGCTCGGTCCGTTCCACTATCCAGATGTTTCAGTAAAAAGTCATGGGCTTCAGTAATCTCCTGAAACTTCCTGGCCGCAGAAGCAGATTTATTCCGGTCCGGATGGTATTTGAATGCCAGTTTCCGGTAGGCACTCTTAATCTCTTTTTTTTTAGCTCCGGGAGCCAATCCCAGTACCTTGTAGTAATCCAGCTGAGCCAACGAGGAGTGTTTTACGCAAGTTATTCATTCCTCTTAAAGCAACAAAAAAAGCTGCTCGCCGGGAGGACGAGCAGCTTTACACCAATAAACCCTAAAACTAAACCAATTGCCTGCTAAAGCATCTTAAAAACTACTACTATTTATACTCTTTCTTCTGTTTCTTCTTGATAACCTTTACTTCCACCTCTACCTCATGGTCCTTTTCCTTATCGTGATCCTCCTCTTCATCATGGTCCATATCCATTTCCTTATCCGCGCTCTTCCGGAGAACGATCACCTTCACATTTGAATCTTTTTTGCCATCATGTTCTTCCAAAATTTCAAGGAGTTCCGTCTTCATATCATCATCTCCCTCGATCACATAGACCTTTTCGTCCTTATCCATTAACTTTTCGTCCCCTTCTATAACAGTCCAGGATCCCTCTTCATCATCTGAAACCCTCACTCTAATCTCTTTCTTCTTTATTACAGGGCTTTTTCCCTCCTCTTCCCCGGTCCACTCCAGGGCATCTCCTTTATATTCTATGAGCTCGGTCTTCTCTCCGTCTTCGGAAATAAATACCATGGCTTTGGTGTGATTTTCTCCGCTGTGCTCCATATGAATATCCTCGCCTGTGAGAATCTCCATCATTTTCAGGGCATGTTCGGCCTCGGAGGCATCCTCAAAGAGGTAGGTCGTATCCTTTATAAGTTTACCATCCTTTTTTACCACCACGCTTACTTCTGTCTTTTCCTGTGCCAGGATTCCGGCCGAGAACAGGATTGAAGCTGCAAGAATCCCGGTGGCTATGTGTATTTTTCTCTTCATGTTACTCTTTTCCAAAGGTATGGGACAAATCTATTCCGGAATTTCGTTAGATAGCTTTAAAGGAAGTTAAAGAATGTTAAAACACTCTGAATGAACCAGTGAGGACTGCTATCTTTGGACCATGAGCCGAACCATTCTGTGGATAGTATCTGTGTTCCTTGCACTGGCCATGTTAGCCATGATTCTGGTGCAGGTATACTGGATCAGACGCTATCTGGACGCCGAGGAACACCAGCTTGGTCTGGCGGTAATCGGGGTCCTTTCGGATATCTCCGATGAGCTTGTTCAGAACGAAACCGTAATTTCGATTCTGGATGAAATACGCCCCCCCGTGCTTCAGCACCAGAGCCAGGCCGTATGGAATTTTCATATAGATGCCCGCAGCTCCTATGACCGCACCAGGGGGAGCATCCATGTTGCCCTGGAAACAGAAGACCTCGGGGAGATCAGAGAGCATGAGACCGCCAATTTTACATACATGGCCCCCGACAGATCTCT
>Ga0316201_10002101_pt1 | contig 14012 bp, 17 predicted proteins | sample CS6wburrow_MG_FD_204516 | JGI IMG/M metagenome (GOLD analysis project Ga0316201, IMG submission 204516) | Coastal sediment microbial communities from Delaware Bay, Delaware, United States - CS-6 worm burrow | ecosystem: Environmental > Aquatic > Marine > Coastal > Sediment | place: USA... | reverse complement strand
GGTTTCTCTATCCAGAACCGTCAGCTGTAGGGAACAGCTGACCGAGCGCCCAAGGATGGCTCGAGCGTGTTCTGGATAGAGAAACCTGACTCCTCCGGGAGGCGTTGTTTCAGCTTTTCATAATTATACGATGCCTACCGTGTCCGAATTCTGTGCGATGTGCCTTCCGAGACGGCGCCATTAGGCCAGCATTAGCTTCGTTGCAGGGTTATTATTTGGTTTTGGGTTGAGGACTGAACATGCATTTGGGGATACCAGCGCTACTGGACTTTTACCGCGCGCATCAAGACGACAAATCGTTGGTACTCGTCACCATCATTGGAACTGAAGGGTCAACCTACCGCAAACCCGCTGCGATGATGCTGATCAGCGGTGACCAGAAGTTTGAAGGCATGATTTCGGGTGGGTGCCTGGAAGGGGATCTGTTGCATCATGCGGCAGAAGTGTTTACGAGTGGGAAACCCAAGTTCGTCACCTACGATATGCATGCCAATGAAGAGTTGGTGTGGAATCTGGGTTTGGGTTGTGACGGGGTCATTCATTTAATGCTGCAGCGACTCGATCGCGAAAACGGGTTTGAGTTTCTTCAGCAGTTGGAAAAGTCTCATGAAGCTCGTCGCGCCGTCTTACTTGCGCTGACAATCGCCCCGGATGGTGAAATACCGGTTGGAGCAACGGCATTGATTGACCGTGCAGATAACAGCGCGGGGGAACCTTCTTTGCTGCAGGTTTTAAAAACGGCCTCTGGCCAAAACTGGCCCGAGTGGCGATATCGCAGCTTAAACCTTGCTGAATCTGAGGACAAACCTGACGTAATGCTGATTAACATTCCACCCCGGGTGCGGGTGCTTATCTGTGGTGCGGGTCCGGATGCCGTGCCGGTGGCCCGAACGTTGTCGGGGCTCGACTGGGAAGTTCTGGTGGTCGATCACAGGCCAGCCTATACCAGGCCCGGCCGATTCCCGAAAAGCTGCCGGGTCATTCAGGCACGACCTGAAAACCTTCGCACATCGCTGAATCTGGATGAACTCGATGCGGCTGTGATCATGAGCCATCACCTGGAAAATGACAGCGTGTATCTTCGCCAGTTAGCTGGCGGGAGCCTGTCTTACATTGGCTGCCTTGGGCCAAGAGCAAGAAGCGCTCGTTTGAAAGAAATGGCGGGTTGTGAACGGCTCAAGATCCATGGGCCCGTCGGTCTCGATATCGGGGCAGAGCTTCCAGAGGCGATTGCGCTCTCCCTGGCGGCCGAAATACACGCGGTTTTGAACAAACGAAGTGGATTATCGTTAACTTCGAATGTGAATTCATGATCTCCTCAGATATATCAGAGCGATTTTCCTGCATTTTACTGGCCGCAGGAGGCTCCCGCCGATTGGGACGACCGAAGCAATTGGTGGAACGCGATGGCGAAGCTTTGATTACCCGGGCCGCACAAAATCTGCTGAATCTTGATGCGATCGAGGTGATTGTCGTCACTGGCGCTGAAAATCCCAATATATTGAAAAAATTAGAAAATGTACCGGTCAAGATCGTTCGCAATACCGGTTGGAAGCAGGGAATGGGTGGTTCTGTCGCAACGGGTGTCCGGAGCCTGACAGGTGGTTTGGGTGGCGTCCTGATCCTCCTCTGCGATCAATGGAAGGTTGACTCTGGCGACCTTGAGTTGCTGGTGCAAAAGTGGCAATCAGATATATCAGGCGTTTTTTCGGCCAAATGGGGCGATTTGGACGACGGAGCCTTTGGACCGCCGGTTATTTTTCCAAAAAGGCTGTTTTCCGAGCTTGAAACGCTCGAATCGAAGCGAGGCGCACGTGGACTGATCAGGAAGTATTGGCGGCAGGTTACGTTCGTTGAGATGGAAAATGCGGCTTTCGACCTGGATGATCCGGAAGATTTAAAGGCGATGCGGGAGTCTTGAACCCGATTTCGCTTCAGAATCGATCAGATTGCGTTTTTTTATGCGAGTAAGCTCATAGCCACGCCTGATCGTGAATGTGCCGCGACGGGAGGTCTCAAAGCGGCAAATTTTTCAGGTTTCCCGATTTCGGTCAAATTATTATTTGAAGGCCGCCATTAGCCGGATCTGCAGCGCGGTGCTACAGAATGTAGCGGCTCAGGTCTTCATTACCCGACAGTTCACCCAGGTGTTCGTCCACGTAGGCTGCATTGATTTCAAAGGATTCGCCTGATTTGTCGGGCGCTTCGTAAGAAATCAACTCCAGCAATCGTTCCAGCACTGTGTGTAAACGCCGGGCCCCGATGTTCTCGGTAGACTCATTCACCTTCCAGGAGATTTCGGCAATCCGCCTGACACCGTCTTCGGTGAAACGCAGCGTCACGCCCTCTGTTTCCATCAGCGCGATGTATTGTTCGGTCAACGAAGCCTGCGGTTCGGTGAGAATGCGCGTGAAATCCTCGACTTCAAGCGCTCTCAGTTCAACCCGTATTGGCAAACGGCCCTGCAACTCAGGAATTAAGTCGGAAGGGCGCGACAGGTGAAAAGCCCCGGATGCGATAAACAGCATATGGTCGGTTTTAACCATTCCGTTGCGGGTGGATACCGTGCAACCCTCAACCAGTGGCAGCAGGTCGCGCTGAACACCTTCGCGTGAAACATCGGCTCCGGCATATTCTGAACGCCGGGCCACTTTATCCAGTTCGTCGATGAATACGATTCCGTTCTGTTCCGCATTCTCCAGCGCCTGCTGCTTGATTTCCTCGTCGTTGACCAGCTTGGCGGCCTCGTCTTCGATCAGAATCGGCAGAGCATCACGGATTTTCATTTTCCGTTTCTGGGTCTTGGTGCCTCCGAGGTTCTGAAACATGCCCTGTAGCTGGCTGGCCATGTCTTCCATGCCCGGTGGCGTCATGATTTCGACACCCAATTGTGCCGAGACGTCGAACTCGATTTCACGATCGTCCAGTTCACCATGCACCAGTTGATGCCGGAATTTCTGGCGCGTTCTGTCATCCAGCTTTTGTTCAGGTTCCGGTTCGTTGGCAAAACCCACGCTGCTCTTGGGTTGCGGCAGAAGCGCGGCAAGTACACGGTCATAAGCGGCATCTTCGGCCCGCGACCGCACCCGGGCCATGGCCTGTTCGCGGGTCATTTTGACCGAGGTGTCCACCAGGTCGCGAATGATGGATTCCACATCCTTACCGACGTAGCCCACCTCGGTGAACTTGGTCGCCTCGACCTTGATAAACGGTGCGTTTGCCAAGGCAGCCAGCCGGCGTGCGATTTCAGTCTTTCCAACACCGGTTGGACCAATCATCAGGATGTTTTTCGGCGTGATTTCGACGCGCAACTCTTCCTCTACCTGCATTCGGCGCCAACGGTTGCGCAGGGCGATGGCCACCGCACGCTTGGCGTCTGACTGGCCGATGATGTGCTTGTCCAGTTCCTGGACGATTTCTCTGGGGGTCATTTGGGACATGGGTATCTCAGGACTCCGGATCGATGGTCAGTGTTTCGATGGTCAGGTTCGAGTTGGTGTAGATGCAGATATCCGCGGCGATACCCAGGGCCTGCCGGGTAATGGTTTCGGCATCCAGATCGGTATTCTGTAACAGGGCCATTGCCGCTGACTGGGCGAACGGGCCGCCCGAACCAATTGCAATCAGGCCGTGTTCCGGCTCAATCACGTCACCAGTGCCGGAGATGAGCAGGGAATTTTTCCGGTCCGCTATGGCCAGCAGAGCTTCAAGCCGGCGCAGAGCCCGGTCCGTGCGCCAGTCCTTGGCCATTTCCACCGCGGCACGCACCAGGTGACCAGAGTGTTTTTCCAGTTTTCCTTCGAAACGCTCAAACAGCGTGAACGCATCGGCCGTAGCACCGGCAAAGCCGGCGATGACCTGGTCTTTGTAGAGGCGGCGCACCTTGCGGGCATTGGCTTTCATGACGGTATTACCCAGTGTGACCTGGCCGTCGCCACCCATGACCACCGTGTTGCCACGGCGCACCGAGCAAATGGTTGTTCCTCGATACTGTTCCACTTGGGACTCCTGTGAATGCATGACAGGGAAAGTGGGGATAGCGGGGCACTAATGCAAGTAAGCCCGGGCGCATCGCCGATAATGACGTCTGGCAGGTTCAAGGTGAAATCACCTGGGGCACACTGCTACACTCTCGGGACTACGATCAGGGTCGTAATCGATGATTGCAGAATTTTTCAGAGCGCTGTTCTCGGCCGGAATTCCTGTCGCGGTCACCAGCTACCTGTTGGCGTGGTGGGCGTTGAAGAACGGCTACTTCGGGCGCGTCGACAGCGTCAAGGGACTGGAAAAAGAAGTCAAGCGGCTGACCAGCAAGAAATCGGAGAAGGAAAAAAAGCGGTTGAAAAATGCCGAAGCCGGTTACGTTGAGCCCGCCCGGCACAAAATGAACCCAATTCACAACAAGTGGCTGTCATTTGGCGGCGGCTTTTACGGTGTGGTGGCGTTGATGACTTATGCCGTGATCGAGCTGGGCGAAGTTCGTGATTTCGTCGCCAATCTCGGTGGCTTCTTCCAGATGCTTTCCAGCCTTTCTTTTGCCCTGATCATCAATTTCCTGATCGATTCTTTCATGAATTTCATCTGGGCCATAGCCTGGCCAGGATACTGGCTTTCTGAAGTCTCCAGCAACGATATCTGGATCTGGTTCCTGGTCGCCTATGCAGGCTACTGGGCTGGAACCCGCTACGCACTGCATCGAGTGGGCCTGGAGCAATCCTGATTCCTAAAAACCCGCGGTTGAACCGTTCGCGAGACGAAACCCGATTTTTGATTTATTCTTGGTTATGGTCACCCCGGTGATCATTGTCGAAAACAACAGATTGAGGGAATAACATGAGCCTTGCAAAAAAATCGGTAGCTGAATTTATCGGGACCTTCTGGCTGGTCCTGGGTGGTTGCGGCAGTGCAGTGCTGGCAGCAGGGTTTCCTGAGCTGGGTATCGGGTTTGCCGGTGTGGCGCTGGCTTTTGGCCTGACGGTCCTGACCATGGCCTACGCAATTGGACACATCTCCGGTTGTCACCTGAATCCGGCGGTATCCGTCGGGCTGGCAGTTGCCGGGCGCTTCAAGTTTTCCGAGGTTCCCGCTTACGTCATCGCGCAGGTTCTGGGCGCGACCGTCGCCGCCGGAATACTGGCCTGGATCGCCGGTGGAGCGCCGGGTTTCGACTTGGCCGGTGGATTGGCTTCCAATGGTTATGGTGAGCACTCACCGGGTGGCTACTCCATGGGTTCCGGCTTCGTCACGGAAGTGGTTTTAACCCTGATGTTCCTGTTTGTCATTCTGGGTGCAACAGATAAGCGAGCGCCAGCCGGCTTTGCGCCGATTGCCATCGGCCTGTGCCTGACCCTGATTCACCTGATCAGTATCCCGGTTACCAATACCTCGGTGAATCCGGCCCGGTCCACCGGTCCGGCTTTGATCGTGCAGGGTTGGGCCGTGGCCCAACTGTGGATGTTCTGGGTCGCACCCATCATCGGGGCGGCAATCGCCGGTATCGTTTATCGCTGGTTCGAGAAGGAATAAGAGTCCGAAAGGGTGTGTTCTACTTCTTCTTCTTGGCCCGGGGGTGCGCTCTGTCGTAAACCCGCGCCAGGTGTTGAAAGTCGAGGTGCGTATAAACCTGGGTAGTGGATATATCCGCATGGCCCAGCAATTCCTGCACCGCCCGCAAATCGCCTGAGGATTCCAACATGTGGCTGGCGAAACTGTGCCGGAGTAAATGCGGATACACTTTTTGCGGGATGCCCTGATGCCTGGCCCAGTGCTTGATCCGGGCCTGGATGCTGCGGGTGGAGATGGGCGTGCCGCGATTGCTGACGAACACGTGTGGGTTTTCGAAACCGGCAAACGTCGCTCTTGCCTTGCGCCATTCAAGCAGCGCATCGGCAGCATAACTGCCCAGCGGAACCATGCGTGTTTTGTTGCCCTTGCCGGTTACCGTCACCAGGCCTGACGAGAAATCCACCTGGTGCCAGTGTAGCTGCGTCAGTTCACTCAGCCGCAAGCCGGAAGAATAGAACAGTTCCATGATCGCCTTGTCGCGAATGGCCAGCGGGCTGTCATCCTCGATTTCCAGCAGGCGGGTCACCATATCGGCATCGAGAGTCACAGGCAATTTGCAGGCGGCTTTTGGCGCCCTTACCGAAGCGGCGGGATCGTGATCCGTCATCCCTTCTTTCATTTGCCAACGGTAAAAACTGCGAATGGCGGAGAGCAGGCGTTGCAGGCTCTTTGAACCCAGGCCCTGGCGGTGAAGGCGGGCGACCAGTCCACGGATTGAATGCTCCGTCAGGTGCGCCGGGTCGCTGATATCCAGCCGGTCCATTTCAAGGGCCAGTTGGTCCAGATCCCGGCGGTAAGCATCGCGGGTGCGTTCGGAGAGACCCCGCTCAAGTTTGAGGTAGTCGATAAACTGATTTTGGCGGGTTTTCATCCCTTCAGGCCGAGCGTCTTTGCTCCTGCACCTCGCTGTCGCTGAGGCTGTTGGCGATCACATCACTCAGCAGGTCCAGGAACAGCGTGCCCATACCGGGGTAAAACCGCGCCGCATCGCTACTGCCGATGGCCATCATGCCGTAAACGCCGTTTTCGCCCAGCGGCACCAGTGCGGTTGATTGAACCCAGCGGGCCTTGGTGCCGAACAGAAACTCCAGTTTATTTTCATTCAGACGGCCACACACCGTGCGGTTTCGTTCGAGATGTGTACTGAACTGTTCGACGTCCGGATCGTCATGCTGGATGTGTTTGACGTCCTTGCCCGCCTCGTCAGCCAATTCTTTGTCAAACAGGCAAATCTGCAGGATGTCCGCTTTGAAATCGTTCAGCAAACTGTTGCCGAGCTGGGTGAAGAACGCCTTGCGGGAATTGAGCGTCATCAGGCTCAGTGTCAGCCTGTGCAAACGGGTCATCAATTGCTCGTTTTCGGCCGCGACATGCACCAGGCGGTTGAGTTGACGGGACAAATCCTGGTTTTTGTGTCGGAGTTGTTCTACCTGGCGTTCGATCAGCGAGGCGGCGACACCAGTGCGATGGTCGAGTTGGAGGATTTCCAGGATATCCGGATAATCATCGAGGAATTCAGGATGGTTGCGAAGGTAGGCGGCTACCACTTCCTTCAATGAAGTGTTGTTGTCATCCATTCAAGTTCCCTTTGAAAACATAGTCAGCTGGTCCTTTCATCATGAGAGGTTGGCCGTTTCCGAGCCACTTTATCACAAGATGGCCTCCGGGTAGAAAGACATCCACCTCTTCGTCCACCAGGCCTCGTTGTCTCAAAATGGCCACGGCGGCGCAGGCGCCGGAGCCACAGGCAAGTGTCTCACCGGCGCCCCTTTCCACCACGCGAAGCCTGATTTCGCGCCGATCTATTCTTTGAGCAAAGCCGGCGTTGCAGCCCTCTGGAAAGGCTTCATGAGTGCTGATGAAGGCGCCAATGGCGGGAATATTCTCATCTTCGATCGCATCGATCAGGCTCAATGCGTGAGGGTTCCCCATCGACACCGCACCCAATTCCAGCTCACCCCAGGGCGAATCGATTCGATACACGGTGTCTTGTGAGGGCAGGGTGAGTGGCACGTTCGCCGGTTCGAAATCCGGTACGCCCATCCCGATTTCGAATTCTCCGTCGTCGCAGCGGTTAAGCGTGATGACGCCGGCCGGGCTTTCCAGGCTGAATGATGCGCCGCCGATGCCGTCCTCCCGGTCTAAGAACAATCCGATACAGCGGGCGCCATTGCCGCATTGTCCGGCTGGGCTGCCGTCGGAGTTCCAGATTTCATAGCGTGCCGCGTGGCGTGGGTCAACGGGCCGGCGAATGACCAGGATCTGGTCACAGCCAATCCCTCGTCGACGGTCGGCAATCAGTGACGCCTGCTGCGAATCCAGCCTGAAATCCTGCCGGCGAAGGTCGAGAACGACAAAATCGTTTCCGGCACCGTGCATCTTGTGAAATTCAAGGGGCATTCAGCCGCCGTTTCCTATGCGCCCTTGCACTATCCAGTGCCGATCACTGGGAATCTCAATCTTCAGCCGGTCAAGGCCAGCCGCGAACAGTTGCTGACTTATCTCCTGCGGCGTGTAGGCTGCCAGCAGGGAATTGTAGAAATCCTCCTGCAGCACTTCCGGCGCATCGGCTGCATACACTTCGACCAGGCGCAGCGCCTTCTGCTCGGTGTCCGGGCGCAGCAGGTCCATCACCTGCACGGCGGCGCCGGGAGTGGCCAGGTGGACAATGCTTTGCCACAGGATTTGGGGCTGGGGCAGGTGGTGCAGCAGGCTGTTGGAAATGATGGCATCAAACGATGCACCGGGCAGAGAATCATCCGGCAGGTAACTGTGCCGAAACTGAACCCGGCCATCCAGCTTTTCCTGGTCCAGGCGCTGCTGAGCCAGCTTGAGCATGTTGGGGCCGGCATCCAGTCCGGTTACTCTCCAGCCTGGGTATCTCAGGGCCATGCGGATGGAGATGTCGCCGGGGCCACAGCCCAGGTCGGCCATCTCACCCGAGGAACTACAATCGGCGAAATACTCGCCGAACCGATCGGTGAAAAGGGTGTTTGAGTCGTTGAAATCGGCCTCAGCGTATGCCCGGGTCTGGGCTTCGCTGTCCATCAACTCAGGCTCCGGAATTCTCTTCATCGTTTTCTCCTGGTTCGTCAGTAGTTGCCGGTTGCGTTTGCGGCCTGGTTTCCGGTTCGGGCAGAAACAAGGGGCCGCGTTGTCCGCAGGCAGCGACCAGGATGGCGAGTGCACAGAAAAAAAGCAGCAACTTAATTGTATTCATGGCAGATTGGCTATTGTCAGGACTGATACACTATACGCCATGAATAATCCCGAATCAGCAGTAAGATTTTCCCTCGACAGCGAGAATCTGCCGACGCTTGAAACGGTGGAAATCAACAGCGGTCCCAATCCGGACGCTTCGGTAATCTGGCTTCACGGCCTGGGCGCCGACGGACACGATTTCGAGCCCCTGGTACCTTACCTGGCCTGGCCCGGTGCACCGGATATCCGCTACGTGTTTCCCCATGCGCCGGTCAGGCCGGTGACGTTGAACGGCGGCATGCCGATGCGTGCCTGGTACGACATTCTCAACATGGACGGGGAACGCGGACACGATCGCCAGGGTATTGGCCAGAGCATCCAACAGGTTTTTGCCTTGCTGGAACGGGAAAGGGATCGGGGCATTGCTGCGAACCGCATCATTCTGGCCGGGTTTTCGCAGGGCGGTGCCATTGCGCTGCAACTGGGCCTGCGCTATCCGCACCGTCTGGCCGGGTTGATTGGCCTCTCTACTTACATGCTGTTCGCCAGTGAATTGCAGGATAGCCGGCATGAAGCCAATCGTGACACCCCGGTGTTTCTCGCGCATGGAACCATCGATCCGATGGTGCCCCCGGCCATGGGAGAGGCTGCCAGGAAGCAACTGCTTGCATTGGGATTGCCGCTTGAATGGCATACTTACCCGATGCCGCACAGTGTTTGCCCGGAAGAAATCTCCGATATCGCGGCCTGGTTAAGAGTCAGATTCGGATAGTTCGATGACAACGACGATCGAAACGGATTTTCAATCGAAACCGGAAGGCGTCTATCCTCCTTCATTTTGTACCTGGAAGTTGTTAGTCGCCGTATCGGTCATCACCGAGGTCTGCGTCCTGTTGCTGGGCATGGGGCGTAGTGGTTTTCCTGGCTGGACGTGGCTGGGCATGGCCACCCTGTACGGGCAGTGGCTGGCTCTCTTCAGTGCTTCAGGGGTCTGCGTCATGAGCGGCTGGACCAGCCGCCTGTCGGCGCGTGGCGCGTGGATCGGCAGTTGGATCACCGCCGTGCTGCTGTCCACCGCATTCAGTTATGCCGTCTGGCTGATGGCCGGTTTCACCGGGTTCGAGCCGGGTGACAGCGCCGGCATGTTCGTGCTGAAGAGCACGCTGTCCGTTGGCCTGGTCGCCGTTGTCTTTTTCCGTTACCTGCTGATCCGGACCAGGTGGCGGGCCGAGTTAATTGCACAGTCCGAGGCCAGGGTCCAGGCGCTGCAGGCGCGAATCCGGCCGCACTTCCTGTTCAACAGCCTCAACACGATCGCCAGTCTGATCCCGGTTGATCCGGTCAATGCGGAAGCCGCAACCCTGGACCTGGCCGATATCTTTCGCGGCAGCATGCGGCGGGCGGACCGGCCGATCAGCCTGGGTGATGAGCTTCAACTGGCGCGTCAATACCTGGACATGGAAAAGCGGCGCCTGGGCAACCGATTGGAAATCGACTGGCGGGTGGAAGAACTTCCTCCTCGCGCTTCTGTGCTGCCGCTGATGCTTCAACCCCTGTTGGAAAACTCGGTCGGGCACGGTGTACAGTCGAACCCGGAAGGAGGCAAAATAGTCGTGTATGGACGTGCAGAGGGTGATCAGATCGTCGTTACGATCCGCAACCCTTCACCGTCACAAGACCACATTTCCAGCGGTCACGGAATGGCACTGGAAAATATCCGGGAGAGGTTGCTATTGGCATTTGGCCCCCGGGCGAGTTTGCACACCAGCCAGGATGCTGGTCAATTTTTTACCATTTTGAGTGTGCCCTATGTTGAATATTCTGATAGTTGATGATGAAGAGCCTGCCCGCAACCGCATGCGGCGCATGGTGGAAGTCATTTCGGAATCGGAAGTCGCAGGTGAGGCCAGCAACGCCTTCGAAGCGCTGGAAAAAATCAGGAATCTGAAGCCCGATGTGGTACTGCTGGATATATCCATGCCCGGAATGGATGGCATGGAACTGGCCCGTTTGCTGCAAAAACAAGAAGTCTCACCCGCGGTGATTTTCTGCACCGCCTTCCAGGACCAGGCACTTGCCGCATTCGACCGGGAAGCGGTTGACTACCTGGTCAAGCCAGTGCGCGTGGAACGGCTGGAGCAGGCGCTGGGCAAGGCCCGGCGCTACCTCGGTGACCAGCAGCAAGAAGAAGAACAACACTTTTTGCGTTCGACGGTGGGAGGTAAAGTGGTGCTGACACCGTTGCAGAAAGTCATTTGCCTGCTGGCCGAGGACAAATACACCACGGTTGTGTTCGAACAAGGCGAGACTGTTATCGATGAATCGTTGACCGAACTGGAGCAGCGCTTTCCGGATGTGTTTTTTCGCATTCATCGCAATGCGCTGGTCTCGCAACGGCGCATTCGAGGCCTGGAACGAACTAATGAAGGCCACACTCTGGTGACACTCAGCGGCACCGACAGAAAACCGGAAGTGAGCAGACGGAACGCTTCCGCCTTGCGAAAACTATTGAGCCATCTTGCATGACAAAAAAAACCATAACCATCGCCACCCGAAAAAGTGAACTGGCCTTGTGGCAGGCCAACCATGTAGCTGATCTGCTTCGGCAATTTCACCCCGGTCTCACCGTGGAACTGCTTCCGATGGTGACCCAGGGCGATATCATCCTGGATCAGCCGTTGGCGCAGATCGGCGGCAAGGGCCTGTTTCTGAAAGAGCTTGAAAGAGCCTTGTTGCGAAACGAGGCGGATATCGCGGTGCACTCCATGAAGGATGTCCCGGTTGAGGAAGTGCCCGGGCTCATTGTCGACGTGGTGCTGGAACGGGCCAATCCATTCGACGCATTGCTCAGCAATTCGGGCGGCGGACTGGCTGACTTGCCGGCGGGCTCGAAGGTAGGGACCAGCAGTTTGCGGCGTCAATGCCAGTTATTGTCCAACCGGCCAGACCTTAAAGTGGCTGATCTGCGCGGCAACGTGAACACGCGGTTGCGAAAACTTCAGCAGGGTGAATACGACGCCATCATCCTGGCCTGCGCCGGGCTCGAACGCCTGGGCATGGGTCACCTGGTTACCGAAACCCTGCGGCCTCCGGGCTGGCTGCCGGCAGCCACCCAGGGAACCATCGGCGTTCAATGCCGGGAAGATGATGCGGCCGTTAGCGACCTGATCCAGCCTCTGCTGGACGATGAAACCGCCCTCAGAACCCGGGCCGAGAGAGCCGTGGCGACGCAATTGCAGGGCAGTTGTCAGGTGCCGCTGGCGGTATTTGCACGAATGCAGGATGGGCGTTTGCATCTTTCGGCGCTGGTGGGAACGCCCGATGGAAAAAACGTCTTGCGCAGCGACATCCAGGGCGCCGTGGAAGAAGTGGATGCACTCTCATCCGCCATTGCCCTTGATCTCCTGGGGCAGGGCGCAGACCAGATCATCGCCGCGCTGGCTTGAGGCGCACCGGTCTCCTGGAAATTTTCGAGAGATCGGGAATAAATATCAACCTGATGCGTATCTAAACTGAACTCTATGGGAAACCGCGATATGCGTCAGGAATTGGCACAACTGGGAAATGGTGCGCACGTACTGGCTATCCAGATCCTGGGTAATGCCGATGACGCCGCCGATGCGGTGCATGATGCATTCACCCGGGTGTTGACCAAACCGGGCGCCTACCAGCCCGCCAGGGGTCCCCTCAAACCGTGGTTTCTGCACATCGTTCGAAATTGTTGTATCGACATGATCCGGCGCCGGCGGCCCGGCCCGGTCGATATCGATGAACTGACTGATTCGGGGGCGGGTCCCGAACAGGCATTGGAAATTTCACAACGTGATCGGGCGTTGCAGCTGTCTTTGTCCAGACTGCCTGCTGAGCAACGCGAAATTCTGGTTTTACGGGATTACGTGGACCTCAGCTATGCCGAAATCGCAGAGGTGCTCGGTATCGCAAAGGGCACCGTCATGTCCCGGCTGCACCGCGCCCGTCTGGCGTTGAAGGAGGAACTTTTACCTTATGGTTAACGAATCAATACGAGTGGATGAACACGTTGGTGAACTGTTGTCAGGAATGGTTGATGGTGAATTGACTCAACAGGAGCGTCAGCGCGTCACGTTGCATTGCGAGCAGTGCGAGGCGTGTCGGAATGACCTTGCGGAGTTGCGGGCCTTACGTGAACGCCTTGGTAATTCCAGCCTCAGCGAGGCGGGTGAAGACACATGGAGAGAGACGATGAATGAACCGGTAGTGGCCAATACGCGTGGTCTCGGATGGTTGTTGTTCCTTGCCGGAATCCTGGCAGTGGCTGGAGTTGGCATGGGGGCTTTTATCGTTGACCCTTCGATCCCGGTCGGTATGAAACTGATCCTGGCGGCCATCTACGGCGGACTGGCGCTGCTACTGATTTCCGTCCTGCGCCAGAGGTTGATCGAGCGGAAAACCGATAAATACAAAGATGTGGAGATCTGAGATGTTAATCACGACAACTGAAACCGTAGCGAATCATCGAATTGTCAAAACCCTCGGCCTGGTGCGGGGTAATACCGTGCGGGCGCGTCACGTTGGCAAGGACATCATGGCCAGCCTGCGAAATTTGGTTGGCGGCGAAATTCACGAGTATGCCAAGCTGATTGCCGAAAGCCGCGAGCAAACCCTGGACCGGATGGTCGCCGAAGCGGAAGCGCTGGGCGCCAACGCGGTCATTGCCACCCGGTTCACCACCTCGGTGATGATGGGTGGTGCGGCGGAGTTGCTGGCGGTGGGGACGGCGGTGGTGATTGAGCCTGAGTAATCACCCGGCGTCACCAGTCAACCCGGTTCCGATTGAGCGGCATGGTCATGCAGCGACAGCCACCACCACCCCGCGACAACTCCGACCCATGCATGGTCACCAGGGTAGCCTGGCCGGGCTCGAGGGAAACTTCTTTGCTGATCATCTGGTCCGCCGTCATGATCCCGAATCCATTATTCGACAGTTCCTCGGCGGTGGCCTGGTTGTGTTCGAATCCGACGATATGCCCGGGAGCCATGGCGAAAAAGTTGGCGCCGGACGACCATTGCTCGCGTTCCTGGCGTAACTCGTTCGCGCCACCACAGGAAATGGGTTTCAGATCCAGGCCCTGAGTTCTCAACGCTTCCAGCACGCCCGGATATTCCACGATCCGTTTCACCTGGCGCTGTTCGAAATTCACATGAAAGGCGCGGCACTTGTGCAACCCCGTTATCAACGGAGGAAAGACCACGCAGGCATCGCGATA
>Ga0316201_10002100_pt1 | contig 14013 bp, 9 predicted proteins | sample CS6wburrow_MG_FD_204516 | JGI IMG/M metagenome (GOLD analysis project Ga0316201, IMG submission 204516) | Coastal sediment microbial communities from Delaware Bay, Delaware, United States - CS-6 worm burrow | ecosystem: Environmental > Aquatic > Marine > Coastal > Sediment | place: USA: Delaware... | reverse complement strand
CGGTTACTGCGCCGCTATCACTGATCATCACCGCTTTCACGCCAGTGACTGATGTCCGCCGAACACTGACACCACAGATACGCACTGATATAGATGATACCGGCCTGTTATTGGTCGATCTGGGTTTAGGTAAAAACCGTCTCGGTGGTTCCGCACTGGCACAGACCTGTAAGCAGGTCGGCGACGTCCCGCCCGACGTCGACGATGCGGCTAAATTAAAAGCACTGTTTGATGTTTTCCAGCAGTTGAACAGCGACGGAAAAATTATCGCCTGGCACGATCGTTCCGATGGCGGCCTGTTTGCCTGTTTATCTGAGATGGCATTTGCTGGTCATTGCGGTCTGAATATACAACTCGATTCTATGCTTGCTGATGATGATTCAGATGCGGTCTCTGTGCTGTTCAATGAAGAGATCGGCGGTGTCTTACAGATACGCTGTGACGATCTCGACGCTGTGGAAACGGCATTCGACTCAGCCGGTCTGCTCGACTGTTTACATGAACTAGGGAAGATACATGACGAAGACCAGCTGACGATCAGCAATAAAGGCATCCCGGTATTCTCGGCATCTCGTGTCACATTGCAACAGGCCTGGAGTGAGACCAGCTATCATATGCAGCGGCTGCGCGATAACCCGGACTGTGCACAGCAGGAATTCGATGCTATCGCACATAAGGATAAAGGCCTGAGTACCAGCCTTAGTTTTGATATCGATGAAGATGTTGCAGCACCCTATATCAATACAGGCGTCAGGCCCAATATAGCCGTGCTGAGAGAGCAGGGAGTCAATGGCCAGATCGAGATGGCCGCTGCTTTTGACCGCGCCGGTTTCAATGCGGTAGATGTTCACATGAGTGACATCATCAGTGGCGATGTATCGTTCGATGATTTCAAAGGCCTGGTCGCCTGCGGTGGCTTCTCCTACGGTGATGTCCTGGGTGCAGGCGAAGGCTGGGCGAAGTCGGTACTGTTTAATTCCCGGGCGCGTGATGTGTTCCAGAACTATTTTAATCGCGATGATACCTTCAGCCTGGGCGTGTGTAACGGTTGCCAGATGATGGCCAACCTTAAATCGCTTGTCCCCGGTGCCGAACACTGGCCACACTTCGTAAGAAATACTTCTGAGCAGTTCGAAGGCCGTTTTAGCCTGGTCGAAGTGATGGAGTCATCGTCCATATTGATGCAGGGTATGGCAGGGTCACACATGCCGATCGCAGTCGCACATGGTGAGGGCCGGGCTGAATATCATTCCGATGATCAACGCCGAAACCTGCAGAAGGTCATGCGTTATGTCGATCACGAGTTACGTGCAACCGAGGAATATCCATTAAATCCAAACGGCTCTCCCGATGGACTCACCGGGTTCTGTAACAAAGATGGCCGCGTCACGATAATGATGCCGCATCCCGAGCGTGTCTTCAGGGCGGTACAGAATTCATGGCGGCCAGATGACTGGCAGGAAGACTCGCCGTGGATGCGGATGTTCAGGAATGCACGGCTCTGGGTTGGTTGATGATCACCATTCATGCCGTAACCCGGCATGTCATGCTGACAATCATTGAACCTTTGTTCGATTAGACTATCTCAGGTTTCATGCCAGTTATCATAAAAAGAACGTCTGATATTCAACCATCACAGATAACCCCGAAGTCGGTCTATATGAACCGGCGAAAGTTTATGCAACGATCCGTTGCCAGTAGTCTTTTATTATCAGTCGATGCTTTACGACCACTATTGGCAGATATCAACCCAGGTCGAAAATGGCCGTCTCTCAATAAAAGTGAATTCAGCACAGTCGAAGCACTCAATAGCTTCGAAGATATAACGACTTATAATAATTTTTACGAGTTCGGTTCCGGTAAAAAAGACCCGCATAAGAACGCGACAGAGTTTGATCCGCAGCCATGGAGTATCGTGGTGGAAGGTGAGTGCGATAAGAAGGGGACCTATGATCTCGAGGACTTCGTCAATTCCAGTATGCTTGAAGAGCGTATTTACCGTCTACGATGTGTCGAAGGCTGGTCGATGGTTATTCCCTGGGTTGGTTTCTCTCTGGCCGAGATGCTGAAGAAATTCGAGCCGAACTCGAATGCAAAGTATGTAGAGTTCACCACGCTATACGATAAGTCCAGGATGCCTGGCCAGAAAACACGTCTCTTACCGTGGCCATATGTCGAAGCTTTACGTATCGATGAAGCCATGAATGAACTGCCGATCATGGCCGTAGGTCTCTATGGAGATGTACTGCCAAATCAAAATGGTGCACCGATCCGACTCGTGGTCCCCTGGAAATATGGTTTCAAAAGCATCAAGTCTATCGTCAAAATCCGATTTACCGAGAAACAGCCTGAAACGACCTGGAATCAGATAGCCCCGAAAGAATATGGCTTTTATTCAAATGTGAATCCAGACGTCGATCATCCGCGCTGGAGTCAGAAAAAAGAGAGGGTCATCGGCAGACCATTCTGGGAGCCAAAGCGAGACACCAGGATGTTTAATGGTTATGCTGATCAGGTGGCACATCTGTATAAAGGCATGGATCTAAAAAAATATTTTTAATTTGAGGAATATTTCAAACAAACAAGTTTCCCTAATCATCAAGCCGGTATTATTCTTGCTATGCCTGATGCCGTTTGTGATTTTACTGTTAGCTGCGATTAACGATAACCTTGGCACCAACCCGGTAGAAACCCTGACCCATGAGACCGGGCAGTGGGCATTACGTTTTCTATTGATTGGCCTGGCGGTCACACCACTGAGGCGTCTGCTAAAGATAGCCTGGTTAATAAAGTTGCGACGCATGCTCGGCCTGTTTGCATTCTTTTATGCGTCATTGCACTTCATCACCTATCTGTGGCTGGATCAGTTTTTTGACTGGTATGAAATAATAGTCGATATACCAAAACGGCCTTTTATAACCATCGGTTTTGTTTCCCTGGTATTACTGCTGCCACTCGTGTTGACCTCGACCAGTGCGATGCAGCGTCGTCTCGGCAAAAAGTGGCTGGCCCTGCATAAGCTGGTTTACGTTATCCCGATACTGGTGTTGATACACTTCGTCTGGTCATTAAAAGCGGATTATTCTGAACCGCTGTCTTATGCATTGGTTTTTGTTTTTCTTCTGCTGATGCGTTTTATATACGACAGAAAAAAAGCCCTGCAGCGTTGAGCTGCAGGGCTTTTTTATTTCAAGCGGAAGTCAGCTTTAGCTAGCTTGATTTGCCTGGATAATCCGCGATACCCGGGTTAGTCGCAACATTGACCAGTTCTGGATGGTTGATCTTGTCCAGTCTTAATACGTTATCCTTGCCTTTGTTGTTGATGATATAGTCGTGGACAACGTCCCACATCAAACGGCCTTCAGGTGTGCGGTTAACCTGCGCCCAGCCGGCAACCTTGTATTTCTGATCGGCTTCGATCAGGTGACCGTTATCCAGTCTTGCATTGGTGATACGTTCATATAATGGCTTAGATGGATCAATGGTGTAATCCAGGCCGCCGACACGCACCATATCACCGCCAGACTGCAGGTATGGGTCAGGATCGAACAGGTTGTCAGCGACCTGCTCGAGGACGTTCAACAGGTCTTTACCGGTCATCTCCGATACATAGGTTTCACCGTAGGTCATGGAACACTGTGTCATCACATCTTCCATGGTGATCCAGTCACCTTTCAGTGTCGTGGTCCCCCAGCGTACACCGGCAGACATCGCTACGTCAGCACTGTATTCTTCGCGAAGCGCGTTACAGAGTACCTGGTCCCAGGTACCCATGAAATTACCACGGCGATATAACACACGGTCTGCTATAGCGAGTTTCTCTTCGAGGATCTCCGCATAAGTTTTACCTAAACGTGATTTGTTGTAGTGCATCGCTTTAACACGGCTTTCGACGATGTTTTCATCATACTTGGTGCTGCGCATCTGATCGATGAAAGCCTGCATCTCTTTATCAGCAGGTAACTCGTTAGCCAGTATAGGCATCATGTTATAACTCATGCCTTTTACTTCGCCGTCAGCGATATCAAAATCCATGACACCGACAAACTTGCCGTTGGAGCCGGCATTGGTCACCCAGCATTCGTTGCCTTCGACATTCTTCACTTTGATCGGCTCTGGAACACCATCATGGGTGTGACCGCCAAATACTGCGTTAAGGCCCGGTACACGTTCTGCCATCTTGATATCGACGTCCATACCATTATGTGAGAGCAGTACCACAGCATCGGGCTTCTCTTCTTCACGGATGGCCTGCACCAGTTCGATCATGTCATCTTCACGCAGTCCGAATGACCAGTCCGGGAAGAATTCGGGTGGGTTTGCATTGGCGGTACGCGGGAAAGCCTGGCCGACGATACATATCTTGGCGCCATTGATCTCTTTGATGACATATGGCTGGAAAGCAAGACCCGCATCTTCATCATACAGGCCGCGACCGTCAAACTTCTCAACCATGGTTGAGTAACCTTCGCTCATCAATGAATCTTCTTTGACACGGACGTTCTGACCGATGAAGTCGCCTTTGAACAGGGAAACGTTGCTCAAGACTTCTTCTTCTTTATAGGTGAATTCCCAGTGACCGACCATGACATCGATGCCGAGTATATTTGAAGCTTCTACCATATCTACACCGCGTGTCCACAGTGATGTACCAGAACCCTGCCACAGGTCGCCGCCATCCAGTGTGACGGTGTTCTGCCTGCCGCCCGCCTGTTCACGCAAGCGATCGAGCAGGGTTTTCATCTGAGGGAAACCGCCCATCTTGCCGTACTTGGCAGCAGCGTTTTCAAAATCCAGGTAGGTATATGCGTATGATTCTGGTGTATCGGGTTTAATATTCATCGCATCAAGCAGATTCTTTCCGACGAGGTGTGGTGGCCGGCCAAATGCATCACCAACACCCAGGTTTACATTTGGTTCTCTGAAGTAGACTGGTTGTAACTGTCCATGAAAGTCAGTGGTATGCAAGATCCTTACGTTTCCGCTCATCGGTAAGTCATAGAAGTCATCGCTTATTTTTGCAGACGCTGTTACTGGAGCTGCTACAGGTGTGCTTTTATTATCGCAGGCTGATAACAGACCAGCACCACCTGCAGTGGCGCTTAATCCCATAAGCTTCAGGAACGTTCGGCGATCAATTGTAGGCATGGAATTTCCTCATCGTAGATATAGTTTTTATTGTTACTTTATTGTTGTTTGAACAAAGAGTGCAAATATTAACGCAAATGAAAATAAAATGGTGGCTTAAGTGGTTAAATATCATACATAAAAGGACGTTTTTGTAAGAAAAATATTCAAAAAATTCATAATTAAACGTAAAAATTTGTGTAATATCCGCTTTCTCATGAAAAAGCTGTTAATTATTTTGTTTCTCGCTTCTCTGCCAGTGAGTAATCTATTGGCTGACGTCGTCAAACCAGCCCTGGTAGAGATCAATATCGACAAGAAAAGGGCGGTAAATATCGAGGTTCGCGCCAGTATAGAAGCGCTACTCACGGGTATCAATGCCCAGTATAAAAATACCCAGGATGCCCCTACCGCTGAAGAATATGATGATTATCGCCAGATGCCCTCGGATGATCTGCAACTGGCGTTTGAGAGTTTCAGGCAGACGTTTTTAAGATCTGTTTATTTACAGGCGGGCAATGAAAAGATCATACTCGAGATAGCCTCTGTCGAGATTCCTCCCACAGGTTATACCAAGGTGCCACGTATCAGTGTGATCAAGCTGACCGGGCAGTTACCTGGTAAAGCGGACGCTGTACAATGGTATTACCCGGCCAAGTTTGGTGATAATGCAGTCCGGGTAAGGCAGATCGATGCCGAGAATCAGCAGTGGCACTGGTCGCAGTGGCAATGGTTACGTAACGATGAAGTCAGCGACTCGTTCTCGTTGACAGAGATCGTCGCCAGTCAGTCGACGCTCGAGGTTATCGCTTCATATATTACTATCGGCTTTGAACATATCGTTCCGAAAGGCCTCGACCACATATTGTTTATCCTCGGCCTGTTTCTGCTATCGACCCACCTGAAACCATTGTTATGGCAGGTGACCATGTTCACCGTCGCGCATACGATCACCCTGGCATTATCGATGAATAATATAATCGAACTGCCCGCGAATGTCGTCGAACCGCTCATCGCACTGTCTATCGCTTATGTAGGTGTCGAGAATATTCTTGCCAGGAGTTTGCACCGGAGTCGTTTATTTCTCGTCTTCCTGTTCGGCCTGCTGCACGGACTCGGCTTCGCCGGAGTATTATCGGACTTCGGTATGCCGTCCGACGATTTTGCCGTGGCACTGATCAGTTTTAATGTCGGTGTCGAGTTCGGCCAACTGGCGGTTATACTGATCGCCTTTATTTTATTGAGACCATGGTTTAAAGATCAACTTATTTATCGCAAAATTGTCGTAGTTCCCGGCTCGATGTTTATCTCGGTCGTTGGTTTCTACTGGTTCCTGGAAAGGTTAGAGCTTTTTTAATATGTTAGTTAAGAGATTGGTAATGAGAGCAAATTATTTTATTATCCTGGTATTTGGCCTGTTCATCACTTCGTGTGCGAACACCAAAATAATACAGGAATGGGTAGAAGAGGGGTCTGGTAAGACATACCAGCATCCTATGATCATCGGTATATCTGATAGCCAGCAGACCCGCCAGATATATGAAAAACACTTCGTCTCGGAACTGGCAAAATATAATATTACGGCGACCCCGAGTTACAAGTTAATCAGCAGCAAGCAGAAGATGGACCGTGATACGGTGATCGCAGCCGTCGAAGGCACCGAGATTGATTCAGTCATCGTCACCTACCTGGTCTCATCTGAGACTGAAGTCATGTATCATGAGTCACCGCTCAGCCAGGGCTATTCGGGCGATCCTGATAGTACCAAAGTATCTGCCACGCTGGTTTCAACCAGGGGCCGTAGCAGCAGTGCTGAGATCATTACCTTGAAAAATGATCTGTATGACGTCGAGACAAAAAGCTTGAGATGGACCGCACAGACCAGAACTGTCGCACCCGAATCCATCGATGAAGTCGTCACCGATGTAACAGCATTACTGGTGGACCGGCTGATAAGCGATGGCGTATTAAAATAGTGATATATAACAATGGCATGGCTGCTTTATAATTAAACTTATTGTGTTTTGTTGAGCACTTGTTATGATGCACTTCAATATATAAAAAACGTGAAGGATATGAAAATGAGCTTGAATAATAAGCACCTCGGCAGAGCTGCCGGATTGTTAGTGACCGCTATATTTGTGACAGCATGTGCTAATACAAAAATCTCTCAATCCTGGGTTGAGCCGGATAATAAACGTTCATATGACGATATCCTGGTAATCGGTATCGGTGAGAGTGAACAGAACCGGCGTGCATATGAGAGCCATTTCGTTGAAGCGTTGAGAGAAGTGGGTACTGAAGCTGAAGCCAGCTACAAACTGATCAAGAGTAATGAAAAGATCGAACGTGACACCATAGTGAAAGCGATCGATGGTATGGAGATTACAGGTGTACTGATTACCCACATGGTGGCTGTCGATGAGGAGACCATCTACCGTCCATCGATGGATTACATGCCGATGTATGGTGGCGGTTATTATGGTGGTATGTACAGTTATTACCCTCACGTGAACAGTTATGTGAGCCGCCCCGGTTATTACACTACTCACGAGACATACACGCTTGAGACCAACCTGTATGACGTCGAATCAGAAGAGCTGGTGTGGTCAGCGCGTAGTCGCACCTTTTCACCTGAATCGGTTCAGGAAGTCATCGTCGACCTGACAAAATTATTGATCAAGGATCTCGATGAAAAAAATCTTCTCAAGAAGAAACAAGCCAAATAATACGATCTAAATAAAACAGCATCACATTATGCCACCCGGCTTTGAGCAGGCTAATCAGCCTGCTTTCAGCATGTGGTTGAACAGATGTAAATGAGTTAATGACTATCTAGACCATATGTTTCAACCCAAAGAACTCTTTATCGGTTTACGTTACATCCGTGCCAGGCGTAAAAGTCACTTCGTCTCATTTATCGCTTTTATCTCCATAGCGGGCGTCGCCCTCGGCGTGTTTGCACTTATCGTCGTGCTTTCGGTGATGAACGGTTTTGGAAACGAACTGCGTGACCGCACGCTGAGTATGACATCACACGCCACTATCAGCGGTTACGATGGCTACGTTCGTGACTGGCGAAGCGTGCTGGCAAAGGCTGAACAGAATAAAGAAGTGGTCGCCGCGGCACCTTATATAAGAAAGGAAGTGATGTTATCAAATGGCCGGCGCGTCAGCGGTTCGCTGGTACGCGGTATCCAGCCCGATATGGAGAGCAGGGTATCAATGGTCGAGTCAAAGATGATCTCGGGAAGCCTGACCGATCTTAAGCCGGGCGAATATGGCATCGTCTTAGGCCGCGAACTGGCGAACGCACTTGGTGTTTATGAAGGCGATCGTATCACTGTCATCACACCACAGGCGAGTATTACAGCGGTTGGGGTGATGCCTCGTCTACGGCGTTTCCGTGTCGTCGGTGTGTTTGAGGTCGGCATGCACCAGTATGATTCGGCGATGGCCTATATGCACCTGGAAGACGCGGCAAAGTTATTCAGTTATGAAGACAAGGTCAATGGCGTTCGACTGAAGTTCACGGACCTGTTTGATGCGCCGCGGATAACCAGGGATATCGAAAAAGATTTTGGTGAAGATTACTGGGTAAAAGACTGGTCCAAGCAACACAAGAATTTTTTCCGGGCATTGCAGACAGAAAAAACGGTGATGTTTATCATCCTGTTGATGATGGTTTCAGTGGCCGCTCTTAATATCGTCTCGACTCTGATGATGACGGTGACTGATAAGGAGTCGGATATCGCAATCCTGCGGGCATTAGGCATGCGTCCTTCGAGCATCATGACCATCTTCATCATCCAGGGAGCCTTCATCGGCCTGTTTGGTACCATCATCGGAGTCAGTGCCGGGGTGCCAGTCGCACTGAACGTTTTTGAGATAGTCTCCTGGCTGGAGCAGTTGTTCAATACTGACTTCCTGCCGAGTGATGTCTATTACATCAGCGATATTTCTGCTGATGTGAAAGTGAGTGAAGTTGTGATCTATGCGCTATCTGCTTTCTCGGTAACGATCCTTGCAACGATCTATCCGGCCTGGCGTGCATCGCGAACCTTACCCGCCGAAGCACTGCGATACGAGTAGTTATATGTTACATGCGTCAAATATAGAAAAGATCTTCCATGACGGTATACGTGATGACCTGCATGTCTTGAATGATGTCAATTTCTCTCTCGATAAGGGCGAGACCTCCGCGATCATCGGTTCTTCCGGGTCGGGTAAAACCACATTGCTGAATATCCTTGGCGGACTCGATAAGCCGACCTCTGGCAAGGTGATGCTGAACGATGTCGATGTGCATGAGCTCAACGAGAAACAGCGCTGCACGGTGAGGAATGAACATTTCGGATTTATCTACCAGTTCCATCACCTGCTGCCCGAGTTTACCGCGCTGGAAAATGCCGCCATGCCATTATTGATAAAAGGCAGTTCAGTCGAGGAGGCAAAACAACGGGCAGAGAAAGTGCTGGCGGATGTCGGTCTGGAAAAACGCCTGCACCATAAACCCAGTGAGTTATCAGGTGGAGAACGCCAGCGTGCCGCTATCGCGCGTGCCCTGATCCATCAGCCTGACTGTATCCTGGCCGATGAGCCCACGGGGAACCTGGACAGGAAGAATGCCGAGCAGGCGATAGACCTGATTATCAATCTGAACAAGGAATACCATACATCACTGGTGATCGTTACCCACGATCTCAAGATAGCCGAACGGATGGATACGGTTTATACGCTTGAAGACGGTATTATTAAGGACGCCTGATTATCGTATGTGTCTCGTCATGGCGAGCGAAACGCGGCAATCTCATGTTGACAACTCGACTAGCAAAGAGATTGCCGCGCTGCGCTCGTATTAACGGATATTGAATCTAGAGCAGGACTTTCTCGATACCACCATTATTCGCTCTCTGAATAAACTGCTTTTCCCAGTCCTGACCATGCATCTGGTTTGCCATCTCGACAACGATATAATCCGTCTTTAAACCGGTGTCATCAGCATAACGAGCCAGCCCCTGCTGGCAGGCCGGACATGAAGTCAACATTTTGACTTCATCTCTTTTTACATTACTGTTAGCGGTTACAGTGTCGATGTTCAGGTTCAGCTCTTCACGTTTTCGATAACGTAACTGTTCCGCTATGTCCGGTCTTGCCGTGCCCAGGGTTCCAGACTCGCCACAGCAGCGGTCACTTATGGTGACATCTTTATTCATTAATTTCGATGCCACGGTAACCGGGTTATATTGTTTCATCGGTGTGTGGCACGGATCATGATAAAGGTATTCGCTATCGCTGCCATCTTTCAGGGTGATGTTTTTCTCCATCAGGTATTCATGGATATCTAGCAGGCGACAGTCAGGAAATATTTTCTCAAATTCATATTTTAATAACTGGTCCATGCATGTGCCGCATGAGACGATCACCGTTTTGATGTCGAGATAGTTCAACGTGTTCGCTATGCGATGAAACAGCACACGGTTTTCCGTGGTTATCGATCGACTTTTATCCTGCTGTCCTACCGCGCTCTGTGGGTAGCCGCAGCACAGGTATCCCGGGGGTAGCACGGTTTTTACACCGGCCTGGTAGAGCATGTGCAGTGTCGCCATCGCGATCTGGCTGAATAACCGTTCTGAACCGCAGCCAGGAAAATAAAATACGGCTTCGCTATCATCATGATCGATATCAGGGTCTCTGATTATGGAGACGTAATTCGTATCTTCCAGGTTTAGCAATGCCCGGCTGGTCTTGCGAGGTACATTGACACGCACCGGTTTTCGAACCAGGTTAACTAACTGGGTGGTCTGTGCCACCGCACCGGTAGTGCTCGGTGGTATTCGGTTCTTCTTGCCCAGAAGCCCCAGTTTCTTTGCGAAGAAGTGACCGGTGTTGATTGCCTTGAAACCGCCGCGTGCTAAAACCAGACGCATGGTATTGACGGTGAGCGGATTTTTCACATTGAGGAATGCGATCGCTGCTTTCGCTCCCAGGTTGCTTTTCTTTTTGCCATGCATGGTCAGCAGGTGGCGCATATGAATCGATACATCACCGAAGTCGATATTGACCGGGCAGGGGTTCAGGCATTTATGGCATGTGGTGCAGTGGTCAGCGATGTCGTTCATCGAGTCAAAATGAGACAGCGAGACACCACGCCGGGTCTGCTCTTCATACAGGAACGCTTCGATAATCAGGCCGGTCGCTAATATCTTGTCTCTTGGTGAATAGTACAGATTCGCACGCGGTACATGGGTCATACATTTTGGTTTGCATTTACCGCACCGAAGACAATTTTTTATCTCGTTGTTTAATTCACCAAGCGCACTGTCTTCGAGGATGATCGCTTCCTGTTGTACCAGGCGCAGTGACGGCGTGTATGCAAGTTCAAGGCTGGATGAGGCTGATAACTTGTCTTTGTTGAAGTTCTGCTGTGGATCGACGTCGTTTTTATACCTGGCGAATGCTTCCAGTTTTTCAGTTTCGAGGTACTGGATCTTTGTCAGGCCTATGCCGTGTTCGCCAGAGATCACACCATCGAGTGATTGTGCTAACGCCATGATCCTGTCGACGATCTTATCGGCTTCATGCAGCATGCTGTAGTTATCAGAGTGTACCGGGATATTGGTGTGTACGTTGCCGTCACCGGCATGCATGTGTAATGCAACGAACAGCTTGGCGTCTTTGATGTCTCGGTGTATCTTTTTGAATTTCTCGCGGACAGGTTTCAGATCCTGACCGGAAAATATTTCACTGAGCGAACGGTATATCTCTTCGCTGTAGGAGATTATGCAGTCACGACGTAATAGCAGGTCGATCAGCAGGTCACCGTCCCTGATGCTTTCCTGTTCGCTCTCCTGGAGCAGGCTTTTTACTTCTGCAGCGGGTGATTCGAGATTCTGCAGGATGTTGGCCCAGCGCTGTTTCCTGGTACTGATGAGATGCCTGGCGGTCTCACATTTTTTCTGGATGATTTCCTCGGCTTCAGTACTGGTGGCATATTCATCGTCCTCGACGGCATCTTTCAGGTTGCTGTCGAGGTACTGTGTTATGCCGTCACATATCTTTAGCTTGTTGTTGATCGACTGTTCGATATTGATGCATTCGATACCGCGGTTGTATTCTGCCAGCCGCGGGAGAGGGATGACGACATCTTCGTTTATCTTGAATGCATTGGTGTGCGCAGAGATGGCAGCGGTCCTCGCGCGGTCCAGCCAGAAACGTTTTCGTGCTTCCGCGCTGACTGCGATGAACCCCTGGGCATTTCTCTTCTTGCTGATTTTGATGACTCTCTCAGCGGCTGCTTTAACCATCGCTTCATCATCTGAGGCGATGTCAGCCAGCAATACCATCTTGGGTCTGCCGGCAAATGCCCCTTCGGCGCTGCTTGCCTTGGTGGTGTATTTGATCGCTTTGATATAGCGTTCGTCCAGGTGTTCCAGACCGGTAAGTAACACCGCTTTATCATCATCGAGTAGCTGTTTTACTTCGACAACCGCCGGCACTGCTTCAGCGATATCACTGCCAAAAAACTCGAGACAGATGGTGCGTTTATGCTCGGGCATCCTGTGCAGCAGGAAGCGCCCGGACGTTATCAGGCCATCACAGCCTTCCTTCTGGATACCCGGGAGTCCGGACAGGAATTTATCAGTAACATCTTTACCCAGGCCTGCTTTGCGAAAATCCTTGCCGTGTAAGGACAGGATCTCCGCATCGCCGATGATGCTTTTTCCGTCGGTGTCGTATCTCGTGATCTTGAAAGTGACGTCTTGCTGTTCGTGAATCTTGCCCAGGTTATGGTTAACACGTTCGATTTCCATCCATAGACCATCAGGTGTCACCATGCGCCAGGACACCAGGTTATCAAGCGCAGTCCCCCAGATAACCGCTTTTTTGCCGCCGGCATTCATCGAGATATTGCCGCCGATTGTGGAAGCATCCTGTGACGTCGGATCGACCGCAAAGGCTAAACCGTTACCGTCTGCCAGGTCTGAAACCCGGCGGGTAATAACACCGGCGCCGCATTCGACGACCGGATGTCTGCCCTCTACGCCAGCGAGCTCTGTCTGTGTGATCTTGCTAAGCGCTTCTAGCTTTTCGGTATTGATAACAGCCGTATTCGAGTGCAGCGGTATCGCGCCACCGGTATAACCGGTACCGCCACCACGAGGGATGATGGTCAGGCCAAGCTTTATACATGCACGTACGATCGCAGCGACTTCGTGTTCTGTATCCGGTTTTATCACCACGAATGGCATGGCGATACGCCAGTCGGTGGCATCGGTGGAGTGTGCCACCCGGGCCAGGCCACTGAAATCGATGTTATTAATTGATGTGATCCGGCCTAGTCTCTTCCTGCATTTCTGACGTAAGGCGATCTGCGCCAGTAAACTCTGCTCAAAGTTCTGCACGGCCGCAAGGCAGTTGCTGTGCAGTACCAGGGCGTCGCTATTGCCATCGGCACGTAACTCTACCTGTTTCAAACGATGCTTCAGGGCATCGATCAACGATTCACGGCGCTTTTTATTACTCAGTAGATCGTCTTTTACGTAGGGGTTACGTTGTATTATCCACATGTCGCCGAGCACTTCGAATAACATACGTGCAGAGTGTCCGGTACGGCGTGAGCCACGGAGCTTTTCTATGATATGCCAGCTTTGTTCGCCGAGAAACCGTATTATGATCTCTCGATCAGAATACGACGTATAGTTATACGGAATCTCACGAATTCGAGCAGTAGGTGAATCTGTCATGTGTACAGCGGTTACGGCCAGTGTGTTACAAAATCTGCATTATACGCTAACAACTATACGGACATAAAAACAAATAATTTCCATAGAAGTTGTGCAGGGTTGTATTGTCAGTCTGGTTATACTGTGCAAGAAAATATCT
>Ga0316201_10002099_pt1 | contig 14015 bp, 9 predicted proteins | sample CS6wburrow_MG_FD_204516 | JGI IMG/M metagenome (GOLD analysis project Ga0316201, IMG submission 204516) | Coastal sediment microbial communities from Delaware Bay, Delaware, United States - CS-6 worm burrow | ecosystem: Environmental > Aquatic > Marine > Coastal > Sediment | place: USA: Delaware... | reverse complement strand
TAAAACCTGGTCTTCGAATGTCTTCAGTTCTTCGGTGATATAGCGTTCGGCCGCCTTGAGTGTCTGGCGACGTTTGTAATGCAGCGGTACCTTGTCCCGGTGTGTGTTGGTGATCTCGATAAAATATCCATGAACCCGGTTGTAACCGACCTTGAGGCCGGCTATTCCCGATTCTTCACGTTGCCGGTTTTCGTATTCCAGTAAAAAGGCATCAGCATTTTCAGACAGGTCACGTAACTCATCCAGTTCCGGGTCATAGCCGGGTGCAATGACGCCGCCATTGCGAATCAAAACCGGTGGCTCATCAACCAGCGCATCACTGAGCAATTCGTGTAGCTCTGGCAGGCACTCAATATCTTCACCGGATTGGAGAAGTGGTTCACGCCGGGTGGAGATTAGTCCTGACTTGATTTCGGGTAAAACCCCCAGGGCCTGGCGCAGGGTTGTCAGGTCACGTGGCCGGGCTGATCCCAGTGCTACGCGGGCCAGAATGCGTTCAATATCCCCCACGGAGCGAAACAGATCACGCAGGTTTTCATATTGACCGGTTTCCAGCAGAGCACCGATGCTGTTGTGCCGTAATTGCAGGCGCTCCCGGTCACGTATGGGCTCTGCAATCCAGCGTCGCAATAGACGTCCACCCATGGGTGTGACGGTAGAGTCCATGATCCCGGCCAGGGTATGTTCATCTCTGCCCTCAGGGTGATGCAGTAACTCCAGGTTACGCCGGGTGGCAGCATCCAGGTGCAGATGGTTGTGGGGATTTTCCATCCGGATGGCACGTAAATGGGGCAGGGCGGTACGCTGTGTCTCCTGCGCGTACTGCAACAGGGCCCCGGCGGCTGCAATCGCGGCCGGCTCTTCCTCGATACCAAATCCAGCCAGATCCCGGGTGCCAAATTGTTCTGTTAACAGGTGGTAGGCAGAGTCCCTGTCAAAATGCCAGGGTGCCCGTTTACGCAGACCCCTCTGGCCCGACAGTGGTTCTGCCCAGTCGGCATCCTCCGGGATCAATAACTCAGTGGGCAGCAGACGCTCCAGCTGGGTTTCAAGCTCTTCCAGTGTTGGTACAAGGCGGGTAATAAATCGACCGGATGACAGGTCCATCCATGACAGGGCCCATGATTTGCCAACACGGGAAGCGGCAGCGAGCAGGTTATCCTGTCTCCCGGATAACAGGGCGTCATCGGTGACGGTCCCGGGTGTCACAATCCGCACCACCTTCCGGTCAACAATGCCTTTGCCCGGGGTTGGCTCACTCACCTGTTCACAAATGGCGGCGGATTCGCCCTTGCGAATCAGCTTGACCAGGTAGCCATCCAGAGCATGGTACGGGATACCGGCCATCGGGATCGGCTCACCCGCTGATTTTCCCCTCGCGGTTAAAGTGATATCCAGCAGTTTGGCGGTACGCCGCGCGTCTTCATAAAAGACTTCGTAAAAATCCCCCATCCTGAACAGCAGGATGATGTCCGGGTATTCGGCCTTGATGCGCAGATACTGCTGCATCAGCGGTGTGTGGGTGCTTTGTTTTGAACCAGCGGGAGATGACATCGCAGAAAGTGTAACGTAGGAAGGTGCGGGTGACCATATCGTGTCCGCCAAAGATTGAAAATCACTTAATTCCAAAGATAGCCGTGGTGCCATTGAGGACTCCTGCACTGATCTCCCGCGTGAATATGTGGGTGTCCGCACTTTTTTGCTGATCTCCCGCGTGAATATGTGGGTGTCCGGTTATTTGTCCGCACTTTTTTGTCAGAATACGGCGAGGCAGAATACGGCGACACCCACACCTCATCAAATATCCTACAAAACTCATCACCGTTTTGCTCTATGAAAAGCGGGAAGAAAAGCGGAAAAGCGGGGACATCCACCCCTCTGTCCGAAAAAAGCGGTTCGGAAAAGCGGGGACATCCACCCCTCTGTCCGAAAAAAGGGAAAAGCGGGGACATCCACCCCTCTGTCCGAAAAAAGCGGTTTACCTCAGGGCTTTAATCGTGAAGGCGGCACACCTCAGGGTGTCTCTGTTCCTACTCCTGTTCCTGTCTGTTCCTTTAGTGAGTTAGTCAGCGGTTTCTTTGGACAAAGCAATGGTTAAAAACCGAAGCAATAGAGAGGGTAATTAACAATGTCGCAAAAAGACCAATAGACATCTTCTGTCCAGCTAGCGGCAGGAGTGCTATGCGAACCCAGGTAATACTGGGAGGAAGTATCAGTACTACTGGTCCACGCAGCACAATCTCCGGTCCCAATCGATACGCCCGAAGATAATGTTCCGGTATAGACGTAGTTACCTGGTGGTGTACCGCCGGACTCTGTTAGGGAAATTGACGATTGTAGACAATCAGGATTTGAGCAATCAAGCAGATCCGCTAGGCTATCGGCGACGACGACTCCATCTGTGCGAATCCACTTGTGGTCACCGACCCGGTCCTTTGCATTGACCGTATCGGTTGACAACCACGCCTTGTAGGTTCCCTCCAAGCCGGCTTTATCGGCGTGGTGCTGGCAAACGGCATCGGCCGCGAGCAGCCCATCAGTAAACGGGGTCCCAGGTAATCCCAGGTTATCTGCCCAGCCGGCTAAATTGGCACCCGTTGGTGAAACTGTGGATGTCACGAAAACTAACTGTTCGCCCGCTTCAAGTGGGCTGCACAGAGGAGGCAACGGAGAAACTCCCTGCGCGAGGTGATTGCACAGTGTGTTTTTTAGCATGATAAGGCTGACACCATCGGCAATTATGTTGCCCTCTGCTTCTATAGATGCGCTACGTGCTTTTTCAACAGGTGAGATGATCAATCCCATCGCCAGTAAACACCATATGGTTGAATCACGGGACAGTAGTTTTTTGTTATGCAATCTCATGTGTTCCTCCGCAAATTTACTCTTGTCATAACCACAATTCGTGAACTTGTACTACTGTACTACTATACCGCATAGTGCCTGCTGTAGCTGTCGTGCCAGCGTGCTAAATATAATGATGAACGGGGTAGAACCCGTTTTAATCCAAATCAGCGTCGCTAATGTGAACAAGGTGATCGGCGGGAGACTAGTTGAACATGACGGAGTGGCAAATATGTTCGAAGCTCTACTTGAGGTTGGGGCAATCCAGGCGGTTTCTGAATAATACAGGCTTGTGACACAAACACGGCGATGCACTCGTACTTAGTGTAAATTAGGCAGATAGCGCTTTGTATCAGCCAATCACATTGCACAAAACGATCTAAATGGATGATTAGTCCATTATGGGTTGAGTTGGTAATCGTAGAAAAGTGAAGCAGTGGCAGGGAAAGTACCTGAAGATAACCCATTTCAGTCAAAGGTTTTATTATGAAAATCAAAAATATTATTATTTTCAGTGTTTGTTTGATGTTTGCAACAACTGCTCAAGCCGCTGCAACCTTGGAAGAATGCAATACAACCCTGGCTAAATTCAAACAACTCGGTAATGTGCCCGAAATGATGGCCGAATCCTATGGATATGCAGTCTTGCCGACCATTGGCAAAGGTGGCATGGGTATTGGCGCCGCAGGTGGTACTGGATGCGTTTATCGTCAAGGTAAACACACCGGTAAGGTTTCAATGGGCCAGCTTACGATCGGCTTTCAGCTAGGCGGACAAGCCTACAGTCAGATTATCCTGTTCAAGAACGCTGAAACTTATCAGCAGTTTACCAATGGAAACTTCGAGTTCGGTGTTGATGTCACGGCAGTTGCACTGACCTTCGGCGCACAAGCAGGTGCCAACACCCAAGGTGCGTCTGCGAGTGCAGGAGATTCGAAAGCAGTGGGAATGTGGAAGCGCGGCATGGCCATCTACACTCTTGCCAAGGGTGGCTTGATGTACGAGGCCTCCATTGGCGGACAGAAATACAAGTTCAAGCCACTCAAATAGTCCCTTGGCACTGGATAATTAGCGGCTTGAAAGCAGTCGTTTGATTGGCGTGAAAATCAGTAATGCGCTCAGCTGCAAACGGCCGAGGGTGTGTGATAACTCGATGTTCGCCCTCAGTCACGTCATCAGGTAGAGCATTCTCTTCTGATCATTGAAGAAAACAGAAATGGGGTCAGAGTAAAGGGACAGAGTAAAAAAGGGGTAGGGGTTTAATCGTGAAGACGGTACACCTGCTCGCTGAATCATTCTGTGCCCAATACGAGTTACGATGATGCACGTTGGCAAAAACCTCGATATCGAGGGATTCGTTGCGTCGGTCTCTCTGCCTGATCCCGTGAAGACTCCATGTTGCAGTGCAACGACAATTTGAACGACCGGGATTCTCCGAGTCTGAGCACAGGAGACTGCTGACACTCTCTGTCGGTTTACTCTGTCCCTTTACTCTGACCCCATGACCCCACATGCCTACACATTACCAACATTGTCAATGCGCCCGAGGGAGCCAAACATCAGGGCACGATTGGAGAAGAAGACGTTTCACGATTGGAGAAGAAGACGTTTATCAATTGTAATAGAGCCTGGGCTACCGGCAATCAAACGAAGATTTACCCGTGCAAACGGTGAGAGAATTTAATGGCTTTTCTCACTTATATAGATGCGGCACAGACCGCTACTTCATCGCCAGGTTATTCTCAAAAAAATCTGCGTTCAATAACTGAATAGTCTCCCGGTCCGATAGCGGTTGTGGCTACGATTCTCAACCAATGGAAAGGAGAGCAAAGATGAATCAATCTGAAAAGGACATCCAACTGCGCAGAAACCTGAAACTGGTATTGGCGCATAACCCCAATTATTTCGGCAACCTGTCAAAGCTGGACCTGGATGATTTGCCGAAGCCTGTCTATGAAAAGGTCGGCGACACATTCTACGAAGAACTCACCTGTGTCGGGTTCGACCCGGACACCGACGTTCTTGCGGCTATCGTTCGTATCAAGCAGCAGACCGGTTACGGCGGCGGACCCTGCACCAACGGCAGCCAGGAATATGTCCGCTTCTATCTCGACTACGGTGACGGCGTCTGGGTCGACCACGGCGTTTCCGGTTTCAATATCCACGACCTGTCGATGAAAGGCGAGCTTTGCTACGCCGTTCCCATCAGGATCAAGCCGAGGAAACGCACCAAATGCCATGACAAACCGGTGCTGCCAAAGGTGCGCGCCATTCTGTCCTGGAACAATGAGCCGCCCCCCAACCAGCCGAACTGGCCGCCGATCTGGGGCAACGTTCTGAAACGCGACATCCAGATCGACCCCTGGGGTCTTCTGATCGGTGCAGTGCTGAATCTGGGTGATCTGACGGCAGTCAACAAGATCGATCCCGCGGTATTTGAAAAACTGAAGAAACTGGTCGAACAACAACCTCCGTTCCCGAAGCCGCCAGCGCCCTACAAGGAATTGCTGGAGAAGGTGGATTCGAAGGACGAATTGGGCGTGCTGCGAAACGTCTTCCCGGCGCTCACTGAATATTCTCCCACGAAATCCACGAACTTCGCTGCCAAAGCGCTCGCTGCGTTTGATGTCGATCTGTCAAAGTTCGATGATTTTATCCTCGAGCCGAAATTCAACACGACGTATGAAGAGTTGCATTGCGTCGGCCTCGACCGGGCCAACAGCGCTCTGCACGGCGTCATCCAGATCAAGCGGCGCACGGGGTATTCCGGCGGGCTCTGCAAGAAAGGCAGCCGCGAATATATCGCCTTCTACCTCGATTTCGGGTCAGGCTGGGAATATCAGGGCACGACGTCGGTGGTGGTCCATGACATTCCCGACATCCCCAGGAGCGGGCTTTGGTACCAGGCCTCTCTGCCGGTCAACCTGGAAGAGCATCAGAAGAAATGGTGCAAAACCAGGTTTGCGCGCATTCGCGGGATCCTGTCCTGGGCAACACCGCCCACGCCCAACGATCCGGACCACGTCGCCCACTGGGGCGATTGGGAAGACTGCCGGATCGAGATCAAGCCGTTGCCGGAAGGTGTCACGCCCGGCATGTTCCTGCCCTTCCTGGAAAGCATCGGCAACATGGCGCTGGCGAATATTGACACCGCTGGCTACGCCACCGGTGATGCGATGTCGCTGGAATACAGCGGTGCGAAGGACAGCCCGTTTGGGGGCAACATCCAGCTGAAAGGCGGCGCCTTCTTCGCTCCGCCAGGGCCGAAATACAAGATCATGCTGAAGCGGCCCGGCGATCCGACCGCCCAGCCCTATACCGGCTCGTTCACCGTTAGAGTGACGACGTGGCCGAGCGATACGTCGGTTGCGATGCCGCAGACGGCGACAGGTGATCTGTTCAACTACTTGCCCACCGCGACGGTCAAGGTGGCCGACGGGTTGTTGGGAATTCTAAAGGGACTCGACGACGGTGAGCACCAGGTGCACCTGGAGTTCTACAACAGCGGTGGCACATTCATCGCTGCCACTGCGCCGAAGACCTTCATGGTCGACAACACCCGGCCAAAAGTCGATGTCGAGATTTCCAGCGGCTTCGGCAATTGCGGCAAATTTGTCGAGGGCGACGTGATCGAAGGCACCTTCTGGATGGAAGACCTCCACGCGGGCCACGTCAGACTGTCTGTCACCCCGCATGCCGAAGCGTCGGGCGGTACCCTGACGGTGACCCAGGCATTCCCCATCGCCGCGGCCTCGCCGTTGCCGGGGTTGCCCATCGCCGAGACGGGGGGCGCCGGAAAGACGATTGTCGAGATGTCCTACTGGAACGATACGCTCGACACGATCGGCGTGCTGAACGGCGCGGATGCGGTGATCGGCAAGTGGCGGTTGGATACCACCAACATGAAGCCTTGCGGTTACAACATCCGCCTGTGGGCCGAAGACCGCACCATCGTCAGCGGCGGTGGAATCGGATGGGAGGCCTCGGATATCGAGGGCTTCTGCGTGGAATAGAAGCTTCTTGAACAAAAAAGGCGCCCTGCGGGGCACTGCTGTCCCACAGTTTGACAGTCACAAAGCGAACCTCATCTGAGGTTCGCTTTTTTTTAGGCCTTGGCGGATCTGGCTTGAGCATATCCAGCAAGCTTCTCCGCTCGAACAAATTGAGCTGAATCAACCGTAATATTCGCTGTACTGTCCAGCCTGCCTTAGCACTGTGTCGAGCAAAAGCCACCAGCAAATAGGTGATCATGGCGATCCAAACCTGAGTCAACATGACGTTTCTGAGCAACCCCACAAAGGCTTTGATCTTTAGGTTTTGCTTGATGGCTTTGAAGAATAACTCCACCTGCCAAGGGTTTTTATAAATAGCTGCAATCGTCGCAGCCGCTAGCGAAAAGTTGTTCGTCAAAAACATATAAAACTTGCCACTATCTTTATCTCTAAACCCAACACGACGTAACCTGGGCGCACCACGCTTTAGTGCGTGCGCACTGTTTAACTGGATGATCTGGTCACTGAGAACCCCTTATGATTTATTCACCGGCTTGCGCTCTATTACCTTGTAAACCGCTTTGGGTCTAAGCCGGGTAACGAAGCTTACTCCTTGTTTCGTAGGGTTTCCGAACCATTGGTAGTCAACATAACCTTTATCAAACGCCACAATACTACCCTTGGGGAACTGGATTTTTCGTCCCTGAACCATGTCGTTTTCATTACCATCACTTAGTGCGACAAACTCCGGCGGTAACTGACGCGGATAAATGGACAAACACCAAAAGTGACGGATTAATAAAGAGCTAGTTAACCAGGCATGAATCTATTTAACCAATATAAAGTGACCGTTATTGACCAGTTTAGTTAATGTTTCAAGAGATGACTGATCCAAAACATCTTCGCTAAGCCGGACTTGTTCCCATTGACACAATCGAAAAGGTGAACGAAAAGGTGAAGACACCCACTGCTCCAGAAACATGGGTGTCCGATTTTTTCGTGTTGTGGTTGAGGTAACCTGCTTTTTTCGCGCTTTTTTACAAAGCGAGAGTCACCAATTTCCAGAGACCTTCAAAAGCGGTGACTCGCGCTAAACGCAAGCCAAATACATCAAGGAAACAGTTGGACAACCCCTGTTAGCTTCAGGTTAGAATGTGCCTCACCACAGGCATTGGCATACCTGTGCTTCGAGGACACGAAGGTTTGAAGAGTGGCTACTAGTGATATTTATGCTGAAAAATCTGCTTCTGTTTCTGTTTATTTTCTGCTGCTGGTGGGCGGCTCCGCAGACTGCTGCCGCCGCCATCCAGGTCAAACTGCTTGGATACGGCCCGGACGAAAGCCAGGTACTCGATCTCTATACCGCCGTTCCATTGCCAGATGAACCAATGCCAACCGTGGTGCTGGCGCATGGCGGACTGTGGCAGGGCGGCAGCCGCAGCGAGCTGAGCACTCTGTGCAGCAACATCGTTTCACAATCCAACGGCGCCATCGCCTGTGCAAGTATCGACTATCGTTTGAGTGGCGATCTCGGTGGCACATGCGAGGGCACCGGCAAGGACACATACACTGATCAGGCTCGTGACCTTGCGTTGGCTTACTCGATGCTGCAGGAAAATGCAGAAATCCATCGTCTTGATCCCCGGCGTATGCATGTGGGTGGTCACAGCGCAGGTGCGCACCTGGCGCATACCCTCAATTTGCGATGGTCCGAATTCGCGCCGCCATGCAACCAGGCTGACGAATGCCCCGCAGCACTCAGCGCAATCGGCCTCGAAGGCATTTACAGCATCCCCGCTTGGAACGATTACGATGCCTTCCGCTGGCAATCCTATTTTGTCTGTGCGACGAGAAGTGCATTTGGAGCTCCGGGACCCTATCCTGCAGCGTGTAGCGACGCCCAATTAGGCGAACGTTGCTGGGACGCGGGTTCACCCGCATTCCTGGCGGAAAATGCCGTAAGCCTTGGCATCAAACCTGCAGGTGATGCCCTGTTGATACACTCACCTGGAGACGATTGGGCGGATATCGCTGACACCAGAAATTTCGGGGACATTCTTAAAACGGCCTTTCCTGGTATGGATGTTGTGACTGATACTGCTGGCACCTGTGCCATCAACCAACACAATTTCGTACTTCGTGAAACTTCGCTGGCTGATTGCGTTATCGATTTTGTCATCGACAGAGACCCTCCGCCAACAACGCCGGGGTTACTTACAGCCGGAATGAATGATGCCTGGTATGATCCGCAGACGTCTGGCCAGGGATTCTTCATTGCAGTATTCCCTGAACGCGCTCTGGTATCCTTGGCATGGTTTACATACGACACCGAGCTGCCATCTGGCGATGCGGTTGCCTCGCTCGGCGATCCGGGTCACCGCTGGTTAACCGCAACTGGACCGATCGACGGCAACCAGGCGACCCTCGACATCGTTATTACTTCCGGTGGCCTCTTTGACACCCCGACTGATGTACAGAGAACCGAGCCATCCGGTTCAGACGGCACAATAAAACTGAGCTTCGACAGTTGCAGTTCGGGCACAGTTGAATACAACATTCCATCGATCGAGCGGCAAGGCATAATCCCAATCCGGCGCGTTGCCGATGACAATGTAACGCTGTGCAAGGCGCTCAACACGGAATAAAAGTCGGCAAAGGTGAAAAAGGTGAAGACACCCACTGCTCAACACTGTTCCAGAAACATGGGTGTCCGCGCTTTTGATCTAGTCGCTATTGAGCTGACGAAGGAATCGCTCAAACTCATTGTTGTTGAGATCCATTTCCAAATGGGGTGAGGCTGAAGCATCCACCGAGATAACAACAAAATATGGGGAAATCGGCGCGTTGTAAGCATCTGCCGCCGTCAACGAGGTGAATATAGCGTCGGCCCTCTTTATCCGAATAGCTCGCCAGGCCTTGTGTGACATCCTCCATGACCGGGGAATCGGCAATCTGTGCCCGGGTTTCAGCAAGGTAGGCCGCACTCAGAGAATCACAACCTGCATAATTTTTCAGTACCACGGGGTTAAACACCAATGGAACAGCCGATGACGCCGCCACAGCACGCGATACCGGGAATGTCGAAAGGTCAGCACAAATCAAATCAAAGTACTCTTGCAAAAAGGAGAACCGTACACCTGCGCCGAGGTCTGTTGCATTGATGATAATCAAAGGGCCGTCGACTGTTTGAAAATCGGAAAAGCGATCGCCATGAAAAAGCAGCTTGTCGTAGTACTCAATGGCCATTTCGGTACGGCTTTTTCGAGAAAAGCACAAAATGGGGTTCAGCAGACGATATTTGAGCCCGCTTGCAATATCGTAACGAAGAAATTCGTCTTCAAAGGTATCAAAAGTGGCTTCTCCATTGAGGCCATAATAGGCTGCGGTAAAACTGCCACCGGAAACAGAACTGATGGCATCCACTTCACGAACAAGCGGGTAGGTGCCGGAATCGGTGGTGATAGATATTTCGTGTTTTTCCATCGTGGCTGAGCTGTCCAGAAGAATGAAGGGAGAGCTGATCAACACCAATGGATTGTGCGGGAGATAGCATTTAAACTTCCTGTCAGTATATTCCGCTCATATTTAATCAAAGGATATTCGTGACATGACGGGCAACGAAGATTTTGCATCTCTTTTCGATGAGTTCGAGAAGAAACAGGGCATGACGAGTAAGAAGGCGCCCGGGAAGGGTGACAAGGTCACCGGTACCGTGGTGTCGATCCAGGGCGACGATATTTTTATCGACCTTGGCTCAAAAACCGAAGGGATTGTGGAGCGGGAAGAACTGACCGATGATGAGGGCAACCTGACTGTAGAAGTCGGGGATGCCATCGAAATCGTCGTTAGCGGCATGGACGAAAGTTCTGGTACGCTGATGCTTGGCTCCCGGCACGCCAGACGCATGCATGGGATTGATGAGCTACGGCAGGCATTTGTTGATCAACATCCGGTTGAGGGACGCGTTACCGGGACGATTAAAGGTGGACTTGAAGTTGAAATGTCCAGTTTACGCGCGTTCTGTCCGGCTTCCCAGATCGATATCAATTATGTAGAAGACCTGGAAGTCTTCATTGGTGAACGGCTGGCTTTCCTGATCACCAAAATCGAAGGTGGCCGGCATCCCAACCTGGTTGTCTCACGCCGCGCTTTACTCGAAGAGGAACAGCAAGCCCGGGCTACGGAAACCCGCGCTCATCTGGAAGTAGGCGCCGTGATGCAGGGCAAGGTCAGCTCGCTCAAGGAGTTCGGTGCCTTTATCGATTTGGGTGGCGTGGAGGGTATGGTCCATATCAGCGAACTCGCCTTCGGCCGGGTTGAGCACCCCCAGGATGTCCTTTCAGTCGGGCAGCAGGTCGAAGTCTCGATACTCAAGATCGAGAAAACAGACAACCCCAGGCACCCGGAACGCATCGCCCTGTCGATCCGTGCCCTGGAGAGAGACCCCTGGCAGGATGTGCTGACTGACTACCCGGTAGGCACCCAGGTGCAGGGAACCGTAAGCCGTGTACAGCCTTTTGGGGCTTTTATCGAACTCGCACCCGGGATTGACGGATTGGCGCATATCAGTGAGCTGGAAGCCGGCCGCCGGATCAGCCATCCAAGCGAGCTAGTGAGTGTGGGTGACCAGGTGCAGGCAAGGGTCATCAGCGTGGACATGGAAAAACACCGGATCGGTCTATCGCTGGATCAAAAACATGAGGGTGAAGAAAGCGCCAGGCCCGAAGGCAACGTGGCAGATTACGCCAAGCCCAAATGGAGCCCTGGTACCTTGGGTGACCTGCTCAAGGAGAGCAGACAAAAACAGAAATAAGAGCGGATTGGTCAAAAATATGTAACTGACTGAATATTTGGGAGCGCGTCACTGCTGCCTCATCCTTTCCAATCAACAATTCAGGAGATGCAACATTCAATACCGTTGAAGAAGCGCTTTTTGCTGGTATTTTCATTGACTAAAAAATAACTCAAGGTCGCTTCATGATTGTCCTATAACCTGGATCACTTGATATATGTTCGACTATTCGGTTTAACTGATTCCAATATCCTTCAATTGGCCATAAACCATGGCGGCCTGGCATCAGGGCCTGATGTGAAAAACGGTCGTTCATGTAGTCGTGTTGGACGTTGTCTTTCTGAGGTTGCAATTTCCACGTTTTTCTGCTTTATTTAGATTAAGTGACCTATTAACTACGGCCTTGCTACCAGGGTCGATAGGGAAGGCAAACGTCGGTCGTAATCATGATCGTAAGAGACGTACTTTCCAGTACCAATGAAGCCGCGTACGCAGTGGATCGTGAGGGTCAGGTCGTGGCCTGGAATCAGGCAGCTGAGCAAACCTTCGGATTCACAGAGTTCCAGGCCTTGGGTCAAAGGTGCTGGAAGTTGTTATCCGGCCGGGACATCTTCGGCAATCAGTATTGCTGCCGGGACTGTCCGGTTCGAGTCGCCGCGTTTAATCATGAGCCGGTCAGTAGTTTTCAAATAGATTTTGAGACAGCTACACATAAACGCAAAAGATTCACGATCACCACGCTGTTGCTTTTGATTAATCCCCGCAGTGAATTATTTGTCGTTTTATGCCACCCGGCACCCATTGTTCCCAAACACAGTGCAGCGGATTCCACAGTATACAAACCACATGATCCCTTGACAGCCAGGGAACTGGAGGTGCTTACCTTGTTGCATAAAGGGATGACAGTTTCGGCAATCGCAGACAAATTATCGGTCTGTACCTCAACCGTTCGCAATCACACCCAGCATATTCTATCCAAGCTTAATGTCCACAGCCGGTATGAAGCAGTCGCTCTAGGTCGAAAGCTCGGTTTGACATAGCTAATTTATACATTTAAGTAATTAAATTTCATCATATAAATGATGATTTTTGAGAATTGTCCTGCACAAATTTCTGTGGCACCTTATGTCATTCAAGGGAATTTTTTCGCACGGATGCTTTGGGTTAAGAAACCCGAGGCCAATTGCAATCCAGACGCTGTCCTCCTGCGTTCTTGGCCCGCCTGTTAACTAAACGAACCATACATTTTCTGACAAAAGGACGGCCATTATGAACTTGAAACGCATTACCCATGCGATACTGGGGATGCTCGCAGCGGTTGTTATGCTGGCAGCGGCACCTCCGGTACTCGCCAAATCTCTGTACGTGAACGCCGACCTGAATGGTGGTAGCCCCATCCAGGCCTACGACATCCAGCCGGCGCCCACCTATCTGATCTACCAGGCCACCTCAAACACCACCGGCTACGGTGGCGTGGGATTGGCCATTGACACTGACTCAGAGACATTATTTGTAACCTTTGAAGGCAGTGGCACACTAAAAATCGTCGACGCCAAGACGCTCAATGTTCCCGCGGCAGGTGTTGCGGCACCCAGTGCCACCAACCTGGCAGGCATCGTGGTCGACCAGGATCTCCAGAAGCTCTATACCATAGACCGCAACACCAACCATTTGTATGTCTATTCATGGGATTCCACCAGCAAAACGCTGACAAACGACATCACGGTCTCTCCCTTTTACGTGCCATTGAGCAATGTCAGCCAGGCTTACGGGCTGGCCCTTGATGAGGTTAGCGACCTTCTTTATGTGGCAGATGCCACCAGCCAGGTCAAGGTGTTCAATACCGCCGGCTGGTCACCTGCCGGTTCGGTGACCGTACCGCAGAATGCTATCGGCGTCGCGATCGACGTCGCCAACCAGTACCTATACACCGGCGGCAGTTTTTATGGCCTCGGACTACTGGTCAAAACGGATCTGGTCACGACCGTAAATGACACGGTTGACATTAAGATCGTTACAGGATCGGGTTCCACTGAAAATGTCATGGGGATAGCGGTCGACCCGATTACTGATCTGGTCTACGTGACGACCGGCTACTATTCGGACCGCATTATCACTTTCGACTCCAACCTGAACGCACTCCACCAGACAGGCGACATCGGTAATCCAACCGGCATCGTGGTGCCAGGCAAAGAGATCTCCTACAATCCACTGAACCTGGTGAAACAGGATGGTCTTGCTGAAAATGAATGCGCCAGTTCCGGCGCTGTGTTGACCTACACGATCTGCTACGACAACCTGATCAACACTTACGCGGTCGACAACGTCATGGTCGCAGATACGCTTCCGCTGGAGGTTGAATTCGTTTCTGCCACAGGTGGTGGTAC
>Ga0316201_10002098_pt1 | contig 14016 bp, 11 predicted proteins | sample CS6wburrow_MG_FD_204516 | JGI IMG/M metagenome (GOLD analysis project Ga0316201, IMG submission 204516) | Coastal sediment microbial communities from Delaware Bay, Delaware, United States - CS-6 worm burrow | ecosystem: Environmental > Aquatic > Marine > Coastal > Sediment | place: USA... | reverse complement strand
CTTATAACATCAAATTTGACAACAAGTACGGAAACAGAGACCAATTTCTAGATAATGTTACCATACATATTAAAGGATCAAATGGAAGAACAAATGCTACTGTAATAAAATCTAAAACTGGGGAATTAGCAAGTGAAAAAGATTCGAACGTTTTAAAACTTATTTTATTAGATGGTAACTATTACAGCGATGTGAATCCAAATAACAGGCAAGCTCGTAATAAAAAGCCCTTTGCAAAAAGTACCTTTGAAAAATACATTATCAATATTGATCTTTCACAAATGAATAATGTCGATTTTGATGAACAGTCTCAAACGGATAAATACAACATGCTAAACGTTGTTGGTTTAAAAACGACTATTGATTCTTTAGTTAAACAAGAAAATGAAAATCGCATCGAATTTTCAAAAAACCTATTTCTAGTATCTGGTATTGTAAACAATACAGTAATTAAAACCAATGAAAAAGATTCAATTAATTTAGGCCCCTTATTAGATGTTTTCGAAACAAAGAAGAAATATGAAATGGTAGACAATGCATTAAAAAGTATAAATAATGCAAAACAAATTATTACAACAAAACAATCTTCACTTAAAATTTCGAAAGAATGGCTTAATAAACATATAATTTCTTTACACGAAAAATTTGCTCTGGCATTTGCTTGTGTTATTTTATTTTTTGTCGGCGCACCACTTGGAGCTTTAATCCGAAAAGGAGGTATAGGATTGCCCATGGTCATAGCTATTTTATTATTTTTAACGTATCATTTTATAGGTATCTTCGCTACAAACAGTGCTAAAAATGGTAGTTTCAACCCCATATTAGCAAGTTGGTTTTCTACACTTATAATGCTTCCCCTTGGAATATTTTTAACAAGACGTGCTACTGCTGATAAAGGATTATTTGAATTCGACAACATCATTGATCCTATTAAAAAAGTGTTTAACATTAAAGAAAAAGATGATTTAAGTTATTCGTTTTTAGCATCATACAAAAACGATGCTTTAATTAATGTTATACACAATTTCGAAACGCTTGGTTTTGAAGAAAATAGTCGTTATGAAGCCATTCAAGTTTTAAATAATAGAGGCGTAACTACAAATCAATTGCGTGAAGAAGGCTTAGCAATAAGTAATAATTTTGAAAAATCTAAACGCATTACAACAGACTATAATGATCATTCAAAATTTGCAATAACATTATATTCAATAGGCATAATTTTACTTATACTTCATTTTGTATTCAAAAACAACAAATTACCATCTTTGGCATCGGCTTCTATCCAATTAAGCATCTCATCACTAGTGTTGTTTATAATTTATTATATCAAATTGATAATAAACATTTTTAGTTTTTACGATCACACAGGCAATAAAGAAAAAAAGCCCAATCTATTTCTTGCTGTTCTTGGGATACCATTTTATTTCATAACTCATATTTTTCTAAAAGATAAAATCAAAGAGGGCTTGAAACAAAATTGTTTAGATTCATTAAAATAAGCAATATCTTTACACCATGATAATTGAAACCATGTCAGAAAAAACAAATTTGAAGCTAAAACTTAATACTATCCACGACGCTATTGAAGATATTCGCAATGGCAAGGTTATTATTGTTGTAGATGACGCAAATCGCGAAAATGAAGGTGATTTTATTGCTGCTGCAGACAAAGTAACTCCAGAAATGATAAATTTCATGGCTACCGAAGGTAGAGGTTTAATATGTGCTCCACTTACCGAAACCCGTTGCAAAGAGTTAGACCTTAATATGATGGTTCGAAACAATACCGACCATATGGAAACTGCCTTTACAGTATCGATAGATTTAAAAGGTCAAGGTGTAACTACAGGTATTTCGGCTAGTGATAGAGCTAAAACGGTGAAAGCATTAACAGATCCAAACACAAAATCGTTTGAATTAGCTAGACCTGGTCATATATTTCCATTAGTTGCTAAAGAAGGTGGTGTTTTAAGAAGAACCGGACATACAGAAGCAGCGATAGATTTTGCAAGATTAGCGGGTTTAAAACCAGCAGGTGTTATTGTAGAAATCATGAATGAAGATGGTACTATGGCACGCCTACCAGAACTTATTAAAGTTGCTAAAAGGCTAGGTCTTAAAATTGTATCTATTGAAGATTTGGTTGCGTATAGAATGCAACATGATTCGCTAATTGAGAAAAAAGAAGATTTCCAAATTGAAACACGCTTTGGTAGTTTTAGATTAAGAGCATACAAACAAACAACTAACAACCAAATTCATATTGCATTAACCAAGGGTGTTTGGAAAGATAATGAAGAAGTACTTACCCGAATTAATTCAACCTTAATAAATAATGATATTTTAGGCACACTTACTAACAATGTGGATAAGCAACTAGAAGACATGTTTAGTGTAATTAATAATGAAGGTAAAGGAGCCATTATATTTATTAATCAAGAATCACAGTCTATGAACATTTTAAACAGACTGGCAGTAATAAAGGAAAATCAGCAACCAAACACCATATACAAAGCACCTAAAATAGATATGGATTCGCGAGATTTTGGTATTGGCGCACAAATATTACATGATTTAAACATCCATAAACTTCGTTTATTATCTAATACACAACAAAGTAAGCGTGTTGGATTAATTGGATATGGATTGGAAATTGTTGACTATGTTAACTATTAATTTATAACTACCTTTTTTATTATTTTTTTAGAATCTGAATAAATTCCTAATAAATAGATTCCTGAATTTAAATTATCTACGTTAATAGTGTTTGTGTTTTCCTTTATATTCAATAAAAGTTTACCATAAACATCATAAAGTTCTACCCTGTCTACAGGAAATTTAGAACTTATATTTATTACAGACTTGATCGGATTAGGAAACACTTTAATATCACTTATTTGAATAAATCATTACTTAATGGATTGGTTTGATATAATCGTACATAATCTATTGTCATAGTTCCTTATGCTAATGAGAAATTATCTGGAATATCTCTAGCAGCAATTCCTCTCATGGCAACATTTAAAAAAAGTAATTGATCTTCAACAATTGGCCATGTTCCAGAACTACTATCTTTATTAGCTGGATTATATGTATAATAGGCTATTTCATCCACTAAAAATGTTATTTTGTTAGGTGACCGATTTTCCTTTATTACTGCTAATTTGTTCAACATTAAATAAAAGACTTAATAACTTCAGTCATTTTTTCTGCACGCTCTTTAACTTGTGCCTCTGTCCAGGAAAGTTTTATTAAGCATGATATATTTCTACCAATAAAATGATCAGATTCAGTAAATTCTTTAGTTTTTAGATATTCTAATCCCTCTTTAACCTCGGCTGAAATTGGGAACAACGATTTTAAATCCTTTAAATGATCCCATTTACGAATGTAATGCCAATTGTTATCGTAATAATGAAAACAAGCATCCACTCCATTTTCTTTAAAGCCGTTTGACACCTTTCGGGCTGTTTCTAAATTTGGCAGAAAGAAATTTAAAAAGGCATAACTCTCTTCACCACCATCAGGAACGGTTCTAAAAGTTACTTCTGGAATCTGAGATAAAGCTTCGCGAATTATATTAAAATTCTTTTTTTGGATAGCAATAAACTCGGGTAATCGTTTTACTTGTGCCAAACCAACAGCTGCATGCAATTCTGAAATTCTAAAATTATAGCCTAAAAACGGATGTGTTTCTGCACCTCTATCATTTCCTACGTGGTCGTGACCATGGTCGCTATAATGGTCGGAATTTGTATAAAATTGTTTGTTGTTAGTAATTACGGCTCCTCCTTCACCACAAGTAATGGTTTTTACAAAATCGAATGAAAAACAGCCTAAATCGCCAATACTTCCAAGTGGTTTACCTTTGTAAGTACCTCCAATAGCCTGACAGGCGTCTTCTACTAAAAGTAATTTATGTTTTGTACATATGGCTTGTAACGCATCCATATTCCCCATACTCCCGCACATCTGTACTATCATAACTGCTTTGGTTTTTGCTGTTATGGCGTTTTCGACGGATTTTGGGTTTATTGTTAAAGTATCATCAATATCTACCAACACTGGAATAGCTCCAAGCATCATAATGGCTTCAAAACTTGCTACAAAAGTAAATGTTGGCATAACAACTTCATCTCCTGCTCCTACTCCTGCTGCAGCTAAAGCTATTGATACGGCAGCGGTTCCGCTTGAAACTAATTGTACGTGGTTGACCTGAAATGTGTTTTCGAGTTCTTTTTCTAATTCTTTAGATTTCCAATGGCCATTGCGCATTCCGTCGAAACCATAGCGCATTAAAACGCCGTTATCTAAAACATCTGTTACTTGTTTACGTTCTAAATCTCCAAATAATTCGAATCCTGGCATATTGTATATTTTTAGTACTTTATATTAATTGAAACTGCCTTTGCGTTAGGCCTGCCTGCCGGCAGGCAGGGATTGCAGTGAAAATCCCTTTTTGTGAGGTACGAGTAAAAAGATTGCAACCCTTCAGCTTCGCTCAAAGTAAACTCCAAGCCCGTCCCTTGTGGTAACCTGACTGCAGGCAGGCAGGTGTCCATATAGTGTTTTTTTAAATTTCTATAACAGCTTCTTCTAATGGCATTCTTACTTTTGCAAAACCTGCGAACATGTCGTTAGCATCGCGATACCCAACAGGAAGCAGTAATACCGATTTTAACCCTATTTTATTTAATTCTAAAGCATCATCATATGCGGCTGGTATAAAACCTTCCATCGGGCAGGCATCTATACCCTCAATTGCACATACAGTCATTAAATTTCCTAATGCAATGAAGGCTTGTTTTGTAGACCATTGCTGACGCTCTGCTACAGACATTTTTGTCATCATTTTTATAAGGTCTTCTCTATACGGTTTTAAAATGGTCTCGGGTGTGTTTCTAATATTTTTTATATTATTAAAGTAGCTAACTACGTCTTGCTCTATAATATCTTTTTGAATACAGATTATTAGTAAATGTGAAGCTTCTAATACTTGTTTCTGATTATATGCATGTGCAACCAAAGAAGCTCTTAATTCCTTATTTTCAACTACCAACATTTTAATAGTTTGTAAACCAAAAGACGTGGCTGTTAAATTAAATGCTTCTTTTAAAATATTTAATTTTTTTGAGGAAAGCTTTTTATTACTATCGAATTTTTTAGTAGCATAACGCCATTCGAGTTGTTTTATAGTATTCATTTTAGAATTTTAAATAATGGCAAAAATAAGCTTTGAAATTGTCTTTTTGCCAAAATGTGGGATAAAATAACTGGTATTAAATAGGGTGAAAATTAATTTTTAAAAAATTAGTCTTTTATTTGAAAGAATTAAAAAAGGGTTCTATATTTGCACCCGCATTCAGGGAATACCTGATGAGACGCAACTGGAGAAATGGCAGAGCGGTCGAATGCGGCAGTCTTGAAAACTGTTGAGGGTCACACCTCCGGGGGTTCGAATCCCTCTTTCTCCGCTAGGAATGTATCAAATTCCGCTAAAAGCCCGTAAATATTATGTTTATGGGCTTTTTTAATTTTAATTAATATAAAATAAAAAGAGGCTAATTAGAGGTTAGAAAACTCCTATCCATTTAAACAAATTGCACTTGCAATTTCTAAGAGGTTCTACGGCAACCCTACTCACCTCCAAAACCGCTTGAAAATAGAGGTGTTAATACATTAAAAAGACTTATTAAATAAAATTCATAAAATCTTTAAAACTTGATTTAAATCATGTTTTATGCAACAAATAACCCTTAATTTTAAACATTATAAAATTTAATTGCTATAATTATATAAAATATTATTAAAATGGCAAAAGTAAAAGGAGCAATAGTTGTTGATAAAGATACTTGCAAAGGCTGCGAGTTATGTATACCCATTTGTCTTGAAAATGTGATAAGCATGTCAAAGTATGTCAATCGAAAAGGCTATCATTTTGCATACATGAGCCATCCAGAAGCTTGCAATGGATGTACCAATTGCGGTCTTGTTTGCCCAGATAGAGCCATATCTGTTTATAGAGTTAAAGCTTAAATAATAATCTTATTTAAACTCATTATATGTCCGAATTAAAATTAATGAAAGGTAATGAAGCACTTGCCGAAGCTGCCATCAGAGCAGGTGTAGATGCTTATTTCGGGTATCCCATTACCCCTCAGTCAGAAGTTATTGAATACTTAATGACCGAGCGGCCCGAAGAACGAACAGGCATGGTTGTATTACAGGCAGAAAGCGAAATTGCCGCTATTAATATGGTTTATGGAGCTGCTAGTACGGGAAAACGAGTCATGACATCATCCTCTAGCCCCGGAATATCACTTAAATTAGAAGGAATTTCATATTTGGCAGGTGCCGAATTACCTGCCGTAATTGTAAATGTGGTGCGTGGTGGCCCTGGTTTGGGGACCATCCAACCTTCACAAGCAGATTATTTTCAATCGGTTAAAGGCGGTGGTCATGGCGATTATAAGTTATATGTTTTGGCTCCAGCATCGGTTCAGGAAATGGCCGATTTTATTGAAGACGCCTTCGATATTGCTTTTAAATATAGAGCTCCCGTTTTAATCCTTTCTGATGGATTAATTGGCCAGATGATGGAAAAAGTTATCTTGAAAGATCAAAAGCCAAGAATGACCGATGCCTCAATTATCGAAAATTATGGTGATTGGGCAACAACTGGCAAAAAAGGAAGAACGCGTAATATAGTAACGTCTCTTGACTTACAATCTGAAAAAATGGAAGCGCGCGTACACAGGCTCATGAAAAAATACGAGCAAATGGCACAAGAAGATTTACGCTTTGAAAAAATACTTTGTGATGACGCAGAATACCTTATTGTAGCTTATGGCTCCAGTGCTCGAATTGCTCAAAAAGCAGTGAAATTAGCCAGAGCAAAAGGTATTAAAGTTGGATTGTTAAGACCTATAACCTTATTCCCATTCCCTAAACAACAATTATTTGAATTAGCAGATCAGGTAAAAGGCATGTTAAGTGTAGAATTAAACGCCGGTCAAATGGTAGAAGATGTTTTGCTTTCTGTGGAACACAAAGTGCCAGTTGAACATTTTGGAAGAACCGGTGGAATTATTCATACACCCGAAGAAATTTTAGAAGCTTTAGAACAAAAAATAATAAAAAATGGACGTACTAGACATCATAAAGCCAGAGAATCAAGTCTTTTGTAAAACAAAATTAATGACCGATACGGCCTTGTCGTATTGTCCGGGTTGTGGTCATGGAACGGCTCATAATATAACAATGGAAGTCATTGATGAAATGGGTATTGTTGAAGACACTATTGGTGTAGCCCCAGTAGGGTGTTCGGTGTTGGCTTACGATTTTATGGACATTGATATGACCCAAGCTGCTCACGGACGCGCTCCTGCTGTAGCAACCGCCATTGCCAGAACATGGCCAGAAAAATATGTTTTTACCTATCAAGGTGACGGCGATTTAGCGGCGATAGGTACCGCCGAAACTATACACACCTGTAACAGAGGTGAAAATATTGTGATTATATTTGTTAATAATGGTATTTATGGGATGACTGGCGGACAAATGGCACCCACAACATTACCTGGTATGAAAACCTCTACCTCACCTTATGGTAGAGATATTGATACGATGGGCTCGCCGTTAAAAATGACCGAATTGGTTTCTAATCTGCCCGGTGTTTATTACTCGACCAGACAATCGGTACATACCCATAAACATGTGAGAAAAGCTAAAAAAGCCATAAGAACAGCCTTTGAAAATACGCGATTAAAAAAAGGATTATCGTTTGTAGAAATTGTTTCCAACTGTAATTCCGGTTGGAAAATGACTCCTAATGAATCCAATATTTGGATGGAAGAAAACATGTTTCCCTACTTCCCACTTGGGGATATAAAAGTGGATGGCAAATTAAAATAAATAGAATATGACAGAAGAAATTATTATAGCAGGTTTTGGTGGTCAAGGTGTACTATCAATGGGTAAAATTTTAGCCTATTCTGGCATCATGCAAAATCAAGAAGTGAGTTGGATGCCTTCTTACGGACCAGAAATGCGTGGTGGAACAGCTAATGTCACTGTTATTTTAAGTGATGAACGGATAAGCTCTCCCTATTTAAAACTTTATGACACCGCCATTATCCTAAATCAACAATCTATGGATAAATTTGAAGATACGGTTAAACCCGGCGGTATTTTAATTTACGACCCGAACGGCATTTCACATCATCCAACCAGAACAGATATTGAAATATTTATTATTGAAGGCGCAAAATTAGCTGCCGAAATGGGAAATAAAAAAATATTCAATATGGTAGTTTTGGGAGCCTTTTTAAAAATAAAACCTATTGTTAAACTTGAAAACGTTATTGAAGGTTTAAAAAAATCAATCTCCGAACGTTACCACGATTTAATCCCATTAAATAAAGAAGCCATTACCATGGGTATGAATCAAGTATCTGCCTTTAAAATGGAGTCGGAAGTTTATTCATAACATTAACAAAACCTACTTTGTAATTCATATAACACACACCTATTAAGATACAAAATCAGAACTTTACAAAGGATTATTCACATTGTATTGTTCAATATGAAGTATCTCATAACGTAGGGATTATAATACCTGTATTTTTCACTTGAAAAACAAAAAAGTTAAATTTTCAAAACATGACTGATTTAGAAATTGCAAAAGGGGTTAAACTCAAAAACATCAATGAGATTGCTATCAAACTTGGACTGGATGTCGATGATATCGAAATGTACGGAAAGTATAAAGCAAAAATACCAATTTCAAAAATAGATAAAGACAAGGCTTCAAAAAGCAATTTGATTTTAGTGTCTGCAATTTCTCCCACGCCGGCGGGGGAAGGGAAAACTACCATTTCAATTGGGCTTTCTGAAGGCCTCAATCAATTAGGAAAAAGGACAACGGTAGTTTTAAGAGAACCTTCACTTGGGCCTGTTTTTGGCATTAAAGGTGGCGCTACTGGGGGTGGTTATTCGCAAGTACTTCCTATGGAGGATATAAATCTTCATTTTACAGGTGATTTTTCAGCGATAGAAAAAGCGAACAATCTTCTGGCAGCTGTCATTGATAACAACATTCAAAGTAAATCCTCTTCCCTAAATATCGACTCGAGAACTATTACCTGGAAACGTGTTATAGACATGAATGACAGAGCCTTAAGGCGAATCGTTATTGGGCTTGGAGGCACGACTTCTGGTTTGCCAAGAGAAACTGGTTTTGATATTACTGCTGCTTCAGAAGTCATGGCAATTTTATGTCTTTCCGAAAACTTAGAAGACTTAAAAACGAGGTTAGGAGACATTTTTGTTGGATATACTTATGATAAAAAACCTGTCTACGCCAGAGACTTAAAAGTTGAAGGCGCCATGGCTACGCTGTTAAAAGATGCTATTAAACCAAATTTAGTTCAAACTATTGAAGGAAATCCAGCCATTATCCATGGAGGGCCATTTGCCAATATTGCTCAAGGCACCAATTCTGTCATTGCCACAAGAATGGGCATGACCTTCTCCGATTACACTGTTACAGAAGCTGGATTTGGATTTGATTTAGGAGCAGAAAAATTCTTTGATATAAAATGTCAAAGTGCTAATTTAAAACCAAAAGTTGTCGTTTTAACGGCCACTATTAGAGCCTTAAAATATCATGGTGGTGCCGATTTAAAAAATTTAACGACACCTAATACCGATGCCTTAAAATTGGGGTTGCCAAACCTTGAAAAGCATTTAGAAAATATCAAACTATTCCAAGTTACGCCAGTAATAGCAATTAACAAATTTGCTACCGATAGTGAAGAGGAAATCCAAGTGATTTTAGACTTTGCAAAATCAAAACAAATTGAAGTAGAAGTGGCTGATGTTTGGTTAAAAGGTGGAAAAGGTGCTTTGACATTAGCTAAGAAAGTTATCAAGGCTATAGAGGAAAATCAATCAAACTTTAAGCCGCTGTATGATTGGGACATGGATGTAAAAACTAAAATCGAAATTATTGCAACAAAAATTTATGGAGCAGAACATGTTGTTTACGCTTTAAAAGCAAAACAAGATTTAGAAAATATTAAAGCTTTAGGGCTTGAAAACTTACCAGTATGTATTGCAAAAACACAAAAATCTTTATCTGACAATCCTAAACTATTAGGAAGACCCAAAGACTTTATAATTACTGTCAGAGAAATAGAAATAGCTTCTGGTGCTAGATTCTTAATACCGATTACTGGAGATATTATGCGAATGCCTGGGCTTCCTGCCCATCCTGCTTCAGAAAACATATCCATTGACAATGATGGAAATATTACCGGTTTAATTTAAATAAAAAGAGGCTAATTCGGAGTCATTAATTTTTATTACCGCTTTGAGAGCCTATAATACCTAGAGAAAATAAACCTCTTTCTTCGCAAGGAATTGCTTAAATATTACTAATAGCCCATAAACATAATATTTATGGGCTTTTTTAATTTAACTCCTAACCCTTCAATAGTACAGTATATCATAAATAAAATATCGAAGATTTAAAACCTCTTTTGTTATTTACATACAATAAACTGTCTATCATTTCTTAAATGGCAAATAAATCACTACGTATGAATTATACAAGTCTTCTTTAGAATTGTGTAATGCTCTCCCTCTTATGTGTAACCACCTTTGTTGTATGAAATTTTTTTCATAACAAAAACAAAAATTATGAACTTTAAATTTAAGAATTATGATTGCTAAAAAAATATTTTTACCATTTGCAATACTATTTATTGCATTATTTTCAAGTTGTGCAAACGACGATTTCGTTGAAATCGATGGTGTTTGCCCAATTGTGGAATCGACAAGTCCGTTAAATGGCGCCATTAATGTGCCTCTAGACAAAATCATTACAGCAAACTTCAACGAAGAAATGAATGTTGCAACTTTCGATCAATCCTCTTTTACTGTACAAGGAGCGAATTTAATTACTGGATCAGTTTCATTTAATGGCACTATGGCGTCATTTACGCCAAACAGCCCTCTTTTGCCAAACACAACTTATGTAGCAAGAATTACCACTTCTGTAAAGGATAATACTGGTAACGCTTTACAAGAAGATTATGTTTGGACATTTAGTACTGGTTCTACAGTTACACCGATGGTGGTTTCTACAGATCCTGCAAACAATGCGGTTGATGTAGTCCTTAACAAAATAGTTAGTGCGAACTTTAATATGTTGATGAATCATTCTACTATTAATGCCACCACTTTTACCTTAAAACAAGGCACTACTTTAGTTACCGGTATAGTTACATATGTTGGACAAACAGCTTATTTTGATGCTTCTAGTCCTCTTTTAGCCGGAACAGAATACACTGCAACAATAACTACAGGAGTAAAAAATTCACAAGGAACGTCTTTATCTGCTAACAATGAGTGGAAATTTACTACTGGAACTATTTTAGCGCCTAGAGTAATTGCTACGGACCCTGCTGACAATGCTACAGGAGTTGCTCTCGATAAAATTATAACGGCCAACTTTAGTATGCCAATGGATTTTACTACTATTAACGATACTTCATTTACATTAAAAAATGGAACAATCTCGTTAAACGGAGTTCTTTCTTATCTAGGCACAACGCTTACTTTCATACCAGATAGTCCTCTTTTAGAAGGAATTACCTATACAGCAACTATTACAACTGACGCTAAGGATGTAGCTGGTATTCCATTAGCTAATAGCTATGTGTGGGAATTTAGAACATTATCTTCTTTTGTTGGAACTTTTGTTGATCTTGGATCTGTTGAGAGATTCGGTATTATAGCAGGTGTAGGTGTAAGTAACAATGCAGGATTTAGTGAAATTAGAAATATGGACGTTGGAATCTATCCAGGTGTTCGCACTTCAGTTACAGGATTTCCTCCTGCAATTATAGTTGGTGGAGCAATTTATGCTTCAGATGATATTGACCCGCCAGGAGTGGCTGCAATGCTATTACAAGCTAAAGATGACTTAACAAAAGCCTATCTATTTGCTGAAGGAGCGTCTTCTCCTGCACCGGCAACTGTAGCAGGTGACCAAGGTGGTAAAACATTAGCGCCGGGTATTTACAAATCAACGTCTACGCTTTTAATAGAATCAGGCGATTTAACACTCGATGCACAAGGTGATGCTAATGCTGTTTGGATATTCCAAATTGCTTCTGACTTTACTACCGTTGGTGGTGCTGGAGGAAATGTAATTCTTTCCGGAGGCGCTCAAGCTAAAAACATCTTTTGGCAAGTAGGAAGATCAGCTACTTTAGGTGATTATACCACATTTAAAGGAAACATATTGGCTTTGACCTCTATTACTATGAATGCTTATGCAACGGCACAAGGAAGAATGCTTGCCAGAAATGGCGCTGTAGTAATGACTCATACTAACATTATAGAAAAACCTTAATTCATAAAAAATGAAAAATAAATTAAATTTAAATAAGGGATCGCGTTTTGCGTGGTCCCTAACACAATCCTTGAAAGGCCTAATTGTAGGCACATTGATTATAGCAGGGATTGAATCTCCGCTTCAAGCACAAGAAGTAGAATACTCGAAACCTTCTTGGTACTTTGGTTTAGCCGGTGGTGCAAATTTTAATTTCTATGAAGGTTCAACACAACAGTTGAATGCAGCCTTCACGCCTGCAACTACTTTTCATAAGGGTACAGGTATCGGATTGTTTCTTGCTCCTAGCATAGAATTTCACAAACCTGATACCAGATTCGGGTTTATTTTACAAGGTGGATTAGACAGCCGTAGAGGTGATTTTGATCAACAATTTACAGATTGTAATTGTCCTGCAGATTTGTCGACCGACTTAAGTTACATTACTGTAGAACCAAGTTTGCGTTTTGCGCCAACTAAAGGGAATTTCTATTTATACGGTGGGCCACGTTTTGCTTTCAGCCAAAACAAATCCTTTAATTATAAGCAAGGAATAAACCCAGATTTTCCTAATCAGGTTGCGCCAGCAGATGTAAACGGAGATTTTAGCAATGTAGAAAAAACTATTATCTCTGCACAAATTGGTGCTGGATATGATATTCCTTTGTCTAAAACGAGTAGCAAAACACAATTAATGCTTTCGCCTTTTGTAGCTTTTCATCCTTATTTTGGACAAAATTCACGTTCCATAGAAACCTGGAATCTTACCACTGTAAGAGCTGGTGTTGTTCTTAAAATTGGTGTTGGTCGCGAAATTTCCGTTCCAGAAGAAGAGGAAGTTGCCTTTGTAATTCCAGAAACCGAATTTACGGTTATCTCTCCTTTGAACGTTCCTGGAGAACTTAGAGTAACAGAAACATTCCCACTGCGTAACTATATTTATTTCGATGAAAAATCTACAGATATCTCAAAACGTTATGTACTGCTGAGTAAAGATGAGGTAAAAAACTTTAAAGAAGATCAGGTTGAAATATTTGCTCCTAAAACAGAATTGGCAGGTCGTTCAAAACGTGAAATGACGGTTTATTACAATATCTTAAATATTCTTGGTGACCGCATGGGGAAAAACCCTAACGCAACCATCACCTTGGTTGGATCATCAGAAAATGGCCCTTCAGAAGGAAAATTAATGGCAGAATCTGTTAAGAATTATTTGGTTGATGTATTCGCTATTGATGCTAAAAGAATTGCAATTGAAGGTAGAAACAAACCGAAAATTGCTCCAGAGCAAGGAGGAGGAACAAATGAGTTGGTTCTTCAAAAAGAAGGCGATCGCAGAGTTTCTGTTGAAAGTAGTTCTCCAGCCTTATTAATGGCTTTCCAAAGTGGCCCAGATGCTCCTTTAAAACCAGTAAAAATTATTCTTGTGCCAGTAGCGCCAATTGAAAGTTATGTTACTTTTAAAGTTGACGGAGCAGATGAAGCATTTAGTACTTGGAAAATGGAACTTACAGATAAAGACGGAACAGTACAAAATTTCGGTCCATACACTGAAGAAAAAGTTAGTATCTCTGGAAACACTATTTTAGGAACAAATGCTGAAGGAGAATATAAAG